>Ga0256405_10005381_pt1 | contig 22255 bp, 32 predicted proteins | sample RumenRJG_02DNA_FD_189096 | JGI IMG/M metagenome (GOLD analysis project Ga0256405, IMG submission 189096) | Bovine rumen microbial communities from Lethbridge, Alberta, Canada - RJG_02 | ecosystem: Host-associated > Mammals > Digestive system > Stomach > Rumen | place: Canada: Alberta... | reverse complement strand
TTAAATCGTCGAGAATATCCACACCCTTTAAAGCCTCGTTGACTTCTCGATATTGCAAAAGAGTATCGTAAAGCATGGCAAGCTCTGGCAAATCGCTAGGCGTTAAAAGACCTAGCGAAATTAAAGACTGTGCATGTTGACAATACAAAGATTGTATATCGGGTGGCAAATGACAGGGAGGCGCGATGATTGTATCTTTAGGAAATGCGATAGTATTGCAAACCGTGTTTTCAGCCTTTTCCTGTTTTTTGTCTCTGTCAGCGCGAAAAGTGCCTTTTAGCTTTTTCTCTGCCACAGAAAGCCTATTGCGCCCGCTGTTTGCGTTGCCTGCCATACTCTCTTTTTACTTCTTGTCGATAATGCCGAACTCTTTCCAGCTTTCCTGAGGAAGTGCCAGCTTTACACGCTTCTTGCAATCCTGCATAACAAGCAAAAGCCTTTTAGCCTTGCTGTCAAGCTCTGCCGTGCAAGCCTTCAAATCAGCTTTTAGCTTTTCCTGCTTTGTGTCCAAAACACTCATTTCATTGACGAGTGTTTCAAGCTCTGCGGGGCTGTCTGCATTAAAAGACACTGTAGCAAGCTCTGTTGCATGAGCCTTTGACGCGTCCGCCATCAATCGAGCGTCTACCAAACTTTGAGCAAATGTAATTCTACCCATCATAAAACCTCTTAAAAGATGTACTTACTCAAAGTACACATGTACTTTTCAATAGTTCACGTGTACTTTTGTTTTGTACACATGTACTTTTGAATTTCCTAGATGTACTTTGACTTTGTACACGTGTACTTTTGTTTTGTACACATGTTTCTCTGTTTTTAATAGTCCAGCCACAGGCTGTTTTTCCCCCGCATGCTATGCCTTTACAAAACAGGCTGTGCCTGCTAATTTGTCCTAACTTGTCTTTACACAGATTGACTTTGTGCTATAATAAGAGCTTTTGCATAATCGGCTTTTTCGGCGTTGCGCTGTTGGATTTCAATAAAGGTCTTTTGATTGTGGCAGGTTCTGCAAAGGGTTTGCAGGTTGTTTTCATTGAAAAAGAGCCTTGGGCTCCCGTCGGCGTTTTGGATATGGTCAACCGTCAAATCTATTTCACTGCCACAGCGCACGCAATAGGGTTCTTTTTCTATGTGCTTTCGGCGGAGTGTTCTCCAGCGTGATGTGTTATAAAAGTTTTCGCTTGAACGCTTAGCACTCGCAAAAGGCTTTCTGTCATTCCCATTTTTTCCACTATTTCCACCGTTTTTTCCACAATTCGCGTGAATTTCACAATATGCAGTGTTGTTTACTGCCATATTATGACAGGCGGGAAAAAGACATTGTTTAGTTATCATAGTTTTCATTCTCTCCAATGTCTGCATTTAATGTAACGTTGCGCTCCCAGTTCTTATCTCTCGCTATGTTTTTGAGTAGTGAAAAATGACCGTAGCTCGTGAGCTTTTGAATAGCAAAATGAGGACGGCGCAAATACATTTCGCAAATCCAATTTGTACAATCGGCGGCGAGTTCGTCAATTCTATCTCTTTGCCAATAGATACAATGTTTAACGCTATAGCGAATAAGCGCGTTATGAAAATAATCATATGCGATTAGATACATTTTGCGATAATCTGCGACGGCACGAGAGCCAAAAGGCTTGGAAAGATAAACAGCCTGTGCTTCCTCAAAACATTCATTGTGTTTTCGATAATCTATCTTTGGTAAATTCATAACTCGATTTGTGCTTCTATAACGATTTGTGCAATTTTAATATTTATGCTACCGCTAACAGCGTCATAAAAATCAACTTCTTTTATTCTGCCAAAATCTACCAAGCCTGCAAAAGAACGGTTACAACCATCTTTTTTGAAAAACCAGTCATAAAAGGCAGATGTCGCACTCAAAAGCCCTGTTTTTAGGCTCTTTGGGTCTGCATTACGACGAACTAAATACAAATCCATTGTAAGCGTTGCATTTTGGCTATCGCTTGACAGTTCTTCTATGCTGTAGCTATCAAAATCAACGAAAATAGAAAAATCAGCCTTGTATTTGTCTAAATCTAGGCTTTCGTCGGTAAAAATTGCGGGTTCTTTTATGCCTCTGCTTTGCAAAAAGGCTATAAAATCATCTTTTGTGTACTCAATAATGCTGTTTTGTAGTAAAAAGAAGTCAATCATTACAAAATTCCCTTGTAATAAATAGTCCACAGGCTATAATAAGCAAAAAAGACTATTTATTATAGCAAAATCTCGTAATAAAGGGGTAAATAATGACCGTTTCACGCATTGTTTCGATAAAAGAGCTTCCAAACAAGCAAATTTCAGATACTTCTTTGTTTTTGCACAATACAAACGACAGCGAAAGCAAAGATAAAAATGTGTCTGTAGCACAAGTGAGAGAGTATCTTGTAAAGCCAGAAGCCGACCGCGCTAAAAAAGCAGAAGCCGACGAAAAGGCAAGAGCCGAAAAAGCAGAAGCCGCCGAAAAAGCAGAGCGCATTAAAGCGATTGAAGCAGAAGCAAAGGCTAGAATTGACGCTATTGCACAAGAAGCACAGGAACGAATTACAGCGATTACAGCCGAAAGAGAGAGAGCCGAAAGCGCGGAAAAGACAGAGAAAGACGAAAGAGTGCAAGCCGTCTTTGAAGAAGCTACAGAGAGAGAAAACGCAGATACAGCATTGCAAAGCGCGATTGACACAGAAGCCGAAAACAGAGAGAGCGCAGATAACGCTTTGAGTTCACGCATTGACGATACAAAAGCCGATATCGCAAACGCTGCCGACAATCTCGACAAAGAAAACGCTCGCGCCTTGGAAGCCGAAAGCGCATTGCAAAGTGCGATTGACAGAGAAAGCGAAAACCGAGAAAAAGCAGATACAGCTATGACTGACAAGCTCGACGCAATGCAGGAAACAATCGACGCAATCCCATTCACAGAAGACGGACTCAAAGACGCTGTAGACACGGCAAACGCCAAAATCGGCGATTGGGTTGACATTTCGGCGGGCGCGAAAATCGGAGCTTATTCAAAATCTTTCAAAGTATCATATGCTCGCTACAGGGTCATATCCCCGCACATTATTTATTTAGACATTCAAGCGCACATTGAGCTTGCAAGGACTCTTACAACTGAAGAAGATTGTCAGCTTATATTTTTCCCAAAACTTCAAGCCATTTGCGCTAAAGATAACAAAATTCGCGAGCCTTATCCGTCTGTTACGGGTTATGTCAGAGGAACAGCAGCCGTGTGGAACCCGTTTGTAGTGCTTGAATCAGGTGCGATAAATGGTAAAATAAAGCCGAATGTTTCAATATCATCAATAGATATCAATGTGCAATCGCTGTTTTGCATAATGGGTCGTGATATGACAAAGTTCGTGCTGGAATAACAGGCAGAAGCCTAAAGAGCGCATTTAGCAAGAAATAAACCGCTATAGTTTTCACGCTACAGCGGTTTATTTTTTGAAAAGAAATTATATCACACCTAAAGAAAGCAATATCTTTATTACGACGAGAATAATATTAACGCCTTGAATTGCAATCAAAGCTATCAAAAGTTTTTCAAACCTTGTCATATTGCACCCCAAAAAATCTATGGTAAAAGCAGGGAGTTTTTACGCTCCCTACTTGTTTTTTACTACATAAGCATTATAATAACGCTTATGGCGGTCAAGGTTGTCTGAATTGCTGTTATCACTATCGCTACAAGTGCTAGCTTTTCAGCCCTTGACCATTTTTGTTTTTTCTTTTTCTTGCTCATCTTTCTCACCTCCTTATAAGTGAAGTATCACTTTATGTTTATATAATATCACTATATCAATATAATGTCAAGTAATTTTATAATTTTTATGTGAATATTTATCATTATTATTGACTATAATATAATTATGTGATTATAATAAAAATATGGATTTAGCAGAATACATCAAACTATGTTTAGTAAAGCGAAAAACAACGCTTTCACGTCTTGCGGAACTCACAGAGCAGAGCCAGCCGAATTTGAGCAACAAAATGAAGCGCAATCATTTTGACTCATTGGAGCTTGAGAGAATAGCGCAAGCCCTCAATGCCGATTTAGAAATTCGCTTCATCGACAAAGACACAAAAGAACCTTTGATTTAACAGGCTTAGCCTGTTTTGTAAAATACACTCTTTCGGGGGTGTATTTTTTTTGTGTGCTTACAAAACACCCTATGGGTGCAAAACAGCCCGTGGCTGTGGACTATTTAAGGGTATGAAACACATAAAGCAAAACGACGGCAGGCTTAACGCTACTATACAGAAAATTGGTTGCTTTTTCATTTCTTGCGCTCTGGTGGCTCAATACAAAACAGAGAAAGTCTTGAATACAGATGACATCGAGAGCGTGTGGCAATGGGCTAAAGAAACAAAACGCATTGACGCTCTGGATAACATCAAAGACAGTGCAAGCATAATAAACCGCTTTTTTAAAGTGCTTGGTGGTGAGGGGCATTTTTGCGAAGTTGGTACTTTTCGCGATGGCGTTGTAAATTGGTATCCTGCAGTAATTCAGAAACACAGGCACATTGACGCTGTTATTCAAAAGATACATCAGGCGGGACCTTCTCGCACACATTTTCGACTTGTGAACCGCAAAGGCGAAGTTATTGAAGACCCACACGAACCGCCGATTAAGTCCCAGGGCGTTTACTACTCTATTCTTTATGCTTTTATCGAATAAAGGAGCTACAATATGTTTGATATGAACAATCAGGATAAACTTGAAGAATTGGAAGCTGTAGACACTACAAAACAGGCAGTGTCTGAAAAACAGGCTAAGCCTGCAAAGCTCAAATCGGCGAAATTGTGGGTAACGATATGGGCTATATTGATGGTTACATTTATCGTTTTGACGAATAAAAGCGATTTTGTGCTTATTGCTCAATGGCTGTGTGGCGTGCCTTTAGCATACATCGGCGCGAATGTGTGGCAGAAACAAATTTTTTCACATAGCACAAAAGAATAACAGCCTGTGGCTTACAAATCAGCCTGTGGCTTACAAATCAGCCTCTGGCTGTGTTTTTTAGAAGGTGTTTTAATATGGACATTAAAAAGATACGGTTTTACTTTTCTAGCGGATATATAGAAAGCGAGATTGTCAAAAAGGGCTTTTCGTTTTCGGAGATTTACCACAATAAGCTACAGGCTGCCGACGGCTCTATGAAATTTTCGATTCCCTTTAATATAGAAATCGCGAATTTTCTAAAAGCCGAAATCAATCAGCGCATAAAAGCCGAAATCTTTACGAGTACAAACACGGTTTTTTATACTGGCTATATAAAGCAAGATGTATCTTTTGAAAAGGGTCAACGAAACGAGCCTATAACTCTTACTGTTGTTTCTCCATCGTTTTATTTGGATAAAGAACTGCCCCGAAATATCGCAGTAGTAAATAAAAGCGTAGATTTTATAGTAAAGTCCATTTTGACAGAAATCGGCTTTGAAGAAGGCATCAAAGCAACAGGAATGAATGAACTTTTGCCATTCTTTACCGCCGAAAAGGGAAAATCTGCAAAGTCGATTCTTCAAGAACTATGCTATGAATTCGGCTATGTATATTATTTTGATAATCTCGGTCGTTTTAGTGTGCGAGAGCTTTTTGACGATATACCGCCAAGCCTTAAAGTCGCAGACCTAGAGAAAAGCATAAAGCAGACATTCGACGGCTCATCTTTGCGCGATAAGCTCAAAATACAGGCAAAAGAACACGATGCCGATTGTGTCCGCGCGACTTACGAGAATGTGGCAAGCTATCAAAATACGCTTGTTTTTTCCGACACGCAGGGTGCAGAAGAAAATGACAAATGCCGTATAAAAATCAATTCTGGCTGGTCGATGTTTGCAACCGAAGAAGACGGCGCGGGCTTTGAGAAAATCAACTATCTTGATTTTGATTCGACGGCGGGAAAGGTGCTGTATGTTGACGGCATAACCCCCGATGTTGTTTTTGATGATGGCATAACCTACAACATTACAGACATCGATACAGACGGCTCTAGGTTGTGTGCAAAAGCCATTGTAACGGCTATGAACTCAACGACAAGCGAGCTTTATTGTCGCAAATTGGATATATACGCAAAACAGGCTTATATTGCAACGTCAACAAATGAAGTTGTAAGCTCACAAGGCACAAAAGCAAAATCTGTTACTCTCTCTTACATCTATAACAAGCGTCTGGCAGAAAAATTCGTCGAAAACCTTGCGAATTATTACCGCTATTGTAATTTCACAATAACCGCCAAAAGCACAAAGGATTATGCTCTAGGCTCTTTTGTCAAAGTAGAAGAATACGGCACAGGTACTTTTTTCGGTCGCATTATTCAAAAGCAATACAGCCTAGAAAAAGACGCTATCGATTACAAGATAGAAACCATATCCGATTTTGAAGTTGCCACTGTAGAAACATCAGGCAAAAAGCAACACGCAATTAACGCAGCGTCAGCTTTGCGCGGAGAAAAGGGAGAAGCTGGAAGAAGCGGACAAGATGGGGCTACTCCTTTTGTTTATCTTGAATACTCTAGCTACACTTTCTCTGTGGACAACGACGGCAAAGTCGAGCCTAAAAAAATTCGTATTCCTGTACATTGTCTTTGTGATAATGTGGAATTGCCTTTTACTTTCGGGGCTATCGAGCAGAAAGACGGCATACACATAACGACATACGAAACAAAAGATGAATACAATCACGTTATCGAGCGCGGGATAGACGTTGAAACGGAAAAGGATTTTATCCTTGATGCAAGCTCTACGATAATCCCGATTATATTAACAGAAGTTGCACATTCTTATGCTTACGGCGACGAAGAAGAAAGAATTGTCATCGGCGTGCTTGAGGAGGGGTTAGCATATGGCGAATTAGCTTTAGAAAGCAGTGATAGCACGATAGATTATAAACTCCCTTTTTCATGGGCGGTATCGCGTCAAGATGTGTATCGAGGCGCGAAAAAGTCTATAGATGGCTTTTTGTCTCCAGATACACAAACAAATCTACATCGTGGCGATTGGTTTACATGGGCAGGCGAGAACCACACAAAAGCAACCTATAACGGCGTTACGGTCGATTTTCTCACTGGCGGGGTCTACAAATGGAACGGCGATTATTGGGAAAAAGACGAAAGCGTGGAACATATGAGCTCAGCTTTAACAGATGTGCTTTCTGTCAACGACGATATGCTAAAGGCAAATAATGAAAAGATGGATATGCTTTTAGGAAAGCTGGCAACTCAACAAGCATTTCTCGACGATTTGAATAATAGTGTTTTGCCGTCTATGCTTGCAAATAATGAGCGATTGAATGAAGAGCTGGCAGTAGCGAAAACATTCTGGCAGACGCTCGCACAAAATAAGGATTATGAAAAACTCTTAGCGCAACAGCAGACATTTGCAACCGAGCTTGTAGACGCTAAAAACAATTTTCAATCTCACATGGCACAGGCACAAACCTTCCAGAACGAGCTTGCAAAGCAAACCGACTTTGAAAACACTTTAGCAACTCAAGAAAACTTTGAAAAAAAGCTCGCAGCTCAAGAAGTTTTTGCGACAACTCTCGCAGCTCAAGAAGTTTTTGCAAAGAAGGTTGTAGCTAATGAGACTTTCACAAACACACTTACAAGCTCTACGGCTTTTATCAATAGCCTTGTAGCAAAGCAGATTAAAGCCGATAGCATGACCTCTAACACGGCTTTTGTTAGCGAGTTAATGGCAAATGAAGCAATTATGAAAAAGCTATCTACAAACGAGGCTTTTATTCAAAAACTTGCTGCAAACGAGGCTTTTATTCAAACGTTGGTAGTAGATGACGCTTTTGTAAATAATCTTGTCGCGGATTATGTACAGGCAAACAGCGGGGTATTTAGAGATACATTTACATCTAAACTCGCAGCAAATGACGCTTTTGTAAAAAACATTGTTGCAAGCAAAGCCTTTATCGATAAACTCATTGCAACACAAATCGACACAGAAACGCTAACGACACAATCGGCATTTATCCGCGCTCTCACTTCAAACGACGCTTTTATTAAACGCCTTGCCACACACGAGGGCTTTTTAACAAACTTAATGAGCAATCATCTTGTTTTGAAAAAAGAAAATACGAAATTAACGTATTACGACAAAGACGAAAACGGCAAGATAATCGATAAGCACGAACTCGACCGCGACGGCGTGATACAAAGCAGTAACTACCAAGCGGGCGTGCAAGGCTGGCAAATCAAACACGACGGCGAGGCAGAATTTAACAACAATGTTACAGTAACAGGCACAATTCACGCAAAAGAAGGAGACTTAGAGAATTGTACAATAAATGCTAGTTGTACAGTAAAAGGTGAAATAGATATGTCAAATGTAACGGGTGCTATTGGAGCTTTTCATGTATCCTATAATAAAAAGATAAAGGGGGCTACTATATGGAGCGTAACAGAAGGAGACCATTTTAATGATAAAGAATTTGATTATACTTGGGAAAACTTAGATAAAACAGTATCACATGCAGGCTCTCATTATGGCGAAAAAATAAGAGTGCATAAGTGGATAAGCGAATGCGAGAGAGCTTACGGAAATTCATCAGGCTGGCATCACTACGACAAATTAGAAATATTCGTTGATGATGAATGTATACATTCAGAGTCCGATGGTTGGCGAACAGGAGATGATGCAGATGCGGTATGGTTTCCCGAAATTGTCATAAAGCTAAAGGATATTAACATAGGGACCGCTATTGTTGTTGACTTGCCAGTTTTAGAGGCAAAAGGTCGTTTTGATTCCTTTCCAGCTAGTAACACAGACGAAGCATATACAGGGCTTAAAGGGCTTATGTATTTAGACAGTAAAGACCATCGATTAAGAATATTACAGTCATAATATTTTTTCTATAAACTTGCGTGTATAGGGCTTTTATGCCCTATTTTTTTTGTATTTATTTTGTAATAAGTATTGACATAATACAAAAGATATGCTATTATATAACCATAAGCGAGAGCTTAAATCTTATACAGGAGGTTAAATCGTGGAAGATGAGGAAAAAGAAAAAGACAACCGCGATGATGAATATTTCGGTTGTCTTTTGGAAATCCTTAAAGCTGTGATTATCAATGTGATTACTGCCCTAATCATAAAAGCGATAAACAGCTAGAACTAAAAAAGAAGCAAGTAGCAAAAAGCGAACGCTTCTTTTCCACGATTTTATTTTATGTTTATGAGCTTGTCAAGGTTATTTCGAGAGCTTTTTATATTGTCAATAGCTCTTATCATTTCAAGCATAATCATTGCAATTCTGTTTCATTTTCTAGGTTGGGGTTCTTCTTTCCCTAGAGTTATGACAATTATCATTATTGCAAGTGTAGTTAGATTTATCTTTGATTCTTTTAAAAAAAGGCGTGAAAAATGAGTGATGATATTTCTTTTGTAGAAAACACAGAAAAGCCGAAATATTCAGGCTATGGCTATCACGGTGGCGGACGCAAGGCAACAGGCGTTAAAAGAGTTCAGATTCAATTTTCTCTTTATAAAGAGGATATCGAAGAAATTGACGAAATTTGTGAGAAAAACGGCTTTAATCGCTCTCAATTCCTTAGAGAATGTGTAAAGCTGTGGAAAGAAACACATTGACAGCTTTATAAAAGTGCCAGCTCTTTGGAGTTGACAGGGAGCTTGAGGCTCTCTGTTGTCTAGTGTACAAACATTATCGAGGGTTTGTCAATGGATTTATCTATGATTGTAGAATTGATTCGTGGTGTTGGTTTGTGTTTAATCGGCTTGGGTATCATTGCTTTCACGATACGAATGATAATAAAAAGGGGTGAGTAATGGCAGGGAAAAAGAAAGACGAAAGCAAAGAATACTCTAGCAACTGGGGCGGAGCTAGGGCGGGAGCTGGTAGCGGTGATAAAAGCAACGTGGGCAGAAAGAAGCTAACGGAAAGCGGTAGAAAGCAAGTGCAATTTTCTTTACAACAAAGCGAAATTGATTTAATCAATGAGCTTGCAGAAAAAGCGGGGTTGAATAAATCGCGCTTTATTGTAGAAGCTGTGAAAGCGTGGCAAGAAAACAACTTGTAAAGGCAAGCGGAAAAAGCACAAGCCGTTTCTTGCTAGACCTTGCATTTGATAATGTCTAAAAATGTCTAAATAAAAATGTCTAGGAATATCAAAAGAGATACCCTAGACATTTTTTTCAGCCACAGGCTGTTAAATCAATGGTTCTTTAGTGTCTTTTCTGATAAATTGGATTTTCAATTCACAATCCAAAGCCTCGGCAATTTTTTCCAATTCAGACACCTTGAAAACATTGCGAGAATATTTATTATGCAAGTTTTGCGATGTTTGACCCGTTCTGCGTGCCAATTCTGCAAGCGAAATGTTACCAGCTTTTACTAAAGCTAAATTGATGTATTCTTTAACGTCCATAGCATTATTCTAAACGATTTTATGTATACTGTCAAGCAAAAAGAATAAAATATATTCACTTTTCTATATAAAACTATTGACAAAATAAAATATTTAGTGTATTATATAAACATCGGGAAACCGATAAGGAGACAAAGATGAACGATTTAGTGTTCTACTTTGTCGATAAGCTCCTAGACTTCGAGCTTGCCATCTTGGTGGTTGTAATTGGATATTACATCACCAAGTGGCTTGACGGCAAGAAGTAAAGAGTAGCATACCGACAAAACAAGTCCTGTACAAACCAGTACAGGCTTGTCCGCTCTCTTTGTCTCCTATTTTATTTTGCTTTTTCGGAGGTGTCAAGGTGAAGTTTTCAAAATACATTCCTTTCATTGTTGCAGTGCTGATGTTTTTTATTGTGCGAAAATTGCCGTTTGAAATAAAATGCGTTTTAGGTGTGGTTTTGGCGGTGATTGCTTTAGTTTTGTATCATCGGATTCTAAAAAGTGGTAAAAATGGCAAGAAGTGAAATTCTATTTTCTCAATAGCCCTATAGAGTGAAAAACTATAGGGCTATTTTTTTACAAATCAGCCTATGGCTTTACAAATCAGCCTATGGCTGTGTGCCTGATTTCTCGGTCTATCTTTTCGCGGAAAAGGGAGCGGATAAGCTCATAGGCTTCAAACGATTTCACGCCCATTTGTGCAATATCATTTCCCATTGGAGAGAATAACCAATTCCCATATCTTGCATCTAGCGCGAAAAGTGCCGTGTCGAAAAAGAAGCGGTATTCTTTCCAATCGTCTTTGATTTCCTCGTCTGTTGCAGGATTTCCGCCATCAAAAAGCGTGTGTGCAATATCTCTAATTGCTTGCCTTTGCTTTTTCGTCAACGCGAAAGGGAATTGCAAGAAGCCAATCGTTTAAAACCCGAGTTGCAAGGCTTGCGCTAGGTTCGATAACGCGCCAAACTTCCGCGCCCTTTGCCGTCTCTCCGTCGTCTGTTTCCAAGTTAGAGCCAATGATACAATCGGGAATAATTTTTCTTGCGCTTTCCATCTGGTCGCTTGCGTTTCCGTTGCTATTGAACTTGCGGAATTCAAGCATTGTCGGCTCTCGTACTTCAATCCATGTTTCTGCATCAAGATTGATTTTTGTCTTAAACACAAAAGATGTTTCGTTAAGTTTCATTGTAATACCTCACTATCCTTTAATAGTCCAGCCACAGGCTGTTTTGTAAAGCCATAGGCTGTTTTGTAAAGCCATAGGACTATTAAAGGATAGAGAGACATCTCTAAGGAGTTTTTGAATGGTTAACGGTAATGGTGTCAAAGTTACTTTTGCACAAGAAGAAGAATATGGCAAATACAAAATCGGGAATGTGCGCGTGGCGGTCTCCAGCGAGGGCTTTAAGTACAGCGCAAACAAAAAAGATGAAGGGCTTTTGACTGGTGGCGTGGGTAAATCTATGGTAGAAACAATGAGCTTGCACACAGAGGGAGATATTGCGACACTCGCAAAGCCCCGAACAATCGGCTATTTTCTTGCGGGCGTTTTCGGCGTGGAAAGTGTGGACACTGCAAGCACAGACGGCAAGTATAAACACACATTTACACCAATCGGAAACAAAGAAACGGACCTTTTGCCGTCTTATTGCTTTACGATTGACCGCGGTGTCAACATTCAATCTTACACAGGCGTGAAATTCGCTTCTATCAGCTTTTCGGCTGCTGCAGAAGACAGATTGAACCTCACTATTTCCACTTCTGGCAGAGAAGAACTGCAGAGCGGGCAAATCAAAGACGATTTGAAAGTCGAAAACGGCAAAGCCTTCAAATTTCATCAAGCACGCGTGAAAATGGACGGCGAAAAAGTCGCAGACATTACGAATATCAATTTTGATTACAACAACAATCTCGACACATCGCTTTATACTACAGATACAGGGCTTTATGCAAAAGAGCCAAAGCAGGGTGCGCGAGAATGTACGGCAAAGTTTGAAGCTCTTTACACGGCGAAAACAGAAGCAATTCGTAACGGCAAATTCAAAACAGACGCGATTGTGTCTCTTGAAATTGAGTTTACCGACAGCGAAAACAACCGCCTTATTTTCCGTATTCCCACAGCTCAAGTGTCAGAAATGGAAACGCCAACGGCAGGAGGCGCGGAGACAATGAAAACATCGTTAACCGTTTCTGCTGTTGACGATTTGGAGCATAATTATGTTGAAGTTGAGCTTTTCAACGACATCGACGGCTCGTATCTCGAAAGGGTCTAGCTTATGAAAAGTATTTTTCCTTGCATTTGCCTTGCATTTGCCTTGCTTGTGCTTGTTTCTTGCCAGAGCAACGCAAGCAAGAAAGAAAACGACACAAATTACCAATCGTTTGTGAGAGGGCTTGAATGAAACTTCTCAAAAATTTGTTTTTCCGACAAAACAAAAAGGCTACATCTAAACCCTTGTTTCTCGGTCGTAACACATTTACAGCCAGAAACATAGAAGCCGACCCTGTAGCCTTTGCCTGTATCGACCGCATAGCAACAACTATCGCGGGCTTGTCGTTTGGTGTGTATTACGTCAACAGCGGGAAAAAGGCAGAAAACAACACGCTTTATGAAACACTCAAAGAGCCAAACCTTGATGAAACAGGCTTTTTTTTCCGTTATCAGCTTGTGTTAGATTACTTTTCTCGCGGTAACGTGTATTTGTATATCGACCGCGACGAAAAGGGGCAATGCATAAATCTCTTTAGACTTAACCCTGCCGAAGTTATGGTAAGTCGCGACGAATTCAACCGCAAAAAATACAGCTATTACGGAAAAGTCTATTATGCCGATAAAGTTTTGCACATTCCGAGCCGTTTCGGTTACGACACATTAAAGGGCCGCAGTATTTTCGATGTGTGTAGCGATAGCTTTGCGACGAACGCAGAGCTTGATAAATGGACACATTCGAGTTTTAACAATGGTATCAATTCGCGCCTTGTAATCGACGTGTCGGAAAGTTTTCCCAATGCGACAGAGGAACAGCTTAATATCTTGCGTGAGCGATATGTGCAAAATTATGGCAGCGCAGAAAATGCCTATAAGCCGATTGTCAAAACAAACAATGTGAAGTTTGAAACCTTGCAAAACGCAATGACAGACAACCGCTCTCAAGAGCTTTCTGAAAACAGGCAATATCAGCTTAAAATGATTTCTATGCTTTTCGGCGTGCCTTATGAATTGCTCTCTGGAGAGAACGGCGGGCTTGACCTTGAAAAGCTCACGACGCTTTATTCTCAAAATGCCGTATTGCCGATTGTGCAACAGCTTGAAGAAAGTTTTCAAAAGCTCTTCCCTTTAGACCAACAGGGAAAGTATTGCGTCAAGTTCAATTACAATTCACTTTTGCGCACTTCTCTTTCTGCCAAAATCGACGCGCTTGTAAAAGAAGTGAATAACGGTCTTTTGAGTGTGAACGAGGCTAGAGCAAAGCTAGAAAATGGATTACCCGAAATCGAGTCGGGTGATTGGCATTATCGCCCTGCTAGCCTTTTGCCGATTTACGACGAACTAGAAAAAGCCCTCGGCGCGAGTGCAAAGGCAAAACAAGCCGAACTTGACGAAAAGACCGACGAAGCCACAGGAACGCAACCCAACGCCGACGCTACGGGGCTAGGCAGCGAACTAATGCAATAACAGCCATAGGCTGTTTTGTAAGAGGCACAGTCTGCTTTGTAAGGCACAAAACAAGTCCCCGAAGCTCTCGGGTACGTTCCCGAAAAGAAAAGGCACGTTCCCGAAGGTTTAGGGCAAGTCCCCGAAAGAAAAAGGCACGTTCCCGAAACTCTCGGGCACATTCCCGAAAAGAAAAGGCACGTTCCCGAAAGCAAAAGCAAGTTATAAGCAAGTTATAAGCAAGTTAAAAACACCCTGTGGGTGAAAACAGGCTGTGCCTTGAGAAACAGGCTATGCCTTGAGAAACAGGCTATGCCTGACTATTAAGAATAGAGGTTTTTTATGGATAACAGAATTATTCGTACAAAGTCGAAGACGGTTAGAGCGGTTGATGAAAACGGCAATCATGTTGTTTCTGGCGTTATTCCTTACGGCGTTTTGAGTGAAGAAATGTGGCTTGGTTACAGCGAGGGAAGTCGCGAAAAGTTGCAGGCGGGCTGTTTTGCCGATTGGATTAAATCAAATGATGTGTATGCAAATTATGCGCATAATGACGAGCTTATTCTCGGTAACACCAAAAGCGACACGCTTGCTCTTGAAGACAAAGAAGACGGCTTGCACTTTTCCTTGACGCTTGGAGATAGCGATATAGCGAATAGGTGCTATGATACAATTCATCGAGGGGATTGCGACACGCTTTCTTTTGAGTTTACCCCGCACGAATGGGAAACAAGCGACGGCGTTACAACTTTGAAAAAAGCTGATTTATATGCTATTTCGCTTTGTGTGATTACACCTGCATACACGCAAACACAAAGCCAGACTATTAGAAGTAAGAGGTCAAACACAATGGACGAGAAAAAACTCGATGACTTGAGTGCGAAAATTGACACACTCACAGACAGCGTAACAAAGTTGGTTGAGGCTTTGCAGACAAAACCACAGCCACAGGAAGAAGAAGAGCGAGACGACGAGGCAGAGGACAAAGAAGCCGAAGCCACCGCCGAAAAGGAACTTGAAGAGCTTCAAAAAGAGCTTGAAGAGGAACTCGAAGAGCTTGAAAAAGAAGAAGAGCGCGACGGAGAAGAAGAGAGCGAAAAGGAGAAAAAAGAAAATGAGTAAGAAACTTAAAGAACTCAATGCCAAAATCGAACGCACAAGGGACCGTTTAATTCAGATTCGCACATCAAAGCGCATTGCTCAGCAAATGAAGGCTTTGGGCGGTGCTCCAATGGGGCGCAGTTCTCGCACAAAGAGCGTTGAACGCTCAAAGTTTTATTCAGAGATTCAAAAGTCTTTGAAGGAAAAGCGCGCCGTTACTCTTTCAGGAACAGGAAAAGTAAACGTTTTGAACGAGCTTGCTTATGCACTCGAAGATAAAACAGATTTGCTTTCTCGCTTTTCAATTCAGAGCGGAGCTAGCTCTAACACTGTTATTCCTGTGTGGAATACAAGTGCTGGAGAGTTTTCCGCTGTTGACGAAAACGGGGACTTTACAGAAAGCGACGGCTCAATGGCAAGCATTACCGTTCAGCCTCGCGCATTTGCAAAGAGCTTGAAAGTGTCAGATGAAACATTGAAACTTTCAAGCGTGGATTTTGAAGGAGCAATTCAGGGCATTTTGTCAGAGAGTGTTAGAAGAACACTTCTTAAAGCGATTTTTGAGGGCGTTGATGGCAGATTCGACGCTATCGACAAGGGCGCAACAGCTATCACAGTTGAAAAGCTCGACCCTGTGGCTATTCAGAAACTCGCGTTGACCTTGTTGTCAAAGACAGACAAAGGCGTGATTTTGGTTAATCCGATGACTTACGCAACAATCACAGACGCAGGCACAAAGAAAGATGAAATTCTTTTGAAGCAGATTGTCGAAGATAAAACCTGCGAGGGCGTTGAGATTATTCTTTCGCCTTTCGTTCCAGAGGGAAAAGTTTTGGGTGGCGATCTTGGTAATTACGGTATCGGGGTCGCAAACGAGCTTGAAATTACTCCAAAACAAAAAGTGGGTTCACTCGCACACAATTTTGACGCGTCAATCTATGCAGCGGGAAAGCCGATTGTGGAAAAAGATTTTTTCGTCTTGAGTGTGGCATAACAGGCACAGCCTGTTTTGTAAAAGCAAATGATAATTATCTTTCTGTAAATGATAAATTCTTTAAGGTGATTATTTAATATAAAATCTCTTTTGGTTGAATAAAAGCCAAAAGAGATTTTTTTTTATGATATGGTTCGTGCATTAGAATGTGTGTCGGCTGTAAAATATCGGCTTATTAAATCCTGTTCCACAAACGGCATCGCACCGCCCCGCACATTTGCAATCGGCTCGCACAAACTCACGCCGTATTCTTTGCCGTCCATCACCGCCCACAGCCCGCGCCGTTCACTCAAGCACAGCTCAAAACGCACACGGCAAGAGCGAGGAGCGTCCAAGCGGAAAACGTGCGAGTGATAAATAAAAGTGCCGTCCGCTTTCGTCTTTTTCAGTTCACGAAGGGCAAAGTCATAATCAGTCAATTTTTCTGCGTGGTATTTCGTGCCAGGCTTTTGCGCTTGAATTGCAAAGCGTTTATTGTATTCGTCGATGTATTTCAAAAGAAACTCGTTTGCTTTGCCTATCGTGTCGATTCCGTAAAATCGGAAAATATAGGGCAAGCGTCCTTGAAGCGTCTGCCACATTCGCTCAACTCTGCCTTTCGCCTCTGGAGAAGTCGCGGCAATCAATTCAATGTGAGATTGCTTTGCGAGCGTCTGCCATTGTGTCGGAGCTTTTTCCATTCCCGAAAGTTGCTCTTCAATTGACACGCCCGCCGTCTTTGTGGTGAAAAAGCATGCCGAGCGGTCGCTGTAAATCGCTTGAGGCACACCGCCACACTTTTCCGCCGTCCGTCTCAAAAGTTCATTATAGCCAAGCCTGCACTCGTTTTCCGCCATATACAAAGCCGTGATTTTGTGAGTGGCATCGTCAACCGCGCCGTGTATCGTTGTTTTGCCCTTGCCGATAAACCAACGGTGTTTACAGCCGTCAATCTGTAATAATTCGCCTTCATATTCCCGCTCTTTTCGTGGCAAATGCTTTTTCTTTTCGGCTTTCGGAACTCTCGCGCGAGGCGAAAGAATATTATGCGAGGTTAAAACGCTGTAGACTTTTGAATACGAAACCGCCGTTTTTACTTTGCAGTAATAATCACGAGCAACCATAAAAGGCGAGCCTTCAAAATGCTTTTTGTAAAAATCGAAAATCTCGCCGTCGTCGTTTCGTGTGTTTTTTGGTTTTCTGCCTGTGTTCCCATGAGTGAAAATGTTTTCGCCATGTTGTGAAAATCGCTTTTTGAGTCGCCAAACAGAATTATATTTTATTCCGATTTTTTGAGAGGCTTGTTTTATTGAAATTTCTCCACGAAAACACATCGGGATATATTTCATTTTGAGTTTTCGCTTGTCTGACTTTTCCACATTATCCACAATCATAGAATTCAAATTCGTTTATAAATGTGGATAACTTAATAAAAAAATAAAAAAAATATTTTTCTGAATTAAAAAATATTTTTTTCCAAACACATATACATAAACATATACATATTTTTTCTTTTTTGTTTTTTTCTTTTTGTCTTTTTTCGAGAAAAAGCTTGACAAGAAAGAATTTTAGTTTTATATTCAAGTTATCTCATCTACTTTTTCCCTCGTTAAAAACAATATACCTAATTTTGGAAAAAGTAGAGAAAGAGTACATCGGTAAGGCTCTTTTATATGTGTGTGTGTTATAAAAGAGCTTTGCTAGCAATAGCATTGCTTAGGCTAGAGATACACACACAATCTCTAGCCTTCTTTTTTATTGTATGAGTATGACAGGAACTTTTGAACAAGCAGACAATTTTGTTGTTATGGCTCACATTGGAGAGTTGATTTGTGAAATTGCAGATTCAGATTTGCAATATAAGTTGATGAAGGCTATTTTCGCTTATGGCACATTCGGCAAAGATACCAAGTTTGAAGGAGAAGCCGAGAGGTGCTTGTGGAAATTGATAAAAAAAACAATCGACGACACAAAGAGCCGTCGCGCTAAAAAGCTAAATGCCGAAAGCACAGAAAAAAAGCCTCGTGGCAGACCGAGAAAGGCTGTTGAAGCTGTTGCAGAAGTTGCAGAAACAGAGAGCGCGGCAGATGTCAAAGAGCTTGCACAGGAAGCCTCAAACGACAGCGAAACAAAGCCACAGATTGACGAAGTTGTCAATTATTGCACTACGCAGGCCTTAAGCGTTGACCCGTTTGAGTTCTATTCATTCTATGAACAAAAGGGCTGGAAAACAAAGGCAGGTGAGAAAATCACCGATTGGAAAGCAATGTGCGAGAGATGGAATAAGCCAAAAATCGGCTTTCAATCGCAATCGTACGAAGAGGAACAGGCAAGCATAAAAGCAATGCAAGATAAATACCCGAAGCAATGGTCTATCTATCTCAATGAACGCCGTAAAAGCCACCCGACAGAATTTTTTAATTATTCAGTCGGTGAAACCTATCGCAAAATGCTAAACGAACATTTCACAATTTAGGGGGTGTGTATGCTTTTGAAACAAAAGAAACGCGAGTACTGGAAGCTGTCAGTATACGATAACGTGCTAAATATGTTTATCGTGCGAGCTGTGTGTTTGACAAAAACAAAGGCTGTCAAAATGCAACGCGAGTACTGGAAAATAGGGCTTATTGCGCGTATTTCGACACATCTACCGCAAAGAAAGTGATAGACCCACTACCCCCTTTTTTGAAAAAATTGGACTCAAGGGTATATCACACCCCCAAGTCTAAATTTTAAAATGTCAAAAAATCAGCCTAAGGCTGTTTCTAAAAATAATAAATCCGATTGTGTTTTTATTATTTTTTATTTTTGTTTTTGAGGTTCTTATGACAGATACAGAAAAGAAAATCGCATATACAAAGGCTTATAACTTGATTACGGCTGCGCGTATTGTTGCAGAAAAAATGCAAATGGACGACGCTTCAGAGGCAATACATGAATGTCTTTTACAAGCTAGCAACCTGCTTACAAAGATTTTTTATGACGAGGAAAACTAAATGACAGAAAGCGAAAAAGTAGCTTATGAAATGGGATATAAAGCAGGTCGTATTGAAATATTGCAGGGTTTGAGCGACGGTTTGTTCAGTGTTTGTATATCAGACACAGAAGCCGAGAGAGCTTTGAAACGTATGACGGCAGCACTGGAAGCGGTAGAATGATTATAAATCGTCTTTTACAAGAATGAATAAGGCTCTTTTTATTGTGGTTTATGTTTTGGACATCAAGGAAATTTCTAAAGTATGTTGTCTAAAACATAAAGCCACGTGTACCAAAGAAAAGTACATCTAGGAAATTAAAAAGTACACGTGTCCTTTTGTTTGGTACACGTTGGAAATGGAAAAGTACAGATGTAGAAGAGCTTAATTCACACCAGCACGTCTTTTGTTTCCTTGTCGATAAATTGCAAAGAAAGTTCACAATTTAAGGCATCAGCAATTTTCTCAATGTCAGATAACTTCATATCATTGCGGTAGAGCTTGTTAAACAGATTTTGTTTTGTGTTTCCGAGCTTTACTGACAATTCCGCCACCGAAAGATTACGCTTTACGCATAATATCTTTATCATTTCTGCTATATTCATAGTTAAAATATTAAACTAAATAATAAAATAAAGCAAGTGGATAATTGAATTTTTTATATAAAAAGTGTACTATTCTATTAACATATTAAAGTAAATAGTGTAATATATAACCATAAAGCGATACTTCGCTTGTAGGGAGGTGATAATGAATGACACAGATTGAAAAACAAAAAGAAAACGAACCGCCAAAAGACGATTCGTTTAACAAACTCACTAGAGTGATAGAGTTGATAATCCTTGCTCTAGGGGTTTTGGTAGCCTTGATTAAATAAGGCACTTATCGGGAAGTCTAGCCCACTTCCCGATATAAAATATACATTCTTTTATTGAGGTTGTCAAATGTTAGATAAACTTTATTATGCTATTTTTATAGCGGTTTTTGCTTTGTGTGTGTTTGCTTTTGTTGTTGGTAAATTGTCGGTCGCTCTTTTCGGCGTTGCGGTTTTATTGCTTTCGGTTTTTGAGTTTTTCGCAAAATCTCAAAAAGTGCGTATCAATACCACTATATTAAAAATCGCTGTTGTATCGGTATTCATAGCCTATACTTTGGCACGATAGAAAAGAGCGGTTTTAGAGTTGTCAAAGTATATTTGGCAGCTCTTTTTATTTATTCCAGTACTTGTTTAGCTCAGCCTGTAAAATCTTTTCTTGTATCTCTACGCTTTTGGAAGTATTCCAAAAGGCTTCTACGGCAGGCTTTATAAATGGGCGTGCACTCAAGGTTACCGATTTTACTTTTACCCACTTCCCGCCAATCTTGAATGTTAGCCACTTTGCTTTTTTCGCATTGATTACCGCGCCACGCTCCAAAAAGCCCGCATAATACGCATTGTTCAAAATCCACGTCGTGCGTTTCTCTCTGCCTTTTGTGTTTTTGAAGTTCGACAAAATCGGCTTTGCATTTTTCCCGCTTGCGTTTTCGGCGGTGGCATTGGTGAGCGTGTAGCGGTTGTGGTTCTTTGCATTAAAAAGGCTCTTAAAGCGCGCTTTCGCGTCTTTGATAACGGCTTTGTTTACCGCCTTTTGCATTTTGATAATAATGCTATCTAGCTTTAGCGTCGTATTCTCTAAAGCCTTTTCAATGCTCTTTGTGTCTATGTTAAACTCTACGATATTCATACTTCATACTTAAAACAGCAATTTGTATCGGCTACATTGAATAAGATACTTATCGTAATTAGTTGTATTCAAAAAGGTGCGTGAACTGTCGGCAAAAGACCGAGAACTTACACCTATATTGTTATCACTTTCGAGCTGTAAAAGCGTTGCAATGCGTAACACTGTCATTTTCATAATTGCAGGCACTTTCTCAAAGCCAGCAATAAAATCAAGCTGTATCGAGCTGTCTTTAGGGAAAACGCCCATATCGGTAAAATATACCGTATCTTCAGAAAAAGCCAGGTTCTCAAGTCGAAAGACCATGCCGTCCATCTTAAAAGCCGTGATTTCAGTAATCGGCTTTGTGCTTACCCTTAATTCTGTCGTTCCTTTTCCCTTGAAAAACTTTGTGTAGCTTTGTTTTCTTGGGTCATATCCAAGATATGAAAAAAGAATATCTTGAGCCGATTCAATATAGATTTCTGTTGTTGTATCGTCTGCCTCTGGATAAACCCCGCTATACTTTGCGAGATCTTCTATCGTTACGATGTTTTCGATTGTGTCGTTTTCTGCCATTATGCAACCTCTATCCTTAATAGTCCTAAACAGGCTCTGCCTTGAGAAACAGGCTCTGCCTTTACAAAACAGGCTCTGCCTTTACAAAACAGGCTCTGCCTGACTATTAAGAATAGATATTTACGATAATGGAGGTGTAATTTATGGCTGCGAGTGTTGCATATAAAATCAATGGAACAGCAGACACCAGCGCAATAGATAAAACAAAAGAAGCTCTCGACAAAGTGGCAAAGGCTGCAAACGGTGTAAAAAGTGCAATGACAGGCTTTGTTGTTGCTAAAGCTATGGCGGGCGTAAATGCCGTGCTTAATGGTGCGAAAGATAGCTTTATGAACTTCAATAAAGCTGTTTTGCAAGCTAACCAAGCCTTTGCACAAAATGCGACGCTGTCAGTGGAAGCTGTAGACAATATCCGCTCTGCATTCGACGAAATCAGCGGTAACGGCTTATTTAGCGATAGTGAACTTAACGGCGCGGCGGCTCTGGCTTCTCAACTAGGCTTAAACGAAAAACAGATAAAACAGGTTATGGACACAGCCACAGAAATGGCAGCAGCGGGCATTATGCCATTAAACGACGCAGTGCAAAAGCTATCGAATAGCTTTAATGGCAATACTGACGAATTAAAGGCTCTTTGCCCAGAAATTGCAGGAATGACAGACGAGCAAATCAAGGCGGGCGGAGCTGTTGACGCTCTTAAAAGCAAGTTTGCAGGAATGCGCGACGTGATGAATGATACATTTCAAGGGCGTGACACTCAATTTCAAAACGCTTTTTCAGGCGTGCAAGAAGCTGTAGGCGGTCTGTTGAAATCATTCGAGTTTTTAGCAAAAGGCAAGCTGTTAAAGCCTTTGAACGACATCGGCGACTGGTTAAAGG
>Ga0256405_10005380_pt1 | contig 22260 bp, 11 predicted proteins | sample RumenRJG_02DNA_FD_189096 | JGI IMG/M metagenome (GOLD analysis project Ga0256405, IMG submission 189096) | Bovine rumen microbial communities from Lethbridge, Alberta, Canada - RJG_02 | ecosystem: Host-associated > Mammals > Digestive system > Stomach > Rumen | place: Canada: Alberta... | reverse complement strand
GTTTACGGCAGGGGTGATGGTGGCGGTGGCGAGTTTGCCGCCGGACCAGGTGATATCCACTGAATATGCCCCACGCGCGCGCAGACCCTTAATCGAGCCTTCAGCCCAGGCAGATGGCAGGGCAGGGAGCAGGTGCAGCTCACCGTTCTGGCTCTGCAGGAACATTTCGCCGATTCCGGCGATGCTTCCGAAATTGCCGTCGATCTGGAAAGGAGGATGGGTGTCGAACAGGTTCGGCAAGGTTGACTTGCTCAGGAGTTCCCTGTACATCTTGTACGCATGGTCGCCGTCCAGCAGCCTCGACCAGAAGCATATCTTCCAGGCTTTGCTCCAGCCCGTGCCTCCGTCACCCCTGAATTCCAGGGTCTTGCGGGCAGCCGCGGCGAGTTCCGGAGTCTTCATCGGAGAGATCTCGTGTCCCGGATACAGACCGAACAGATGGGAGACGTGCCGATGCTGCGGCTCGGTGTCCTTCCAGTCTTTGTACCACTCGACCAGGTTGCCTGCGGCACCGATCTGCAGAGGCTTCAGGTTATCCCGGAAGTGAATCCAACGAGCCCTCAGTTCGGGATCGGCACCCAGCTTCTCGCTGGCTTCGATCACGTCGGTGAACAGCTCCCAGCTGATTTCAAGGTCCATTGCCGACCCGATTGTGACTTGCCCGCGACGGCCATTGTCATCGAAGAATGCGTTCTCCGGGGACGTTGAAGGGGAGGTGATATATTTCCCATCCTTTTCAACGAGCCAGTCCATCAGGAATTCGGCCGAGCCTTTCATCAGGGGATATGCCGTCTCAGTCAGGAACTTTACATCGCCGGTAAAAAGATAATGTTCATACAGGTGTGTGCAGAGCCATGGTCCGGCCATCACGAAGTTGGCCCAGCTTGGACTTCCGGCTTTCTCTCCTACGGGATTTGCGGCGCACCAGATGTCGCTGTTGTGATGGACCGTCCAGCCGTTCATCCCATACATGTTCCTGACCACCTGCTCTCCCGCCACGGAACAGTTACGGATGAATTCCATCAGCGGAATGGCCGAAGCGCTCAGCCCGAGCGGCTCCGCAGGCCAGTAGTTCATCTGTACGTTGATATTGGTATGCAGGTCGCTGCCCCACGCCGGATGCCGGTCCTTGCACCATATTCCCTGGAGGTTGCAAGGAACCTCGCTGTCTTCGCGGGAACTGGATATGAGGAGGTAGCGCCCGAACTGGAAATAGAGAGTCTCCAGGTACGGATCGCTTGCTCCGGCGGCATAGGCCTTCAGCCGCTCGTCGGTGGTCAAATACTCAGCCGGACGGCAGTCCGGGCTTAGGCGATACTCAGCCGCAGCGAAGCGAGGATGGACTTCGCCGGGCCCGGACTGCCGTCCGGTCGCACCAAGAGTCAATTCCACCGACGTGAACAGCTTCCGGTAGTCGGCAACATGAGCCTCCCGGAGTGCATCAAGCCCTTTGCCCTCGGCACCGGCGATGAACGAAGCCGCCAAGGCATCCTCATCCCTGCCATCGATATCCGGCCTCCTGTCGAATCCGTTGAAACTCGTCGCCGCCGAAACCAGGATCAACACGTCGGAAGCCTTGGAAACATGGATGAATGGAGTCGTATGTACCAGCCCGTCGCAGCTTACGACCTTGACTCTGAACTGGTAACGCATTCCCTTCTCGCCGTCCGGACCAGTCTGCCACTTGGAAAAAGGCTCCTTCCAACCAGTACTCTGGTAATATCCGACCTGACCCTCGACCACATATTCATTGGAAGAAAGGCTGCGGATGGAGCTTCCGTCCCACATTGTTGCACCCTCCAGGTCGAATTCCATCACCGGCTTGCTGGCAGTCAGGTGCATGACCATCACCCTGTCCGGATGGGAAACGAATATCTCCCTTGAATATGCGACGTCCCCGAAGGCGAAACCCGTCCTGGCGATGGCACTGTCAAGGTCCAGGGAGCGCCGGTAGTCTTTCAGGACGTCCACGGAACCCTCCGGAGCCGCGACGGTATTCCCGCTGTATGAAACCTGCTGAGCTTTTTCCGACCCGAAAGTCTGTCTCAGATGCAGGCTGCCCATAGGGAGGAAGGCGTTCACATATTTACCCTGGAGTCCTTTCGCGAGATTCGCCGCCCCGGTCCAGTCTTCCTTGTCCAGCAATTCCCTGACCTTGGCGAGCAGCTCGGGACCGCCTGAAGGCACAGGGTTGTTGTCAGGATTGGCGCATCCGCCCCACAAGGTCCCTTCGTTGAGCCATATCAGGTCGTCGGCAACACCACCATAAACGGTGGCTCCAAGGTGGCCGTTGCCCAGCGGAAGGGCTTCCTCGAAACGGGAGGCCGGCTTGTCATATTCCATGACCAGCCTTTGGGCACAAGCGAATATGGGTATGATGGCGCAGGAGGCGGCCAGCAGGAGTCTCTTTGACAGGTTTGACATAATCATCTATTTGTTATTCAACAGTTAGCGTCGTGCTCTTGAGGTCTGCATCCTGGGATGAGTTGCCAGTCAGAATGGTATATTCCCCAGGCTCAACGGACCATTTCCCACCAGCACTGAAGCACTTGAGCATATCGGAAGTGACCTCGAACTTGACGGTGGTGCTTTCCCCGTTTTTCAGGAATATCCTCTTGAAGGCTTTAAGCTCCTTGACAGGGCGCGTCACGGAGGCATATTCCTGATGGATATACAGCTGGACCACTTCGCCACCGTCGTAAGGTCCGTCGTTCCTGACTTCTACGCTGACAGTACCGAATCCCTTTCCGGAAGGAGCCTCCAGAACCGGATCCGAGAATACGAAGGTGCTGTATGAAAGACCGAAGCCGAACGGGAAGAGGCAACCCGACTCGGAGGTGGCGAACTGGCGGGAATACTGCGAATGCTTGTAGTTGTAGACGTTCTGGACCTGTCCGACACTGCGAGGCATCGTGACAGGCAGCTTTCCGGACGGATTGACCTGTCCTGCAAGTACTTCCGCAATAGCCTGGCCTCCGGCCTGGCCCGGCTCCCAGACATTCAGGATGGCATTGACGTTGTCCTTCGCCCAGGCTATGCTGTTGGCTCTTCCGGTCATGAGTATCATCACGACAGGCCTGCCGGCAGAGCATACGGCTTCGAGAAGCTGCTGCTGCATTCCCGGTAGGTCGAGGTCGTCCCTATCGCAGTTTTCGCCGCAGGTACGTCCGAAAGCTGAATACCTCTGGGAATTCTCGCCGACCACGACTATGCAGACGTCGGCTGCTGAGGCTTTATGGCGAGCTGCAGCTATGCCCCTGGCATCCACGTTGGATATCTTTCCACCGAAGCAAAGGGTGTCGATCGAAGCCGACGGGAAAGCGTCACGGATGCCCTCGGCGACGGTAACCACGGCTGAATCGCTTTGTGGTACGGCCCAGTCGCCCAGGATGGTCTGGCTGTCGGCATTCGGACCGACGATGAATATCCTCCTCGGTGAAGACAGCGGAAGTACCCCGTCATTCTTAAGCAGGACGAGGCCCTGCCTTGCGGCTTCCAGGGCGGTCTTGGAGTGCTCCTCGCAGCCTTCAATGACGGTATTGATCTCAGGGACCGGATTCTCGAACAGGCCGAGTGCGAATTTCATCTCGAGGATCTTTCCGGCGGCCTGGTCTATGCGCTTGACCGGGATCCTGCCGGAATTGACAGCCGCTACGACAGCCTCGAAATAGTTGTCACCCTGCATGTGCATATCTATGCCAGCCTCTACGGAACGGACGAAAGCCTCTGTGGAGTCCGGGGCCCAGTGATGCATCGAATGGAGGCGCTCGATGTCCATCCAGTCGCTGACCACGAACCCGTCGAAGCCGAGTTCATCCCGGAGCAAGTCCTGCAGCAACCACTTGTTGCCGTGGCAAGGAATACCGTTCACCTCGTTGTGGGCAGCCATCACAGTACCGACCCTGGCTTCCTTGATGGCCGCAATGAAAGGAGGAAGGTATATTTCCCTCAGCTTTCCTTCGGACACATCCATGGGAGCGGCGTTCAGTCCGCCGAACGGTTCGCCTCCAGCTATCAGGTGCTTGGCGCAGGCAAGGACGTGGGTGGAAAGGTCCCCGTCGCGTCCCTGCAGTCCCCAGATCTCGTGTTTCCCCATTTCGGAAACCACCAGGGCGTCTTCTCCGAAAGTTTCTCCCATCCTGCCCCAGCGAGGGTCGCGGGCGACATCCAGGTTAGGCCCGAAAGTCCAGTACAAGCCTCTCTGGCGCATCTCGGCGGCAGTTTCCGCGCCTATGGTCTCAAGCAGTTCCGGATTGAAGGTGGATGCCAGGTTGATATTCGTAGGATACACCGTGCATCCTTCTATCAAGGCATTTCCATGGATGGCATCTATTCCTATCAGGAGCGGGACCTTCAGCCTGCTTTCCTGTGCAAGTTCCTGGAGGGCAGTTGCTTCCTTCGGAGTAAGGCAGTGCAGGAAAGATCCGACCTCGCCCCTGCGGATCTTGTCAGCAAGGTCCTTGTTGCCGAGGTTCTCATCGGTCGCATCGATATTCTTGTAAGGGGACCCTTGTCCCGGAGGGACGTAGCATGGCGCCACGTACTGGCACATCTGTCCGACCTTTTCCTCCAGGGTCATTTCCTTGAGGAGCAGCGCTGCCCTTTCGGATGGCGGCAGGGAAGTGTCCTTCCAGTCCTTCCTGGAGCACGAAACCATCAGGGCGAGCAAGCCGAGTGCAAGCAGGTATCTTTTCATGTCTTTTTATTTGATGTCAATGACGATCTTCTCGGACACCTTGACCGGATCAAGGTTGAACGTGACCATGCCGTCGGCGTATGTCCATTCCGAAAGGACCTTTCCGTTGACGGATACTTCCGACGCCTTTCCGTCGTTCTGGACGGCGAATGAATATTTCCTTTCGGCAGGGGCTCCCTCGAAGCTGCCCTCGACCGGGTTGACGACTATCCTGACCTTTCCGCCTTTCTCGTGGCATTCGAAGAGAGTGGAAGTCATGAGGCCTTTCTCGTAGCCGTATGACTGCCCGTCGTCGTCGAACATCTTGTAGCAGGAATCACCTTTAGGATAGACTTTGAGGAGGATTTCCTGGAAAGGACGGGCGCCGAGGAACGGTACGTCCGGCTGGGTAGGAATTATGGCTCCTTCGCGGATGAAGAGAAGTCCGGCACGGGTCGCCGGATATTCCCTGGTAAAGGTCTCTCCCTTGCTGACAATCTTTTCTCCGGTCCAGGCGTCGGTCCAGGTGCCCTTCGGGAGGTAAATCTCGTTGGTGAATATTCCGACGCAGAAGTTCGGGCCGAACATATACTGGTAGGTCATGTCGTCGCACTTGCGGTCCTCAGGGAAGGTAAGAGGCATCGAGCGGACGATTGGCATTCCGTTGGTGGTGGCCTCCAGCGCCATCGAATAGATGTATGGAGCAAGTGAATACCTGAGCTTGACGTAGAACCGGTAGATGTCCTGCTCCTCCTTGGCATAGTAGAACGGCTGCATCATCGAGAACCAGCTGTTGATCTGGACCCAAGGCAGGAAGAGTCCGAAGTGGAGGCTCGGCATCTCTAGTTCCCTCGGAACGCTCATCACGTCGCAGGAAGTGTTGAGGAAGCCGCTCATACCCAGGTTCAGCTGGTCGTAGAGGGCTGTCTTGCCGCCTCCGTTGTCTCCTGAAGTCGAGGCTGTCCAATGCTGGGTGCCGGACCAGCCGCCGCAGTAGTGGTGCCAGGTACGCCGGCCGTTGTAGTTGCGTCCGAGTTCGGCCATCTGCTTAGGCAGCAGCACCTGGTTGAGGTTATGCATCTCGGCATCGGTGCGGCCGTTGTAGTACTCCCATTTCGGATGGTTGTCGATGGTGCGGGCAGGGTCGAGCTTGAATCCCTCGATGCCCTGGTCCATAAAGGTTTTCAGGTGGTCCATCCAGTGCTCCTGACCGGAAGTCGCGCGTCCTTCGCGCTCAGCGATAATGTCTTCCTCGGTAATGCTCAGATCATATTCCTCACAGAGCCAGAGTCCGAGGTGGAATCCCATCGAGCGGAGCTTGCCGATGAACAGCCTGTGGTGCATCGTCTTAGGATACTTGTCCTGAAGCCAGTAGGGTTCCGGGGAGAAACGGTCGTAGTTCCATTTCTTCTGGGTGGAGAAATCGTAACGTTTCTCCATCCACTGAGGCTCGAGCCAGAATACGTCGCAAGGGACATCGATCTGGCGGAACATCGCCGCATCGTGCAGGATGTCGAACTGCTCTTCGCGCATATTAGGACCGAAACAGAGTCCGTACGCCCACTTCGGGAGTACGTAGGTCCTTCCGGTAATGATGGTGTAAAGGTTGAGGATGTCAGGCATATCCTCTCCGAGCATCAGGAAGAAGTCGGCTTCGTCGCTGGTGTCGATTATATTGAAAAGGTCTTTGTGTACGCTGCCTACGTCGAAGAAGCTCTTCCTGGTGGAGTTGTCGTATATTCCCCATCCGCGGGAGCTCATCATGAACGGCATAGGGATCTCGGTGTGCTGGTAAGTCGTCCACATCCTGAGGAGCTCGCCCCTGTGCTGGATATGGTCGCGGCTGGTGCTGCCGCCGCCGTAGAAGCGTTCCCCGTCTTCCATCCTGATGCTGATGACGCTGGCCTTGGAAGCGGCAGGGATCTCCCTCTTGTCGACTTCGGCGAACTTGCCCTCGTCGTCACCGATGATACCGCCGTCGTTGGCTACCACGTTGAGGTCCGCCCATTTTTCATTGACTATGTTCCTCAGTTCCGCGCACATCTTGTCCTTGTCCGAAAGGAAGCGGATATCCCGGACCAGCGCCCGTCCCTTGGAATCGCGGACAGAGATAGCGCCGGTCTTCTTGTTGACCGTCAAGGAATAATCTCCTGAAGTCAGTGTCCATTCGGAGCCCTTGGTACTCTCGGTGGCATTTACTTCAGGCCAGTCTGTCTTGATGCAGCCGTAGCGCTCCATCAGGGACTCCCCGAAATCCTTCCTCGGGCTTACCTTGATCCTGAATATCCCATTGTCGCACGCCTGTACGCTGATTTTGGTGCCGGCGTCGGTCTTGACCGTTTTTTCAAAAGAGCCGGTACCGGCAAGGGCGTTGATTCCCAAGGCCATCAAGGCCAGGACGATTAATAACCTTTTCATTATTACTGTTCTTTTAGTGTTCTCGATTATGTTCTATCCATCCAATCCCTGGTTCCCTACGCTCTTCTCCGAATTCGTGGAAAGCCGCTCCACAGGGAGTCTCGATGATAATTCGAGTTTAATTATGACAGGTGTCCCCGCAAGAGTTGTTTCAGGAGCTTTTTGTGGAACGTTGATGACAAGGTTTTCCTTACCTTTCCTGAAGCCCAGAGGCTTCCCGTTCGGGAAGAAGGTTGCCCTCCGGGGCTTCCAACCGCCCTCCAACGTCAGTTCTCCATTGTCCGGCCACTTGTCCACACAAAGATACAAAATGGTTCTTTTCCCTTCATCCTTTCGGATCACCTTTCCCCAGGAAGGCTTCAGGCCGCTCCTGGAGGAGCCGTAAATGATTCCGCCGAAGGAATCCATCCATTTCCCGACTTCTTCCAGGCATCCGGATTCCTCCGGCCGTACAAGACCTTCTCCGTCCGGCCCGACGTTCAGAAGCAGGTTGCCCCCGAGGGAAGCGATTGAAATCAAGGTGTTTACTATCGTTGCCGGGGATTTCCACTTGGTGTCCCAGCTCTTGTAGCCCCAGGAATTGCCGATGGACATGCAGCTTTCCCAATACAGTCCTTCCACATCCTCCGCTTTCGGAACCATGTTCTCAGGAGTCTTGTAATCTCCGGGGTAATCCGGCTTCTGGAGCCTGTCGTTTATGATTATCTGAGGGTACTCCTTAAGCAAGTCCATCACCTTTGCTGCCTGCTCTTTTGAGGTTTTGACAGGATAGTCGAAGAATATGACGGAGATATCTTCCCCATAGCGGTCCAGAAGCTCCTTTATCTGCGGAAGGGAAATATCGTTGAAATATTCCTCGAAAGACCTGGTCTGCTGGAAGCCGTCCCAACTGCCGGAGTGGGTTTTGGTATATTCGTCGATCAGGAGGGAATCCGGATGAGCCCAGCCTTGGCTTATCGGTCTCCTGGCCGTGGCTCCGCCGGGGTTGCCCCAATCCTGTTCCTGGGAATAGTAGAACCCGAGTTTGATGCCGTGCCTCTTGCATGCCGAGGCTACTTCGTCCACGATGTCGCGCCCGAAGGAGGTATAGTCGATGATGTTGAATTCGCTGGCGTCGCTGCGGAACATCGCAAATCCGTCGTGGTGCTTAGTGGTGAAGACGAGATATTTCATTCCTGCTCTCTTCGCCAGCAGGACCAGGGAATCGGCATCGAACTTGTCAGGATGGAAGTGGGACGCATTCTCGCGATATTCCAGATAAGGAATCTTGCACCTGTTGAAAATCCACTCCGCACCTCCGAAACGCTGCTGATGTCCTTTATAGACCCCTCCGTACATGCTGTATGGTCCCCAATGGACGAACATTCCGAATTTGGCCTCGTTCCACCATTGCATCTTGTCCGGCCCACCTTTGGCGGGATTCCCAGCGGAGAGCTGGAAACAGCTGATTGATAGAAGGATGGAGAGGATCAAGGACTTTCTCATAGGCTATTCGTAGTTAATCTGGATTCCGGGATCGCCGAGGGCGGTTTTGACTATCTTCCTTTCCGGGAAGGAGACCTTGCCGCTGATGAATTCAGGAATATTGTAAGATTTCATGAGGTCGCGATAGAACGATTCAGGGTCCTTCTGCGGCAGGCAGAAAGCCTTGGAAGCCTTTCCGTCGGCATCGATGTATGCAAAGTACGGCCTTGTGTACAGTCCGTCTATGCGCCTGCTGCTGAACACTATCCACCGTCCGTTGCTACTCCAGGAATGATAGCTGTCCACATCGTCGCTGTTGGCCTCTTCGAGCGGCCAGGATTCTCCGGTGCCTATGTCCATCATCCAGATGTCAGCGCTCTTGTGCCAGATGGAGAAGTTGCCGAAGTCGGACAGGGTGAACATAAGGAACCTTCCGTCCGGGGAGATCCTCGGGAAAGAAAGGCTCTTGCCGAGGGCCTCGGCATTGAACAAGGTATCGACCTTTGTGCCGAATGTACAAGTGCCTGAGTCGAAGGAGATTGAGCAAAGATTGTACTTCACCTTGGCGTACTCTGAAGGCATCTCCTGCTTTACGGCGGTGCAGAAATAGAGGGTTTTCCCATCCGGGGAGAAGGTAGGGAAAGTCTCGAAACTGTCCGGAGACTTGAGTAGAGGGCAAGAGATGATATTGTGTCCGGACACATCATAGACCACCACGTCGGACTTGGCGTCATAGACTTCAATCCTATCCCTTGAGTGTGAATGGAAGGCTTGTCTGGTGTCGTTGACGGAGAATGCCACGAAGTCTCCCGAAGGATGCCAGGAAGGATAAACCAGTGCCGAAATCGTACTGTCGGTCTTTGTGTTGAGCTTCTCTATGGCTCCGTCGCGGATTACGTAGGTGGCGCCGTGATTGCCACGCATGTGGAACAGCATCCTTCCCGGATCCCTGCCACAGAATGAGTGGCAGTTCATGCAGTTCTTGTCTGTCTGCCGGTTTGTGATGATGGCGTCCTGGTCGTAGCTCTCAAGGTTACGCTGGTACAAGCCCAACTCGTTCCATGCCTCGTAGCACGGATCGATCAGACGGTAGGCGAGGTACGGATCGATTTCTTCTTCGGCCACCGTCCATGTGAATGTTTCCATGCCCGTCACATCGACCTTTATCCGCACACCCGGCCGGGCCATGGACTTCCATTTTCTTTCCGGAATCTTGAAGACGCCTTTGCGGGCTTTCAGGGTGAAGGTTTCGCTACCGTTGTCGAAGGTAGCCGTGGCTTTCCTTGCATTCACGCAGAAGTTGAGCGGGGCTATGTTCGGCGGGACGGTGATGTCGCGGTAGTCAGGGAATATATAGGGGAATTCCCTGTCCTGAGGTGTGCAGGATGAGAGGGTTGAGAGCAATATTGCCGCGAAATAAATGAATATGCGGAGCCTACTGGTTTTCATTTCCGTCAGTGTTGATGAAAAACGCATAATACCAGAATGTATCTTCGAATTCGGACTGCCCTGAACCTTTTTGCAGGACTGCGTTGAATTTACGGTAGTTCTTCCGGACCTCGTTGCTTACCGAATACTTGGTCATTTGCCAGTTCATTCCGTTGCTGTTCGCTACGATGGCTACAGCCTCCTGGAGAGGCTTCGGTAGTTTCGGAAGGACCTCGGTCCCATAGAACTCCTCCACCATGGCCATCGTGGACCCCATGTCCTTGTCCAGCAGGAACAAGGCTTCAAGGTACTGGATAGCCTGCCGGTGAGCCGGATTTGTCTTGGCCACCATCCTCAGGTCCATCTCCAGTCCGTCTATTTCACCCAGGGAAGTTGTGTCCGGAAGGCATCGGCGAAGGTCAGCCAGCTCTTCATCCGCCATTGCCGCATCATCGCCCAGGAGGAGTCTCTGTTTCTTTGCCCAGTGCCGGTAGGCCGGGCTCTTCTCCAGCAGGGATATGTATTTCTCCGCCACTGCATATTCCCCATATACAAGGTTGGTCCTGACCAGTCTCTGGAGCGCGCGGGGGTTGTGTATTCCGAAAGCATACATATCCTGTTCGAAAGCCATCCTCTGGGACAGGCCGGGGAGCCCCATCGACCAGTATAGCTCGCTTCCGACTCCCGTGGAGACCATGTCCAGTTCCTGTGAAGGAATGACACATTCTGACCCGCTCTGGGAATATTCGAACAAATCTTCTCCCAATCCTCCTTTTTCGGCAAGCGCAAGGTTCACAAGCTTCATGAGGGCAACGCTCCTGGAGTCGGGGTTGTTCTTGTAGAGTTTCAGGATCTTGTCCCAGTCCTTGTTCCTGGCCATCGTATCGGCAGCCTCGAACACGTAACGGCCCCTGTCCATCCCTGTCAGCGCCAGTACCGCAATTGCCAGTACGGCACAGCCTTGGAGAACCATTGAAACGGAACCAGGCTTGCCCATCAAGTTTTCCGGGACCAGCCTGGCCACCAAGATGGTGAGCGGTACGGAAATCCAAGAAAGCCAAAGGATGACAGGAATATCAGCCAGGAAAGGGAGATAATTGTGAGGGAGCAGGATGTCCTTGAAGCTTGGTACCAGCCCGGCGGAATCGCATCCCCATGCCAGCACCGGGACCATAAGCAAAGGCAGGAGGTACTTTGCGGAAGCCTTCAGGCCGTTCCTCGTTTCGCAAACCAGCAGGGCGAGAGAAAGGATCAATGAATATGAGCCGGCAAGCCAGAATACTGCGGCTACGGCCATGATCGAGACTATGAAACGCTTCTTTCCGTCCTTTATGTTTTCGATCAGGAGGAGGGCCGTCAGCATCAGGATCATGGCGATGAGCCCCGAATGTCTGAAATCGGTATCCAGGATGTCGGCGAGGGCGAATGCTGCAGGCAAGAGGCTCAGGATGAGGAAAGAATCATTGCCGCAGACCTTCTTGACCACGGCTGCGGTAAGGGCCGTGACCAAGGTGAGCAAGGCTGCATGGATAAGGGGTCCTGCTACCGGAAAGCGGTAAAACTGAGTCAGGAAGTCAGAAAAAATTGCCGAAAAACCAGACGGCGCACCCAAGCCGGACAGGAGATATTCCCTGTCCCAGATGAACAATTGGAATTGTTCGATATAATATAAGTGGTGCCTGAAACACAGCAGGGTAGCGAACAATATCGCCGGAACCGCTGCGTAATACCAACCCTTTTTCATTGTCATAAAGATAAGCATTCTTTCGGTATGTGGAAAAGTATCGTTCCAAGTGCTTATCAATAATCAAAGTTCTTTTATCAAAAAACAATCTATGGTTTTTAAGGCCATATTAATGGTAAAATGGGATTTTTTCCTATTTTTGTGGATGATTATGCACTTTTGCTGGCTAAAACCAACAAAAATTGAAAGGAATAACACTACATACCATCATTATTAAAATCTGTTTTATGAGTAAACGTTTAATCACGGCATTGCTTGTGTTCCTCACTATGGGAGCATGGGCATTCGCCCAGACGGCCGTATCCGGTAAGGTTACGGACGGAACTGGGGAACCTCTTGTCGGAGTGAATGTCCTCGTAAAGGGCACCACAAACGGCACAATGACGGACTACAACGGTAACTACAACCTGAACAATGTCAGGCAAGGTGACGTTTTGGTCTTCTCCAGTATTGGGTTTGCTACTCAGGAAATCATTGCCGGTTCTCAAAGGACGGTCAACGTCCAGCTGAGAGACGATGCCGCCTTCCTCGACGAGGTTGTCGTGGTGGGTTACGGTACAGCACGCAAGAAAGACGTGTCCGGCGCTATTGCCAGTGTCAACTATGGCAATGATGACAACCTTGTTAGCTTGCCTAACCCTAACGCTCTTGCCGGACTTTCCAGCAAAGTAGCAGGTTTCAACTATTCTCCTACCAGTTCGGCTGGAGGTGACAACACCAATACCATGACCATCCGTGGTATGAACGTGATTCCTTCCGGCGGTTCCAAGAGTGCCTCTGCACAGAGCTTGAACAAGCCTTTGATCATCGTCGATGGTGTGATCTTCGGTGGCTCCATCAACGAGATCAATACCAGTGATATCGCTACTGTCGATGTCCTGAAGGATGCTTCCGCAGCTGCTATCTACGGATCACGAGCTGCCAACGGTGTCTTGATCATCACCACCAAGACCGGTGTCTCAGACAAGCCGACGGTTCGTTTCAATGCTTCCGTCAGCCTCTCAGACTGGACTCGTACTCCTAAGTACGAGACCGATGAGACCACCTTCTTCCGCAACAGGTTCTACGCCAAAGCTGCTGGTGATGCTTCTATAGCAAGCTTGAACTGGGAGACCTATGACAAGAATTCTCTCTTCGTTTCCGATATTGAAAGGCAGGCTTACGAAGCAGGCAAGAATGTAAACTGGATCGATGAGATTTCCCGTACCGGTGTCGGTCAGAAATATGATGTTTCTGTCTCAGGTAGGAACAAGACTACCAGCTACTATGTATCTTCCGATTATACTCGCCAGCAGGGTATCCGCATCGGCGATGACTATGAGAAGTTTACATTCATGGCTAAACTAGATTGGGATCTCACCAGCTGGCTCAAGGTTGGAGTTAAGGCCAATTACCTTGGTTCTGACAGCTGGGGTACTCCGGCCCGTATCCAGAACGCAACCTGGATGTCTCCTTATTCTTATATAATGAATGAGACGGTTCCTGGTTACACAGACTGGTACGCTTCCAAGCCTGATGGCAACACCATCAGCCCACTTTGGGGAACCGGCTCCGGTGACTCTTATCTCTGGACTACCAGCAAAAGCAACTCCAACAATGTCAACGGTATTGCTTATGCACAGATCGACTTCCCGTTCCTTAAGGGCCTCTCCTACAGGATAACCGGTCAGGGCAGGCGTGGATTCAGCTCAAGCGATTCCTTCAGCACTGCCGAGATCTGGATCGATACCCAGAACACCGCCCAGATGGATGACCCTAATTCCTACTTCGGTTCCAGCGCAGGAGGATCTTCCAGTGCTTCCAACTCTGCTTATTGGAACATTGATAACATCCTCACCTACACCAAGGATTTCGGCCTCAACCATTTCGACGTGATGCTCGGTTACACCAGGGAACACAGCAAGAGCAATTCCCTTGGTACATCATATACTGGCTTCAGTAACACCGATTATATCTGGTACGACCAGGATGCAGCTTCCAACAAGTCTATCAGCCGCGGTGCAAGCGAGACTTCTGCTGTCGCTTACCTCGCAAGGTTGAACTACAACTTCGCCAACAAGTATTATCTCACCGGAAACTTCCGTCGTGACGGTTACTCCGTGTTTGCCGACGGTCACAAGTGGGGCAACTTCTATGGCGCCTCTGCAGCTTGGGTTCTCAGCAACGAGAGTTTCATCAAGGACAACCTTGCATGGGTTGATTTCCTCAAGCTCCGTCTCTCTTATGGTGAGAATGGTAGCCGTACCATCGGTGCCTATGCTACTACTTCTTCAGTTGTCGCCACCCAGTCCAACTCCGGAACTAGGACTTATGCCTGGCTCGGCGGCGAGTCGGCCTACGGTGTGAAAGTCAACCAGCTTCCTAACTATTCCCTGTCCTGGGCAAAGGTAACCAAGGGCGATCTCGGTCTTGATTTCAGTTTTGCTGGCAGCAGGATCAACGGTAGCATTGACGCTTACATAGGAAAGACCACGAATATGCTCGTGGCCCGTTCCGCCCCTTATATCACCGGTTACGACAGCGTCAATGCCAATGTCGGTTGTGTTACCAACAACGGTCTTGAGGTTGTCCTCAATACCGTCAATATAGCAGGAAACGGTATGGACGGACTCCGTTGGGAGACCAACCTGGTATTCGACACCAACTCCAATAAACTCAAGGAACTCTATGAGGGTACCAAGAGCGATGTGGCAAGCTATCTCGTGACCCCTGAAAGCAACTATGCATTGGTAGAGGGTTACTCCATCGGAGCAGTCTATGACCTCCATATGCTTGGCATTTTCCAAACCAAAGAGGAGATTGCAGCCAGCGCCCAGACCGACGCCGTGGTTGGAGACGTTCATTTCGAGGATTATAATAATGACGGCAAGATCGATGATGATGACCGTTACGTCCTTGGAACCATGGATCCTCTGTTTACGCTCAATTTGGGTAACACCTTCACCTGGAAGGGCTTCTCCCTCTATTTCAACTTCCGTTGGATGCAGGGTGACAAGACTCACTTCCTTGGCCTCAACCCTAACTACTATACCGCAGGTCAGGGCAGCGGCGCCCAGCTGGCAGGTGTTGATAAGTGGGTCAATGAGCAATACTACAAGAACCTCACCAACGAGTTCCCTCGTCATGGCTACAATAATGACACCTATAAGTATCAGTGGTGGAACAACCGTTCTTTCCTGAAACTCAAGGATCTGTCATTCTCCTATACCCTTCCGCAGAGCATCGTGAAGCCGGTTGGGCTCAGCAACGCACGTGTTTACATCGCCGGAACGGATCTCTTCACAATCACCAAGTGGACAGGACTTGATCCTGAGACTGGTGGTACCATAGCTGCCAACGCTTCTTCCAGCCGTTACGGAGCCAATGGTACCTACAAGACCGTAACCTTTGGTATCAATCTGACTTTTTAATCGCATAAACTGTATTGAATATGAAACTTTCTAGAATATTTTGCGCAGTTGCGATCGCTATCTTGAGTGTCGCTTTCATCGGATGCAACGACGAAGAGTTCCTTAAAGAGACTTATTACAACTCTAGTGATGCTACCTACTTCAAATCTGAGGCAGCCATCACCTATTCACTCAACTCTTGTTATTCCGAGATGGAATACCTGATGGCAGGTAACTCTCATCAGACGCATTCCTGGATGCTTCAGGGTATGGGTCTTGACACATTCACTGGAACTAGCGGTACTGCCGAGTGGGCGGCCAACTGGACTTCGATCAACAACAGTAACGGTACTACACGTCACTGGTATGACTATCTTTACCAACTTGTCAGCCGTTGCAACACCACTATCTATTACATCGACGAGGGAGAGGACATCAAGTACTCGACTTCAACGATGAAGAACGAACTCCGCGCTGAGGCTGTGTTCCTCAAGGCTTGGGCTTACAGGTGCCTGGCTTCCATGTTCGGAACTGTTCCTATCATTAGGGAAAGGGTTACCGAGCCTAAGTACGACTATGTCCCTAATACTCGTCAGGAAGTTTGGGAATATGAGTATGAACTTCTTACCTGGGCTCAGGAAAACCTTCCTACTACTCCTCGTCTGACCGGTACCGTGACCAAGGCTGCCGCTGACACTTATCTTGCCGAGGTATGCCTTGCTCTTGGTAAGTTTGACGAGGCTGTGACTGCAGCCAACCGCGTCATCAATGGTCAGGACGGAGACTACAAGATTATGACCACTCGCTTCGGCTCACGTGCCAGTGAAGCTACGGACCGTTACGGAAATTCCCTTGCTGCCCCTCAGGGAGCATTCTGGGATTTGTTCCGTGAAGGAGGAAACCAAGATCTCGAATCCGGCAACAAGGAGGCTATCTGGACAGCTCAATACAACTACGGTACTTTTGAGACCGGCGGTGGTGGTGACTCTTGGTGGCGTGTACATTCACAGGCGACAGAGGCAGCTTGGATGAACGGCCTTATCGTTGGAAACCAGACTACAGTCGAGTTCTCAGACGGAACGACCCAGTATAAGTATGGTGATAATATAGCTTGCTATCCTGTTGGGTCTAATGCCACCAGTGCTGTCAGTAAAGTTGGAACTGCAGCAGCTGCAGGTCGCAAGGTTGCAAACATAGCGCAGGATTCCATCGGTGCCAGGGTGTCTTATCTTGGCCAGGTTTGCGTTGCAACGCGTTACATGTGGGACAAGACCAAGGGAGACGAGTTTAACCTTTGGAAGGATGAAAATGACTTCCGTGGTTCCGAGGTTATGATCCAGCGTAACTGGTACACTCCAGGAGGTACTCGCTTCCTCGATGAGAAGAGAGCTATGTATCAGCGTCAGGCTGCTGGTATTTATGTTCTCACTGCTGGAGATACAATGAACACCTTCCAGCCTCGCTGGTGGAAGTTCTCTGACGATAAGCACCCTACAGAGAATGGCGTCGTGAACAACAAGGCTTATGATCAGGAGCTTTACATGATTCGTATGCCGGAGGTTTATTTCCTCCTTGCCGAAGCTTATCTCGCCAAGGGAGACAAGACTCAGGCCGCTGCTGCCCTGAACGTGGTAAGAGCCCGTGCCGGAGCCTCTCCTTGCAGTGCTTCCGAAGTCAACATCGACTATATCCTGGATGAACGTGCTCGCGAGCTTATGGGCGAGGAGCACAGGTGGGTGACCCTCAACCGTCTGTCTGTAAATCCTAACTGTACCTACATCTCTGATTGCTATCCTACTCAGGATGAGACTACCTCCAACACCCTCTATGCCCGTACAAGGAAGTATGGACGTGGTTTCGAGAATGACTCAGCCAATGATTCAGGACGCCGCCAGAAGAGAACCGACGGTTACGAGCCTTACTACAGCAACATCCAGCCTCATAACTACCAGTTCCCGATACCTACCCAGGTCATCGAGTCCAACAGTGGTTATACTTATCCTCAGAACACTGGTTATTAATAGCTAAGGTTTTCCATAAAAGGGGGAGTCCATGTGGCTCCCTCTTTTTATAAAAAATGTACGGTGATGAAAAGAATCCGACTTTTGTTTTTTCTGTTGACAGCATTGCTTGCTGTCTCTTGCCAGGAACATTTCCCTATTGAGGATCGTGCCAGGCAGCAGATCCTGGTTTCCATGGAGGATGAACTCGAATCTTTCAGTCCGGGAATGTCTGACTGGAGGATAGAGGATCTGAAAACGGTGTATGTCAATGACAGCATCTGTCTTCTGCAATGTACGGCAAGGTTCCATGACGTCAACGGGGAGAAAAAGGTTCGGGACTACCGTTACATATATCTCATTGACATGATGCTGAAGCGTTTGTCCGGAGAGGTGGTCTTCAAGGAAGAATTCAGGAATATCCTCTGTCTTCCTGATGAACTCATCAAGGAATGCCGTAAAGAGGTGGCCCGTAATGGAGAGAGTGTTTATGATGAATCTTTCGGAAGGACGCTTACTGTAAGGAAACCATTTGACAGGCAATGAATCCATTCGCATTGGCATATCGTGAGCAACAGCAGTTGTTCATGTACGACAAGGCATATCTTCTTGGGACACTTTTCAAGACGGGAGGCCTTGCGACTTTGCTCGCCCAATTCGTTGTCCAGTTCTTCCATAATCCAACCCTCGCTCTGTCTCTGACGCTGTTGCTTCTGGCGTTATCTTCATATTTGCTGTGGGCTGTATTGAGACGTGACAGGAAAGATTGGCGTATCCTTCCTCTTTGTATCGTCCCGGCCTGCTTCATGGGCGCATCTCTTTCAGACAACAGTCTTCATTTTGATTTCCTGACGTCCATCCTGTTGGTTGAGGCGGGCTTGCTGCTATTCAAGAAGATCAGGTCCTGCAAGACCTTCTGGGGAGTATTTTTGACGGTTATCCTTTATTTCACGGCGGGTCCTTCGGCCGTTCTGTTCGCCGTTTGTGCGGCCTTCATGGAGAAGTCCTGGAAATCCCTTTGTTTTCCTGCCGCCGTTCTTGTCTGCGGGTTGGTGGCTTATCTGACAGCCGCCGTGCCTACCGGGGGGAAGGCTCTGACTCCGGCTTTCTATTTTGATCTGGATGCCAGCATGCCTGCTGTCCACTGGGGTGCCTGGATAGCGATTGCATCGGTGGCTGCGCTTTCCATGTTTACTGAAGCATCCCGGGAAAAGAAATATACCAAAGGAGTGTTTGTCGGAAGCTGCGTTTTGCTTCTGGCGGCTCTTGTCGGAACTTTGAAAATCTCCGGAGACATAGAGAAGAAAGCTTCTCTTACAAGTTATGAGTATGAATATTATACCGTAAACGGACGCTGGGATGACCTTATCGAGTCCTGCCGCCGTCATTCCTGGACTCCGGGCACGGCGAATTACCTCAATCTTGCCTTGGCTCATAAGGGAACGCTGGTCAAAGACTTGTTCAAGTATGACCAAAGGGGCACTTCGGCTTTGATATTCATTCCTCAGGAAAAAACCGCGGATGTGCGGATTGCTCACATCATGTATGCCATGGGCAATATTGCCGCAGCTCAGGATGTGGCATTCAATGCCTTGAACTCGATGACGGGCTATTGCCCGGCCATGCTCAAGATGAACGCCGAAATCGAGCTCATGAGGGGGACTTACGATGTAGCTGACAAATACCTTTCTCTCCTGAAGAAGGCCCCGCATTACAGTAAGTGGGCCAAGGAGAGGAGTCATCTGCTTTGGAACGACGATGCGGTCATGAGCGATCCTCTTCTTGGAACCGGCAGGAGGGACTTCCCTTACGAAGACGGTTTCTCGATGTTCGGAAGTCCTATTGACGAGCTGTCGAAGGTGATAGAGGCCAATCCTTCCGACACAAGAGCCATGCAGTACTATCTTTCCTTCCTTCTCCTGGCAAAGGACATCGAGCGGCTGTCCAAGTTCGTCGACCGTTACTGGGGGGCTCCGGCGCTCAGCGAGCTGCCGGTCGCAGTCCAGGAAGCTATCCTTTTCTACAGTGAATATACCCGCAACTTCGGGAGTGACGAGCCGCTGAGCCTGGAATGGTGTATGGATCATGGAGTCACTGCGGAGACGATTGACCGCTTCAGGGCCTTCCAGAATGCCAGTCTTCAGAGCAAAGGCTCCTCTCCGGCAGGCTTCCGCACCACATATTGGAGTTATCTCTTGTACACGGAAATATGAAAGATCTGAAATCCTTGTCGATGCTTGCGGCCATTATCCTTCTGGCCTCCGGGTGCGGGAGAGACATAAGTCCCTCCGGCACCATTGACAGTCACCCCGAGATGTTTCCGGATTATCTGGGCGTCACCGTTCCGGAGAATATCGCTCCTCTGGATTTCCAATATGAGGGGGTTGATCCTTGCGTCCTTACCGTCGATGGGAAGGTCATCAAGCCGAGGCGCGGAGGCCGGTTCATCTTCGGACGCAGGAGGTGGAAGGAGTGGATGTCGAGGGATTCGGTGGGAATGACCATCTCCGTCAGGCGCGACGGGAAATGGCTCTCCTACAAGCCTTTCAACATATATGTCAGCCACGATCCGATAGACCCTTGGATTTCCTACAGACTTATTCCTCCGGGTTATCAGGGGTGGCAGGAGATGGGAATATACCAGCGCGACCTGACTTCATATTCCCAGAAAGCGATAGTCACGAATGACCTTACGGGCGGCAACTGCATGAATTGCCATACCTACTGCAACGGGGACCCTTCGAAAATGGTATTCCATGTAAGGTCCACGTTTGGAGGTACGATGGTCGCCGACGGTGGCTCGATAGAGAAACTCAACACCAAGACGGATTCCACCATCAGCGCCCTGGTGTACCCTTACTGGCATCCATCCGGGGACTACATAGCCTTTTCGGTCAACAAGACCCTCCAGGCCTTCTACAACCACGATCCGAACAGGATTGAGGTCTATGACGAGGCGTCCGACGTGGTCGTTTACGATACCAGGACCCACGAGATAGCCTGGTCGCCTCTTACCAAATCCGATGGCCGGTTCGAGACCTTCCCGACATTCTCTCCGGACGGGAAATGGCTTTATTTCTGTTCCGCTGAAGCCGTATCGCCGATGCCGGACAGGCACCGTGAAGTCAGGTACGGACTCTACAGGATAGCGTTCAATCCGGAAGACTGCACTTTCGCAGACTCCCTTGAATGTGTGTACGACGCTCCAGCAGAGGGATCCAGCGTATCTTTCCCGAGGATTTCTCCTGACGGCCGCTATCTGTGTTTCACCCGTCATGGTTATGGCAATTTCTCGATCTGGCACAAGGATGCCGACCTTTGGATGATCGACCTTTCGGACGGTTCCGTCCGGAAGATGGACGAGATCGACTCCGAAGACGTGGACAGTTTCCATACCTGGAGTTCGGACGGTCGCTGGCTTGTGTTCAGCAGCCGCAGGGACGACGGACTCTATACTAGGCCATATTTCTGCCACGTCGATCCAGCAGGAAATGCCACCAAGCCTTTCCTGCTTCCGCAGAAGGATCCGGGCCGTTATTACAAGCGTCAGATGGAGTCGTACAACCTCCCGGCCTTCACCGTGTCCAAGGTCGGCATGTCAAAGAGAAGCGTCGTGGATGCAATCAGGAAGGGGAAGGAAGTACAAGTCAAACCGCGAACATAAACAATAACTACACTTGTATATGAAAAAAACAATCATTCTGATCCTGGCGGTGGTATTCCTCTCGCTCGATGCCGGAGCCAAGGTCTATGATGCTACCGCTTTCGGGATAAGGCCGGACGGCATCACCCTGAATACCAGGTCTATCCAGAGCGCGATCGACCTGATCAGTTCCCGAGGCGGAGGTGTCTTGGAATTCCCTGCGGGGAAGTATCTGTCCGGCAGCATATTCCTGAAAACCGGAGTTGAGGTCAGGCTTCTCGAAGGAGCTGTCCTGCTGGGATCCACGAACCCTTATGACTATGAGTGCGTGGGAACCGACTATGGTTTCATCCTCTCCAAGGACCAGAAGGATATCGCCGTGACCGGGAAAGGGACTATCGACGGGCAAGGATTCGCTCTTGCGACCAATTTCGTGATCCAGGTGCATATGGGCGTGCGTGAAGATGCCCTCAGGCACGACAGGACTTCACGCCGCCCGAAACTGTTCTATCTCAGGGAGTGCGACCGTATCCTGATCGATGGGGTCAAGCTCAAGGACGCCGGAGAGTGGACTCTCGTATGCGACCAATGCGAGCATCTGACTATCAGCGGGATAGACATGGACAGCAAGAACTATTGGAATAACGATGGTATAGACATCGTGGACTGCCGTCACGTCTTGATAAAGGACAGCCACATCGATGCTTCGGATGACGCCCTGTGCCTGAAATCCCATTCCAAGGATCACCTGTGCGAGGACATCGAGATCAGGAACTGCAGGGCACGCTCGAGCGCCAGCGCCATAAAGTTCGGAACGGTTTCAAGGGGAGGATTCAAGGATATCCGGATCATCAACAACGTGGTCTATGACACTTACAGGTCTGCGATTACCATCGCTTCGGTAGATGGAGCGGAGATCGAGAATATACTGGTGGACAGCCTCTATGCGACCAATACCGGCAACGCCATATTCCTCAGGACAGGGGAGCGCTGGCACGGTGGCAAGACAGGATATCTCCGGAATGTGGTGCTCTCCAATATCCATGTGGAAGTGCCCGCCTCGAAGGCAGATGCCGGGTACAGCTACGAGGGTCCTATCGAGGACCTGCCACGCAACATATCCCCTGCAGGAATCGTCGGTATTCCTGAGATTCCTATCGAGAACGTGACTCTCAGGAACGTGGAGATAGTGTATCCCGGAGGAGGGGACAGCGGATATGCATTCAGGGGCACGACTCCGGAAGAGCTTGAAAGCGTCCCGGAGATGAAGGATTACTATCCTGAATTCTCCCAGTTCAAGGAACTTCCGGCTTGGGGGCTCTACATCCGCCACGCGAAAGGGATTACCCTTGAAGGGGTCCGTCTGGTGGCTGCGATGGAGGACTATCGTCCGGCAGTCGTAGCAGACGATGTATATAAGCTGAAGATCAAGGACATCAGCATTGTCGAGCCGAACAACGGCAAGAAGAAGGAAATCATCAAATACAAGACGAAATGAG
>Ga0256405_10005378_pt1 | contig 22264 bp, 23 predicted proteins | sample RumenRJG_02DNA_FD_189096 | JGI IMG/M metagenome (GOLD analysis project Ga0256405, IMG submission 189096) | Bovine rumen microbial communities from Lethbridge, Alberta, Canada - RJG_02 | ecosystem: Host-associated > Mammals > Digestive system > Stomach > Rumen | place: Canada: Alberta... | reverse complement strand
CGTTATAACAAAATTAATGATTATTTTCATAAAATATCTACGTATTTAATCAATCAAGCAGTTTCCAATGGTATTACTGCCATATTCATAGGATTGAATAAAGAATGGAAACAAGAGATTAAACTCGGAAAAAATAATCAAAAATTTGTTGAAATACCTTTTGATGACTTAATTAGTATGATAACATATAAAGCTAAAGATAAAGGTATAGATGTTATAACAACTGAGGAATCCTATACCTCAAAATGTTCGTTCTTTGATAATGAGGAAATGCGTCATCATGATAAGTATCAAGGAAAACGAATTAAAAGAGGATTGTTTAGGACTTCAGATAGAAAAACCATTAACAGTGATGTTAATGGGGCATTGAATATTATTAGAAAAGTAATTCCTACGTTTAGCTGTGAAACAGCAAAACTGGAAGTAGCGGATGTGGCGAATCCTATAAGAATTTCGTTTAGAAACGGGAATTTATTTCAAGCTTCTAAACGATTGAGCTTATAAATGTTGTAAATTTGTGTCAATACAACATTACAGCAAAGCAAAAGAGGGTGTAAATGTTATACGTTTCTGAAATAGAATTAAAAAGTCTTATAATCAGGATTAAAAATGCACGTATTACAAACATGCGTAAATGCTATGTGACAAATGCAGATGATTCTGAAAAAAATATTTTAGCTAATAGTTATATTGATAATAGAGTACGATTATATAATAAGTTATCAAATTTAAGTTTTGATAATTCTGAGCAGAATTCAAAATTGAAACGTATACGAAACCGTTTGAAAAATCAAATTCTCAATAAATCCACTTTAGTTCCGATTGATTCTGCATCTTATGAACTTTTCGGACGTGATGTGATGTTGATTGTTGAAAGAATTCTCACCAAATCCCAGTTCCGTGGTTACAGTTACCATGATGAATTTAAATCCGATGCATGTTATAAAGTTCTTAAATACATTGATAACTTTGATTATACCAAAGTATCAGCAATTACGAAACAGCCGGTTTCGGCATTTTCATATATCAGTACCATTATTCATAATTCTTTTATAAACATTATAAACAAAGAAACAGAAACAAACGAATTCATACAGAAACAGGTTTTGATGCAGAAAGCAAAACTTGGAATGCTTGATGATTTTGTTAATGAGCGCAATCCAATCAAACCGGATTTATCCTTGAAAAGTACTATCTATATTGACGATAAATCAAATCTTGTTGATACATGTAATGAATATCTTGCACGGTATGAAGACAATCTGAAAGATCCTAAATTTACGATTGAAATAGTATGCAATAAACCGATAGATGATGAAGAATACCTTTTTGCTGAATTGATTATGAACCGTCATAACAATGTTAAAATTATTCAAAATCAACCAAATCAGTTCAAGTCTTTTGAATTATAGTAAAAAAACTCTCTCAAAATGTTTGAGAGAGTTTCTAAATGTTTAGGGACAGTTCTTTAAATCATATCACGGATTATTATGCCGATTGGCAAGCCGTCTTTAAGATTATTCAATTCAATGAAATGTTCAAAATACGGATAACCTTCATCGGTTACGCTTTTCTCAATATCATATGAATATGCTTTGAAATTATAATCATCAAAATATACTAACTGCGCCATGTTTGCAGTAATGAAATGTTTTCTACCGATTGGATTATTACCATGGAACTTTGCAAAGATACCGGCTAAAGTACGTTTCGGATCTTGATAAACATCAAAATATACTGCATCAATGCCAGCACCGCCATCTCTATCGAATATATATCGAACACAATCATCGGCACGTTCAACCTTGCTGAACTCGAATTTGCTTCCAATTGCATCATTGCAAAGTTTTTGGAAAAACTTAATATAGTCTTTTCTGCTTATTTCGGCACTTTCTCTTAAATTTTTATTAATATTTTTCTTTTCAGTAGGTTTTATCTTGACAGCATCAAGGTTTCTACCCTTATATTCAAGGGTAATAGATTTGTCAAATTTGGTTTCTTTTCTTGAATATAAAGATGTATCAAGACCTTCATCATCTAAAATGCTTAAAAGTTTCTTTTCATACTTTCTACCAAGTGCCAAATCATTTGCACAAATGGCAAATCTTACAGGTGCAAAACCACCGTTTTCAAGATAGAAAACCTTGTATTCAATATACGGCAGATCTTCATCGGTATCATCAACGTATGAAAATACTTTTGCATCCCCTTCTTTATGCTGTGAAAGTTTAGTTTTAAATTTAGGATTCACATTTTGTGAAACATCTTTGAAAAATTTTCCAGCAGTGATAGATTCGTTTAATCTAAACATTTTTATTGTTACCTTATCCATTTAAAATATCTAAAATATCATCTTCACTCATAGTTTCTGGATCATCATCTGAGGAAGAATCATTATTTCCTTGATTGCCGTTATCGCCACTGTTATCATTATTGCCAGTGTTGTCATTGTCATCAGGTATATTGCTATTGCCGTTATTGTCAGTATTGTCAATATCAGCATTATCGTTTTCATCTGTTAAATCACTTCCAAAAATATTTAAGATATCTTCATCATCAATTCTGACAAAATCATCCATACAATTACATGTGTCTGAACTATGTCCACTGTTTCCGTTTACGGGAACCATTGGAACCGGATAAATCGGCATAAATCCATAAGGGAATTTAGGTTTATGATGTTTCTTTTTAGGTTTCTGTTGCGGTCTTTCACAAGTATGTGAATGTTCACCGTCAGTGCCGCTTATGGTAATATCCTCATAATCCTGAGTTGGAACAACTAAAATTTTTAAAATACCATTAACAAATGATGAACGTATTTTAGCACCTATATAGGCATTGTTCAAGTAAATTTTACGGTTTATATCCTTTGACGGAATATTCCTTTGAATGTATTTAAGTTCATCTTCACAGTTGCAATCAGAACATGTACAGATATTTTTGTCTGTATATTCAGCATCAATGCATATAGTGCTTCCATTATAACGAACGTGTAGATCATTTTTATTAAATCCTGCAAGTGAAACTTCAATCAAAACATACTTACTTTCAGGGAAATAACCTATATTTGTCAATGGATAGGTACTTTCCGTTTTCTGCTGATTAGCATTTACAACTTCTAAATTCCTAGCAGATGAAAAAGTCTGCCGATGCTTATCAAACACATCATTTATAGAGTTAAAATTAGTTACGTAATACATACAACACCCCTAGCCTTAATTATTTGATGCAACAATATTAAGTGTTGATGGATCGTACATGCTAGGTAAATCATTATCCTCGCTGTTTCTACCAACAATGAAATCGGTAAATGTAAAGGTAATATCAAATTCCTGTACCTGATCGTTCTGGTCTGCAGAAACTTGAATTTCCGAAACTTCTGACGGAAATACATTATGAAATTCATAACTTGCAGTTTCGTTTTGATCTGAGTCAAGCTGTGCAATTACCATAGTAATCATCAACTCTGCCGGTACACCGGAATGTGAGTTAGCCTGAAAGTGATCACATGCTTTCATCCATTCAAAAAATGCACGGCGGATATTATGTTCCTCAGTATTATAAAATGTGCAGTTCCAGTTATTTTGATACTGGGTGTCCCCCGGCAAAACAAGTTTTCTACCTTGATTGAAAACTTCAATCTGTCCTATCGTTTTAGACGGAAAAGATGTAGATTTACACAATACCGGCAGTGAGTTCAGCACTGTGCTGGGAATTGATAAAACACTTGGGAATGATATATACACTCTATATTTGTTTGCTCTGGCACCAGCACCAATATATTTTTTGAGTTCGGTTATTTTGTTGCTCATTTTAGATCCCTTTTAACAAATCTGTTTTATTTATATTTATATTTTTTATACTAAAATCTACATAATTTGAAACCAGACAACGCATCTTGCAGTAGTGTTTATATCACCAAAGTAGTACTTGTTTGTACTTAAATCATGCCATACCGGAAACTTCACATTGTCTAAATCAATTAAAAAGCTGTACTCCGGCGGTGTATTCTGTGAAATTACCATAAAGGAATTTTCAAGAACTTCCTTTGAATGTTCAGGAATTTGATATGCTCTCCATAATGCTTCTACTGCCATCTTTGCAGTCATACCGGTAGCATACGGCTCGTAACCATCTAATGTAGCCATTTAAAACCTCACTCTATTAAATCTGTTCTTAGTTGGGTAAATAAATTTAGAAAGATTCAATCTTGCAACGTCAAGCAGATATTTCGGTTCAAGAACCGTTGCTTTGCGTGACATGTGTGTTTTGATATAACATCTTAAACACAGTTTATATCCGTTTCTTTTAAGAAACGGTTTCAACTTTGCATAATCAAACTTCAATGGAAAATTTATTTTTCCGCTATGTGTATTTATATTTATAATATGCTCAATCAATTTTAAACGTTTATCAAGGTTAATCCAGTGGAAATTAACCCCCAGCATATGATTACGGCTTACTTTAAGAACAAGTACCAAAGGATATTTATCAAAGATAATCTTATCTTTAGCCTTTGCATCGTATTCAAAAAATAAAATACCCCCTGCATGTAATTTTCTTGCACCCCAGAACCCACTTATATCCACCTTGTTTTCAAGCATGGTTTTAAGCATATTCTTTGCTTCATCGTGGGTCAGTTCCTTAATCTTTTTACCAAAGAAAAAATCATGAACTGAGGATTTAATTTTATTCCATGAAAAGAAAGCCATAAAAATTCTCTTAAAATCTTGAAATAGATCACTTTTTGTAATATATTTATATATATAATATTTATAATTATTTTTCAAAAGGAAATTTAAAAATGATTCAGAAAATTAATATGAATTCAACCGAATTTAAACCGAATGGGGATTTGGTACTTGTTAAAGTTCAGCAGAAAAGAAAAGATGATGAAAAAACAAGTGCATTCGGTATTGTGATTGAACAGGCAAAACTGAAATCTGTTAATGATAGACCGTCTTACGGATGCGTTATTGCAGTAGGCTCTAAAGTAACTGATATTGAAGCCGGTGACTGGGTTGTATTCCCTAATACCGATGGTCAGGATGTTCATTTTAATGATACTGAAGAAAATTACTTGACAGATGATTTAGCACAATATATAATACTCAGACAAGTTTCAATTCTGGGTAAGAAGATTTAAAAATGTTGAAAAGTATCAACCCTAAAAATATTAAAGTATATGACATTCTTGCAAAGACACCATCTGATACAAGAATTAAAATCCGTGAACAGCGTACAAAAGGTTCACCGGATATCGTATACTTTAATGATACGGTTGATTCTTTCTTCAACTGCAGAGAGGTTTCATTAAAAATTGCTGAAAAACTTTCGGTTCTTTCAGTCAATAAAATATATGTAAAGCATAAAAAGCTTGTTATAGAGGTGTCTAATCCAAAAATTCAATCATAAACATAGTCATATTCTTACTCCTGTCAAAATGTAAAGTCCCTTTTATGGGACTTTTTTGATTTCAATGTCAAAAGATGTCACACTTGATAATTCTTTAACGGTATTTGAATTATAGAAAGCCTTGATATTTGCAATAAGCGGATCATTATCATGGGTATAGGTAATCTTTCTATTTGATAAATCAACACCATCTTGGAATACTTTACATCTAATATTTAAAATATCCGAATCTGTATGATTGGTAATATATCTGAAATCAGATAAGATAGTTTCCTCAAAATCATGGGAAACAGGATTGTTCATATAGATATCAATTCTTACTTCTTTATTAGTTCTTAGATCTTTGAAAATCTTATAACCTCGAATTCCGGGGTAGGTTTCTTCTTCCTCTATGAACTCGCAGCCATCAATAGATATAGATTCTGTATGCACACTTTGACCAAGTTTTATATTTGAAAACTGTATAATAAATACATCATTCTCAGTTGATTCCGGCTCATCACTTACTGGATTTGAACTTCCCGCAGGGTCTGAACTTCCAGTAATGTCTGAACTTGAATTTGACGGGTCTAAAAAATCTAAATCATCTGCATCGGCACTTTTTGAACTTTTCCTGCCGTAAACAATCGGTATTGCAGCAAATTGATCTTCCTCTTTAGTATAATAGCCTAAAAAGATATCAATTTCATTTGGATTAATGTTAAAAGTTTCCAAGATTATAATCCTCTTTTATTATATATAATATTATTTATATTTTTCATTTGAAAATGAAAACATTCCAAACAATCAATAAACTATTTCAAAATCTCAAAAGTTTATTGATACTTTGAAAGGATTTGATTACTTTTTAACCACTTGTAAACCTTTAGAACACGGTTCTTGGCTGTTACAGACCCATAAAACATGCTCAAAGTTGCGATAAACTATTTCAAAATCTCAAAAGTTTATTGATACTTTGAAAGCATTTGATTACTTTTTAACCACTTCCATTAAATTTTCAATAATTTTTTGCATAATTTTTACTATTTGATATAATATGTTTTATTTTAAGCTTAAAATGGAATGTTTAATATGATCAATGTAAAAATACTTGCAGATTCAAAATATAAAGATAATCGTGTTATCACGTTTGAACTTGAATACCCTAGACAAATTCATTCACAGGTGAAGACGCATAGAATTTTTTCGAGTAATTCAGCATCTTCAAGGGCAATCCCTTTGAATAAGATGATTGAACTTGTTATGAATAATCCAGTAATACCGATATGGACTAAAAATCAGAAAGGTATGCAAGGTGTGCCGATTGATGCAATATCCAAAGGCAAGGCAACCGATATATGGTTACATGCGTTATCAAATGCGGTTGATTCAGTTAAAAAACTTCAAGAATTAGGAATTCATAAACAGAATGCTAACAGACTGTTAGAACCTTTCCAGCATATCAAAACCATTCTGACCGGAAATGATTTTGATAACTTTTTTCATTTGAGAATTGCCCCTGATGTTCAACCGGAGATGTGCGAACTTGCTAAAAAGATGAAAGAATCTTATGATAAACACACTCCTTATGAGTTAAAAGATGATGAAGTACACTGTCCATTCTTTAAACCAGTAAATGTCAAGGACATTGATACCATCTTAACAAGTGTTGCACTGTGCGCTCAAGTTTCATACCGCAAAGAGAATTCCGAACCCGATACAGTTAAAAGAATTATCAATATGCTTTTAACGGCAGAAAGACTTCATGCAAGCCCTTTTGAACATATCTGTAAACCAATGACTGCAGAAGAAGTTGCTTTTGGACTGCAGAAAGGCAATCTGAAAGGTTTTAAACAGTTACGTCATGCCGTTGAAGAATTGCCGCCGGAATATAAAAGCTATGATGGTATAGTAGATTATTTCAAAAAATAAGATTGCTTTTTTGAACTAATTTGAACCGTTGCAAAATTTGCAACGGTTCATTTTTTATACATTCTAGCACCCCAACCTTGATTCTTCAGCTTGAATTTTCTGTTTGAATTCCTCAAAACCATTTTTATCTATATACATGATGACTCTACGATTAACAAAATAATCAATCAACATGCTTCTAAGGTTTGCCAGTATTTTATTTTTGCGCTCGTATGGAAGCTTGCTTTCATTTATAAGTGCAATTGTTTGATCTAAATAATCATCAATCACTTCTTGTTTTCCTCTTTTTCTTCTAAATAATCTAAAAGTAAATCCATATTATCCTCTGCATTGCAGATTTCAGCAATAAGGCGTTCTACAATCTGTCTTATATTCCCCGGAAAACTATCTGAGGATGCCATTAAATCAAGCCTAAGTACGCAAAGTCTTGATTGCATATCTTCCAAATCCGGTCTTAATAATTCAGTACGAGCAAAACTATCAAACATAGAAAACCGTCCATCGAAGTAGTATTATATATATTTACTATTCTTCAATAGGTTCTATTTTGATGTGTGGGATGTTTTCCATAGCGGTTTTTGCTTGAATATAATATGTGAGCATTGTATCACGCACATGCTCTAAAGTTTCTTTTGACTTAGGATCTGCAGTATTAACGGTTTTCAATTCCTTTTCAAACTGTACCATCATGTAAGTGATGCCGCTTAGTTTTTGCATATATTCATAAATTGCACACGGATCTTGGAAATGTTCCTGTTCCAAATAGCAAAGCATATTTGGTTCATCATGACAGAACAAAACACTCTGCAGTCCAGTCTCTTTATCAACCATTTTTTAATTCCTTTTTTTTTGTTTATAAATATTATTATACACGTTTTCAAAAAATAAAAAATGTGATTTATATCAATTTTTTTAAGATTTGAAAACTCTATTATATACGTAATTTTTTTAATAGGGGGATATTTATATGCCTAGGGGTAGACCTAAAAAGAATCTTGATTTAACACCGGAAGTGAGAGAAAGTACTGAAGTTAGTCTAATGGAACAGATTAAAATGGAAATCGATGGAACTAAAAAACACATTTTAGAACTTGATTCACCGGTTGATGCATTCTTAAACAATAATGTAGCAATCGATAGAAAGTTCACAGAAAATGAGCAGATTGCAGTAATCAATCTTATAAAAATCTTGAATCGTTATATTTGTGATGTTAATATCACTAGAACAATCTGTACGGAACTGATTAAACATTATTATGACAGTGCCGAATTCAGATTATACAGTAAGAGATTTACTATGCTTAATACGGAATTAGCGGTAGACAAATTCAGAATACCATTCTCAATCAAAACCGTTGCACCGAATGCGGCATTTAATATAAGACTTACTAAATTTAAATATGATTATAAATCTAATGATTTAATTGAAGAGATTATTTGTAACTTTTAAATGTTTGCAACAATTTTTAATGCGATTGTTTCAAATTCAAAACATCCTTATTCACCTTATGGAGATAAAACATACGATTTCAAGGTTGTTGAATTTGAAACAAAATATGATTTTTTACGTTTGCTGTCTAAATTTTTTGTTTTAAATATAAGTTTAGATGGCAAAAAAGTTCAATCAGTAAGAAGTGTTCGGAGAAAGACTGAATTAAAACAGTACTTTTCTGAAACGGCAGAGTACATCATCATTGATGTTGATGATGTGCATACCCTTGAAATGCGTAATAAGATTTTGAACTATTTCAAACAGTTTGACTGTATGATTTGTGAATCCAGATCTTACAACGGTATTGATAACTTCAATCTTAAAGGGATTCTAATACTTGAACCGGTAAAAAATGAAACATTAAAATTTGTTGCTGCACAGATTAAGCAACGGCTGAAAACATTCTGCAACTGTAACAGTGATAATGAATGCAACTTTGATTTAGCATCCTCACATAATGTTAAATACAATGCACCGATTCAGAAGTTTAATGTACTTCTTGAAAATTCCGGTGTGCCGTATAAGTTTGTTTATGATAACTCAATCAAGTCTTATAAAAAATCAAGCAAGTCAACTTTTGAGGTAATCTCAAAACAGGATTATTCAGATATTAAATGTATTGAGGATTTATGCCTTAAATACTTTCAATCCATCGGTTTTGAAGCCTTTGAAACCAGTGAGGATTGCATTAAATTCAAACATCCTTCTGAGCAGAAAACCCCCGGCGGATACTTCTGGTTTCGTGATTCACCTTATATAATGCACCATTATAATGAGGTAAAGAATATCAATATTTTTGATATTATTTCAAAAATGCCGGAATCAAAGGAACTTCTAAGGAATGCAATCAAGTATGAAGATACTTTTGGCAAGAATGCTCTTTTAATTGATGTTAACTTCAAATATCTTGAATTGACCAAAGATATCCGTGATAATATTGATACTTTTTTAAGCAAACCTAGCGGGGTGTTTGCAATCCGTTCACCAATGGGGACTGGAAAGAGTACTATCATCAATGAGATTATTGTTGATGCACTTGAACAGGATATGCGTGTTTTAATCATCACAAACAGAATATCCGTTGCCGAAGATTTTTCAGAAAAATATCATTTAAAGTTATATAATAAGGATAAATACAATATAAATGATTCTTTAATCTGTCAGTATGACAGCTTATATAAGTATAATATCAAGTACTTTGATTTGGTAATCTTTGATGAATTCATCTCTGTATTACTGCATTCAAGGAACAACCTTAATAATACAATTATCAATCTTTCAAAGTTTTATGCATGTTTTAAAACACATGTGGTTATTGCAGATGCATTCCTAACAGGGTATGAAAATTTTATCATGCCTAAAAATGATATGATTGCTATTAACAATACCTATCGAGATGATACTAAACTGTTTATGTATAATAACTTTAATTATTTTATATTAACAATTCTTAAAACATCTGAAAGGAACAAGATAACCATATCATGTACTTCAATCAAGGTGATTAAAGCCTTGAAAGAATTACTTAAAAAGTACAATTTAAGGGTTATAACACTGACTGCAGAAACCCCCGAAAGTACTAAACAGCTTATCTATGAAAAGTTTAAACTTGAAGAAAATAATATCTGGGATGTCTTGATTTATTCACCTACCTTAACAGTAGGTGTATCAAATCTGAATAATGTTAAATGCCATTTTCACTATGACAATGCAATGACATGTGATGTAGTATCATCATTGCAGATGATTAAAAGAACTAGGAAAGCATCTGAAATACATCTATACATCAAAAACAGAATTAACTATGTAAAGACTAACTTCAATGATTTAAAAGATACATATATTCATAATCTAGGCAAAGTCGCAGAGCATAACGAACTGTTTACCTTTAATGATTATGGAGAGCCTAGATTGAGCAAAATCGGTAAGAATGCAATCAAGACTGATATATTCAAGAACATCTTGGAATACAACCATAAACAGGCATTCTTATTTTTAGCACAGTTTAACTTTAAAGAAAGCCCTGTTTTTGTAAACAATATCTATGAAGCTAATATCTTGAAACCATATCTAAATACGGTAAAAGATGAAACTATGCAAAACAACCTTGAAATCATCGATACCTATTTTATGCTGAACGGTTTTGATTGCAGCGAGATTTTGACTATGTATAATGATAACAATCTAACTATCAAAAGGATTGAAAACATCTATACTAAAATCAAGCCGGAAACCCCTATTGATATTGTCAAAGAGATTGTTGTTCTTGAATTTACCAAACCTTTTATTGATAAATGTATAAAGTATATATACACATATAATTTAACCAACGGAATATACACAGATGATGATATCCGTAATAAGATTTCGGATTTGCTGAATCATAACTCAAATGATGTTAATTACTGGATTTCATTATTAAAACTTGATAAATCTTTTGTACTTAAAGATTCTTATAATAAGAAGTTTGTAATAAATAATGATAATCTTAAAAAACTTCTTGAAGAATGCGGATATAAGCTGTATAATAAAGATAATGATATTGTAGGTCTGCAACGATATGAAGTAGACCATAATATACTAAAATACAAAGAATATGTCAAAAATTGTCCTTAGTTGTTATTTGCCATGCGAAACTATGTGAAAATATGGCATATATGCCATATTTTCACATTTATTTTACTTAGCTTTTAACTGCTTTAATTCTTCTTTTAATCTGCTTATTTCACGTCTTAGATAGGCACATTCAACTACAAGGGTTTCTTCATATCTTAATGAATATGCATCACCTTTTTCATGTTTAGGTCGTATGATACGTTTTTCAGTAGTTTTAATACCGTCTTTTTCAACTTCTACATCTTCAGATATTTCAGGTTCTTCTTCCCAGCTATCATAACAGAAAAGACCGTATTTGCTTATGTCTAAGTTATTATCAGTACAAGCTTTCTCAATATCCTGAGCAAGATAACCGGTATGAAATCTAGCTTGTTCACCTTTTGACTCAGTAGCATCATTGAATTTATATTGCTTTGGTTGAATTGTTTCCCATGCATCTAATAAGTTATCATCTATAGATGATATAGTATTCTTTAATCTACTGTCAGATGTATTGATTGTACTTGTTGTGGAATAGACTGTAGTTTTTATAAATTTTTATTATTATAGTTATTATTATATACATATTTATCAAAAAAAAAATTTATTTCCATGCATTATAGAGTGTTTCAAAAGCAATCTTATAGGTTTTGAACCGGTTCAAGAACCCCCAAAAACAGCATTCAAAATCAACAAAACTTCAAAAACATGCTTCAAACTGTTAATAAACTTTTGAGATTCTTAAATAGTTTATACGCATTTTGAGTCACTTTTAATGTATGTAACAGTTAAAAGCCTTGCTTTAGAGCATTACAAACGGTTAAAAAGTGAAAAACATGCTCAAACATGTGATAAACTTTTGCGATTCCTAAATAGTTTATTGCCATTTTGAGGGGTTTTGATGTTCTTGCATGGGTGGGATACCGCTTAGATTTAATGAAAGTGGCTCAAACATGCAATAAACTTTTCACAAACTGCAATAGTTTATCGCTAGTTTGAGCCACTTTGAATGGTTTCTACCCCATTCTAAGATGCTTGAATACCCAAAAACTACTCAAACATGCAATAAACTTTCGGCAATCCTCAAAAGTTTATCGCATGTTTGAATAGAAAGATGGTTAAAAAGTGAGCAAAAGTGCTGAAACTGTGCATAAACTATTTGAGTTTGGGAAAAGTTTATTGCATGTTTGAGGGTGTTTTTTAAGTTTTTAACCAACTGTAATCCCCTAGAGCATGACTCTAAACTGATACAGACTTCTAAAAATGGCTCAAAATGCACATAAACTATTTAAGAATCTCAAAAGTTTATTGCATGTTTGAGGACTTTTGATTACTTTTTAACCACTTGTAAACATTTAGAACTAGGTTCTTGACTGTTACAGAGCATAAAAGTGGCTCAAAATGCGTATAAACTATTTCAATTCTTCAAAAGTTTATTGCATGTTTGAGAACATTTGATTACTTTTTAACCGATTGTAATCATCTTATGGCAAGGCTCTTTATGTGGTTACAAAACCTCAAAGGTGGTTCAAAACCATGAAGAACGTTTAACAGCCTTGGAAAACAAACAAAGAACTGCATCATTTTTTGATGCAGTTCACAATTTAATTCTTGACATATAATGAATCTGTGATATTATATTCTCATTGAACCGAATTGAATTTTGGAGAGAATAAGAATATGGAAGTTAAATTTACACCGTCACAGCAAAGAGCATTTGATGTACTTGATGAATTCTGCAAATCAGATATATCGAAAGATAAGAACAAAAACGAAATCATATTAACCGGTTCACCCGGCTATGGCAAATCTTTTTTGATTAAAGAACTTAAGAACAAGTTCAGTAATATTGTAATCTGTGCAACCACAAACAAGGCTGCAAACTTAATCAATGGTGTTACTATCTATTCGTTTTTAGGTTTAACCTTGAAAGATGATTATACTCAAGGTAAATCAGTAATCAACTATGATAATGCACAGTATGTGCATGATGAAATTGTTGTAGTTGATGAATGTTCAATGATTAACAAAGAATTATTTTATGCTATGCATACCTATATGCAACAGTGTAAAATCATCTATGTAGGTGATTACTACCAGTTACCACCGGTTAATAATGATGATTTTTCAATCTTTAGTCTTGGAATCAAAATGCTCGAATTAACAGAGCCATGCAGAACTGATAAAGAAGATATTTTAAAACTAATCAATACTTTGAAAAGCGGTATTGATAATCAATCTGTTTATAGGGATTTCACTCAGTCTGATAATATTAAAATCATTGATTCTGAGGAAGAATTAAATAATCTTTTAAAAGATTTCGATTTCAAAACTGATAAATGTCTTTCATACACTAACAAGAATGTAGAAAGTCAGAACTATCGTATCCGTGAACTGCAGAATAAATCTCACCGTTTCGGTAAGGATGATTATATCGTTTGCAAATCTGCAGTTCCGGCATTCATTGACGGTCATAACTATTTGACTAAAATTGAAAGTGTTTCAAGAATTGTTAAAGTTATCAGTGACAAAAAAGATGACTGTTCAACTATTAAACTCAGTAATGGCGGTATTTTCAAGGCTTTCTTAGTGCCTTTTAAATACACTGAAAATCTTAAATCTCTTGCTAAAATCGCAAAAGATGAAAAGAATCCAACGGAACGCAAGAAAAAATGGAGAGAATATTTTAACTTCAAGAACAATGTTCTTGATATTCGGGATATTTATGCAAGTACTGTGCATTCTGCACAGGGTTCAACTTATAATAATGTATATATAGATTTAAAAGATTTATTTATATGTACTAAAAAAGAAGAACTCGCAAGGCTTTTGTACGTTGCTGTATCAAGGGCAAAGAATAATATTTATTTAATCAACTTATAAGGAAACATTGTGAATTCATATACAGACAAATACGGTAATTTTTATAGAAGTGTAACAGCGGTTTTAAGACATTATAATATTCCTAAACCGAATTTCGATGCAGTAAAAGCCACCGGCAAAGACATTAAAACAACCCTTGATACCTTGATTGATAAGGTTGAAACAGATTCCTTAGAAAAGATTGAAAGAAAACGTGAAAGAGCAAGGAAAGAACTTGAAGGAAATCTGTTTAAGGATTTGATTAAAAAGGGGACAACCCAAGAACAAATCTTTGAGAGATATCAGGAACTTGTTAAAACTTCCGATGATTTAAAAAGACTTAATGAAGATTATACATTTGCTATTTCATATCTGGATTTTTTATAAATATGCTTAATCCTATTGATATTTTATATTTTAAGATGGCGGTCGGTCAAGACCGCATCAAAGCTGAAACCCCAACGGATATCAGTGCAAGATGCCCTATTTGCGGCGATTCTAAATACTCAAAAAACAAGGCAAGACTTCATCTGTATGAACGAGATGGAAAAACCTTTGTAAACTGTTTTAATGAGTGCAGTTGTGTTAATAAAACCGTATTCTCGTTTCTAAGAAACTATTATCCATCTTTATACGACAGCTATAAACGTGAGATTTTCAAAGACCAGCTAAAAACTGTAATAGATGATTATTCATCTGATATTAATAAACTAGATAAAAGTATTAAAAAATCTTTAAGTTCTGTATTTGATACAGAAAGTATTGAAACACTTTCAATCAAGCCAGAAATACTGTTTAAACTTAACTGTTTTGCAGATGAACCTAATACAGTTAATGAATACTTTAAAAAGCGTGGATTAACATATAAACCGGAAATCTTCGGGAAATGCTTTATCTCAAAAACCAAGATTACTATCGATGATAAAAGTTTCCCTTTAGTTAATTATATAATAATACCTTTATATTGTAATGATTCATGGTATGGATTCTATTCTCGTTCATTGACTGAGCATAAATTCTTTACATATATTCCGGCTAAAAATGTAGGTTTTAAAGTTTGGAATCTTTATAATGTAGATGTGAATAAATCTGTTTATATCTTTGAGGGTATTTTTGATGCATTATCTGCATATCATGCTGGGATTACTAATGTGGTAGCATGTTGCGGCGCAACAATTCCTGATAACATCTTGAAATCCTTTAAAGATGCTGTATTCTGCCTTGATAACGACAGAACCGGAATTGTTAACAGCCTTAAATATCTTAAAAACGGTTATAAAGTAGTAGACTGGCAAAACACATGCAAAGACTGCAATGAGATGTTAAATGCCGGAATTGATTTAAAATCTGAAATACTTAATAATACCGTAAGTGGTATTCTTGGAATAGTTAAAATGCAAACAAAAATGTGACAAATATTGTCACATTTTTGATAAGATTGTTAAAAATTATTATTTTTCCCAATATTCTGCGGCAATCTCTTTCCAGTTTACTTTAGCGATTGCATGTTTTGCAAGGGTCTTGATGATGGATTCGAAAACGTCATTGTTTTTAAGTTTTTTGTCAATAATATCATCTAAGGTATCAACAACATCTTCCTCAAAGAACTTGATAAACTCACCCATTGATTTTGAATCATCCATAATGTCATTGACTTCATGATAAAAGTCATAATCGTTATTTAGGATTAAAGCAGCAGCATATGTTTCCTCATTAGTATATCCATTGTAATCTTCGTTGATATGCTCATTCAATGGTTTGAAAACCTCGTATTTGGTGCAGTAGCTTTTGAAATCTTTTAAATCATCAAAAGTTTTAATATATGATAAATCATTATTATAGTTATCATCATCTTTTAAAATATAACGCAACTGATCGTCATTGCCTACATGATGTTTCTTCTGGAAGGTACGCAAGGTTTCTTCACTGAACTGAATCTTTTGAGATGCAGAGAAAATACCATCACAAATGCCGGTCAATCTTGCATACTGATCGAAACGGAATAGAATACCTATTCTCTTAGGTACATAGTCAGGATAAGATGCTTTGAAAGTGTATAATACATAATAATCCCCGGTATCGGATTCTCTCAAAGAACGGTTTTTAAGATATTTTTCAAAACTCATTTTAGTTTCCTTTCTGTTAAAAAAATTTTATTTTATATTATATATTTATATTATATATTTATATAATATATATAAAAATTGTGAAATATTGATACTTTTACCGAAAAATTTTTGTGAAATATTGATACCAACCCACAATACGGTGAATATATCGGGGTTGGCTGCGTGAACTGCATTCAATAATCCTTAGTTCACTTTGAACACATATGCTGGCAGCATTTCATGCTCGTTCTTTTTATCTAAATAACAAGTTTTATCGCCTTTGATTTTAGTCATACCAGCTAAAGTGCATCCGCATTCTACAAAAGCCATGCAAACTTTAACTGTGCTACTCCAAGTACTTGACATGGTGAATTCGGTAATATCATTTGCTCTTAAAAGTCTAACGATTTCCGGGATATCTTTTTCCCATGCATTGTCATTGAAATCAAGGATTTCGTTGCCGTTTTTGCGGGATTTTACATATTCTCTGTAGATTTTCCATGCATGATCGCCAAGAACTGATAATTTGTCTTTAGCAGTATTCCAAACGTTTCTGAGTTCGTTCTTTTCTTCTTCAGTCTTAGCAACCTCGTATTTTGCCATTGCATCAGATTCAATCTTGTAGGTTTCTTCAAAAATATTCATAGTCATTTTCCTTAGTGTTAATACTCGTTGTTCGTTTCAATGGTTTTATAATACTAAAACTATTCTAAAAAGTCAAATGAAATATATTTAAAATGTGATATAAATCACAATAATGATTTAGATAATAAAAATCCGTGATAAAAATCACGGATATAACGAAAATTGAAATAAAATGATTTTTTAAAGGTCTGGCAGATACAGTTTATCAATAAACATTTCCAAATCAACATCGAGATACTCATATACGATATGTTCCTGAGCCTGTGAACGTGGAACATCCTCATAGATATCAAGATCATCGGTATCAATTACAACTACATAATATTCGTTATCTTTATTTTTTAAAGTTTGAAGACTACCGTTTAAAGATTTTGGATTATCTGCAACATAATCCTCTAAGGAATCATAACTTGTATATTCTGACAGTTCATCATTCAATTCACTCTTACTGCCATACAGAATATCAATGCCACCCTCATTTCCGGTATCAAATATACTGCCTAAAAACTCATCGAGGGCATCTTCTTTCAAATCATCAATAGATTTAGCATTGTAAGGACGTTCTTCATTAGGCATTGTAAATAAATAACTTCCGAAATTTATCTACATTTACAACTTTAAAACTTGTTTAAGGCTTTAAAATTGAAGGAATCGCCCGACCCCACTAGACCCGATGATTGCTGTTATACAGCATCTTAGGGCTTACCTTTAATACATTTTTAAAATGATTTATACTCAAATTAGCTGTTTCACAGCTAAACTCTGGAAATACTTTTCTGATTATGTTTAAAGCAGCATTCAAATCAGCATTTATAAAACCTAAAGAACTCTTAAATAATCCTCTTTTTACTCTATCTCCTTTATAATTTTCGTGATAACACGGAAATTCATTATCAAAGAAAGAACATATAGAAGTATAAGATTCCTCAGTTTCTATAACCGTAATACCATATAATGCTGCTTTATACTTAATCATATTGATTAACAGATTATGAGGTATACAAACAAAATTTTGATTGTTTTGATCACCAAGTTTGACCTCTTGTTTCCAACCTTTATTTTTACCGATAACGATAACACTAAAATCGTTAGAAACTGCTTGATTAATCAAATCGTTGACTATTTTATGAAAACAATCATTGATTTTGTTTTCTCGATTTCTATAAATTGAACATATACGTTCAGTTATTACATTTTTAGATAAACTTTTATATTTAGCAACATATTTATTACAAAACTGGTTGATCTCCTTAATTGGTCTTCCATCATAGATTATTGGCTTAAAATCATTAGTATTTGATACTACAGCCATCAAATTATTAACACCTACATCAATTCCTAAAATTCTATTGTTGTTCTTTTTCATTTCAACTTTAGGAACTGCATAAATGATTATAACTTTTATGGTTCTATTATCTGTTTTAATAATATCAATTTGCTGAACTGATTCACAATCTATATATTCTGGAAGTTTAAATGTGATATCTGATTTAGCAAGCTTTATGATTCCCTTTTCTAATTTAGATGCTGATATTCCATTCTTTGCAAAAGAAAGCTTATTACGACCTTTTACTTTATCTAAGTATTTTGGTAGTTCTGGGGTTAAACCTTCTTTACATGCTGCAAAATATGCCTTGAAAGCATCATCAACTTGCTTGCAAACTTGCTGCGCTGCAGCAGCAGGCAAGGCTCTATAATCAACATTATCTTCATCTTGAAGCATTTTAGACAACTCAAATCCAGTCATATATCCTTTCATACTGGATTTTAAAACTGGATCTGTACAATCACGTTTTTTAAAGATAAGTTGACGTATTATATATACACATGTATTATATAGATTTTTAGACAAAAACAATTCATGATCCAATTCTTCATAAATTGAATCAAACGGTGTTACTTGAATAATACAAGATAATAATGTTTTTGTTTCATCTTTCATATTTGTTATAATACTATACTATATATAATAATGCAATAAAAAATTTAATTATTTTTTATAAATATTTATATACATTAAATTTCGGAAGTTATTTATTTACAGTTCCTTATAGAATGCTGCTAAACTATCGATTTCAATTACTTCATCACCATTTGGAATATAAAACCATTTTGCCTTGCTTCGTTTCACTTCACGTTTTAGGAACTGTCTACAAATAACTTGTGCATAGCACAAAAAGTTGTAAACAATCTGCCATCCAGCATATATTTAAGCGGGCAAACAATTAAACATTGAATGCGAACTTAACCTAAAGACTCTATTTTCACAGAGGAATTCAGTCCCTACACCTTGAATTCTTTTTTCAATGAAATAATTAGCATAACCGAAAACTTCACAGTTTCTTTCTTCCAGCGATTCCACTATTACTATCAGTTATACCGTTTATTTCACCGTTAAACAGTTTAACACCGTTTAATATTATTAGTATAATCTTAAATCATTTAAGATGTTATGTCAAGCATTAAAATGTGATATATATCACATTTTCTAAATATTATTTATCTTTTTAATAATGATAAACTATCATATTTTGAGGAATTATTTATACTCTATGCACAAGTTATTTATCGACTATTCCTTACTCTTGAACTGAAATTAGCATTACCTAAAACGTCACTTTTGCACCATACTGAATCGAAAGTAGGATCGTCTTCGTACTTGCAGATTAAACTGTAGACTTGACCATCGGAGAATCGGATAGAATCCAACAAAGCTTCTCTATAATTCATTTTAAAATTTCCTTTCTTGAATTAAATTCACCCCCATGGGGGAGATGTTTGTTTATTATATTATTTATATTTATATAATAAAAATAATAAAAATCTATGTTATTTGTCACATTTTTACATTCAAAATAAAAAATCCGTGATAAAAATCACGGATATAATAAAATTTGAAATGATTAGTACCACCAGTCTGGAAGTTTGCCTAGTTTTTGTAATTTTGTACCAACAAACATCTTTTTCAAAGACCTCTTTGTCAAAGATGACTCACATATAACGTTCCAATCGTTTAAATCTTGATTGAATGATTTTGCATTGACAAACATCCAATTAAAATCAATAACATTTGAAACATCCCAATCATTTAACGGCTGATTAAATGAAATAGCACTTTCAAACATTCCATCCATATATTCAACCCTTGAAACATCCCAATCATTTAACGGCTGATTAAATGATTCTGCACATGCAAACATACCACCCATATATTTAACCCTTGATACATCCCAGTCATTTAAAGGTTGATTGAATGATTTTGCGTGACGAAACATAAAACCCATAGCGTAAACATTAGAAACGTCCCATTTGTTCAATGGCTGATTAAATGATTCTGCACAATCGAACATATAATCCATCTGTTTAACATTAGAAACATCCCAGTCGTTTAACGGCTGGTTAAATGAATATGCATTAGAAAACATGAAATTCATCTTCTTTACATTAGAAACATTCCAATGACTGATATCTCCATTAAAATCTTCCATACCTTCAAAAAGATTACTCATATCAGTGATGAGAGATGTATCAATGAAGTTCAAATCGCATTCATTGCCGTCATATTCAATTATCTCTAAGATAATCTCTTTTAATTCTTTCTTTGTTTTAGGTTGTTCAGTATTATATTCTGATTCTCTTAAAAATCTTCTTGGGGTTCTTCTGAGCATTTTACATTTTCCTTTTTTTGAATTAAATTTACCCCCATGGGGGAGATGTTTGTTTATTATATTATTTATATTTATATTTATATAATAAAAATAATAAAAAATCTATGTTCTTTATCACAATTTTACCATTCAAAAAGTTCAATCGGGCTGTATTTTAAGGTTGAATAAAGTTTTTCAAGTTTACAAGCGTTTTGTTTTTGACTGTAAGACACCCATGTTTTTATTGAAAATATTTCATAATCCCCCCGAAACCCCACACTTTTACGGTGTGGGGAGAAAAACGTTAAATTTACTAATTAACATTTGCAATATTAACCTTTTCAATATCTATTATACATGATTTCCTTGCAGATATCCTTTTAAATTTAGATAATTTAGGTGTTTTATCGCATTTAGGTGCATCAGGAAATTTAATGGTTTTATTATTTATATCCATTAACGTTGCATAACGACCGTTTTTAAGTCCTTTTATAAAATATATATTGCCTTTATATTGAACTTTATCATAACGTCTGAAACCGTTTACTTTACCTCTATTCATTCGCTTTTCAGACCGTTTTCCGTTAGTCTGTCTATAATCACCTTTTGTAACACTTCTTTTAATATAGACTATATCAGATTTAAAATTAACGTCTGGACCACCATTAGCTATTATACATGCATCTATATAATGTCGTTTAGGCAATTTAGCTTCAAAACGATTTTGTTTAGTTATATAACCGTATGTTTCAATTGCATTAGGATAACGGTCAATCAAACGTTTTGAGATTATATTCATATGTGTATCATGTCTTAAAACCCCAAAAGGCATTCCTTTAAGGTCTATTGTTATTTTACCAGCATGTATTTTTGGATGACATACTGGGCATACAGTAATTAAATTACTTGGATCGTTACTTCCACCTTGACTTCTAGGAACTATATGATGTGTTTCTAATCGAATACCATTTTTACGTTTATAACCTTCTTTTTTACAGCAGATCTGGCATTCATGATTATCTCTTTCTAAAACATATTCACGGACATTAGCATACCCATAAAGTATTCCTCTTTGATAACCAAAATGCCTATATTTTTCATTATGCAATTTAGGATTTTTCAATAAATGCATATCGAATTTAGCTGTTTCAAAAATTAGATCATTATCTGTTACTGGAAGAATAGATTTAACAAATTCAATCTCTTTTACATGAGAATGAATTTTACTAATTAAAGTAGGTGGTAATCTACCTTTTTTAGTACTATTCTTTCTATTTAGGAATCTAGCTTTTCTATAACGAGTTTTTCTTGAACGTCTGTTTCTCCTATACATACGTCTTTGGTCCATTTTATCTTTTATGTCATTTTTGATTGTTGTTTCCGCCATATAAACAGTATCACCGTTTTCATTAACAACGGCAGAGCCGATATGTGATGAACCAACATCAATACCCAAAGACAGTTTTTGAGTGTACTCAGTGCTATCATAAAGAAGTTTAATCGTAAAAGGACATTTACATATCACTTTTGCTTTTCCCTCTTTTAACAGCTTTCTAACCCTACCAAACCTTTTTGTAGGCATTAAGGGG
>Ga0256405_10005377_pt1 | contig 22286 bp, 21 predicted proteins | sample RumenRJG_02DNA_FD_189096 | JGI IMG/M metagenome (GOLD analysis project Ga0256405, IMG submission 189096) | Bovine rumen microbial communities from Lethbridge, Alberta, Canada - RJG_02 | ecosystem: Host-associated > Mammals > Digestive system > Stomach > Rumen | place: Canada: Alberta... | reverse complement strand
CAAAATTCGTAATATCGATATTCTGATTCTGGACGACTGCCAGTTCTTTGCGGTACTTCAGCGAATTCCGCGCCGCATTCCGCAACAGTGTGATGATGGGGATGAAGAACTGGGGCCGCACCACATACATCTTTTCATATTTATAAGATACGTCCACAATGCCGTTGTTATACAGATCGTTTTCCGGTTCCAGCAACGTCACCAGAACGGCATACTCGCATTTCTTCTCCCGGCGGTCCTTGTCCAGTTCTTTGAAGAAATCTTCATTTTTGTGTTTGGTGGCCGTGGTATCCATCTCATTCTTCATTTCAAACATAATGGAAATAAATTCCACGCCCTCTTCGGTTTCCCGGAAAATGAAGTCTCCTTTGCTCCCCGATTCGCTAATTTTGTTATCCTTCTCAAAAGTTGCGTTCTGGAATCCTACCGGACGCATTTTGTCAAATTCATTTTTGCAGAACACTTCCAAGCTCTCGCCAATCATTTTCGTGGACTGCTTTGCCTTGAAATCTTTGTAGCGCTCAATCTCCTCATCTTTGAATTTAAGTTGCTGCTCATAGCTTGCTTTCAGATTATTCTGCGCCAGCTCCGCTTCTTTTGTTTTGCTGTCTATCTGGCCTTTCAGCTGCTCGATCTCAAGTACTTTTTGATTGAGCTCATCGGCTTTTTCAGCAACAGCATTTTTGATAGCCAGCTCTTGCTCTGTTTCTTTTGAATTAATCTGGGCTTTCAGTTTTGTAATTTCTGTTTCTTTTTCCGCAATTTTACGCTGCGCTCTTGCAATAATTGACGCTTCTGCAATTTTCACTGCATCCTGTTTACGCTGCTCAAAATCTCTTTCCCGTTCATGCAGTGCCGCCACGAATTCCTGGTCGCGCAGCTGTGCCCTAATCGATTTATATTCTTCTTCACTGATAGTAAAAGTCGCATGACATTTCGGACAGGTAATTTCTGCCATTTGAATTCCTCCTGCTATTTCATCTGCTTTTCTATTTCCGCAATCAATGTCATATCCGCCGGCAGCCATTTCACACTGTAAAGCTTCTCCTTTGTCAGCCACTTTGCATCTTCAGCCTCCAGCAGCTTCAGTTCGCCCTGCTTCACTTCGCACCAGAAACAGTCCATGGATAAGTGAAACGCCGGGTAATCGTATTCAACAGTAGTAATCAGATTGCCCACCCGGACCTTCGTTGCCAGCTCTTCCTGAATTTCCCTTACAAGAGCCTGTTGCGGCGTTTCACCGGTTTCCACCTTACCGCCGGGGAATTCCCACTTGCCTTTAAATTCTCCGTAGCCTTTTGCCGTGGCAAAGATTTTTTGTTTTTTATCAAATGAGTCGCAGATTACCGCGGCCACAACATGTATTGTGTTCATTATATCACACTTTTAATATTTATTAATTGCAAGATTAAACGATACCTGTTCCAAGCAATTTCAGCACACTTGTGTTTTTTAAGACTTAATTATATCAACTCATTTTGGGATTTTCAACGACAAAATTTCTATAACTTGATTTTTTTGGCAGTTATAGAAATTTTACATATTTGTTCCATCCTCTAAAATGGCCCGTACGGCCCCTTATCGTTTTATGCAACCATATTTCAACCCTCAAAACATGCTGCTATTCTTTCTATGCTCACCGGCGTAAAATCGTTGGCATCCACGCCCACATCATAGCACCGCAGTTTCGCCTGCACCTGCTGATGGTTATAAACTTTTTGGTTATGCTGATGTCCGTGCAGATGGATAGCGCCTTTATAAAAGTCCGCCCACTCTACAATAGGGTAATGGAACAATACAAATTTGTGATTGTGCCAAACTAATTCGTAGTAGTCTTTCACCCATTGGAACACCCAAGAATACTGTTGCCAGTCAACATTATCCACAAAATAATCGTGGTTGCCTTTCACCAAATATTTTTTCCCGGATAAACGGGACAACACTGCAAAGGCCTGCTCCGGCCCTTTCATGGTCACGTCGCCTAAAATATACACTTCATCGTCAGGCAGCACTACGTTATTCCAATTATTAATTATTTTTTCGTTCATCTCCTGCGCATCCCGGAACGGTCTGTTGCAGTGATGAATGATTTTTTCATGATAAAAATGCAAATCAGAAGTAAAGTAGATCATATTCAATAACCCTCATCATATTCTGTCAACTATACGCCAAGTTCGTCGTTTTCCATTTCATTAATTATAACACAAATACTTCGTAAATTATTCTCTTAAACACGTTTGTCATCTTGCATCGTTATAAGCTTTTCATTTTCAATATATTTCTGAATGCGGGCTAAACGTTTCTTTGCAGCAGGATGGGTAGACCAAAGGCTGTCAAAGAATCCTAACTTCCAATCATCCCGAGTGATTATTGACAAACCTTCATATATTTCAGTACTCAGCCCGAGTTCACAGGCATAACGGTCTGCGTTGTATTCATCCCGGCGGAAAAAGAAAAGCACTATAAAATCAACGGGTTTAATGACCAGATAAGTTATCAGCATAATAAGAGTACTTTCCACAAAATCGAATGCAGCTATTCCTAAGTTCAAAATGGGAATCCAGGTAAGCCATGACAGTACATACATGATACCTCCGAGGATGTTTACAGACATTTCGCCAAAAAAGGACATGCAAGCAGTAAAACTCAAGATCCTTGTGTCTCCATGGCGAATGTGTCCCGCCTCATGAGCCAGTATGCCTGCAAGCTGTCTGGTATTTACAGACGCAAGCAAGGGAGCCGTCACCATGATACGCTTACTCCCAAAGGCACATGCATTCAGGGCCTTTTCATCTTTATGTACATATAATTTGTATTTATCTATACTCGTACCTTCCTGTTAACAAACAACCTGCATGGCTTCTTTAATTTTTATCAAATCCTTATCCTTTGCTTTTCTTGCTCCCATCATCCAAAACGTAAGCGCCTGCATCGGTTCCGTGCGATAAAAGAAACAGGGAACGATCACGGTAAAAAGCGAAAGGCTGATCACTATATTTTCCGGGGTAGACGGAACCTGAAGAATCACCAGCGCTTCCTTAACCCTATCCCAGAAAAAATCCGGCGTACAGTACCATGCCGTTGCCCAAAAAAGCAACAGCAAAGCCATATTGCTCACAAAGCATAACGCTACAATAAATAATGTTTTAATCAAAGTTAACATGACAGTGCTCTCCTTATCGTTTGGTTTTTGAGTGTTTTATTGATTGTTATTTCCCGAAACATTTTCAATATAACTGGATGCCCTTACCTTTTTCCATCCAGCAGCCACATTTCCTGCAGACCGGTAGCTTCGCGAAGGTAATTGGAGGGATCGTATTTAGGTGCAATCACATTAGAAATTGAAAACCCATTTGCCACAAACCGGTTCCCGTAATCATCATGTGCCAAAATTTCCCATTCGGTTTCCCTGTCATCACTTTCTCTGTTTAAATTCAACATGTCGCTTATCATTGCACAGAGCACCCAAATCTTGATAGACGGAAGCAGCCGAACCCATGTTAGCTCATGACCGTTCCTCTGCCCGTCAAAACGAAATAATCCGTTACCGGCCAGAAACACTGTCTGTTTTAAACCTGCTGTACCATCGGCAGATTTTTTGTGTGTGATAATCCGGATATCTCTTGCTTTCTCGCAATCCAGTTCAGTAAATTTATATTCCACTTTTCTATGCCTCCTATCTTTTCATTTACGTAAAGATGAACTAAATGTAATATTTTTGGTTTTTCATTATTAAACTTATTCTTCTATTCCGGATCGTTCTGTCTGTTCCGAAACAAATATTCTTTCACATGAGCCATCTCTTCCCGGCTGGCCCAAATCGTCCAGTGCCGTCGCGCAACTTTGCTCCGTCGCCTACCGGCTCGCGGGCGTTTGCCACCTTGTTTTTGATCTGCATGTAACTCAATTTCAGGTAAAGGATTTCCTAATTTATTCATGGTCATCTCCTGTTACAAAATATTTTCCATTAATAGAACTTCACTAAAACAATTTTCTTTTCATTTCCTCCTGCCGCTTATTGCAGCCCTTATTCTTGCTATTTCAGCTAATTTTTTATTTCTTTCTCTCTCAATTCGTAAACGTATCTTTGCGAACCTGTTCACTTTATGCAACAACGGCGGCTTGTGTGCCCGCATCTCCTTTCCGCGCAACAAACAATGATGACACGGTTCACCTGAAAGTTCAAACATTGTATCCTGCAACAATTCACTAAAAATGTTCCGTAGTCCCCGTGCCCCGGTTCCACGCTCTACCGCAATTCGCGAAATTTCTTTCAGCGCATCACGGTTACAAAGCAGTTTATGACCATTCACGACAAAGCGTTGCTGGTACTCCCGGTATGCTGACGTCTCGCAATGGAGTAAAATATCAAACAACACATCTTCTTTCAGCGGTTTATATACGGTACGGACTGAAATTCTGCCAACCAGTTCACGCATAAACCCAAATTGAATGATATCTTCCTGTGTAGGGATGAGCTGCTCATATGTGTATTCCACTGGCTCTTCCTTCTTTGCCAGCTGAGGAACTGTCAAGAACCCCAACTGCGTATCCTGATACATGGTGCGTGCGGGCAAGTCTTTTTCTTCCTTGTTTAGCCTCTCTTCTTCTAACCGGCCTCGCGTAATTTCTTCAATACCGTCAAATGCCCCCATAAAAACGAACATCATATTGGTTGTGTCAACCTCATTGCTATTGATTTCCACATCCTCTTCATTGTCCTTCTGCCCGTCATCTTTTTCTGCGGTTTCCTTGCGTAAATCTTTTAAAGTAATGTCATCTACTTCATATGTGTTGCCTTCAACCATTTTGAGCAAAACCGACTGATACTCTGTTAAAAAATGCCTGTTATTCCCTTCCCCACGAATCCTCAATTTGTCAATCTCATCCAGCACGATAATGGCGTTGTTAGCAATCTTGGTAATACTTTCTTTTTGCTTTTCCACGTCCTTTTCAGTATCAAACTTTTCAAAATATACTTCAGCTGCTTGCCGGAAAACCTCGGTAAAAATTGAGGCTAAACATTTTGAACCTTTCCAGGAATCGGTGGGTGCAAAATCAAGCGCATTGAACAGACATACAGGAACGCCAAACTCTTCTGCCATAGATTTTAAAACGCGAAACGTTTCTGTTTTTCCGCAACCGGTTGGCCCGACCAACAGAACATTATCCTTTGTAATCTTACGACCACTGTAATATTCACTTGCCTCAATTCGTAGAAAGTGTTGCGCAAAAGCCATTGCGATAGCCCGCGTCCCCTGTTCCTGACCCATAACAAAATTGTCCAGTTTTTTCTTTATTAATTTAGCATTACAGTACTTGTTGTGCATTTGAATCTCCCATTAACCTTTCTTGCTCTTTTTAAAGCAGTACTTGATATTTGTTCAGTTTTTTATTCCGTAAATTGATTTTATCATGTTCTACAACTGTTGTCAAGTTAAAATTTATTTCTATCTTGATTTTTAAAGTATGATATGATAACATTGTTTAAGGAGGTGGCGGTTATGGTACCAAAAGATAAAATGGAAATACCAGAGGAATACAAAGAATGGGGCTATTATCTCCGTCAATGTAGAGAGACTGCACAATTAACACAGCGAGAAGTCGCAGCCGCATTAAGTGAATCTCTGCATGAAGAGTTCAGTGCACAACGTTACAACAACTATGAAATCAGGAATGCACAACCAAATATAAGCGTATTAAGGGCGTTGACAAAAATTTTAAAAGTTCCTGCTGACGGCCTGCTAAACTATAATCCTGCATACAACATTGAACACTATGCATATCTTTTGCGGAATCGTGCCAATATTAAAGTTTCAAATACTAAAAACGAAAATCTTTACAGTGTTCAATGTCCCGACGGAACCCAGGCAACATTAAATTACAACCAACTTCGAGCTTGTACATTTCTTGCAAAACGTGAGACAGATAAGTTACTGAAGAAAAAAGTTGATAATATTTTTAGTTTTGCAGTGAGAATGGCACTATGGGAAAATATTGAAAACAAAAGGATGGTCAATGATGAAGTGCCTGATATTGAAATGGTAGATCCTCTTAACGTTCACAGTCCTGAATTTAATGTACGACTTGCCGAATTTCGGAAAAACCGTCACTATTCGCAAACAGAATTTGCAAAAAAACTTAATCTCAATTCTACTCAAACTTACAACAGATACGAAAAGCAACATGCACAACCGAGCATGCATCTTTTAGTTAAGATGGCTGAACAATTACAAGTATCTGTAAACAAACTAATTGACGGTTATGACCCAAACCCACAAGAGAAGGCTTTAGATTTTCTCAAGAAAATCAACTATGATTTTGAACTATGTAAAGAAAAAGACTGCATCATATTATATAAGTCACATATGAACTTGCATGAGGAAGAAGGAACCACAAAAAACAACTCGGAATGTTTTAAGTTAAACGGTAAAGCACTGGTTTATTATTTAGCTAAAGCTTTAGGAATTGTTAAATCAAATCTTGAAAAAAGTTTTGATGAACTTTTGTCTTCAATCTTCAGCTATTTCTTCCGCAGTTTAATTCAATCCGGCACATTGTCTGATAAACTGATACTAAACAATAAAGATACAGAATTATATCTATATCAACAAGACTTTTTGCTGGATAACGATTACAAAACCGATCCATTATGGGCTGATTTTGGTACCGGTGAATTGTTACCAGTATTCCCAGAATACATTGTAGATGGCATACATGTTCATTGAATTTTTCAAAAAAAAGACTCCCGGCTTTTTCAAAACGACAGTCCGGGAGTTCTTATCTTTACGATTGCGGTTCGTTCTTCTTAACTATTACTACCATTAATTATCTTCTACATGCTTAAATGCAAATTTAAATTTTCTAGTAAATTGAATATCTTTATTATCCATTACTGCCTTTAACGTTTCATAAAATCCTATGCCAAATTCAGCTTTGTATTCGTCAAATAGTTCTCTTCCAACTTCTCCTTGTTGTCTGATAAAGTTAACAAAAGCAGTCACCTTATCTTGATCCGCTATTTTATTTGCTTTATTTATTTTATACTCAATGCTTTCAAATCGTCCATCAATCATGGCGTAACCAAAAGAATGTTTTTTGCAATAATCTTTCATTGCATCATATTTTGTCAAAACCCATTTGTCATACATGTCAATTGGTGGTTTCACTTCTACAAGAACAATAGAGCCATCTGTCATTAACAAGGCCAAATCCGGATAATATTTATGTTTCTTTCCCGAAAAACTATACTCAATTTCTATACATTGTGTCTTTAAATCTGCGACTACGCTGTTTTCTAGTATTGCTTTCTCAATTATTGTATCTATAACAAAACTTTCTTGAAATGATTCGTACTCAACTTTTTTCTCAACCCCATTTAAACAAAATTCTATTTCACCATTATTATTTTCATCAGATGTCTTTCTTAACGGTTCGAATTTTTCAAACACTTTACCAGCGTCATAATTTACTTTTGCCGGATAAATAATGTTGTTTAGTAATTTTTCGGTAATCAGTTTGCTTTTCTCATTATGAATAACTTTTTTTCTAATTCTTCTCGTTTCAAATTTTATCTTTTCATCTATTCTGTCTTCAAACTCTATTTCGCAGACTCTTAAAATAAAATTCCTAAAACTTTTGCTGAATTTTTTTTCTATTCCCCAATACATAAATTTCAAAAATCTTTCTTGTGGAATAACTTTTAACTTCTCATAATATCTTTCCCTTACTGTTTTAGCATTTTTAGTCTTAAATATTTCTTTGCATTCCTCTAAAATTTTCCATACCTTTTTGGATATTGCCTTTAATGCACTCTTGGTTTCTTGCATCGACAAGTATTTATAAAGTCTACCAATTTCTATTGGGCTTTTGTTTTCAAACATGTTTAATTTAAAAAAATCAAGTTTTTCTTCCTCCAATTTGCTCTCTAATAAAAAATCGACCGTCATATTTTTTATCGTCTGCGCAAATTCATTATACTGTTCCTCACTCACTGCTTCATTGGGCAAAATCTTTGTCGTACCAAGAATACTACTCTCTTCTGATTTAATTCTGTCATCAATTCTGTTTTCAAGCTCTTGCTCACAAATTTTGAATAAAAAATTTCTAAAATTTTTGCTGTAGCCATCCTCGATTCCCCAATACATCGTATTTAAAAATTTTTCTTGCGGCATATCTTCTAAATTTTCAAAAAGACTTTTTGATGGTCTAACTTTATTATTCTTGAACTTTCTCTCACATTTGTCCAATATTTGACCAATTCTTGATCTTGTTACCCCTAAAGCTTCTCCAATTTCATCTTGATAATAATTTTCAAACATTCTCTTTTTAAATGCTTCTATATCTCTTTGGCTAAGTGCATTGCTCTTATTTTTCTCACTTTCGTTCTCCATGATTTTTGTCATAACATTGACTGTCATTTCTGCAATATTTTGCGCACAATTCTTATATTGTTCCTGTTCTTCATCATTTTTAGGAAAATTCAAATCCATCTGATCAACGTTAAACATTCTTTGTACGTAATTTTGATAATTATTACTCATTATTTTCCTCCGCCTGCATCAAATCAAAGACATTCTCTTTACTACACTGGTAATCTGAAGTCCCAAGGCAATTTCATTAAAATAAATCTTAGAAACCATTATAGTAAACGGCTTGCATTGTCCCTCTCGTTAGGGCAATCTATGCATACAAAAGGATGCCATTGATTCAATTGCGTATTTTTTTAATTATATCATATTTGCGACATTACCGTCATCATTATCTCAGCAGAGCGTCTGAACATGGTTTTCATGCATAAAAAACGGGTATGCATTATGTAAAAATTGCATAAAAACAGGATGTCGATTCTTTGATATGTGTTGCAACAATTATATTAATATAAAACGCTTTTATACTAATGTATTACAATAAATTTATAATAATACTTTTGTTTCCTTTTAACAGACCTATTCCGGTTTCAAAAATCGTTTCCTCTTAAAATGCCCTGTACGGTCCGTTATTGATTTAAGCCATATTTTTATCTTAAAACGGCAAAATGGCTCAGAGGGCAAATATGGGCGTCCCAGGGGCATATGTGAAAAATTCAACTTTTTAATCCTTTGATTTTTTGACTTTTTGGCAGATTTTTGACCGATTTGATATTAGAAAACAAGAGAAATTTGGTGTATTTTAAAGTATTTTAATTATATATTAATATAATCTCCAACAATCGCTATATTTAACTAAAATTAGCTAAATATAGCGATTTTATTAATTCATTTAACTATTTTTGAGCAAAATATACGTGATTTGGGGCGCCAATCCGAATTTTTTCAATTTCCCGGCAACAGCGAAACTTTTGTCCATTTGTGGTAGACAAATTATGTGGATACACGAGCGCTTCTTCCCGCGGATTGAATTTTACTTTTTTCAGCAGCGATTTCAATTTTTTAAATTCGCCGTGAATGTCGCCAATGGCAAGAATGCGTTTAAAGTCAGGCATCGTATCTTCCTATTTTCTTATAACACAGGAATCGCCGGTAAAGCCAAAAGAAACAAGTCTTGGCTGAACATCCGGCGTTACCTGGTTCCATTCATCTTTTTGATCCAAATACCATATCTTTTCGCGACCTTCAAACCAATGCAACAGCCAGGGACGGTTTGTATCTACCGGGACAACTGCCACACGGAACCCAAATTGCTTGTCACGCCAGCTTTTTTCATACACATAAACTGAAATCTCATCCTGCTTTTCTGAAAGATATTCTTCACCGTAATTTTCCAACCATTTAGCAAATGCTTTTCTACTTTGAAAATCATCATTTACATATTCTTTTGGGCAACCTTCCGGCGCCTCACGAAACAAGCTATAAGAGTCAAAAATTGCAATTTTCATTTTGTGTTCCCTTTATTCATTCTTTTCCAAAAACCGAAGCACAGCCATACGAGTTTGTGCCAGTGTAATACCATAACAAATTCCCCTAACGCCACCCTCGCTTCACAGTCCACATCCGGTAATACGCCATAACTGATAACAATACGTTTGTACGCTATCGGGGCAAAACAATGCTTACGTGCCCGCCCACAGCACACAGACATCTGGCATATTTAAGAACGCAACTTAGGGCAGTTGCCACCGCGACATGCGCCCTGCAAAGCTACCGTCTAATTTTTATTCTTCCAGTAAATCTGTCTGCCAATTTGTTTTTTGCAACAGATTGTCAAGCAATCGGATTTCTTTGGCCAGCTTATCCACTGTCTTTTGCATTTCAGAAACTTTTATTACAGGTTTAATTTTGATTTCCGTTCCCCTGGCACGGTCATTGCTCCTGCCAGCCCTGAAAACAAGATTCTTATAAATCGAATATTGTAAAGACAGCGCATCTTTCTTTGCAATCAGTTCAGTTAGCTTCATACCGTCAGCCACCGTGTTGCAATTCGTTAAATAAACGGCCGCCATGAGTTTTTCCAAACGTTCTACCGAGCCATCTAATTCACGCAAGAGTTGAACCGGATCCTCAACCGGTTCTTCACCTTCCTGCACCAACAGGCAATTCTCCAGCCTGTTCTGCAACTCGGCAATATTTTTGTTCAAATCAGCCCGTTCCTGTAATGCTTCTGATAATTTCATCTTTTTACTCCTTTCTTGGCGTAATCATCAAACTTTTTTCGCATTTAACTACATTTTTAACTTTCATTCCTTTTATACTGTGCCCCCTGCTGTAAATCCAATAGCTTCAGAAAAACAAAAGAGGGACTACAACAAAACAACGTGATGTTCATTCACAAAATTTTGTTTAGTCCCTTACTCTTCTTGTTCTTTGTGGAGTTCGGTTCGTAAAAATTATTTATGCGCAGCAGCTTTTTTCTGTTTCGCCACTGTTTTATCTGCTATAATTCGTCCTCTACCCTTTTTATCTTTTTCGGGTAAGGTTTCAGTAACTTCTTCCCCTGTCGTTACTGTTTTAGCTTGACGTTGTTATATCAGATACTCTTTCATAATACAAGCCCAAAATCTGCAATTGGCTTCTTTAATCAGAAATATATGATATAGAGTCTCGCATCACATCGTTTTTATATTTTTCAGCTGCTATTCAATTTTCTTCAAAAAATTTTACAATCATTTCCAAGCTCACCGGCTTACGCCTGCCAAAATTTTCCTGTCAGCACATCCACGCAGCTTAACTTGCCACCTTCCATGAATGCGCCGGTATCGCACATGATGATATTATTATCTAAAAACTGCGGCGTTGCGGGCGGCTGACCATCCGTCCAGTGTTTTCGTTTCAGCTCCTGCACCGGCGTGTGACCGATTACGATTGTTCCGGCTCTGCCATCATACAGTTCAAAAAATCCTTCCCGCATCCAGACCAGGTCGCCTTCCCGTTGTCTGTCCAAAGGGATAAATGGCTGGATTCCCGCATGGCAGAAATAAAATTTATCAACCTGATAATGATTGGACAGCATACGCATCCAGCGCAAACGTTTTTGTAACTCCGGTCGTTTCAGCTTTTTAAACTGCCGCTTCGTTTTATCGCCGCCATTATCCAGCCAAACGTGTGCCATTTCATAATCTAAACCATCCATCATGAAGCTCCTACTCTGTTCCTTGTAACGGTAATAGTTCAGGCACATCGCTTCATGATTGCCAAGCAGAGGAACGACCCGCCCAGGATGTGTAATACTCAACGCTTTTACATAATCCAGACACTCCAACGGTTGTGAGCCGCGGTCAATGTAATCCCCAAGAAAAATCAGCAAATCTTCTGCAGGATTGAATTGGATTTTTTCCATTAAAGTTATTAACTTTTCATACATGCCGTGAACATCACCTACGGCAAGGATACGTTTATATTCCATAATTATTTCTACCAAAAAACACTATTCAGATATATTTGCACATTTCAGCACAACCTGTTAAGCAAACTATTTCTTCCAAATGGAATTTTTCCTCATTTACATTTTCAAAAAATACATTTCCCCATTGGCAGTAGTTTTGTACTCTTCCAGATCACGATACAGCTCCATTTTTTTATGATAGCTCAGATTTCTGAAGCTCCTGTCTCTAAACTCTGATTCCAGCGCCCGCATGAACTGGCCGTGAGTAAACATCAAAATGTTTTTTGCATCTGTATCTTTTAGCTTTTTCAGCACAACATCAATTCGCTGCACAAATTGAGAAAAACTTTCCGCCTCTTCCCCGTCAACATAGTACGGATTGGCAGCCTTCCAGTATGCCGCCACTTTTTCTTTGCGTTCTTCCACAGTTGTGCCTGCACAGGAAGCCGGTGATAAGTAGGTAAACTCCCGCACCTCCGGCCATCGCTCCACTTTAACCTGCGGGAAATGTTTTATTGTTGGTTCGGCAGTCTGCCGCGCCCGTAAATATGGGGAAACAATAATCAAATCCGGTGTAATCGTCAATTTTTCAGCAATTTGTTCTGCCTGCTGTCTGCCTTTTTCAGTCAGCGGAATGCTCGCTGGATCGGATGTAGGCAGTCCGACGTTTGCTTCACTTTCCCCATGACGGATCAGTACAACTTTTTTATTGATGTCTTCCAGCAGCTTTTTCCGGAATTGTTCAAGCAACTTGATTTCCTGAGCGGAATAATATTCCTCAAATCCTTTAATACTGAACGTAACCGGATCGCTTAGCAAAAACCGGAGAGCCCCATTAAAATCATGCGCATGCTCATGATAGTCCTGATTGCCAATCCAAAACGGGAAAAACAAACCGCCTTTCACATACTCGCTCACTACATAATCCAGCGGGCCTTCCTCTACAGGGTAAAACAATCCTCCCTTTTCCCGGTCTTTCAATCTCACGCGCCATAAATTTTTCTTTTTATCATAATACGGTATTGTTTTCTGCATAATAATCACCTTAACACCGTTTCCCGGTTCACTCTCATTACAAAATCCTCAATCTGTTCCCAGTCAGGCTTGTCCGGAAGAACCGTGTTTTCAGACGCATAGAGGAACTTTTTTTCCAGATCATCGACCAACTCGAAAAATTCCTGCTTAAACGTATGATCGTTATTCTGGAATTTTCCATTCCGGATATCCATCAAAAGATTATGCTCTTTGTCACGGTATGTCCGCATCTTCCCGGTCTCCAGCAGTTCAGTGCCAGTAAAATACAGACGGACCAGGTGCATCGCGTGTTTGTTCAGATGCCTGTCGTCTTTTTTCCGGTTCCGGTGGTTCAGCTTTTCATACTCCCGGATAACCGAAACATTTCCGAGAGCATCCCATGGGCCTGTTTGAGCGGATACCCTTTCACTTCTATATCTGTCAAAACTGAATTCCCTTTGATAGCCAAACCGCGGCTATGGACAGGCATCTTGCATAAAATCCCAATTATAATGTACTACTATTTTACCTGTTATCCCTTGCAAAAACAATATTTGGCGTGTACCAAAATCAAAGATGGATAAGAGCGGAAAGCCCCGCACAGATTTCCCGCCCTTATGACCGCTAATTACGAAATTATTTCGTTTCCACTTCTTCCGGATCGTTGCTGCGATTACGAAAAAGGAATTCTTTAATTTTCTTTTCTTCTTCATCGCTGACCCAAAAGGTCTTGTGCCGGCGTACCACTTGAGATGGTTTTCGTCCCGCGCGGGGCCGCCAGCCGCCCCGTTTTCTTTTTCCTTCCCGCTTACTTTTTTTATCGTTAACCAAGGGCGCCTCCTCTTTTTACACAGCTCTTATTCAGTTTCCGTAACTGAGGCGGACGTTTGCTTTTAATGTCGCATCCCCGCAATAGACATTCTGTAGGTTCCGCAGTACCGGAAAGCACATACATTGTCGGAGACAAAAGGTCATTGAAAATATTGGCGAGACCTCGCGCACCGGTTTTTCTTTCTACCGCCATACGGGCAATCTCCCTGAACGCAGCATTGTCAAGAATCAGTCTGTGCCCCATATTTTCAAAACGTTCCTGATACTCAAAGAATACAGACGTTTTGGATTCTTTCATAATTTTTATAATGTTGGCAACAGACAGCGCCCTGTAATTGACCCGGATAGCGATGCGTCCGGCCAACTCACGCAGGATGCCGTATTCAATCATGTCTTCAAGGTTAGGTGTGAGATCCGTACCAGGAGGCAATTCTTCTTTTTCAGTGGAATCGGTTTTGTTGGCAACCGATTTGATTTCCGCAGTGAAACCGATACCACCAGTAACATTTTCCTTGGTCTCGGCTACCTTGTCTTCTTCCTTCTGCCTTGCCAGTAAAAGCCGACGGCGGGTAATTCTTTCCATACCATCGAAGGCGCCAAGGAAAACAAACATTACGCTACCGGTATCTACCTTTAGCTCATAACCGCCGTCATCTCCATCCCCGGTATTATGATTTTTAAGTTTTACGCTTCCTGCGGGATACTCGCTCCCCTCTGTCATTTTCAAAAGCGCAGCCTGATAATCCCTGCAAAAAATTACTGTATTCCCCTGCTCAATAATACGCATCTTGTCAAATTCGTCCAGCAGAATGATACCATTTGACGCCATGCGGCAGACTTCCCTGAAATCTTCTTCCGTGCGGGGCATGTGATGCAGCTTACGGTAAAGGTCTAATGCTTCTTTACATAAGTCCCGGATCAACCAGGTCAGGTCTTTTTCTCCTTTCCAGCTGTCGTTTGGCGTATAATCCGGCGCATTGCGCATGATGACCGGTATTCCCAGCTTTTCTTCCAGCCGTTGCAGAACGCGGAAGGTCTCCGTCTTGCCGCAACCGGTAGGCCCAGCCAGTAACACGTTGTCCTTGCGGATACGGGAATCTTTGTTATGTTCATGTGCGAAAATACGGTACAGATGGGAAGACACAGCCATAGCAATGCGCCGCGCTCCTTCATCCTGCCCCAGAACATAACCGTCGAGTTCAGCCTTCAGTACAGCTGCGTTAAAGTATTTTCTTTCTGTCATTTCTATGCTCCTCCCTTCTTTTTTACGGCCTCTTGTCCACTATGGTGTCGATGATGCCGTAGTCCAACGCTTCGCAGGCAGTCAAATAGGTATCACGGTCAGTATCTGCTACTATTTTTTCCCTGGCCTGCCCCGTGTGAAGCATGATTACCTTGTACATCTCTTCGCGGATGCGCAAAATGTGTTTTGCATGGATCTCTATATCCGAAGCCTGTCCCATAGTACCACCCAAAGGCTGGTGGATCAGAACCTCGGAATGTGAAAGAGCAAAGCGTTTTCCTTTGGTTCCCGCCATCAGAAGAACAGAAGCCATGCTGGCCGCCATGCCGACACAGATAGTAGCCACATCCGGCTTGATAAACTGCATAGTATCGTAAATAGCCATGCCGGCTGTTACACTGCCGCCCGGACTGTTAATGTACAAGTTGATATCCTTGTCCGGGTCCTGCGATTCCAAAAACAACATCTGCGCAATGACTATATTAGCAACAGCGTCATCAATTTCCCCAATCAGGAAAATAATCCGGTCATTGAGAAGTCTTGAAAAAATATCATAGCATCGTTCCCCGTGGGAATTATTTTCAATTACATTAGGTACATAAAACATATCCTCATTCTCCTTTCGCAAACTGAAATTTCAATATCAATATAAATCATATTGCGGACACGCTCTTGCAATTTTCTCAGAAGAGTTTGGAAGCGTTTGAAACATCGTCAAATCTTTTCCAGGAATTCTTACAAGGCGCGCCGCAAAATTTTAAGAAATCAAAACCAAATTGTCAGCTTGCCTTTATGGGCAAAAGCTTTGGAGCCTTACCGGCAGTGAAGCATTCCGGTTGCAGGCGCAGCGTCATGCGTTTGCGGTTGCCTGCCAGCCGGAACATGACAGGCGTTATCGCCTTTTCCAAAATACTGGCAAGTGCGTGAGCGCCCATTTCCTGTTCCAGCGCTTTGTCCGCCACAGTTTCCAGTACTTGAACCGGAATTTGCAGCGTAACGTTGTGCATGCGCAGCATTTTTTGATACTGCTGCACAGGGGAAGCATCGGAGTGAGCCAGGATGTTTACCAAATCGCTGCGGCTCGGCGACTTCGTCCGGCAGACAGAAGTGACATGTTCCAGCATTTCTATCGGAACGCCCCACTCCTTTAAATCTGCCAATACAGCTTCCGGCATGTCACGCATGGAAAACAGATTGTGGTTCAAGGGCCTCTCCCTGTCCCGGCAGCGAATCAGCTCTTCATCGCTGATCATGATGGCGTTTCCATCCGCATCCTGCTTTAAGATACTTTTGACTACGATAAATGTCTGTAGCTTTGTCAGCCCCAGAGCAATCGATTGTTCTGCGTCTTTTACATGCAGAACCAAAATTGAATCAAATTCTCTTTCCTCCGCCGTTTCCATCCCGGTGTCGTTCTGAATTGCGGGTACGTTGGTAGCGGTTTCCATTTTTTCCATGCTATCGCATCCTTTCTCTTCACTGAATGAATCGGTAAAACGGATTGTCTGTGTCCACCTTTCGGCGAGGTCTTTCTGTAGGCAGGGAAATCCCCGCCAGGCTCTTTTCAGTTTTCAAGGTTCAATCTAGTACAATAACGATAGTTGAATTCTATATTTATAGAATTTTATTATCATCGAAAATTATATTAGCATGATTCCATGTCCTTGTCAACACATTTTAGCCTTTTTTTATAGTTTTTTTTATAAATTCATCTTTACTTATTCTTTTTACATGATATAATACAGACGAGGAGGTACTTTACCATGCCAACAAGAACTGAAATAAAGGAAATAGAAGAAATCCGGGATCCCTACCCTAAAGACTTTGCAGGAAGACTGCGCGCTTTCCGCAAAAAGCTGAAGATCAAACAGACTGAATTTGCCGAAATGCTACATATTGACATTCAGAAATGCAGACGATATGAAAGCATAGGCACAGAGCCGGATGTAGAAACTTTAAAGAAAATGGCTTCCATATTAAAGATTACTGTAGACGAATTGGTAGGTTACAAACCGGCTGCTATTAATATCGCGACAGATATTTTGGATAAATCAGGTATCGTCTTCAAAAAAGTTGAAGACGAAGACGCCTACATTTTGTACCGTTATAAAACCGACAATGAAATCGGACATCCGGACTTGAACGACTTGCCATATTTTGTCTGTTTTTCCAAAGAAAATAATATATTGAGTCCCGCTGATGCCTTACTGTCTGTAAAAGATAGCCGAACTGATGACTTGTGTATTTTCTTCGGACCAGAAAGATCCGAGAATAATAAAATCGATATAAATGAATTTCTTAATTACATAGTAGAAACGAAGCTTTCTACTGCTGAACTCAAAATCTGCGTGTTCGAAGCCAAGCGGCGAACAGATTCCATCATCAAAGCAGCGCTGAACGAGACTTATGCAGCATTCTATCCAACCGTTTTCCGGAATTATGTGAATGATGAAAAATATTCCATTTCGAGCGTGGAAATAAGGGATATTTTACCAGAAATATTCCCGGAACGCATTCGCGCATTGCGCGAATGCTGTCACTTCAGCCAATCAGAAATGGCAGATGAAGTGGGACTGAGCCTGCAAACCTACAACCGCTACGAAACAAAAAACGCACAACCAAGCATTGACATGTTGAAACGGTTAGCCTTAAAATTAGGCGTATCAGTCAATGTTCTGACAGGTTTTAAACTTGATTATCTCAACGAAGCATTGTTTTTTTTGGAAAAAGTTCATATTAAATGCTCGCTTGATAAAGAAACCCAATTGTATTACGTCGAAGCGCCAGACAAGGAAAATGCTAAAAAATTGAATGCAAAAGCTTTGCACTTTTGCACCTACCAGGCCAAGCATGATGTCGACCTAAAAATCAAAGATGATTTAAAGAATATTTTTGATGAAACTTTTACCCCCATCTTTTGGGAACTGGTTAATAACCATCAAAATCTTAAGCTTGATACGATCATTGACGAAAACGATTACGAACCTTACTTATACGAACTGGACTTAATGAACAAACCAGTTTTTTCCGAAAAAGATACCAACGAAGATCCGGACGACTAATCTCTCTTCATTTTTTCTTCTTAACAAATTGCCAATCAGGGCACAAAAAAACTTCGGCCCAAATAACATCCAGAGAATTACAAACTAACTTACACAATTACTATTTGGAGTTTGCAGACTAACGGTTAGCGTTTTCAGCTGTTATCCTCCAATAATTGTTAAAAAGTATTTTCGTTAAAATCTCTGTTACTGTTATTTGGCCGAAGTTTTGTTTTTGTGCGTACCTCGCTTTCTGTCAGCAATAGGGAACTGTGAAGAAAAACAAATAATGCGTAAACCATTACCCCTTCTCAAATATATTTTATATATGCTTTCCCACGCTTCTCTTTCCATCCCGGCTAATAAATATCAAAAATTTTACTGTTGCAATAATCTTTCAGTTTCTGAAACGCCTTTTACAATTCAACGATTTCAATATCATTACTAATGTTATTCATCAATTCCCTGGAAGCCATCACAAGCCGTAAATTAATTACTCTGTCTCATGTCGCGATCATTGAATTTAAGCCGGTAGGCTTGCTTGGCCATCCTGCTGAGTACCAGCATAGGTGTTATAAATTTTCATACTCTGTTAAAGGATAAAAGAAATGAGTGAATTCTTCATTATTCTTAACATCATTAAATTTTTTTCTATCTTTATCATATCTTTTTTTAGTACCCTTACCTTCTAACTTATCAAAATCAGCAACTACCCAACTCAGTTGATCAATTGATTTTTTTTCCAATAAATTTAAAAGAATATCCCATTTCTTATCTTCATTAAGCGTATCGCCTTTTTCGCTATCAAGATTACAAAGTACAACATTTTTTGAAAGCATTTTCTTTTCATTAAAAATACCTGCAGCACAAACTTCAGCTCTATTAACCCCAATTTCGGTCCAAGATTTTACAGGTTTAAATTTTACTTCATAATATATAAGTCTTCCTTTATCGTCTTTTCCAATAATATCTAAATTAGCCCCACACTCGTTATTCATAAGCCCATGGTATTTATTAAAAGACTCTTGTTTAAAGATCTGTAAGGCTCTTTTTTCTAAAAATTCTTTTTCTTCTTTTCCTCCTAAAAGACCCTTTTCCTTAATTAGTTTTATTGCACGACAATATCGAACATTTTTAAAAGACTTTTCTCCCTTTGTATTCCTTTTTTCCAACATTTCTTTATATTTGGTATCCTTAAAACTATTTATCTTCACATCATTAAATTCGATAGAGTAAATAAGTTTTTTCTCTATTTTATCATCGATAACATCTAAATCATAAACACAAAATTTATCGTTTTCAATCATTACTAAAATACATGCATATTTTTTACTATTAGAAGCATCATTTCTTAATATATGAATCAAATTTAAATCAATACAGTTCAAATCGTCAAAGTCTTTGAAAACAACAAATATCGGATTCCCATTTATATTTTTACCAAATTTATCATTTCCTGGAAAAATCCACCAATCAGTTGAGTATTCACTCTCTTTATATTTTTTTAAAAAACATGCCTCTTCAATATAGCCACACAAATATCCTAATTTATCTCCTATTTTTATTATTGCTTCTGAGTTTTCTACAAGTCTACTTTTCAACTGTAACACTATAACTACACCTTCCTTCCATTTACTATTTAATTTTATCAACAGCTTCTAACAACTATTTTTCAACAAAACTCTGTACATGCATTATTTAATAATTAATTTTTTACCGATACTTATCCGCTCCTGTATAGTAATATACATATAACATTTTAAACACCTCCCACTATATTATTTAAAATGGCTTTAAGTTGTTCGCTTTTCTTTTCGTTACAGTAGCGGCCTACAGCCTCTTTGGCTGTTTTAACGAAGTCAATTGTGCCGCCCCCTTATTCTAAATTAAATCGATTATTTAAATTTGATATTTGTATTATTACTATCATTCAACTACACGCATTGTAACAGATATCTTTTTGTTTGTCAATAGGTTGTTGTAATTTTTTTATAATTTTTTATAAATTGTTTTTATTTTATTATCATTTTAGTATTTGTTCATGATAATAAAAAACACTCAATTCAGCATAAAAACTGTATTTGAGCGTTATATAACAATTATAATAAACTTTTCTCCACTCACCTGGTCGTATTTACGAACACTTTAGAACCGCCAACCCGTATGGATGCTGGCGTCTGGTTACCCTAACTCTTATGTCTATAAAGGCAGAATCCTTTCCACGCTGGCCATGTGCAGGATGATATCCTGGTGGAGATTTTACTCGCTTTACAAAAACATCACCATATAATGCGGCAACGTTTCCTTAGCACCGTCTTTTCCGTTTCGTCCGCCAATCAGTTTGAACGCAACGGAAGGAGAAAATTCTTTAATAAAATTGTTCAAGGATGGGGAAGCGTTGTTTCCCGCCTTCACCTCCACCGGCACAACCTCACCTTTTTCTTCTATCAGGAACTCCACTTCATGCTCATTATCAGGCTTGTAATAATACAACGTATAGCCACGTTTGAGAAGACATTCGGAAATGCTGTTTTCATAAATGCCGCCGCGGGCGTTTCCTTTAATTGTATTATTCAGCACTGCCAGCTTGGTTTCCTTGCCATACATGCAGCAGAGCAACCCCGTATCATTAATGTAAAGCTTAAACTGATCTTCGTTGGCGTTTGCCATCAGCGGCAGATACGGTTCGCGAATGTTATAACAGGCGTTCACGATTCCGTAATCTTTCAGCCACTGTATGCTGCCTCCAAATTTTCTGCGCGTCTGCCCTTTTTCAACGGTAGAGTACTGGAATTTTTTCAGTTCTTTGGCAAGCTGTTTAGGTACTGCGTCATAACACATACGGACGAGTTGCTTTTCTTTCCCCTTTGCATGCTTCGCAATATCGTCCCTGTATTCCGCAAGGATATCATTTTGTATCCTGTCCACCCGGTTGAAGTCTTTATGTACAGAAAAATCCGCAACAACTTCCGGCATACCGCCCACCACCATAAACTCACGGAAGAGATTTTCGTATTTGATATGTACAGCTTCCGGTATCGTTTCACCGGTTTCATAATAAGAACGCAAAACATCCGTAGCATTTTCATCATAACCGTACGCCCACAGGAATTCTTCAAAATCCAGCGAGTACATCATAATCTGGGATTCATAACCTACCGGAACAGATGCCGGCACTTCAACGGATTCATCGTCATCCTCTCCATACGTCAGGCCCATTAAAGAACCGGATGAAATTACGTCATAACGCATATCTTCCGCAAGAAATTTTATTGCAGTCCGCGCGTTTCCACAGCACTGGATCTCATCCAGAAAAATCAGCGTATCGCCCGGAATCAGCGTAACGCCCGGCATATACGCAGTCAGGCGTTTCATAACTTCCTCTGCAGTCATCTCTCCGTCAAAAATACCCTTCAGATCCGGCTGACGGTAAAAATCAATATTTATAAAAGAAGCGTACTCTGATTTCCCAAATTCCTGCACGATATAGGACTTGCCAACCTGGCGGGCGCCTTTAATAAGCAGGCATTTTTTAATTCGATCTTTCTTTCTCTGGTTTTTCCACTCCAACAGTTTATCGTAAATCTTTCGACGTAGCAACATAATATCACCCTTCCGTACATGCTTCTGCATTACTTCTGATTATAGTATGCATAAAATAAGGGTACTCGTCAAGAAAAATTTACATAAAATAAGGGTTCCTGTATAAGAAAATTTGCATAAAAATCATTTTTGTTTTCTTGTCTTCCTTCTTTGCAACTGGCGGTCTGCCCAAAGCATAAAACCAATACGGTACACCACCCTTTCTGCATTTTTATTTATTTACCCCTGCCAGCTGTGACTTGGTGTGTGCTTTTAATCTTTCCACGCTGGCCATATTGCGGATAATGTCTTTTACAATGATGTCCAGTTGGGAATTTTCGCTGTAATCCGTCGGCTCAATAAAGTTCACCCGCTGGTCTTTGATCAGATCTTTCACTTTATTGCGCTTGCCTGCCTGATACACCGCGATGGAGTAGCCGCCGTTCACCTTTACTAGCTTCATGCAGGGCACGTCTGTCAGGCCATCACCAATGTAAATCATGTTGCGGAAAGGAACGGGACGGTCTTCCTCCGGTTTGAACCGGTTCAGGTCGTCATCGTTGGAAAGGTTCAGCACTCCCTTGTTGATGCGGAACAAAAACTGCGTCTTGGTAGTGTAGTTCACCACGTTTTTCGGCCAGCAGGCCACGCCGTTTTCATCGTAGAGGAACTCGCCGGCAAACACATCGTCAAACTCTTTGAAAATAGAAGAACCTTCAATGATTTCCCGCAGACCGGAGGAAATAATGTAGTGT
>Ga0256405_10005376_pt1 | contig 22288 bp, 20 predicted proteins | sample RumenRJG_02DNA_FD_189096 | JGI IMG/M metagenome (GOLD analysis project Ga0256405, IMG submission 189096) | Bovine rumen microbial communities from Lethbridge, Alberta, Canada - RJG_02 | ecosystem: Host-associated > Mammals > Digestive system > Stomach > Rumen | place: Canada: Alberta... | reverse complement strand
CCTCAAAAGGCGCGGGGGTGGTGGGCGCGGTGGATGTCGGCGAAGCGGCGGACGTCCACGTGCGTGTAGATCTGCGTCGTGCCGATGTCCGCATGACCCAGCAGCTCCTGAATGGCCCGGATGTCCGCGCCGCGCTGGAGCATGTGCGACGCGAAGCAGTGCCGGAGCACATGCGGCGAAATCCGCTCCGCCGCGATCCCGACGGCCGCCGCCCGTTCGCGGATGATCTTGAAGACGCCCTGGCGCGTGAACGGCCTGCCGAGGCGCGTGACGAAGATTTCGTCCACGTCGAGCCGCCCTTTCGTGAACACGTCGCGCGCCGATTCGAAGTAGGCCCTCAGCGCCCGCCCCGCCGCGCCGCCGATCGGCACGAGCCGCTCCTTCGAGCCCTTGCCCAGCACGCGCAGCAGCTCGCCTTCGGCCACGACGTCCGCGCGCGTGAGCGCGCACAGCTCCGACACGCGCAGGCCGCACCCGTACAGCACCTCGAGGATCGCGCGGTCGCGCAGATCGCGCGGCGTCGTCCCCTTCACCTCGTCGAGCATCCGGAAGACCTCCTCCTCGGAAAGGACGCGCGGCAGCGTCTTCGCCTTCTTCGGCGCGTCGAGGAGCGCCGCCGGATCATGCGCCAGGAGATGCCGCGCCTTCAGGTCCTTCAGCCACATGCGGATCGCGACCGTCCGCCGCGCGCGCGTCGAGGCGGCGAGCCCGCGCGCGCGTTCGCCGCGCAGGAACTCCGCGATGTGCGCGCGCGTCACGTCCGCCGGGGCGTCCGCGCCCTGCCGCCGCGCGAAGGCCGCGAAGGCGCGCAGGTCGCGCGCATACGCCGCGCACGTGTTTTCGCTCATCTCGCGCTCGAACCGGAGCGCGTCGATGAAGAGATCGACTGATTCGGCGAGCGTCACAGCCGCGCGATGAAATCGTCGATGAACGCCGCCATGAGCGGCTTGGCCGTCGCCGACGCGGCGATCACCTCCTCATGACTCAGCTGCCGACGCGAAATGCCCGCCGCCAGATTGGAGACGAGCGAAAGGCCCGCGATCTTCAGGCCGCACGCGCGCGCGAACACCGCCTCGGGAACGGTGGACATGCCGACGACGTCCGCGCCCTGCGCCTTGTACGCCTGGATTTCGGCGGGCGTCTCGTAGCACGGCCCCGACGTGTAGGCGTAGACGCCGTCCATCACGCGCAGGCCGAGCCGGTTGGCGCACGCGTGCAGCAGCTCCGCCAGCCGCTTCGCGTAGACCTCGCTCATGTCGGGGAAGCGCACGCCCCATTCCGCGCGGTGCGGCCCGATGAGCGGATTGACGCCGACGAGGTTGATGTGGTCGCGCAGGATCACGAAGTCGCCGGGACGGAGCGCCGGGTTGATGCCGCCCGAGGCGTTCGTCAGCAGCAGCGTCTCGCAGCCCATCCGCCGCAGGATCTCGACCGGCAGCACGACCGGCTCCCAGCCCGCGCCCTCGTAGAAGTGGCGCCGTCCGCACCACGCCGCGATCAGCCTGCCCGCGCGGCGGTACATCACGAATTCGCCCGCGTGCCCCGCGACCGTCGCGCCGCCGAGGCCGGGGATGTCGGCGTAGGGGAAGCGGGCGATCACCTCGTCCATCTTGAGCGACTCGCCCCAGCCGCTCCCCAGCAGGATGCCGAGGTCCGGCTGCTGCTCGAAGCATACGTCCGGGAAATAGCCCGCCGCCTTGTCGAATACCGATTTGTTCATGTCACGCCTCCTTCCAGCAGTTGAAAATCAGACCGTCGTACGGACAGTTGCGGCTCCTGCCCGCAAAGCGCGTCACGTCGACCGCGCGCGGGTCGCCGACGACGATGCGCGTCGGGCCGAGATCCGCCGCGTCCAGCCCCGCGACGAGCGCGCGCGGCATCGCGCTCCACGCTCGCGCCCACGCATCGACGGCCATGCCCTCCTCCTCGACCATCACGCGGTAGGTGATCGGGATCGCCGTCTCCAGCCCCACGATGCCGTTCGCGCTATTCGCGAAGCCGCGCGCCTTCGTCTCGGGCGGATGCGGCGCGTGGTCGGTCGCGAACATCAGGACGCCGTCCTTCACGGCGCGGCGCAGTTCGGCACGGTCCTCGCGGTTGCCGAGCGGCGGCGCCATCTTGAAGGCGGCGTCGTCCGCCGTCAGCTCGTCGCACGTGAGCAGCAGATGGTGCGGCGTCGCCTCGGCCGTGACGGGCAGCCCTTCGCGCTGCGCCGCGCGGACGAGTTCCACGCCCTCCGCCGTCGAAATGTGCTGGATGTGCAGGCGGCAGCCGGTGACGCGGCAGAGCGCGAGGTCGCGGCGGATCGCGTCCGTCTCGACCGTGACGGGGATGATGCCGAGCCCGAGCCGCCGCGCGAGCGCGCAGTCGCGGATGACGCGCGTCGCGGGCGAACCGCCGCCCTTCCACGTCATCGCGTGCTGGCAGACGACGCGCCCGAGCCGAGCCGCGCGCCGCATCGCCGCCTCCATCACCGTGTCGTCCTCGACGTAGCTGCCGTCGTCGGTGAAGAACGCCGCGCCCGCCGCCGCGAGCGCTTCGAGGTCGGCGACTTCCTGGCCGCGCCGCCCCTGGGTGAGGCACGCCGACGGGAAGAGCCGCACGGGCGAACCGGACGCGCGCGCGGCGTCACGCTGGTAGCGGATCAGCTCCGGCGAATCGCACGTGGGCGTCGTGTTCGGCATCGTGACGACCGCGGCAAAACCGCCGCGTTCGGCGGCCGCGAGGCCGCTCGCCGTCGTTTCGGCCGCCGGCACGCCCGGATCGCGGAAGTGCACGTGCACGTCGACAAAGCCAGGGAACTCATAAACTTGTTTCATCGGCTCATAGTCTATCAAAAACGCCGTCCCGTTTCCACTCTCCCGCCGCCCTTTAGCGATAGTCGATCACGGCGTAGCTGTCGCGCTGGACGGTGCGTGGATAGCGGACGGCGCTCTTCCCGAACAGCATCGCATAGAACGGCGTCGTCCGGCGGATCCCCGCCGCCTTTTCGAGCAGCTCCGGCACCTCTTTCTGCACGAGCTTCAGGAAGCCGCACCAGCACGTCGCCAGGCCGTTCGCCTGCGCGAGCATCTCGAAGTAGGTGAGCGTCGCGATCACGTCCTCGTGCGGCGTCGTCACCGCCGGATTCGTCTCGTCCGACGAGACGATCAGCATCCCCGCCGCGTTGCGGAAGAAGAGGTCGTCGCCGCCCTTGCGCAGGCGGATCGCGGGAATCGCGAGCCAGCGCGGCAGGAGCTTTGCCCCGTCGCGGTGTTCCTCGATGGCGCGGATGAACGCGTCCTTGAAGCGCGCCAGCGACGCGCGGTTCGGGTAGCAGGTGAACGTCAGCGCGCGCGCGTTGCAGCCTGTCGGCACGCTGCCGAGGCTTGTGAGCACGCGGTCCAGCACGGCGGGATCAACATCCGCCGCCGCGAACTGGCGCGTCGAGCGGCGCACGTGCAGCCAGTTGTCGACCGCTGCGGCCGAGGGCAGCTCCAGACCCGCCGTCGCGCGCGCGTCCGACGCGCGCCGGCCGTCGAAGGTGATGGCGCCCGTCGGGCAGATCGCGAAGCAGTGCTGGCAGCGCATGCAGCGTTCGGGATGCGCGAGGACGGGCGCGCCGTCCGCGCCGCGCGCGAGCGCCTTGAACGCGCAGTCGCGCACGCACGCGCCGCATTTGACGCACGCGGCGTCGTCGAGCCGGAAGAGTTCATTCATGGTTCCGTCCTTTCGTTTGTCACAGCACGGCCATCGCCAGCGCGATCACCGGCGGCATCGTGAAAATGCTGAGGAGCGTCGTGGCGCTCACGAGCCCCACCGACAGGTCGACGTCGCGCCCGTACTGCGCGGCGAACATCGTCGTCATCGCCGCCACCGGCGCGCTCGCCGCCGTCACGATCGTCAGCATCATCGTGCGGTCGAGCGCGTGACGGAACGGATAGAGCGCCGCGACGAGCGCGAGCGGATAGGCGACGAGGCGCACGAACGCGGCGAGGTAGGCGCCGCCGCAGTGCAGCACGGGGCCGAACTTCGCGCCGGCGAGATAGTAGCCGATGACGAGCATCGCCAGGGGCGTGTTGAGGTCGGCGAGGAAGCCGACGGGCGCCGCGACGACGGTCGGCAGGCGCGCCGAGAGGAGAAAGAGCGGCAGCCCGACGGCGAAGCCGACCGTGCCGGGGTTGATGCAGACCGTCCGCAGCTGCGCGCGGTCGAGCGCGCGCACGGAGAGGCCGCGCATCAGGCAGTAGCCCCAGCTCCAGACGAGGATGTTGAAGACGACGACGTAGACGATGCCGAAGAAGACGCCGTCCGCGCCGAAGATCGCCTGCTCGAGCGGTATGCCCATGAAGCCGGCGTTGGAGAAGACGGTCGCCATCTGGAGCACCTTGCGCGAATCGGCGGCGCGGTGGCGGATGAAGGCGGTCGCGAAGGCGATCAGCGCCGCGTGCGCGAGGATGACGAGGAGGAACGCGCGGCCGAGCGACTGGAGCTGCGCGGGCGCGAACGGCCGCTGGAAGCAGTCGATGACGAGGCAGGGCGTGACGATCAGCACGAGGACGTTGACGAGGCCCTTGACGGCCGCGTCGTCGAGAAGTTTCAGGCGGCGGCAGGCGAACCCGACCGCCATCAGCGCGAAGAGAACGCCGACTTGCGTCGCGACAATGCTCAGATTTTCAAATCCCATAACCCGTGCGACGACGTCACCCGATGTGCCAGTAGCGCAGGGCCGCGCCGAAGAGGATCACGAACCACGCGACGCCGGCGCCGAAGAAGGAGACGAAGACGATGGCGCTGCCGATGTCCTTCGCGCGCCCCGACAGCTCGTTGTAGTCGGTCGAGATGCGGTCGACCGTCTTCTCGATCGCCGTGTTGATGATCTCCCCCACGAGCGCCATGAAGACGGTGTAGATCATCACCGCGCATTCGCACCACGAAATCCAGTCGTAAAACCGCAGCGCGCTCGCCACCGCCGCGCACGCGAGAAACACGACGAGATCGGTGCGGAACGCCTTCTCGCCGAAGAGCACCGCGCGCACGCCGCGCACCGAATACTCCGTCGCCTTGCGCAGCTCCTCCGGCGACTTGAGCGACGTGACGGCGCGCAGGTCCTCCGCGATCCGCTTGAGCTCGTCCGCCGTCCTCTTGAGGTCCGCCGCCGTCATGACGCGCCCTCCCGCACGCGCGCGCGGTGCGCCAGATAGATCGTCAACAGCGCAAAGAGCGCGATCATCATCTCGCCGCCCTCTTCCAGGCACGTGCAGAGCGACGACGCGGCGGTCGCGCCGCCCGCGGCGTGCTTGTCGAGGCCGAAGCGGTGGTCAAGCCACGCGGGCAGGCGGTCGGCGATCTGCACGACCACGCCGCTGCCGCCGAAGCAGCCCCACGCCCACGCCGCCGGCTCGAACCGAAGGACGCCCTTCACCCACGTCCAGCCGAGATACGCGAAGCCCGCCGCGAAGACGCCGAAGAACGCCCCGAAGTAGAAGAGGATCGCGAGCTTCATCCCGACGGGCACCGCGCCGTTCGTCAGGACGCGCATCTTGAACGGCGTGCCGGTGAGCGGCCGCCCGTCCGGCTTGACGAGCTTGCCGTGCACGAGACTGCCCTCCGACACATAGTCGGGATAGAACCATTCGAGCACGCGGATGTGCAGGTCGAGCTCCTTCGCGATCGCCATCACCGCGACGACGCTGACCGCGAGGCAGAGGATCGTGCGCCGCCGCCGCGAGCCGCCGAACGGGCACCTCCACCAGACGAACGGCACGATCGCCGCGTAGACCGGCAGCGTCGCAAGCTCGAACGGCGAAAAACCGCCCTGGTCGAACGCGTGGATGAGCGCCGACGGTTCCATCACCGCCCACGTGACGAAGAGCGCCGCCACGCAGAGGACGAACAGCGCGGGACCGGTCAGCCAGGCTTTTTTGTTCATGTCGACTTCCTTTCTTTCTGTCAAAACAGCACCCGTGCGAGTTCGCGGTAGACGGCCAGCGACCGTTCCGCCATCTGCTCGAACGAAAACCGCTCCAGCGCGGATGCGCGCAGGTCACCGAACGTCATCCCGGCGACCTTGCGGATCGCGTCCGCGAACGCCTGCGGCGCGTCGGTCGGGCCGATGTCCGCACCGACCAGCACACCGTCGATGCCGTCGCGCACCACGTCACGCGCGCCGCCGAACGCCTTGGCGACGACGGGCCGCCCCATCGCCAGCGCCTCGGCCATCGAGCGGCCGAACGCCTCGGGCTTGGCGACATTCGCCGACACCACGCAGTCCGCGAGCGACAGGCACTCCGCCACCTTCACCTGGTTGCCCGCAAAGACGACGTCCGCCGCGAGGCCCAGGTCCGCCGTCAGCTGCCGGAGCGCCGTTTCGACGTCCTTGCGCAGCGCCTCCGCCTCGCCGACGAGGACGAGCCGGAACGGGCGGCCGTCGGCCGTCGTTTCGCCCTTGAGCAGGGCCATCGCGCGGATGAGGTGGTCGAACCCTTTCAGCTGCGTGATGCGCCCGAGCGCCATGACGACGAACGGGCGACGCGCGGCGAGCCCCCACGCGACGCGCTTCGCCGCGAGGAACGCGGCGTCCAGCCGCGCCGGGTCGAAGCGGTCGCGGTCGATGGCGCGCGGGATGACGCGCAGCCGCTTCTCGTCAATGCCGTAGGCATCCTTCAGGTAGTCGGCGATGTAGCGCGAGGGCGTGACCGTCAGATCGCCCGCCGTCATCACCCGCGAATAGCGCGAGATCGAATTCGCGCCGTGCGCAAACGTGATCCACGGAATGTTGCGCCCGCGCGCCGCCCATTTGAACAGCCACGCCGGGACGCGCGAATGCGCGCAGACGACATCGGGCTGTTCGGCGATCAGCAGCCGGCGCAGCCGCGCAGCGCGCGTGAAATACGTGAACGGATTCTTCGACTTGACGTCGAGCGTGACGTGTCGACCGCCGTCGTCGACGATCTGCCGCGCGAGCCGCCCGCCCGCCGACACGACGACGTTCTGCGCGCCCGCGCCGACGAGGATGCGGTTCATCTCCACGACGCCGCGTTCGACGCCGCCCTGCTCCATCGCGGGCACCAGCTGCAGCGTCTTCACCGCGCTGCCTCCGTTTCCTTCGACTCCCGCTCCTTCGCCTCCAGCTTCGCGAGCTCCTCGGCCGTCGGCGTCTTGCGGAACGCGTTGTAGTTCAGCACCCACAGCGACGGATGACGGCGGATGACGCCCTCCAAATCCTTCGCGATGCGCTGCGTCAGACCCCAGATGTCGCGCGCCTCGGCCGGCGTGTAGAAGTTGATCGTCTCGCACCGGTAGCGTCCGTCCTTGAGCGGCCGCGACCACGCCGTCACAATCGGCGCCTTGCCCTTCGCCGCAAAGAACGCCGGTGCGGCGGAGACGGGGAGCGGGCGGCCGAAGAAGCGGATCCACACGCCGCCGTCCGACGGCTTGACCGCCTGGTCGACGAGCAGCCCCAGCGACTTGCCGGCCTTCAGCCCCTGCATCAGCGCACGGAACGCGCCGGCGGCGGGAACGATCTCCTGGCCGATCGACATGCGCGCCTTCATCAGCATCTCCGTCATGCCCTTCGTGCCGATGTCCTTGGCGACCGACATCATCACGTGCCCCTCGAGGAACGCGAGCTGCGAGAGGATCTCCCAGCAGCCGATATGCCCCGAGACGGTGATCGCGGGCTTGTGCGCGGCGAGGAACGCGCGGCCGGACGCGCTCATCTCGCCCGTCGCCTTGACGCGCGCGAGCGCCCGTTTGCACGTCCAGAACGCGTGGCCGACCGTCCGCGCCATGTTGCGGTAGCTGCCGCGGATGATCCGCTCGCGCCGCCGCGGATCGAGCCCGTCGCCGAAGATCGCCGCCAGATTCTCCACCGCGTGGCGGCGGCCCTTCCGGTCGAAGCGGTACATGACCGCCGAAATGAAATCGCACAGGCGGAAGAGTCCCTTGTGCGTGACGTTCGTCAGGATCACAAAGCCGAGTCCGACGCCGAGCCACTCGAACGGACGGCGCAACTTGCGCATCAGAACCTTGCTCTTTTTCGACGACATCAGCCGCCTCCCAGCTTGATCTTGCCCGATGCGGTGCGCGGAAACGGCTCCTTGCGCACGACGACCGCCTTGATGCGCTGGTAGACCGGCAGCGTCCGGTTGAGCGCGGCGACGGCCCGGCGCACCGACTCCTCGGGAATCGACACATACACCTGGGCCGTGATCTCGCGCGTCTCGCCGACGCCCGTGACGAGCGCCTCCAGGACGCCCGGCAGCTGCAAGAGCCGCTCCTCGATCTCCTCGGGCGCGATCTTCTTGCCGGACGACAGGACGATCGTGCGCGACAGCCGCCCCGTGATCCAGACGTAGCCGTCCGCGTCGATGCGGCCGACGTCGCCCGTATGGAACCAGCCGTCGGCGTCGATCACCTTGGCCGTCGCCGCCGGGTTGCGGTAGTAGCCCTTCATCACGCACGGCCCGCGCACGAGCAGCTCCCCGTCCGGCGAGACCTTCGTCTCGACCTCGGCGAGTTGCGCAACCTTGCCCGCGCTGCAGATGTGCGGCGCGTCGCCCGCGACCGCCATCGAATAGCACGCCGCCGTCTCGGTGAGCCCGTAGCCGCCGATCGTCTGGACGCCGAGCGCCGTCAGCCGCTCGTAGGTGCGCCGCGGCAGGGGTGCGCCGCCCGTCAGGATCCAGTCGATCGGCTGGCCGAGCGCCGCCTCGGCGCTTTTGCCGCGCTGCCCGATCTTCGCCGCGAGGATGTCGGCGAGCGCCGGGACGAGGAACGCGAAGTTGGCGCGGAAGCGCTCGAACGCGTCGTAGATGCGGCGGAAGTCGGGGCAGACGCCGAGCGCGACGCCGTGGACGAGCATCGTGTACGTCGCCGCGATGCCGAAGATGTGGTGGAGCGGCAGGAGCATGAGCGATGCGTCGCCCGGCCGCATCGGCAGCGCCTGCGACGTCGAACGCACGAACGTCTCGATGGCCTTGATCGGCAGCTCCACGCCGCGCGGCTCGGCCGTCGTGCCGCTCGTGAACACCATCGTCGCGGTGCGCTCGACATCGACCGCGTCGCGATCCCAGATCGTGCGGGCGCACAGCCCGATCGCCTTGAGCGCGGCCTGGATGATGAGGTCGGTCTTGCGCGAACCGAAGCTGCCGGTCGCGAGGCCCGGAACCTTCGCCGCGACGTCGTGCGCCTTCTCGCGGTAGAGCGCGGAATGGAGGAGCACCGACACGCCCGCGAACCGGAGGCGTTGCGCGATGTCGTCCGCGTTGAGGCTCGGCTCGACCGGCACGGCGACCGCGCCCTCGAAGAGGCAGGCCGCGTGCAGCACCATCCACTCGTAGGAGTTCTCGCCGATGATGCCGATCTTCGCGCCCGGCGCGTGCTTGTCGATGACCCACGTCGCCGCCGAGATGTCGTCCGTGAACTGCCGCCAGGAGACCGGCAGCGACCGGTCGCCCGACGCAATCAGGAACGCCGCCGCGTGCGGGCGCTCCTCACGGTGCTTCTTGAAGGCCTCGAACAGCATGTCCGGCGCCTCAGTGCTGGTTGTAGGTCCTGTCGACTTCCTCCCACGTGCGCGTCGTGAAGAACTGCGCGATCGCGGTGTCGTAGGCCGCCGTGTGGGCGAACGACTTCTTCATCAGCCGGAAGCGCGTGTCCAGGCCCAGCGTGCCGCCGTGCGACGCGAGCTCCTGCGCGAGCGCGGGATAGTCGAGCGGATCCGTCACCGACGCGACGCGCAGGTAGTTCTTCGCCGACGCGCGGCACATGCACGGCCCGCCGATGTCGATGTTGGTGCGCGCCATCTCCGGCGTCACGCCCGGCTTCGCCACCGTCTCCCTGAACGGGTAGAGGTTGACGACGACCATGTCGATCGGCACGGCCGCAAGGCGCTTGATGTCGTCCTGGTGCGCCGCGTTGTACGTCTCGGAGAGGAGCCCGAGGTAGATCTTGAAGTCGAGCGTCTTGACGAGCCCGCCCTGCATCTCCGGCTGGCCCGTGTAGTCCGAGACGGCGACGAGCGTCCGGTCCGCGTCCGCGCCGAGAATCTCCTTCACCTTCGTGTAGGTGCCGCCCGTCGAATAGATCTTCACGCCGGGGCACGCCCGGACGAGCGCGGGCACGAACGTTTCGAGGCCCGTCTTGTCGCTCACGCTCATGAGCACGTGGCGGACGCTCACGCGGTTGTCGATCTCGGTGACGATGTTCAGTGACATGTTCTGTTTCCTTTTTCTTTCGTTTTCGTTTCGGTTGAAAAACGGCTATTCGTACCTCAGGCAGTCGATCGGGTTGAGCTTCGAGGCGCGGTAGGCGGGATAGAAGCCGAAGAAGAGGCCCACGACCGAGGAGATGAGGAAGGCGTAGACGGCCGACGACACCTCCACGAGCACCGGCCAGCCCGCGAGCGCGCCGACGGCGTACGACGCGCCGATGCCGACGGCCACGCCCGCCGCGCCGCCGACCGTCGCGAGGACGATCGCCTCCAGGCAGAACTGCGTGAGGATGCTCAGCGGCGTCGCGCCGATGGACATCCTCAGTCCGATCTCCTTGATGCGCTCGGTGACGCTCACGAGCATGATGTTCATGATGCCGATGCCGCCGACGATGAGCGTGATGACGGAGAAGATGAGCAGCAGCACGCCGACGATTCCCGTCACCGAGCCGATCGTGTTCATGATCTCCGTCGTGTCGCGCGTCTCGAAGTCGTCGTCCTGGTAGTCCGCGAGGTGGTGGCGCTGCCGCAGGAGCGACGTCACCTCGCGCCGCGCCTCCTCGAGGTCGTCCATCGTGATGAGCGAGAGGTTCATCATGTTGATGTTCTGGAACTTCGAGCGCTGGAGGTAGCGCTGCACGCTCGTGTACGGCGCCATCACCACGTCGTCCTGGTCCTGCCCCCAGTTGTTCGCGCCCTTCGAGCCGAGGACGCCGATCACGCGGAACGTCATGTTCTTGAGGCGGATCGTCTTGCCGACCGGATCCTCGTCGTCCGCGAAGAGGTTGGCCTTGACCGTCGTGCCGATCGCGCAGACGCGGGCGCACGCGCGCTCCTCGTCCGCCGTGAAGAAGCGCCCGTCCGTCACCGTCCAGTTGCTGATCATCAGCACGTCGGTCGACACGCCCTGCACGTTGCCCGACCAGTTCTTCGCGCCGTACATCATCTGGACCGACGTGCGCACCTGGGGGCTCACGCCCTGCACGAGGTGCGCGAGCTCCCTCTTGACCGCCTCCGCGTCCTTCGCGGTCATCGTCTGGCCCTGGCCCATGCCGCCCGAGACCGCGCCCGTGCGCCGCCGCTCCGGGAAGACCATCATCAGGTTGTTGCCCATCGACGAGATCTCCCTGACCATCATCGTCTTCGCGCCCTGGCCGATCGCCATCGCGAGGATGACCGCGACGATGCCGATGCCGATGCCCAGGCACGAGAGGAACGAGCGCACCGGGTTGCGGCCGAGCGACTTCAGCGCCACCTTGAAGATCGTCAGCAGGTTCATGCGAGCGCCTCCTGGACGAGCCGCGCCACGTCCGCCTGCGACTTGCGCCCGCCCGCGCCGCCGTCGTCGCGCATGACCTTGCCGTCGCGCATCACGACGTGGCGCTTCGCGTAGGCGGCGATGTCGTCCTCGTGCGTCACCATCACGATCGTGATGCCCTCGTTCGACAGCTCCGTGAAGAGGTTCATGATCTCGATCGAGCTCTTCGTGTCGAGGTTGCCCGTCGGCTCGTCCGCGAAGACGACCGGCGGGTTGTTCATGAGCGCGCGCGCGATGGCGACGCGCTGCTGCTGGCCGCCGGAGAGCTGCGCGGGCGTGTGGCGCTCGCGCCCCTTGAGCCCCACGCGCGCCAGGAGCTCCATCGCGCGCCGGCGGCGCTCGCGGACGGTCAGGCGGCCCCTGTAGAGGTCCGGCAGTTCCACGTTCTCGAGCGCGCTCGTGCGCGGCAGGAGGTTGAAGTTCTGGAAGACGAAGCCGAGCTTGCGGTTGCGGATGTGCGCGAGCTCCGTCGGCGTGCGCCGCGCGACCTCGATGCCGTCGAGGAGATACGAGCCCTTCGTCGGGACGTCCAGGCAGCCGAGGATGTTCAGCATCGTCGACTTGCCCGAGCCCGACGAGCCCATGATCGCCACGAACTCGCCGTCGTCGACCGTCAGCGACACGCCGTCCAGCGCATGCACCGGCTCGTCGCCGATGGCGTAGATCTTGTACATGTCGCGGATCTCGAGGAGGTGCGCCATCGTCTTGCTTCGGCCCTTACTTCTTCGGTTCGGGCGCCGTGCCCTTCGTGCCACGCTGCGGCGGCCGGGGCATGAACGGGTTGGCCTTGCCGTCCGCCGCCTTCGTCGTCGCCGTCTCGTAGCCGACGACCGCCTCGCGCCCTTCCAGCGCCGCGACGTCCGCGCCCGCGAGCTCGATGAACGAATCGTCCGAGACGCCCTCCGTCACCTGCACCCACTCGAGCGGCGCGCCCTCCGCGAGCGGCTTGAGCCACAGCTTCGGCCCGCGCGGCACCTCGCCCGCGACGCGCGCGCGGTCCTCGTCCTTCGGTCGGAAGCGGAACGCCGCCGCCGCGACCGCGAGCACGTCCTCCGCGCGCGCCGTCTCGATGGCGAGCGTCGCCGTCATGCCCGGGAAGAGCATCTGGCCGGGATTGTCCGCCTCGACGATCACCGGGAACGTCACGACGTTGTTCGTCTCGGTCGACGCCTTGCGGATCTGCTTGACCGTGCCGGTGAACGTGCGGCGGTAGGCGTCCACCGTGAACGACACGCGCTGGCCGACCTGGATGCCGCCGATGTCCGCCTCGGGCACGTCCGCCGCGACCCAGACGGTGTCGAGGTCTTCCGCGATCGACAGGACCGGCACCGCGTTCATCGACGAGACGACCGTCTCGCCCTCCTCCACCTTGCGGTCGATCACGATGCCGTCCACGGGCGAGACGATCGTGCAGTAGGCGAGGTCGGCGCGCGCCTTCGACGCGGCGGCCTGCGACTGCTCCACCGACGCGCGCGCGCTCGTCAGGTTCGCCTCGGCGCTTTCGACGCTCGCCTGCGCGCGGTCGAGCGCCTCCTGGGCGCTGTCGAGCTCGGCGACGGGCGCCATGTTCTTCTCCACGAGCGCCTTCTTGCGTGCGAACGTCTTCTGCGCGAGGACGAGCTCGGCCCGGGCCGCATGGACGGCCGCCGTGCGCACGGCGACGTTCGCCTCGTTCACGTGCAGCTGCGCGACGGCGCTCTTGTAGTTCGCGTCGTAGACCTGCGGATCGATGAGCGCGACGACCTGGCCGTTCGTCACGGTGTCGTTGTAGTCGACATAGAGCTTGATCAGCTTGCCGTTCACCTGCGCGCCGACGGGAATGCCGCTCGACGTGTTGCGCGGCGTGACCTTGCCCGTCGCCGAGACGGACCGCACGACGTCCGTGCGCGAGATGGGCGCGACGCGGTAGGCCGGCCCCTTCTTCGCGCCGCCGACCGGCAGCTCCCTGCCGCAGCCCGCGACGAGCGCGGCCACCATCATGAATCCGATGACTTTCTTCATAGTGCCTCCTCGCTGTCCGGCCCCCAGACCGGCAGCCGTCCCGTCAGCCGGAACAGCTTCGATTCCGCGATCTGCCCGCGGTAGAACGCGCGCACGCGGCTGCCCTGCGCCGCGGCGTAGGACGAGATCGCGTCCGTGTAGTCCACGCGGCTCGCCTCGCCGAGCCGGTACTGCTCGGCGACCGTTTCGAAATTCTCCTTCGCCTGCGCGACGCTCGCCTCCGCCGTCGTGCACGCCTCGCGGGCGTTGTCGCGCTCGGCGACCGCGAGCTCAATCGCGTGCGCGAGCGTCTGGGCCGCCGCGTCCACCTCGAACGCCGCCGATTCCATCTGGACGACCGCGCGATCGACCGCCGTCGTCCGGCGCCAACCCGTGAAGAGCGACTGCGCCGCGTCGACGCCCCAGTTCCAGTACCAGAGCGGATCGGCCCACCGGAGCGACAGGCTCGCGCTCACGTTCGGCTTCAGGTCCGCGACGGCCGCATCCACCCGGGCCGACGCCGCGCGCAGCTTCGCGCGCGCCACGGCCATCGTCGGCGTGTTGGTGAGCGCCAGTTCCGTCGTCGCCGCCGCGCTCGCGTCGGTCGCCGCGAAGACGCCCTCCGGCGCCGGGCGCGCGGCGCGCAGGTCGGGGATCGCGTCCGCGTCCGTGCCGAGCGCGACCGCCAGGTCCGCCCGCGCCGTCGCGACGTCGTTCTGCTCCGCGACGACGTCTTCCTGCGCCTGGGTGAGATCGAGCCGCGCGCGCAGGACGTCGAGCGACTGCGCCTCGCCCGCCGCCAGCCGGTCCTCCGCCTGCTTCAGCCGCGCCGCGCAGCTTTCCACCTGCGCACGCGCGACGTCCAGCAGGTCTTCGCTGCACAGCAGCGTGAAGTACGCGTCCGCCACCTCCTCGAAGACGGCGTAGCCCTCGTCCAGCAGCTGCTGCTCGGCGGCGATGACGTTCTCGGCCTGCTCGCGCGCCGCCGCGGCGTTGCGCCCGAAGTCGTAGACGAGAATGTCGAGCGAGAGCGCCCCGGCCGCGTTGCCGTCGGTGCGGCCGTGCAGGCGGCGATGCGCGCCGCGCGACGATTCGCTGTGGCCGAACGACGCGGACGCGTCCACCGCCGTCCACCACGGCTGATCGCTCACGAGCGGCGCATCCGCCGCGATGGACCTGAGCGCGAGGTGCGCGTCGTCGACCGCGAGGCGGCGGACGAACATCGACGGCCGGTTCGTCAGCGCGAACGCCACCAGGTCCGGGAGCGCAAACGCGCCCGGACGGGCGTTGTCGGCCGCGGGGGCCGACCCCCACGCGGCGCAGTACCGCTGCGCCGAACGCGCGTCGCGGACAACCTCGCAGCCGGCCAGGATGGCGGCGCAGGCCAACGTCGTCACTATCCAAAAAGAACGCATAGGCATATTTTACCAAAAAACAGCCGCCGATGATAGGGGCGAAGAGATTTGATATACTGTTCAATATGGCGATCATCCTGCATGTGGACATGGACGCGTTCTTCGCGTCGGTGGAACAGCTGCACCACCCCGCGTGGCGCGGCCGGCCGGTCGTCGTCGGTTCGGGGCCGCACGAGCGCGGCGTCGTCTCCACGTGCTCCTACGAGGCGCGGCGCTACGGCATCCATTCCGCGATGCCCAGCCGCACCGCCTACGAGCTCTGCCCGCACGCCATCTTCACGCCGCCCGACATGACGCTCTACAAGGCCGTCTCCGACCGCGCGTTCGAGGTCTTTTCGCACTATTCGCCCTACGTGGAGGCGGTCAGCATCGACGAGGCGTTTCTCGACATCACCGGCACCGTCCATCTCCACGGCAGCCCGCGCGCGCTCGGCGAGGCGCTGCGCGCGGAGGTGAAGCGCACGTGCGGCGTGACGTGCTCCGTCGGGATCGCGCCGAACCGGCTGCTCGCGAAGATCGGCTCCGAGGCGCACAAGCCCGACGGCCTCACGCTCCTGCCCGTCGATCCCGCCGCGATCGCCGCGTTCCTCGCGCCGAAGCCGCTCCAGACGATCTGGGGCGTCGGCCGGAAGACGGTCGCGCTCCTCAAGCGCCACGGCCTCGTCACCTGCGGCGACGTCCAGCGCCTCGATCCGCGCACGCTCGCGACGATCCTCAAGTCGCCCGTCCTCGCGACGGCGCTCTACGAGCATGCGTACGGGCGCGCCTCCGACGTCGTGGCGCGCGAAGACGCGGACGAGAAATCGGTCTCGCGCGAACACACGTTCGGCGAAGACGTCGCCGACCGCGCGGCCGTGCGCGAACGGCTGCTGGAGCTCGTGGGCGAAGTCGGGCGGCGCTTCCGCCGCGCGCGGCGCTGGGCGCGGACGGCGCGGCTCAAGCTGCGCGACGACACGTTCGAGACGGTGACGCGCCAGCTGCCCTTCGACGTCCCGTCGCGCGACGACATGGCCTTTCGCGCCGCCGCGCTCCGGCTCTTCGACGCCGTCTGGCCGGAAACGGCCGGGACGCGCCGCCCCGTGCGGCTCATCGGCTTCGGCGTCACGAACATCCAGCCGACGCCCGGCGGCGCGCCGTCGCTCTTCCCGTCGCCGGCGGCGGTGCGGCGCGAAAAGAACGAGCGCCTGTCGTCGGCGCTCGATTCCCTTCACGAAAAAGGGCTCCTCCGCTGAAGACGCCTAGAAGTCTAGACGCCTAGAACCTCGCCCTAGGTATACCGCAGCACCTCGTCGACCGTCGTGTAGCCGTCGAGGATGGCCTGGATGCCGTGCTCGCGCATCGTGCGCATGCCGAGCTCGCGCGCCTTTTCGCGCAGGATCAGCGTCGGCGCGCGGTTGTTCACGAGTTCGCGCAGCGGATTCGACATGCGCAGGTATTCGACCACCGCCTTGCGGCCCTTGTAGCCGGTGCCGTTGCACGTCTTGCAGCCCTTGCCGAAGTAGAACGGCCGCCCGCCGATCTGGTCGCGCGTCATCTCGATGCGCTCGAGCGTCTCGTCGTCGGGCTCGTACGGCGTCTTGCAGTCCTTGCAGCACGTGCGCACGAGTCGCTGGCCGAGCACGCCTTCGAGCGTGGACGACAGGAGGTAGGGCGCGACGTTCATGTCGACGAAGCGCGTCACCGCGCCCGCCGCGTCGTTCGTGTGGAGCGTCGAGAAGACGAAGTGGCCCGTCAGCGCCGCCTGGATCGCGATTTCCGCCGTCTCCAGGTCGCGGATCTCGCCGATCATCATCACGTCGGGGTCCTGACGCAGGAACGCGCGCAGCACCTTTGCGAACGTGTTGCCCGCCTTCGGGTCGATCGGGACCTGCACGATGCCGTCGACGTTGTATTCGACCGGCTCCTCGGCCGTCAGGAGCTTCGTGTCGATCGTGTTGATGCGGCGGAGGATCGAATAGAGCGTCGTCGTCTTGCCCGAGCCCGTCGGGCCCGTCACGATGAAGATGCCGTTCGGCTTCTCGACGTCCATCGTCACCTGCTCGTAGACGTCTTCGGGAAGGCCCACGTTCTCGAGGTCGAGCGACGTCGCGGACTGGTCGAGAATACGCATCACGACCGATTCGCCGTGCGCCGTCGGCAGGCAGCTCACGCGCAGGTCGACCGGCTTGCCGGCCACGGTCAGCGCGATGCGGCCGTCCTGCGGCACGCGCCGTTCGGAGATGTTGAGGTTCGCGAGGATCTTGATGCGCGAGATGATCGCGGGCGCCATCTTGACGTCCGGCGCCTTCATCGCGTACAGCGCGCCGTCGACGCGGTAGCGGATCTTGAAATCGTTCTCGAACGGCTCGATGTGGATGTCGGCCGCGCGGTCGACGACGCCCTGGTAGAGGACGAGGTTCACGAAGCGGATGATCGCCGACGAATTCGCCGCCGACTCCATCGACGCGATGTCGTTCGCGTTCGCGTTCGCGAGCGCGTCGTCGTCGGTCATGCCCTCGCCGAGCTGCTTGATCATGTCCGCGACGGACTCGTTCGCGTCGCCGTAGTACTGCGAGATGCGCGCCATCACGTCCGCCTCGCGCGCGAAGACGAAGCGGACCTCCTTCGACAGCGTGAAGAGCATCTCGTCGGAGATGCGCGGATCGACGAAGTCGAACGTCGCGAGCGTCACCGACGTGTCGTCGTAGGCGACGGGGAAGACGTTGTACATGCGCGCGGTCGAGGCGGGGATCGCGTCGGTCACGTCCGTCTCGAGCGTCATGTTCGCGAGGTCGATGGCCTCGGTGTTCTGGTCGGCCGCCATGAGCGAGAGGAGATCGTCCTCGCTCAGGACCTCCTGGTCGATGACGAGGCGGCGGATCGGCTTGCCCTCGGTCTTCGCGACGTCCTGGATCTCCTTGGCGGAGTCCTCGTCGAGGTAGCCGTTCTGGACCAGCAGCTGGAGAATCGGATCGAGCATTTATTCTCCCATCTCTTCCTTGAGTTTCTGGACGACCGAATCGGGGTCCTGCGACTTGGTGATGAGCTCCTCGTACGAGATGAGCCCGTTCTGGTAGAGGCTCGTCAGGTGCGCGTCCAGCGTCTGCATGCCGTACTTCGCGCCCGTCTGGAGGTCGGACTTGATCATGTTCGTCTTGCCGTCGCGGATACGGCTGCGGATCGCGTCCGTCGACGTCATGATCTCGAACGCCGCCACGCGCCCGTGGACCTCGCCGTTCTCGTCGAGCTTCGGCAGGAGGATCTGCGAGATGACGGCCTGGAGGCCCGCCGCGAGCTGCGTGCGCACCTGCGCCTGCTGGTTCGTCGGGAACGCGTCGATGATGCGGTCGATCGTCTCGGCCGCGCCCGTCGTGTGGAGCGTGCCGAAGACGAGGTGGCCCGTTTCCGCCGCGGTGATGGCCGCCGCGATCGTCTCGAGGTCGCGCATTTCGCCGACGAGGATCACGTCCGGGTCCTGACGCAGCGCGCGGCGGATCGCCTCGGCGAAGCTCGGCACGTCGTCGCCGACCTCGCGCTGGGTGACGAGCGACTTCGCCGACGTGTGGTAGAATTCGATCGGGTCTTCGATCGTGATGATGTGGACCGAGCGCTCGTGGTTGATGACGTTCAGCATCGAGGCGAGCGTCGTCGACTTGCCCGAGCCCGTCGGGCCCGTCACGAGGATGAGGCCGCGCGGCTTGAAGAGGAGCTCCTTCACGACCGGCGGGAGGCCCAGCTGCTCCATCGACAGGAGCGTGTTCGGGATCTGGCGCAGCACCGCGCCGTAGCGCTTGCGCTCCTTGAAGATGGAGACGCGGAAGCGCGTGCCGTCGGGGTGCGCGAGCGCGAAGTCCGCGCCGCCGTTCTTCTCGACCTCCTCCATCTGCTCCTCGGACGCGATCTCGCGGCAGAGCTGGAGCGACTCCTCCTCCGTCAGGCTTTCGTCGGACAGCTCCTCCAGCGCGCCGTGCACGCGGAGCTTCGGGGGCATGTAGGCGCGGATGTGCAGATCGCTTCCGCCTTCGTCGATCGTCGCCTGCAGGAGGTCCTGCATCGTGAAATCCATTGCCATGGCGTTCGTCTCCTTTTATCGCATGTTGAAAATCAGTCGGCGTCGCCCATCGTCACGCGCAGAACCTCCGAAAGGCTCGTCATGCCGTTGGCGACCTTGAGCATCCCGTCCTCGCGCAGCGTGCGCATGCCCATTTCGCGCGCGCGCTGCCTCAGGAGCGTCGCGGGCGCATGGTCGAAGATGAGGCGCTGGATGGTGTCGTCCACCTTGAAGATCTCGAAGATGCCCTTGCGGCCCTTGTAGCCCGACTTGCCGCACCGGTCGCAGCCCGCGCCGTGGAACATGTGCTCGGGGCGCGTCTTGGCGAACGAGCCGAGCATCTTCAGCTCGCGGTCCGTCGGCGTGTACTCCTCGCGGCACTTCTCGCAGATGGCGCGCACGAGACGCTGCGCCATCGCCGCGCGCAGGGCGGACGCGACGAGGAACGGCTTGACGCCGATGTCGAGAAGTCGCGTCACGGCGCTCGGCGCGTCGTTGGTGTGGAGCGTCGAGAACACGAGGTGGCCCGTCAGCGCCGCCTCCATCGCGATGTCGGCCGTCTCGTCGTCGCGGATCTCGCCGATCATGACGATGTTCGGCGCCTGACGCAGGATCGAGCGCAGCGCCGCCGAGAAGTCGAGGCCGACGTCCTTGTTCACCTGCACCTGGTTGATGCCGCTCATCTGGTATTCGACCGGGTCCTCGACGGTGATGAGCTTCTTGTCGGGCGTGTTGATCTGGCCGAGGCAGGCGTAGAGCGTCGTCGTCTTGCCCGAGCCCGTCGGGCCCGTCACGAGCACGACGCCGTCCGGCAGCTTGATGAGGCGCTCGAACGTCGTCTGGTCGTCGGAGAGGAAGCCGAGCTGCGGCAGGCCGAGCGCGAGGTTCGACTTGTCGAGGACGCGCATGACGATCGATTCGCCGTGGTTCGTCGGCACCGAGTTGACGCGCAGGTCGAGGTCCTTGCCGTTGACGGTGATCTGGATGCGGCCGTCCTGCGGCACGCGCTTCTCCGAGATCTTCATCTTCGACATGATCTTGATGCGCGAGATGATCGCGCCCTGGAGCCGCTTCGGCGGCGAGTCCATCTTCCGGAGCGCCCCGTCGATGCGGTAGCGCACGCGGAACTCCTTCTCCATCGGCTCGAGGTGGATATCGGACGCCTTCATCTTGATGCCGTTCGTGATCAGCATCGTCGCGAGCTTGATGACCGGCGCGTCGTCGCCCGACGCGTCGCCGTCGACGTCGCCGAACTCGTCGCGCGTCTGCACGTCGGCGGGCGCCTCGGTCGGGTAGAGCTTCGCCATCGCCGCCTGCACCTCCGCGCGCGGCGAGATGACCGCCTGCACGTCGCGCCCGTGGAGGACGTAGCGGAGCGAATCGATCGCGTCGTAGCCCATCGGGTCGGAGAGCGCCACGGTGATCGACTCCTCGTCCGCGACGACCGGCACCACGCCGTACTTCTTGGCGATGTCGGCGGGGATCTCCTTGACGATCGCGGCGTCGATCGCGTCGGCGTTGACGTGGCAGTAGTTGAGGCCGAACTGGTCGGCGACCGTGCCGAGGACGTCGTCCTCGCTGATGGTGCCGCTGGAGACAAGCACGTCAAGCGTGGTCTCGTCCTCGGCCTTCATGGACTTTGCGGCCGCTTCCACCTGATCGTGGTCGATGAAACCGCGCTCGGTCAGCAGCTGCAAAACGTATTCGTCGTTGCTAGTCATATTCTTGACGCGTATTATATCGTAAAAACGCAGGAGGCGCAAGTAGGCGCGCGGAAAATCACGTCGCGTGCAGGTGCAGGATGCGCTGGTTGGAACTGCCGCGGAACTGCAGCGAAATGTCCTTGAGCGCCTCCACGAACGGGCCGTCCACGAGGACGTCGGTGTAGGAGAGGATCTCGTCGGTGTACGGCGTGCGCCAGCGCCGGTGCGGCGTCGCGCACTCCGGGCCGAGCGCGTCGCCCGACGGCGGCAGGAGGTCGAGCTCGTAGACGCAGCCGGTGTAGATCCAGAGCGTCTTGCCGCCGCCGCGCGGCCAGCGTTCGCGGAAGCGGCGCAGGAACGGGGCGAGCGCGCGCTGGTTGTCCGGCTCCATCGGCTCGCCGCCGAGGAGCGTCAGGCCCGCGATGTGGGCGGGCTCGAGCGCCGCGAGCAGCTCGTCCTCGACCGCGCGCGTGAACGGCCGGCCGTAGGCGAAGCTCTGCGCCTCCTCGTTGAAGCAGCCCTTGCAGCGGTGCGTGCAGCCCGAAACGAAGAGGGAGACGCGCACTCCCTCTCCGTTCGCGATGTCGCACGTTCTGATGGCGGCGTAGTTCACGCCTTACGACACGTGCAGGACGCGTTCCTTGATTTCCTGCGTGCGGCCCTGGTTCCAGAACTGCGAGCCGATGTAGCCGCAGGTGCGGCGCGCGACGTTGAGCTTCGACTCGTCCGTGTTGCCGCACTTCGGGCACTTCCAGATGAGCTTGCCGCTCTCGTCCTTCACGATCTCGATCTCGCCGTCGAAGCCGCACACCTGGCAGTAGTCCGACTTGGTGTTCAGCTCGGCGTACATGATGTTGTCGTAGATGAACTGCATGATCGCGAGCACCGCCGGCAGGTTGTTCTGCATGTTCGGCACCTCGACGTAGCTGATCGCGCCGCCGGGCGAGAGCTTCTGGAACTTCGCCTCCAGCTCCAGCTTCTTGAACGCGTCGATCTTCTCGGTCACGTGCACGTGGTAGGAGTTGGTGATGTAGTTCTTGTCCGTCACGCCCTTGATGACGCCGAAGCGCTTCTGGAGGCACTTCGCGAACTTGTAGGTCGTGGACTCGAGCGGCGTGCCGTAGAGCGAGTAGTCGATGTTCTCGGCCTTCTTCCACTTGGCGGTGTACTCGTTCAGCTTCTTCATGATCGCGAGGCCGAGCTCCATGCCGTCCGCCTCGGTCAGCTTCTTGCCGGTGAGCGCGAAGACGCACTCCCACAGCCCCGCGTAGCCGAGCGAGAGCGTGGAGTAGCCGCCGTGCAGGTACTTGTCGATCGGCTCGCCCTTCGGCAGGCGCGTGAGCGCGCCGTACTGCCACAGGATCGGCGCCGCGTCCGACAGCGTCCCCGTCAGGCGCTCGTGGCGGCACTGGAGCGCGCGGTGGCACAGCTCCATGCGCTCCTCGAAGACGCGCCAGAAGCGGTCCATGTCCTTGTCGGCCGACAGCGCGATGTCGACGAGGTTCACCGTCACGACGCCCTGGTTGAAGCGGCCGTAGTACTTCGGCCGGCCGTTCTCGTCGACGAACGGCGTCAGGAACGAGCGGCAGCCCATGCAGGTGTAGCAGTGGCCCTCGCCGTTTTTGTCGATCTTGTACTCGAGCATCT
>Ga0256405_10005375_pt1 | contig 22292 bp, 26 predicted proteins | sample RumenRJG_02DNA_FD_189096 | JGI IMG/M metagenome (GOLD analysis project Ga0256405, IMG submission 189096) | Bovine rumen microbial communities from Lethbridge, Alberta, Canada - RJG_02 | ecosystem: Host-associated > Mammals > Digestive system > Stomach > Rumen | place: Canada: Alberta... | reverse complement strand
GAGCCTCCTTGTCTTGTGAGGAAACAGCTCCCAAAATCCAATCATTCCCTCAGGGCTTGAATCCAGGAAATCATCAACTTCACTGCAGCCATGATATTCCTCCGTTGCAGTCATGAAATCCTTTACTGTCAAGGATGCAATGTCCTGCACCCTCAAGCCTGTGACTGCTGCAAAATTAATCAATGCCTTATAATGGACTGTTGAGATGTCAAGCACATATTTGATGTCTGATTTGGTCAATACATACCAATCCTTTGGTCTGGAGTTGAAATTTGGAGTCTTTGGCAGTATTATTCCCAATGTATTCAATATAGCCCTCAAGGACCTGACATATGACTCTATGCTTGTATTGCTGCAACCCTGATTTCTTAGAAATTCAATGAACTCATAATGCAATGTGTTGATTCTGGATTGGTTTGGATTGAATCTGATGATCATGTTGTTTTCAATCCTGTCATTCTGCAGGGTTCTCAGTTCCTGAACTGTCTTATGGAACGGCTCATCGGTGAACTTTATGAAATTAACTAAAGTCATTGTATAGGCGTTTAGACTTTCCTGTGATAATGTAGGTTTCTGAAGTATGAAATTTTGAAACTCAGGGTCAAAATTCAACTTTTCTCTGATAGATTTCATAGTATTATTATGCCTCCTTATAAAAATTACTTCTATCTAAGAGCATTTGAAAAGAAATGTTCTCAAGCAATTTTGTTTGTAAATAACGAAACCAATTACGTTATACATAGTTAGGAACATATATAATACTTTATTATATCTATTTTACAAAGTATAAAAAATTATTTAAAAAATAGTTTCAAAATTTCCAAACAGTAGAAAAAACTGGTGAAAAATAGAAAAAATGTAATAAAATAAAATAGCTAAAACAGTGAAAATTAAAAATGATAATTCCATTAAATGTTAGGGGTTTGTTTAGCAAGGCAAAAGTGACAAGTTGCATTTATATTGTCCTTTTGCTTATCCTTAACTGGACAGAAATATTCTCCATTTATTTCCTCTACCCTTGTATTTCCAGGAAATTCGCTTCCAACATGATGTACTGGCTCTTCTGTAATATATGTAACATATAATGAGATGATTACATAAAACAATGGAAATTTGTCATCTTCAAAGCCAGGCAATTGTTCTTTTTCAAACATTCTCACAAGTATGGGAAATGTATCATCAAAGGATTCCTTATCAATGTTAGAATCATCATAATCTTCTAAAGCGACAACTTCCCTTATGCGCAATATGAAATTCTTAATATAAATATCCAAGAATTCTTCCCTGTAATCTTCAGGAAGGTACTCCCCCTCTTTTCTCATGCGCTCTGATGTCCTCATTAAGTCATAAACAGTGATTGTGCGAGCATACTTTTTAAGTATATGCAGCAATTCACTTTTTTTAATATTTTTCTGTGAGGATAATTCCTTCAATTCTATGAGGATGTCTTCGCTTTCCATAATATTTTATCTATTTTACATGTATAAAAAATTAATTAAAAAACAGTTTGATAAATAGAACATTGGGAAGTCGAAAATAAATAATAAATAATAAAAAAGAGTAAAAAAATGTGAAAAAACAGTTTTTAAAAATACTAAAATAAAAATAAAAAAAGAAAAATAGCTAAAAAACAATAGCTATCAAATTTAAAATTTAAAAGTTTAATTAACCTATGTATCTGAGGTCATCTTGAGGTTGTTGCGCTTGTGGTTGGCCCATAGCTCTTTGAAGCATTTCTTGCTCCATTTGTTGAGCTTGGCTAATCATTTCACGGATTTCTTCAGCTTTTGCTTCTAACTCTTCAGTACTTACTTCGAGTTTTACAAGAATAGCTAATTTTTGCAAAATAGCTTCAGCCGCTTCAGCATCAATGAAATAACCCGGAGTTTTACCCATTAAGCAAGCCCCTTTCATTCCTCTGAGTCTACCTAAACCTAAGAATAAACCAGAAGCACCAACGATACCGCCATCTGCAGATCTGATTTCAACATCTGCTTCCTTAAGCATTTCAATACGCTCTTCATCAGTAGCAGCACCTAAAACACGACCATCTGTACCTTCAATAGGTTGACCAGTAGCAAGACCACCTAAAGTATAAAACTCTTTAGCCCCTTTTGATTCAACGAAGTCAAGGATAGAACCACAGAGTTCGTATTGACCTTCAGGTGCTAAAGCTTGACAGTTACCTACTAAAAATATGAAATCCCTTTCATCTGCACCAGCAGACTTCAAGTAATACATTTCATTTGTCATATCCTCTACAATTCCCCCTTCACCAACAAGAACTTGTGGAGGGAAGTAAGGAGAATAGATTTCCACAAATTTAGTAGCATCAAGTTCATCAATGACATGATCAATTGCTAATTTACCTACATGACCGATTCCAGGAAGTGCTTCAATAAATATAGGATTGTTTAAACTAACTTCTTCTAATACTTTAAATTGAGTTGTTCTCATAAGATCACCTTTAAGAACATTTTATAATATAATCAATAATCGCAAATCAAATAATTGTAAATCAATAATTGTAAACCAAATAATAGTAATCGTAAAATCCAAAAAATAGAAAAATAAAAAAAATAGAATAATGGTTTTTAAACTAACAATAGCTTGCTAATCAAAAACTTTTATTCCTTATTAAGCATCTCTTTCTTTAATTGTCTACGATATTTACCATACTTATCCTCAACGGAAAATTTTGGAGGGTAAATCACTTTAAGTTCACCACCACATTTTGGACATTGGGATTTAAGTGTGTAAATATTACAAACAGGACACTTCTTCATTTTCATTTTCATCTGATTCACTAATTAATTTTCAATTTCACGTAAGAATTCTCCAGTTCCATCTGCATCTTCTACAATAGCAATAGCTTTTTCTGCTGCTTCTTTCAATTGCTTTTCAGCAACAAGATAATCGGTAGAAGTTACAGTGATTCTGTAACGAGGAGCTCCAACACATTGAACTTCAATGTTTTCAGCTTCTGCTGCCATAAGTGCTTTCTTAATAACCTCTACACCATCTGGGTTGTAGTTTTTAATATCTACATAACCGCTGATGTGAACTTCAGGAGGTTGAATGTTTTTCTCAGCAACTTCAGTTATGGCATCAGCCCACTCTTGGCTAATTCCCTCTTCAGTAAGAGTTTCTGCCCCTTCTTCAGAAGCGCTTTCAAATGCACCGTAGATATCACCGAAGATATCCATAAGCTCATATCCCACTTCATCGTAAGCGGTATCCAAGTCCTTATCTAAAGATTTAGCAGCTAATTCCAAGAATTTTTCAGCTTTTTGTTCAATTTTCCATTGTTGAATCTTTTTAGTCCTTTGGTCTTCTCTAATTCTTTTTAAAGAAGCATCTACATGACCTTTTTTAGGATTAACTCTTAAAACACGAGCAACAATCTTTTGATTTTCTCTTACATGATCTCGAATATTTTTTACCCAACCAGAAGAAACTTCAGAAATATGAATGAAAGCTTCCTTGCCTGCGTATTCTTCCAAGTTAGCAAATGCACCATAGTTAACAACTTTGTAGACAGTTCCTACAATAAGTTCTCCTTCATCTGGCCATTCTTGACTTTTTCTTACCAATTAAAACACCGAAATAAAAACAGTTAAGATATGGTTAGAATAATTAGAATAATCATCATAACCAATCTTTATTCTAAGATCACATAACAGCCAATTACATATTCGGCCAAAATAGCGTGTTTTGATAGTAATTGGCTATTAATAATTTTAAGCTTATTGTAAAACTTCATCGATGTGAGCCATGATTTTAGCTTTTCCACCACGGGATTTTACAATAGTTTTACCGCAGATGATACATTTTACATCAGAAGCTGCACGATCGAAAATGATTTGTTCGTTATCACAATCTAAACATTTAACTCTTAAAAAGTTTCCTCTTCCATTACTTGCCATACAAATCACCTAGTTAGATACCCATTCAGGTTTTCCTACTCTGAAAGATTTTCTGATGTGGGATTTTCCACATTCTTTACATTTGTATCTTAAATCTAATTTTTTAACCGGCTTGTTACCACCTGGTAATGGTCTTGGATAACCTCTGTACCCTGCAGTAACTCTTCTGAATTGTCTTTGTCCCCATTTTAATTCACTAGCTTTTCTCTTTTTGGAAGTATGCACTTCATGCATAGTGTGTTTTTTACAATGTGGACAGTAAGTTCTTTTTTCTTTAGGCATTTTCATATTTTTCACCTTTAATTGATTTCTCTGTTAAAAGACTTTTAGAACTTAATTAACAGATTATATAATAAATAATTACAACAAACCACTTGGAACTGTTTAGGTTTCCATTTAGCATGAGGATAAATTATAACATACTAATAAGAACATCTTTCAGTTTCCTACGAGCATGAGAGCATCTACACATCTTATAAAAATATTTTTACTTAACATTTCTAATAGATTGAACATTATAGTCCCTATTCATTCATAGGATAAACTAAATTGAAAGTTTAAAAACTATAAAAAAAGATTTAACAAACTGTAAATCTTGGAATCTAATAATTAAAAAAATATTTTAAAATAAGAAAATATCATATTATTATAGATACATTAATTATATATGATTATTATCTATATATAAACCTTTGTAATGTTTATATAATTTTTATATAAAAATAGTGAGTTTAAGAAAATAGAAATAGAATTTAATATTTCACTAAACTTGCCTTATTGTTGCCAATGAGAATTTGAGCAGTTATATTAGGCAAGATAACAACATCATTCGCTAAGAAAGGACCATAAACCTTTCCATCAATGCCTACCATCTCACCGACATCCTCACTAATGACAACAGTTGCATTCTCTATTTCATCTCTAGCAAATAATCCTCCTCTTGTCTTATCAACTGGTTTTTTAGGAGCATTATCCTTTTTAGAACCATCATTATTATCATCAATAGCTTTATTAAAACCATCAGTACGACTAATCTTCTTTTCCTTGACATCAAGACCAGATGAAAATCCTAAATCTGATTTCGCAGATTCGTCCTTAGGCTTTTTAGGTTTTGCAAAAATAAGATTGAAGTCATCTTCACTTGGAGCAGCATAATTGGATCCTGCAGCTATTGAATTATAATAGTCATCATCATAATTAGGTTCCAATTTGTCCAAATCCACAAACTGACTGTCTGGATTTTTGTAAAAGTCCTCTGGATTAGTGGAAACAGAAGTCTCAGTTTTAATGTCTTCTTCCACATTGGATTGAATTTCTTTAGTTTCTTGAGACTCTTGGCTAAGAACTGGAGTTTCTTCTTGTTTTTCTTCCACTTCTGCAACTGCTACTTCTTCAGCTTCCTCTTCAAGCTCTTGAGCAGTTTCTGCATTGCCTTGGTCGGGATACATTTGATTAGCTACTTGCTTATCAATGTTTTCATAAGTTTCATCAGTGATTACTTTTGCATTCTTGATCTGATTCAACCTATCCAAAACTTCATCAGATTCACCAAGAGCATCTGAAATCTCATCTTCCATATCCTCAGAAACATCACTTTCCTCTTCAACAGAACTTCCAGATTCGTAGGAATCCTCTACAAAAGAACTTTCCTCATCCTCATCGAAATCCTCATCGTAGTCTTCATCATCTTCATAATTTCCTTCAATAACTTCTTCAGTATATTCATCTAAGGAAATTCTATATCTGTGATTTTTAAGAGCATCCATCAATGAGAAATACAATGTTTCCTCTTCATCTGTAAGATTCAAAGGAGTTGTATCCAAGAGATCAAATTGAGGATTGTCCTTCTTGAACAAAAGAAAAGATCTGTAGATATTGTTATTGGCTGCTTTAGTAATTTTAGATTCCCTAAGCTCACAGATTTCAGTAGCAATTCTTTGAGCATTATTAAGCAGCAATTGCTCATTTCCAAAAGGGTCGTTAGCTACAGAACGTTCTAGATCTTTAATGTAATCACGTAACTGCTTATAGAAATCATTATCCACTCTAGCTAGAGAAGATTTGTTACGTTCTTCCTTTTGAACTCTGCGTAATACTTGAAAAAAGTCGCCTTGCATAAGAATCATAAATTTGAAATAAAGTCGCCAAAACTTAAGAAACTAAAAATTTAGTTAATACTGATTTAATAGATTTAGTTAATACTGATCGTTTTAATAAAGTTAATAATGTATAAAAAATTTAATGGTGTAATAGCTTTAAAGCTATAAAAAATAAATAAAATAAATTAATTTAAGAATAAATTAATTTATTGACTTTAAAAAAGCTTAAATCTTCTCAATTAGTCTTCAGATTCTATTCTTGGAGCAAGCAAGAAACTGAGTTCCCCGTCTTCGGATACCATTTTAAGACTTAAGGTCAATGGCATGTCATTTCCAAGAGAGATAGTAGCGATTTCAGAGAATTTGTCTGCTTTAAGCATTTCTCTGATTTTTTCTAAAGAGAAAATGGATTTAGCTTTAGTGTCTATTTTTTCACCATGTAAATATTCAATGTTTGCATCTCCAAACTCACCTTCAGCAGATGCATAGAAGTTTTCTTGATCTACCATTAAAGTGATTTTATCAGAGAAAATATCCATATCTTGAATTGAGTCTTTTAAAAGTGTGAAAGGAATCTCAAATTCAGTTGGATAATCCAATGAAGGAGGTGCAGGAGAATCATATTCTATATCAATCAATCTGATCTTGAAAGTTCTTGTAGCTTCACCAACAAAAGTGAGAATAAGATTTCCTTCATCTAATGACATCAATACACGGTCATTAGATTTTGAACGTTTCAATACTTTCATTAACTCATCTGTGTCAATATTGATCTTTTCCGGTTCATCACAAATGAACTCATCGAATAAACTGGATTTAAGTTCGAGATGAACAAAAGTAATATGACTACGGTCTAAGGCATCTAAACGAAAACCTTCACTGTCAGTTTGGATTTGTACTTCATCTACAATAGATGAAATAGCATCAAAACTGGTTTTTAAAATACTAGAATCACTTAACTCTGCTTTAAACATTAAAAATCAACTCTTGATTTAATTTTAAGCATTGATTATTTATTTTATAAATCAAAATAGCTAAATTGAGCCATATTTTATTTATAAAAAATTTATTAAAATAATGCATAATTTAATTTTTTAAATTCTTTAATTTAATAAAACCATCATATTATTTTATTATAATATTATATAAGTATTTAATCATTTATAAATCTAATCAAAAGTGAAAATTTTTTTAAAATTTTTATATGAAAAATGAAAAAATATTGAAAAAAATAAAAGGAAATTATAATAAATTTATGAAAAATATTGGAAAAATCGTGAAAAAAAAACGAGCATGTGCTCTAAGTAAATAAAAAATAGCGGGTAGAAGTTTAGTAAAAATAAAAAAATAAATTTAAGAAAAATTAATCTTTTCTTAAACTATTATCAAAATTGGTACCTTCAATGATTCTTCTTTTTTTCTCTTCCAATTCTCGAGCTTTTCTTTGTTTTTCGGCTAATTCCTCTTCACTTAAGGAATCGCCATCAAATTTTGACAAGTCAACAGACTTTTTGAATTTAGGTTTAGAATTTTCAGCTTCTTCGAAAGTATCTTCAGAATCATCTTCAAAATCATATTTAGAATACTTATCTTCTAAACCGTTCCTTCTTTCAGCCTCTAAATTGGAATCAGCATCATCTTCAACAAGATCTTCCTCAAGATAATCCTCTTCAATAGCTTCATCTACAGAATCTGACACAGGCTCATCTATAGATTCATCTACCGGCTCTTCAATAACTTCCTCAATAATCAATTCATCTTCTTCAACTAAATCAGAGTCATCAACAAGAATATCTTCAGGAGCATCCTCAGAAATCTCAACTGAATCAAATTCATCCTCATCATCTTCAAAATCGTATTTGGAATACTTATCTTCCAAATCAGACTCATCAGATTGTTTGTTTAGTCTGGAATGAATAGGAATGATTTCATCGGGTTCATCATCAGTTTCATCAAAGTCATCTGAAAGTTCTGTTGAATTAGCATTTTCATGCTCTTTAAAAGAAGATTGATTTTTTTGAGATGTTAAATTTGAATCAGAATATAAAGAATTGATATCATCATCAGAAAGTTCATCTTCATTTTCATTCTCAAATAAATCTTTAGGGGAATCAACAGATTTGTCATTATCGCCACTATCGGAAAAATTAGAATCTTTTTTTCTCTTTAAAACGCTAAAAATAGCATCAAAGTCTTCACGAGTGATACCGTCCTCGCTTACTTCGTCATAATCAATACTCTTAATGCTGTTGAACGTATCGATAATTAACGAAGACTTTGAGGAAGAGAAGAACTTCAATAAAGAAAATCCAATAATAATAAGTCCAATAATTACCAAGAAAATAGCAAGCCCTGCAGTTTCACCGGATAAAACATTATCCACAACCCTGTCAGAACTTGAAGCATAATAAGTTATTCCAATGATTAGGATTGCCAAACCTACAATAAAACCAACAAGGGTAAAAATTGTAGAGGAATCAAAAATATCTAAAGATTTTTTAGAGTCAGAAGATTTTTCCTTATTGTTTATCAATACACCTTGAGCAGAAGATTTGCCAATTTTTTCTTCTACATCATCATCCGCTAATGCAACATCACTATCTTTTACTGCGATAAAGGAATCTTCATCATCAATCTCTTCATCACTATCAAATGATTCGCTAGACTCAACACCAGATTCATCATCAATAGAATCAGTATTTTCTTTTAAATCAACATCCTCAGTTGATTCTATAACATTTGCTTCGATTGAATCATCTAAATTTGGATTAATGATAACTCCTCCTTCAATAGATTCATCATCGAAAGCATCAGATTCTTCTAAATCCTGGTATTCGTTATGAATAGGAATAATCTCATCTACATCGTCTTCATAGTCTTCAGAAACTTCATAAGATTCATCATCTTCAAATTCTAATTCCTTGAAAACCTCAGAGATGGATTTGGATTTATTGAATCTAGTTTTTTTAAGAGAAGTGGAATCATAAGCTCCGGGAGCTGATTCATCGTTTCCCTTAGAAACGTCTTCTAAATTACTATTTTTTGAATTAGTCATTTTATCTCCTTACTTAAAAATACTAAGAATACTCACTCATCAATAATTAACACACCATAATACCCTTAGTAAAATCGCTATAAATACGATTAAATGAATAATAAATATAAATATTAATTTAAAACTAAAAATTTTAAAAAATGATTAAAATTAATTAATCATAGCCTCTCCATTTATGACCGCATTTTTCACAAGTGAAGAAACGAGTTGGCGCTTCATCAGCACTTCGGGTTTGAAGCAATTCGTATGAAGCACGATCATGTCCACATTTAGGACAAATTTCTCTTACAGTAGAACGTAAACCGCTTTCATCTCCTCTCATTATAACAGTTTCTTTAGATTCTACTTTTTTTTCGATTGAATATTCGGCTTTATCCACTTCAGTTGAATCATAGCCGCAGGTGGAACATTTCAATACAATCTTTTTATCATCTTCCTCTCCTACTTCCTGAGGAAGAATCATGCCACCACAATTTGGACAAAATTCCATTATTTACCTCCAATATTTAAGATACTACTCTCTAAAAACAGAAATTAAAAAATTTTAAATTAAATGTAAACACAATTAGAAACTGATTATAATCTCCAATAATTATAATCGAAACATTTACCTTTTCCTATAATAATTCAACTTAATTAAAATTCTAAAATTTAAGTTTTTTAAATTTCGTAAATGATTAAATACTTTATATATAACATACTTATAAATAAAGATTATTAAGTCATAGTATTTAAACTTAATTTAAAAATAGGGTAAAAAACGCCTAAAAATTAAGAAAAATTGTAAAAATTTAGTAAAAAATAATAATAAAAACAGATTGTTAGTAGATTGAAAAATACTAAAAAATTTACAATTTTTTTGAAAAAATTTATTCAAAAATCAGTCAGTTTTTTCTAAATGTTCCTTGACTTCACTCAAAATTTTTGCATGGTCAAATGCAAGTTCTTTTTCCTTCAAAACATCAAATGAAAATACACCGATATCATTAGCATCATCATCTGCCTTTGCATCATCAAAATTTCCATGAGCCAAATAAACTATAGAAACCGTATGCCTTCTTGGGTCACGGTCCGGCTCGGAATATACACCGAATAATTCAACAGATTCAATATCAATGGAAGTTTCTTCCTTTGCTTCTCTTATAGCTGCATCTTCTGTTGTTTCACCATAATCAACAAAGCCACCTGGCAATGCCCAAGAGCCTTCAAACGGAGGATTTTTCCTTTGAATCAATATGAATTCATGATTTTCATTATAAATAAAAATATCAACAGTCAATGATGGAATCTTATATTTAATACTCTCACCCCACATAAAAATTATAAAAAATAATAAATAAATCAATAATACATCGAATTTAAAACAAAACCTAAAAAATAATTTAAAAATGATAAGAAAATAATAAAAAAAGATTATTAAAACTAAATAATAAAAAAATAAAAAAGAAGAAAGAAATCGAAATTAGATTCCTTCAAGCAATTCTTTAAATTCAGCAGTTTCTTCTTTTAATCTTTGAGCCGCTCTTAAAAGAGAATCTCTTGGTCTTTTTGTTCTTTTAGTTTTAATGGTCATGATAGGTTCACCGGTAAGAGGGTGATCAATACCATAAACCGCATATTCTACATCGCTATCTTCCATGAGATATTTTCTTAAAACATTACAAAGAGAGTGGTTTTCTCCATGAATAATCATTTCGAGTTCTAATTTGGTATCTTTTACAACTTCAATTTCCATGTTATCTTTTCCTTAAAAGTTAAATGACTTCAACAATAAAATTTACAATTTGGATGTAAGTTAATTATAAAAATTAATAATCATAATTTTTAGAAACTTTTCTTTTTTCCTTTCTATCACATACAGGACAGTATACTTCAGATTCATTGCAAGGATCCATAAAGCTTCTGCATCTGGTACACATAGCCTTTACAACACCAGAAGTAATGTCTTCTGTATTTAAATCAAGGTTATCCCCCATAATCTTAACTACTTTTGCTTCAATTAAATCTCCAATTCTAAAAGCATCAGTAAGCTTATCAATATAACCTGGGGTTACTTGAGAGATGTGAATAGCTGCCAAATAAGGAAGAGCCAATTCACGTTTGGTTCCCTTCTTAGCATAAATAGTTATTAAAGCTCTTTGGCCACGTACATCTTTTACTTCACCATATACAATATCTCCAACTTTCAATAGGTTTGGACCACCAGATTTTGATATTACAGAGATTTCCTTTTCATCTTCATCAATCAATACATTTCCAGGAACACCAGATTTTACGCTACCATCATCTTCGTATGCTCCTTGACCTGGTAAAAACTGTTCACTTACACTTAAAAAGTCACCAGGCATTACAAAATCTCCAGATTCCATTTTCATCTAAACACCTCATAACAGGCAATTTTGCCAATTTCAACATTTTATAATTCCTTTTATAAAATAGGACAATCATCCGAATAATCCCATAACTCCGTTTATAGAATTAGGATAATCAATCCAGAATAAATCCCATAATTCCATTTATAGGATTTATTAAATTATGAAATTAAATTTGATATAAATTTTCATCCATAAAATTATCAATTATTTATATGTAAATTATTTATGTTTTTTAGTAATATATAAAAAATTCGGTTTTTAGAAATAGTTTTGAATTTATAAAACAAATGAAAGTAGCATAAACTGATAAAAATAGTTTAAAAAATAATTAGGGCAATTAGAAAAATAGGATAAAAAAATAGAATAAGTAGAAAAATAGGATAAAAAAGAATTGACGGAATAAAATAGAATAGATATCAAAATTTATTGATAATACCTATCTTCAAACAATATTTCATCTAGTTGGTATTTTTCCCATTCTCTTTTATTTAAGACTATTTCAAGTTCTTTAGGAGTTATAACCGGCTTTTTATACATTTGAGAATCATCAATAGCTATTCTAGGACATGCAGTTACAACAAATCCTTCAAGTTCCATATATGGAAGCAATACATCGGGGTTTACATGGTCCATGAGAAGAATAAAAGCTTCCATTCCCTCATCTTCAAGAAGTTTCTTAATTCCCTTAGCCAATTTCATCCTGTATTGGCCTTCTTTAGAAGAAACTATAATTCCCCATTTTGTAACTTCCCGTGCCTTCACGATTCTTGCAAATCTTATTCTCAATATCCTGTCTGCATAGGCACTCATTTCACGAATGTCACCACTATAAGGATCAATAGCTAAAACTGGAGCTTTTGTGAATAGATAAATCCCTAAGGGATGGAAATTGCCGCTGCCAATGAATAGGTAAACATCTGCTCCCAAGTTCTTTACAGAAGCGAAATTGCAACCTAAAACCTGGCCTTTTCTTGTGCTTCTTGAAGAACCAATAACAACTTCCTTGCCGTTATCCTCTAAAAAGTCTACAATCTCATCAAGCAAATGCAAGTGCTGTGCAGTTGTTGCAATAGCTATTTTGGAATAATCCTTCAATTGTTCCAATGCCTCTTCAAGGTAATCCTTGATTTTGACATTGGCTTTAGCTTCTATAAACATTGTAGGAATGCTATATCTAAGAGGGAGAGGAGTATGTCCATAATGAACAATGAAATCCACTATTCCATTCATCTTTCTGTCTGAAACATCACAGGCCCCAAAGCATGGATCTGCAGATACAATAACAGTAGCTTCTGTTTGCTTTTCAATTTCTCTTGCAAGAGCTACAGCTTGCATCTTAAGTCCTTCTGGAAACTGCAATCCTACATTCCTAACATTTAAAGAGTTTATTTTCTTTATAACCCTTTTAAGCTCCATATCATATAATGCCATTTTATCAACTAACAATGAAAAATAATTATAAAAAACAAGATTAAATCTTTAGACTAAATCTTAAAAATAGAAATAAATAAAAAAATAAAAAAGTTAGCCATTGAGACTAACAGATTAAAAGCGGATAATTATAACAATGAATCAGCTACAACTTTTCCATCAACGACATCCAATTTTACAAGAGTCTTGATTTCTTCACCGGTAGCCTCTTCAACAATACCTTTACCTTCACCTTTTTCTACAACCACTACAGTGTCAACCAAGTTTACACCAATGGATTTCAATTAATTGATTACAGCAGTGAGAGTTCCTCCTGTACTTACTACATCATCCACTAAAAGGATATTGTCTTCCTCTTTCAAGTCATTGATGTATAATTTGGAAGTTGCATAACCAGTGGATTTGACGATTTCATGTTCACCAGGCAATCCGTATTGTCTTTTACGAATAACTACAAATGGAATGCCAGTCTCTAAAGACAATGCAGTTGCAATGTGAATACCCATAGCTTCAACACCTACAATCTTATCGATTTTGGACAAATCCAATATTTCATCTAAAACTTGTGCAATTTCCTTTAAGACATTTGGATCCATTGCAGGTATTCCATCACTGATACCGTGAACAAAGTAATCATATTCCCCTTTTTTAACAACTGGTGCCTCTCTTAATGATTCTACTAATTTTTCAAGCATTTTTAAACCCTCTACTACTATAAATATATCTTTGACATAATATTCAATTCAAAATTTTAAATTATCATAAAAATAAAAAACTTAAAATCAAATTTATGCATCTATATCAATAATTTTATAATAAAAGATAAATAAACTTTTATATAATATTAGTTTATACATTAAAGTTAATAAGATAAACTATTATTTTGTTTTAGAAAGGTGAAACAAAAATAAGATTTTTGAGAAATATTAACTAAAATAAAAATTAAAAAATAAAATTATCAAACAATAATTATTTTAATCCATTATCAAATATCGGAGAGATATTATGTCAATGTTAGGAAGTTTAGGAGAAAACCTTACAAACACCATGAAAAAATTGGCTGGAATGAGTGTTATTGACAAAAAGGTTGTAAAGGAAGTAGTTAAAGACATTCAAAGAGCTTTAATCCAATCAGACGTAAATATCCAGCTTGTATTAAAATTATCCAAAACAATCGAAGACCGTGCACTTAATGAAGAGCCACCAAAAGGAATTACCCCTAGGGAACATGTAATCACAATTATCTATGAAGAAATGGTTAATTTGCTCGGTAGTGAAGCAAAAGAGCTTGAAATCAATAAAAAGCCATTCAAAATATTGTTCTTAGGATTGCAAGGTAGTGGTAAAACCACCACAATCGGTAAATTATGCAAGTACTTGCAAAGAAAAGGTTTCTCTCCAGCCGTTGTTTGTACAGACACATGGAGACCTGCAGCATATGAGCAGTTAAAGCAACTCACTGAAGATATGCAAATCCAACTTTATGGAGACCCTAATAATAAGGATGCATTAGACCTTGCAGAAAAAGGTTTAAAACAATTTAAAAATCAAAAGATCATTATTTTCGATACCGCAGGTAGACATAAGAACGAAGAGGATTTAATTGAGGAAATGAACAAGTTGGATAAGATCATTGAACCTGATGAATCCATTCTAGTTATTGACGGTACAATAGGTCAACAGGCCGGAGAGCAAGCTAAAGCATTTTCACAAGCGACCGATATCGGTTCCATAATCATTTCAAAATTAGATGGTACCGCTAAAGGGGGAGGAGCTCTCTCTGCAGTAGCTGAAACTGGCGCGCCAATCAAGTTCATCGGTACTGGGGAAAGAATCGATGAGTTTGAAGCATTCGATCCTGAAAGGTTCATTTCAAGATTATTAGGTATGGGAGATATCAGAAGCCTTATCGAAAAGGCTGAAGAGGTTATTGATGAGGATGTAGCTACCAAAACCATGAACAACATGCTTAGCGGAAAGTTCACACTTATGGATATGCAAAACCAGTTTGAAATGATGAACAGCATGGGGCCTATGCAACAGGTCATGAACATGATCCCTGGTTTAGGAGGCAAGATTCCTAAAGAGGCCAGCCAAATGACTGAAGATAAGATCAATGAGTTCAAGATCATCATGTCTTCAATGACTGAAGAGGAAATGCTCAACCCTAAAATAATCAAGACTTCCCGCATTACCAGAATCGCAAGAGGTTCTGGTGTAGACGAGAACAGCGTAAAGGAACTGTTAAGATACTATAACAATACTAAAAAAGCGATGAAAGGTATTGGACGTAGAGGAATGGGCGGAGGATCCATGAATAGACTCATGGGCCAATTCATGAAATAAACATTCCAAAAACAACTAAACTACTTTTATTTTTTATATTCATTTTTTTAAAGAGAGATTTTAATGAATCATGAAATACTTAATAAGGCTGAAGAATTAATCAATTATGCAAATGGAAATATCTGCAATCATTGCCTTGGACGTAAGTTTTCAGATTGCGTAGAAGGAAATGGCAATGAGGATAGAGGGATTAAAATTAGAGAATCCCTAAATTTGGAAGCTTACGATGGAGAATGTGAAATATGCCACAATATCTTCAATTATATTGAAAATGATGTTCTTGATTTGGTGAATGAGAAAATAGGCCTCTTGAAAGTTGAATTTGACACTTTTGTTGTTGGCTGCAAATTGCCTAAGGAAATAGTTGAAAAAGACCAGGAAATCAGCGATGACCTTGATTTTAATGTAGAGATAATCAAAAAGGAAGTCAATAGGGAAATCGGCAAATTGCTTGAAGCAAATCTCAAGCAGAATGTTGATTTTGATGGAGAAGATGTTCTTGTGATGGCTGATTTTAGAAGAATCCTAAAGGAAGACATTGAAAATCCAGTGAAAGTCAGACTTCAAATCAACCCTATTTTTATTGAAGGAAGATACAGAAAGCTTGTTAGAGGCATACCTCAAACAAAGTGGCCATGCACCAAATGTAAAGGAAGAGGCTGTGAGGAGTGCAATTTCACAGGAAAGCAATACCCTGAATCAGTGGAGGAACTTCTATCCGAAACTGTCTTAAAGCACACAAATGGATATGAAGCCAAGTTCCATGGCGCTGGAAGGGAAGACATTGACGTTAGAATGTTAGGCACTGGAAGGCCATTCGTGCTTGAAATCAAGGAGCCTAAGATTAGAAAGATAGACCTTGAAAGAATTGCTGAAGAGGTTGCTGAAGTCGCTAAAGGGAAAACTGAATACTTGAATCTCAAGTTTACAGAAAGGAAGAGAAAAGCTGAAATCAAAGTATCCTCACCAGACACCTATAAGGTTTACAGAGCATTGGTCAAATGTGAAGATGACATCAAGGAAGATGACTTGGAAAAGCTTCAATCACTTCATATGATTCAACAAAGAACTCCAATAAGAGTATCCCATAGAAGAGCAGACAAGATTAGAGAGAAGGAAGTGAAAAACATTGAAGCTAAGTTCATTGATTCAAAGACCTTTGAAATGATCATTAAGACAGAAGGCGGACTGTATATCAAGGAACTTATCTCAAGTGATGAGGGGAGATCCAATCCTAGCGTGACTGAAGTCCTAGGCACACAGGCAATCTGTGCAGAATTGGATGTGATTGAAGTTGGAATTAAATAATTCCAATTTTAAAATTAAAAAAGCTATTTTTTAAAAATTTAAAAATAATTTTAAATATACTTTAGAAATCTTTTAAAATATTATAAAATACCTAAAAAACATAAACTTTATTAATATCTTAAAATATATAGTTTATTACTATCAAAAATAGAAGATTGGATTATTGCTGAAATTCAGTCACTAAAATTTTATGATATTTTATAATATTTTTGATATTTTTTTCTTTCAATATATAAAATTTAGATATGTCTTAATCAATTAAACCTACGGTTAGGGCTAAGTCTAAATAAGACTTATATATTGGCTTTTACAATGAATAGCTAAACCGAAGGGCTTAAGCTATGATATTCAACTTAAATATCGTACTGGGCTACTAGCTATTTAAAAAGATATAAAATGATGGGTTTTATATTTTTACTACACAATTAATTAAATATTAAAGAGGTATAAAAATGCAAAGATCCAGAGGATTTAAAAGTAGAAGTAGAAAAAAATTGACCAAAAGAGTAAGACCTGGTCGTGCAAACCCAATTACCAGAAGAATTCAACAATTCGAAAACGGTGATATGGTACACATTATCATCGACCCAAGTATCCAAAAAGGCCAACCTCATTCCAGATTCCATGGAAAAACCGCTAAAGTAGTGGACAAAAAAGGTAAAGCTTACATACTTGCATTAAAAGATGGTAATAAAGCAAAAGAATTAATCGTTACTCCAGAACACTTAAAATTACAAGAGTGAGTACAATGATTGGGAAAAAAACATTAGAAACAGAACCAATACCTGCAGCTAAAGTAAAGGAAATTCTTGAAGAGTTTTCAGAAAAACATGAACTTAGTTATGAACAAAATTTAACTTTAGCTCATGTAACTAATCTAAATAAACTTTCCCTTGAAGATACTGAAAAATTAATCGAAGAACTTGAAGCTTATGTCGACCACAAGCAAGCTGTTCGTATGGCAGACATTGTGCCAAGAGACATGGCTGACTTAAGATTAATTTTCGCAAAAGAAAGAAATGCTCCTTCAAACGATGAAATGAAGGAAATTCTTGAAATCTTAGAAAAATATGATATTGAAGAAGATTTATTCTTATAAATCTCTTTAAATCAAATTATTTTTCTATTTTTATTCTTCAATGCAGAGATTACTTTTTTAACAATTTTTACTACTTTTAACTATTTCTTATTTTTTAATCAACAATTTTACTATTTTTTTAAATATTTTTTTAAATTATGCTAGTCTTTTTTAAATTTTTAAAGATTTTACTGTTTTTTCATTCTTAAAACTTAGATTGAACTTCAATAAATTTCACTATTTTTTAACAAAAAAGAATAAAATTATAAATATTAATAAAATTAAAATATACTAATATTATATTAAAAAGTAAAACAATAATTAAAAAAACAAATTATTAACAAAAAATTTAATCGTAGAGAATTGGCAAAATAAAAGAAGATTTGCTAGAACTAATAAACATTTAAAATTAGAATGAGGTGAAAATATGGATAATCCAAACATTGATAATCCGAATCCAAAAAAAGAGGAGTACGTAATTATTTTAGATTATCTTAAATTTGGGTATGTAAATCCAGAAAGACCAACTGCTCATGGCAAACCTATTGCACAAGCTATTGGAGTAGACAAATTCACATTAATCGAAGTTACCCCTAAAGAAGGTGTTGATTTAGATATTCATGACAAAGTCTATATAGGATCTGGAAAAAGGGATAAGGTAAATAGAGTAAAAGGATTATTAGACTTTGAAAACTTAACTGCAACCAGTAGAATAGAATTGGAATATGCAATTAAGGAAATCATATTGGCTCATGAAGACATTTATGTAAAATTCTTTAATGAAATCGATTCACTTAACATCAAAATGCATAAATTGGAGCTAATCCCAGGTATTGGTAAAAAGCACACACAAATGATTTTGGAAGAACGTAAGAAAGAGCCTTTCAAAAGCTTTGAAGACTTGAAGGAAAGAGTTCCTCTCCTTGGAGAACCTGTGGATATGCTTGCAAAAAGAGTCAGATTAGAACTTGATACAACTACCGTCAAAAGAGGTAAAAACAAGTATTACATGTTCACCCAAGTTCCTTCTAGACACCCTTCCAACAGAAAGAAAAAATTCAACAAAGGCAGAGGAAGAGGTAGAAACAATAGGAACAAAGGTAGAAAACCGAATAACAGAGGCAAAAAACCTCAAAACAAACCAAATTCCGAAAACAAGGAATAAAATTCCTGAGTGAAACTCTAAAAAGAGTTGAACTCATTTTTCTATTTTTTTAATTTTTTATTTTTTTTTAAATGTAATCATCAATGATTTTCATATGATAAACTACTATTTTAATGGCTAAAAAGGTGATTAGTTGACTGAAAGAATATCCTTAGCTAAAGAGACTAAACAAATATTGCAGGAAAATGGGATTATCTTAAATAAGAATTTAGGTCAGAATTACCTTATAGATGACTTCAAAAGAAAGAAAATCATTGAATATGCAAAGCTTACAAAAGAGGATACTGTACTTGAAATTGGTCCAGGTATCGGAACCTTGACAATTGAACTTGCAAAGAAAGCAGGAAAAGTAATAGCTATAGAGCAAGACACCGCTATTTTTAACATATTAAAGAAACGTTTGGAAAAAGAGAAAATCGATAATGTGGAACTTATCAACGGCGATGCAGTTAAGGTAGATTTCCCAGAATTCAACAAAATCGTTTCAAACTTGCCTTATCAAATATCCTCACCCATAAGCTTTAAATTCCTGGAACATGAATTTGACCTTGCTGTATTGATGTATCAAAAGGAATTTGCAGATAGGATGAATGGAAAAGTGGGAACAAAGCAATATTCCAGACTTTCTGCCATGCTATACTTTAAGGCAGATGCCAAGTTCTTAACAAAGGTTTCACCGGAATCTTTTATACCTTCCCCTAAGGTGGATTCTTCAGTTGTGGAATTAAAACCAAAAGAAATCCAAATAGCGGATGATGACTTTAAGATCTATTCAAAAGTCGTTAAGGCATTATTCCAGCATAGAAACAAAAAGTCACGAAATGCATTGATTGATTCAAGACATATAATCGGTTTTAAAGACAAAAAGGAATTAAAATCTATCTTAAACAATTTAGAGGATGAAAATCCAAGAATCAAGGAATTATTATTAGAAAGAACAATTAATCTATCTCCAGAAAGCATTATGGAACTATCAATTTTATTAAAAGAGCATATTGACTAAGGGCATGAAGAAAATTTAATGCTAAAAAAGCTTAATCGAGGATTATTTATGAAAATGGGAAAATTTGAAATAGAAACAGATGATTTGGTTTACATTCCCTCAGATGACACTTTCCTTTTGGCTGAAAATCTTGAAATCAAGGAAGGGCAAAGTGTTCTTGAAATAGGAACTGGATCAGGCCTTGTTTCAATGTATGCAAGCCTATTAACCGATGATGTTACAGCAACTGACATCAACTACAATGCCCTTGAACTTGCAGAGAAAAATTTCAAGCTCAACAATATCAACACCATAAAACTTGAGTTCGGTGATCTCTTTGAGCCTGTAAAAGATAAGAAATTTGATGTTATACTATTTAATACTCCATATCTCCCTACCGATTCAGAGGACATTATCAATGACGATTTAAATTATGCATTTGACGGTGGATTAGATGGAAGGAAAGTCATTGACAGGTTCATTAATGAAGTCTCCAATCATTTAAATGATAAAGGAATTGTGCAGATAATTCAATCATCATTATCTGACAATAACAGGACATTGGATATGTTTGATAGGAATGGATTCATTGCAGAAATAGCTGAAAGCGAGAAGTTCTTCTTTGAAGAGATTGTCTTGATAAACGCTTACAAAATCTGACTGATAAAATGAGTTCCAATAGAAATAAACTAAATAAAAATCTGAAAGCTTCAGAATTTAAGGAATACTATTTTTTAAAAGAGGAATTGAAAGAATTCTGCAGAAATGAGGGATTGAAACTTAGTGGAAGCAAAAGTCAACTGGAAGAAAGAATTATCTGCTATTTGGATACTGGAAAATCATCAGATGATTCAAATCCTACTAAAAACAATACTAATTTTCAAAAATCTAATTTAAATAAAGCCATTGCCTCTGAAGAAATCACATTAGATTCAATTTTAGGTGAAAACTTCAAATGCAGTGAAGATAAAAGGGAATTCTTTGAAAAGGAAATAGGAAAAGGATTCAAATTTAAGGTTCAATTTCAAAAATGGTTGAAATCAAACCCAGATAAGACCTATCAAGATGCAATCAATGCTTATTATGAGCTTCAAAACTCAAAAGAAAAAACTAAAATAGATAAACAGTTCCAATATAATCAGTACATACGAGATTTCTTTGAAGACAATGATGACCGGACATTGAATGATGCAATAAAGTGTTGGAAGCATAAAAAGAGCTTAAAAGGCCATAATAAGTATGAAAAATCAGATTTAGATATTTTAAATTAATTTAATACAATAAACTAAGTAAAGAATATATTTAAAGGTTTAAAAATCATATTTAATCATATAATCTAGCAAAATAATTACCAAATGAGATGGTTTTGATGAATTTAGAGGAGAAAAATTCAAGGAAAATAGAAGAGTTTCTTAAATCAAAAGGTGCGGAAGTAGTTGGTTTTGCTAGTTTAGAAGGTATTAAAAATGTTCCAAAGGAGTATCCAAACAGCATCCTAATAGGAATTCCAATAGAAAAGGAAGCATTGAAAACCATTTATACCGATGACCAGTCCACATATGTTGAAGCCATGAAAAGTTTGGCATTGAAACTGAATGACATAGTTCTTGAAGGTGAAGATTATATTAAGGAAAACATGAATTACAATGCATTGGCAATGTCACGTGAAAGGGTTGCTAAGGATTTTGAGGGTTTGGCAAGCAAAATCCCTCATAAGACAACCGGTACAAGATCTGGACTTGGCTGGATAGGAAGATGTGCATTGCTCATCAGCCCAACTTATGGGGCAGCACTTAGATTATCCACAATTCTTACTGACATGCCTATAAAAGTAGGCACACCAATAGATGATTCATTATGTGATGACTGTACAGATTGCCAAGACGTTTGTCCTGTTGATGCAATAAATGAAGTTAAATGGGACTCCAGAAAAGAAAGGGAAGAGTACTTCGATGCAGAAAAATGCTTTGAATTCATAAAGAAGGAAATGCAAAGAACTCATGGAAAGAGCTTATGTGCAAAATGTGGTCTGGCTTGCCCTTACACTAAAGAATACTTAGGAATAGAAACCGACAGGGATTTAATTAAGGAAATATGATTTAAAATCTAATTAATTTTAATTTGCTTCTTTGAATAGGAGTTATAGGGGGTTTTGCTATTTTTAATGGAAGTCCATTAGATTTTTACAAAGAAGAACTGCCCAAATTCACGATTTTATCAAGAAACATCTTGAATTATTTGAAAGAGGGAAAAACACTTGAAGAAGCTTGCGCTAAGGCAGGTGTTGTTCAAAATGAGTTGAATATTTGGAAACTTTGGGCAGATAAAGGTTTGCAGCCTTATGCAGATTTCTTTAGGGAAATTCAAAATTATAGATGATTTCAACAAGATATGAAAATAAATTGCAATTTGAAAAAATATTAAAAATAAAGTTTAAAGAAAATAAAAAAATATAAAAAAATATAAAAAAATTAAAAAAAAGAAAAAGAAAATTTATTTAAAAATAAATAAATTAATTGGATTTCAG
>Ga0256405_10005374_pt1 | contig 22299 bp, 16 predicted proteins | sample RumenRJG_02DNA_FD_189096 | JGI IMG/M metagenome (GOLD analysis project Ga0256405, IMG submission 189096) | Bovine rumen microbial communities from Lethbridge, Alberta, Canada - RJG_02 | ecosystem: Host-associated > Mammals > Digestive system > Stomach > Rumen | place: Canada: Alberta... | reverse complement strand
GGGCTCCTGCGGCTCGGGCGGCGGAAACGCGGCGGCTGAAACGGCGGCTCCCGGAACAGGCGGCGAAGGCGGCGGAAACGCGGCGGCGGAAACGGCGGCTCCCGGAACGGGCGGCGAAGGCGGCGGAGAGAACGGCGAACCCATCATGATCGAAATCGAAATGGAAAGCGGCGGCATCATCAAGCTGGAGCTGTATCCCGACGTGGCCCCCATCACCGTGGACAACTTCGTCAGCCTGGCGAAGGACGGCTTCTACGACGGCCTCATCTTCCACCGGGTCATCAACGGCTTCATGATCCAGGGCGGCGACCCGGACGGCAACGGCACCGGCGGCTCCGGGAAGAACATCAAGGGCGAATTCGCCCAGAACGGCGTGGAGAACAACATCTCCCACGTCCGCGGCGTCATCTCCATGGCCCGCGCCCGTCCCATGGACTCCGCCTCCTCCCAGTTCTTCATCGTGCAGTCCGACTCCACCTATCTGGACGGGGCCTACGCCGCCTTCGGACGGGTGACGGAGGGCATGGACGTGGTGGACGAGATCGCCTCCGTTCCCACCGACCGGTACGACCGTCCCCTGGAGGACGTGGTCATCAGGACCATCCGCGTGGTGGAAGACTGATTTTCCCCCGGCAGAATCCGGCTGACGACCCGCCGTCTCAGCCGGTTTTTCCTTTTCCGATTGACACGCTCCGCCGCGGTGTGCTATAATCGGGTATCCGCAAGGTGTGACATATAATGAAAGCGAGAACGGCTATGACACCCATTCTGAATCCTCTTCTTCCCTCCGGGATCTATGTGCCCGACGCGGAGGCCCACGTCTGGGAGGACGGCAGGATCTACCTCTACGGCTCCTTCGATCTGCCCGGACATGAGGGCTACTGCTCCGACGTGTATCACGTCTATTCCTCGGACAACCTCCGGGACTGGGTCGACCACGGCGTGTCCTTCTCCCTGGCCATGACGAAGGACGGCTGGGCAAAGGATCTGGGCGCCCTCTACGCTCCGGACTGCGCGTACCGGAACGGTCTTTACTACCTTTATTACTGCGTCCCGGACGGGCGGTGCGGCGTTGCGGTCAGCGATTCCCCCGCGGGACCCTTCGAGGACCGGGGACCCATGGCACACGTCCGCGGCATCGATCCCGCCGTCCTGATCGACGACGACGGGCAGGCCTGGTTCTACTGGGGCCAGTTCGATGCGGTGCGGGCGGCCCGGCTGAAGGACAACATGCTGGAGATCGATCCCTCCACGGCGGTCCAGCCCCTGTCCGTGGCGGAGCACGAATTCCACGAGGGCTCCTCCGTCAAAAAGATCGGCGGAAAATACTACTACCTCTTCACCGACACCCACCGCCACGGGGGACGCGCCACCTCCATGGGATACGCCGTCTCCGACTTCCCGGACCGGGGCTTCCGGTACGGCGGCATCGTCATCGACAATTTCGGCTGCGACCCGGCCACCTGGAACGACCACGGCTCCCTCTGCGAATTCCGGGGGCAGTGGTACGTCTTCTATCACCGCTCCACCCACGGCGGCGCCTGCTCCCGCCACGTCTGCGCCGAACCGATCCAGATCGAAACCGACGGCTCCATCCGCGAGGTGAAGATGACCTCCGGCCTGTTCTCCGGGGATGAGACCGTCCCCGCCTGGCGCGCCGCGGAGCTGTCCGGAAACGTCCGGATCGCGGGAGACGGTGAGTCCGCCTTCGGATGCGCCCTGACCGGGATCCGGAACGGGGACCGCGCCCTCCTCCGGTCCTTCTCCTTCGACGGGGAGGACGGCTTCGCCCTGAGCGTCCGGTGCGCGGGCTCCTGCCGGGCTGAAGTCTATCTGGACGGGCGGTACGCGGGATGCGTGAAGATCTCTCCCTCCGACGGCTTCGGAGAGGCCGGGGAGAGCTTCGAGGGTCCTGCGTCGGGCGTGAAGGAGGCCGAGCTCCGGTTTTACGGGGAGGACTTCGACGCCGCGCTGGACGGGATCCGCTTTTTCCGCCGGTAAGGCGCTCCGGAGGAAAAAGGACGAAAACGCTCTTTTCATTTGGATGAAGCTGTGCTATAATCAATTGAACGCTCCCATGCCGGACCTCCGGCGCGGTCAGCGGGACTGTCACGGTCAGATACCGGAAAGGAACGCATCATGAAAAAAGCCGCTGTTCTCCTTCTCGCCGCCCTCCTGCTGCTGCCGTCCCTCGCGGCCTGCGGGGAAAGCCGGAGCAACGGGGACGAGCCCGCCTCCTCCGCCTCCGACGCCGCGCCGTCCGAAGTACTCTCCCCGGAAGAGACGGACGCGGAGACCGAATCGCCCACGGCCCGCTGGGACGCCGTACCAAAGACGGATCTCGGCGGCATGGCGGTCGTAGCCACCACCAATCCGTTCGACTCCAACTTCTACAACGTCCTGGACTGGGACGAGACCACCGGGGACAATCTGAAGGACGCCATGTACAACCGCAACCGCGCGGTGGAGGACACCCTGAACTGCAAGTTCTCCGTGATCTACGGCGGCGGCTCCAGCGTGCTGGAAAAGTCCGTCTCGGCGGGCAGCGGCGACGTGGATTTCGCCTACAACCTGCTGAGCCAGGGCGGCGGTCTGATCCAGAAGGGGTTCCTTATGCCCTTTGACCGGCTGGAAAACATCGATATGACGCAGCCGTACTGGGATCAGGGCGCGCAGAGGTACCTCCGGATCCTCGGAAAGATGTATTTCGGGTTCGTGGACTTCGGCTTCGACCACTACGACTCCCTGGCGGTGCTGTTCTACAACGGCAAGCTGGTGACCGACTATCAGCTGGAGGACCCGCAGGAGCTGGTGCTGGAGGACACCTGGACCATCGACAAAATGGCCGACCAGATCTCCGCCGTGCTGACCGACGTCAACGGCGACGGAAAGTACACGCTGGCCGCCGACGTGTTCGGGCTGACGGGCCGCGAATACTGGTTCCAGCCCCTGCTGAACCGCTCCGGCGAATACCTCATCACCTGGGACGACGAGGCGGAGAACTTCGTGCTCCACATGACCGACGACCGGTTCGTGCGGGTGTCCGAGGCCATCACCGCCATTTACAGCAGATCCAATCCCGCCACGGACTACTCCGATTACGACAAGGGGCGGATCGCCTTCTCCGAGGGCCGTTCTCTGTTCTATTCCCGCCTGCTGGGAGATTTCCGCCAGCTCCGGGAGGTGGAGGACGACTACGGCGTGGTGTGCTTCCCGCGCTATTCCGAGGACAGCGGCGACTCCTCCTACTTCGTGAAGAACCCCACCACCCTGTATCTGCCCACCGTGGTGGCCGACGCCAACGGGGACGGAGCACAGGACTACCCACAGATCGGGATTTTCCTTGAGGCCATGGGAGCCTACACCTTCGACATCACCCTGGACGTGTACCTGGAGAACACCGTCATCGGCAAGGGCATGCGGGACGAGCGCTCGGCCGATATGGTACGGCTCATGATGCTGAACCGCAGCTTCGACCTGGCCGAGGCCTTCGGCTTCCACGACGTAATGGACCAGTATCTGGCCGCCGTCGTCAAGGGCGAGGGTCTGGCGTCCGGAGCCCAGAAGGCCGGGAAGATCTTCGACAAAATCAGCGATAAGATCGTGAAGAAGATCCGGGAATACGACTGATATTCATCCATCCTGCACAGACCTGTGACCGGGAAGCGCGGGTTCTTCGGAATGCGCGCTTCTCCGTTTCCCGGGACAACCCGTGCGGCTGTTCCGGAGTATATAATACATTACCCCATTCGGAAAGGAATCATCATGAACAAGCAGAATCTGAAATCCGTTCTGGCCGCCGTTCTCTGCGCGGCTGTTCTGACCGTACCCGCCGGAGCGGCGGAGCTGACCTTCCGGGACGTTCCCGCGGGCGCGTGGTATTACAACGACGTGCTGACCGCCGTGGAGGACGGGCTGGTGAACGGACGGAGCGCGGACGCCTTCTGTCCGGAGGACTCCATCACCGCCGCGGAGGCCGTCAAGCTGGCCGCCTGCATCCGCCAGAAGAAGACCACGGACGCCGTGACCCTCAAAAACGGCGATCCGTGGTACGCCACCTATGCCGCCTTCGCAAAGGAAAACGGGATCCTCGGCGAGGACCCGGACTGGAACAGCCCCATCTCCCGGGCGGACTGCATGGTCCTCTTCAGCCGGGCCCTCCCGGAGGAGGAGAACGAAGCCATCAACGACATTCCGGACGGCGCGTTTCCGGATCTGGCCGCTCAGTCCCCGAAGGCGGAGGAGATCTACCGCCTGGCCCGGGCCGGGATCGTTCAGGGGGATGAAAAGCACCTGGTCCACCCCGACGATCCGGTCCGCCGGTGCGAGGTGGCGGCGCTCCTCACCCGGGTCATGAACGCCGAAAGCCGCCTGTCCTTCAATCTGAGCACGGAGAATCCGGTCCGCGCGTCCGACTTCACCGGCATGTGGCAGGACCGGACCAGCGGCCGCGCCTCCCTCACCGTCATGTCCTCGGAGGAGTATCCCTTCTACGACGTGAAGATCGTATGGGGAGACAGCGCGTCCTCCGCCGGGGAGTGGACCATGAAGGCCTCCTTCAGCGAAGCCGCCGGACGGATGACCTACGAGAACGGGGAAATGGCCTTCGTGACCTATGATGCCGAAGGAAAGGAAACCCGGGACGTACACTGGTCCGACGGACAGGGCTATTTCTCCCTGGAGGCGGACGGCACCATGAGATGGCAGGACAGCCGGGAGACGAGAAGCGCGGAGTTCCGGCTGGAGCGCGTTCCCACCCCGGTTCCCTCTCCGGATCAGCTGACCGAGGAGTTCTTCCGGGTGGTCGGCGGCATCGAGAGCGGAACGGCCGGAGCCTCCCTGAAGCAGGCCCTCGCCATCCGGGACGTGCTGCAGTTCGCCGTCCGGAACGATCTCTGGGCCGTGGACGCCGGGACGCTCCGGGACAATCTCCTGACCGCCTGGCTGGCCATGACCGACGAGGAGCGGGGAGCCTTCGACGCGAACTTCATCTCCCTGCTGACCCGGATGCGGGACGCCTGGGAGGACTGGGACGCCGCGAGAGGAGCCTTTGACGACGCGGGCGCGGCCGAGGCCATGGATCCCCTGATGGATCTGCGTTCCGCGAGACTGTCCTGGGATATTCTCACGTCCAACACCCTCACCATGGGGAACTCCGCCGGGGACTGACTCCGTCTTGCTTTTTCCGGGGATTTATGGTACACTGAACAAAACGCCGGGCAAAGATCCGGTTCATGGGGGACGACGAAATGAAGCTCGAGCTCGACATCGAACGGTTCTGGAAGGACGAGGAGCGCGCCCACGACGAAAACTGCTTCTCCAAATCGGCGGCGCAGGTGGCCCTGGGCATCCGGATGAGCGACGAATGCGTATTCGCGGAGCTGGGGGAGGACGGTCAGCCCTGGGGGTACACCGATCCCGTGCGGCGGTACGACCTGAACTGCCGCTATAACGAAAAGGCCCGGCAGATCGTGGGGCGGCCCCTGCTGGCGGAGAATAAGCCCCTGCCTCCGGAGAAGCGGCCGAAGCACTCCCTGCCCGCCGTGAAGCAGGTGCCGGAGCTCTTCGGCGGACAGTACGTCTTCGACGGCAACACCACCTGGCTGAGGGGCACCCTGACGGACGACGAATCGCTGAAAAAGAAGCTCTCCGAGGTGGAGGCCCTTCTGCGGGATCCCTGGGCCTTCCGCGCCGCCGTGCTCCCTCCCGACTGGGACGAGCGGAAAAAGGCGGTCTTCGAGGAGACGGGACGGCGTCCGGGCATGTTCTCCTGGCTGAGAGGCCCCTGCACCATGGCCACGTCGGTATACGGCGTGGAAAACCTCCTCTACCTGTACTACGACGACGAGGAGCTGTTCACAAGGTTCGCGGATCTCATCGGCGACGCGGTGGTGGCCTACTTCGATCTGATGCGGGAGGAGGCGGGCTATACGGCGGAGCGTTTCCCCCACGGCTTCGGCTTCGCGGACGACGACTCCAACCTCTTCACGCCGGAGATGTACGCCGCCTTCGGATACCGGGTGCTGAAAAAGGTCTTTGAGCACTGCGCTCCGGATCCGGGGGACTACCGGTACCAGCACTCCGACTCGGCCATGGGACACCTGATCCCCCAGCTGGCGGACTTTCACCTGCAGGGCTGCAACTTCGGCCCCACCGTCACGGTGCAGGAAATCCGGAAATACATGCCCGACACCCGTATCGACGGTCAGCTGGCTCCCTTCACCTTCATGCGGAACGTGGAGGAGGACATCATCGCCGAGGTGCGCCGGGACTGCGAGGCGGCGCGTGAGAACGACGCCCGGGGTCTGAACCTCACCACGGCGGGCTCCATCAACAACGGCTCCCTGCTGACCAGCATGCGGGTCGTCATGGCGGCGATCCAGACCTACGGACGGTATTGAACATCGGAAAAGGAGACGGGCCCGTGACGGACATGGAGCATCGGAACGAAACGGAGGAGCTTCTGGACCTGGCCGTGTCGCTGGGATACCGGCTCATGACCAGCGGCTCGGAGATCAGCCGGGCGGAGGAGGCGGTCACGAGACTGCTGGCGGCATACGGCGTGCCGGGGGACGTGTTCGCCATCCCGTCCTGCCTGATCGTGACGGTCTGTCCGGACGGCGCGGAGCCCGTCACCCGGATGCGGCGGATCGGAGCCCACGGAACCGACGTGGACGGGATCGAGCGGTACTACGCCCTAGCCCGGCGTCTGTGCGCGGAGAAGCCCCCGGCGGCGGAGGCCCACGAACAGCTCCGCCGGCTGAAATCCCATCCGGTCAGCTATCGGACTCCGGTCCTCTGCGGGGGATACTTTCTCGCCGCGGCGGCCTTCGCGGTGTTTTTCGGAGGCACCCTGCCGGACGGTCTTCTGGCGGGCGTCTGCGGCGTTTTGACGGGGGCGTTTCTCCGGATGCTGATCCGATTGAAGGTCAACGCCTTCTTCCAGACCATCACGGCGGCGTTCTTCATCGGGGCGGTGTGCCAGACCCTGACCCACTTCGGCGTGATCCGATACGCGGACGCCACGGCCATCGGCGCGCTGATGCTGCTGGTGCCGGGCATGATGATGACGGACAGCATGCGGGACATCATCTACGGGGACACCCTCTCCGGCATCAACAAGCTGGTGCAGGTCCTTCTGACCACCGCGGCCCTGCTTCTGGGGACCGGCGCGGCGCTCCGCCTGTCCTACGCCCTGTGGGACAGCACCTCCGTGGGCATCAGCCTGGACGTGCCCTATCCCTGGTGGATCCAGGTCCTGGCGGCGGCTCTGGCCAGCGGCGGCTACTGCATCCTCTTCAACATCCGGATGCCCGGGGTCTTCATCTGCATGGCGGGCGGCGGTCTCGGATGGGGCGTGTACCTTTTGGCGGTGCGGCTCGGCGCGTCTGCCCTGCTCGGCAATTTCCTGGCGGCGGCGGCCCTCTCCCTGTACGCGGAGATCATGGCGCGGGTGCGGAAATTCCCGGCCTTCTCCTATCTGGTCATCGCCCTTCTTCCGCTGGTGCCGGGAGCCGGGGTGTACTACACGGTGGAATACCTCCTGCAGGACAACCGCGCCATGTCCTTCGAGCAGGGCGTGCGGACCGCGGCGACGGCAGGGGTGCTGGCCGTGGGCATGCTGGTGGTGTCCTCCCTGTTCCGCATGGCGGGCGTGGCCCGTCAGCAGAGATCCGGCAAGGCATAACCGATCGTTATTGCTCCGCCGACAAACAAACGCTTGCCGGAATTGGTACCCGATACCCGAAACCTAAGCGGAGAAAGGGTTCCGGCAGCTGCACATTTGAAAACCAACGTTCCGTTTGCTGCCGCATGAATAAAACGCCCGGCCGCGGGTCCCTCCGGATGCTTCTCCGGATGCCCGCGGCCGGTTTTTTTATACTGCGGATGGTACGCACAGCGCGCCGCAAACGGAAATCTGCCTTTGACCGGCATTTATCGGAATTCTGCGGGTCGTATCAGAACAGGCTTTTCACTGCCGTTTCAACAGTCTCCCGCGCCGTGTCAAAGGCGGAGACCTTTTCCCGGCTCAGATCTGCGTGTACGGAGTACGCCCACAGGTCCCACAGAAGCTGGCGCAGATCGTCCGTGATCCGTTCGTTCAGATAATCGATACGTTCCGTGCCGTCAAGCGCCCAGTACAGATTGCGTTCATAGCTGGTTTCGATCCTTGCCATACCATCCGCGATCCGAAGCGCCTGCTCCTTCCGGTCCGTGTCGCAGTAATGCCTGAACAGAAGGCGTCTGGCTTCGTTGCGGCAAATATCGTCCGTGGAATACTGGCCGATCCGGTATGCGATCGAAATGATCTCGGCGTCATATTCCCTGCAAAGCTCTTCATCTTCGCTGGCCGCGTACAGCGCGTACATCAGGCAGGTCAGCAGTCTGTCGTTGTTCGGGTATTTGTTGAGCGCTTCCCTCAGCCGGACAATGGGTTCTTCCGTGCTGTTCCGGTTGATCCTGGCCTCGGCTTCATCGAGAACCGCCCTGATTTCTCTTTGCTTTTCGGCCTCGTTGACACCCAGGAGTTCATCAACAGTAATGTCAAACAGATCGGCCAGCATCGGAAGAGCGGAAATGTCCGGAGACGTCGCACCGGTTTCCCATCGGCTGACGGCCTGGGGAGAGACGCCCATATATTCCGCAAGCTGTTCCTGCGTCAGATCCTTACGCTTGCGGAGCAGTTTCAGCCTTTCACTGAGAGCTGTCATATTATAATCCTCCTTGTAATAAGATTATGGATGCGGGGTTGAAATGCCGTGTAAGCTTACGTTCACAGTATAGCACGGGAGAAAGCGGAAAACAAACAATCATTTCGATTGTTCTTTCCAACAGAACCGATTGCTTAAAGGCGGCAGAGGGCCAAAAATCTGTATCCGGTCCTTCTCCGTAATGCCCGGAGCACAATGCGCTGAAGATGAATGGCGGCCTCCTTCCGGACAAAAACAAAGCTGCCGCATCTCTCCGCTTCGGGAGTGAATGTGGCAGCTCTGAGAGGGAGCCGTGAAGTGAATGAATGCGTTCATGCAGGCGGGATTCCCGGCAAAAACGCCCGCCGGTTCACAGCCTCACAGCTTGCTCCGCATGATCTTGCCGCTGGTGGTCTTGGGGAGCTCGTCGCGGAACACCACGATCCGGGGGTACTTGTAGGGCGCGGTGTTCTTCTTGACGTAGTTCTGGATCTCCTTTTTCAGCTCCTCCGTGCCCTCCGTGCCCTTGGTCAGCACGATGGACGCCTTCACCACCTGGCCGCGGATCTCGTCCGGAGCCGCGGAAACGCCGCACTCCAGCACGTAGGGCAGTTCCATGATGACGTTCTCGATCTCGAAGGGCCCGATCCGGTAGCCGGAGGACTTGATGACGTCGTCCGCGCGGCCCACGTACCAGAAGAAGCCGTCCTCGTCCCGCCAGGCCAGGTCTCCCGTGTGATAGAAGCCGTCGTGCCAGACCTCCGCGGTCTTCTCGGGATCCTTGTAATACCCGGTGAACAGGCCGCAGGGAGCGCCGTCCTTCACGTTCACGCAGATCTCCCCGGTCTCGCCGGCCGCGGCCTCTTCCCCGTCGGAGGTCAGCAGGTGGATGTCGTAGATCGGGCAGGGCCTTCCCATGGAGCCCAGCTTGTGGGGCGCGCCGATCAGGTTGCCGATCATGCAGGTGCTCTCGCTCTGTCCGAAGCCCTCCATGATCTGCAGTCCCGTGATCTCCTCGAACTTCCGGTAGACCTCCGGGTTCAGGGCCTCGCCGGCGGTGGTGGCGTGCTTCAGGCTGGAGAAGTCGTATTTCGACAGGTCCTCCTTGATGAGCATCCGGTACATGGTGGGCGGCGCGCAGAAGGTGGTGATGCCGTACTTTTTGAACATGGGCAGGATCTTCGCGGCGTCGAACCGGTCGAAGTCGAAAACGAAGGTCGCCGCCTCGGACAGCCACTGTCCGTAGAGCTTGCCCCACATGGCCTTGGCCCAGCCCGTGTCGGAGATGGTGAAGTGCAGGCCCGTGTCGGAGGAGTCCACGCAGTGCCAGTATTTCGCCGTGTGGAAGTGCCCGAGGGGATACTTGTGGTTGTGGACCGCGATCTTCGGGTAGCCGGTGGTGCCGGAGGTGAAGTACATGAGCAGGGGATCGTCCCCGCAGGGGCTGTCCGCGGTCCGCTCGTACCGGTCGGAGAACAGGGGATATTCGGCGTTGAAGTCGTGCCAGCCCTCCCGCTGTCCGTTCACCAGGATCTTCGTTTTCAGCACATCGCACTTTTCCGCGGCCAGCTCCAGCTGATGGGCGGTGTCCCCGTCGGCGGTGCAGAGGCAGGCCGTGATGCCCGCCGCGTTGAGCCGGTACTCGAAGTCGTGGGACAGGAGCTGGTTGACGGCGGGAATGGCGATTGCCCCCAGCTTGTTCAGGCCCAGCATGGCGCACCAGAACTGCCAGTGCCGCTTCAGCACCAGCATGACCCGGTCGCCCTTTCTGATCCCCAGGGAGGTGAAGTAGTTGGCGCACTGATTCGACAGGCGGGACATGTCGGCGAAGGTGAACCGCTTTTCGGTCTCCCCGTCCCCGGCCACCCAGAGCATGGCCAGCTTGTCCGGCTTCCTGCGGCCCAGCTCGTCCACCAGATCGAAGGCGAAGTTGAAGGTCTCGGTGTTCTTGAAGGTGATCTTCACCGGCGTGCGGTTCTCGTCCTTCTCCACCCTGGTGTACCGGCGGTAGATCCGCTCCTCGGTGAGGGGAACCTCGGGCGCGGGACCGGAGGCTTCGATGAGCTTATGGGAGAATTCCGGCAGCTCCGCCTCTCCCCTGGCGTCCCGGGCGGGATTGAGGACGATGGCGTAGAAGGTGCAGTCCTCCCCGTCCACGGCCACCATGCCGTGGGGCGTGCCGCTGTCGTAGTAGATGCTGTCCCCTTCCCGGAGGATCTCCTTGTGGCCGCCCACCTGGACCTTCAGGGCGCCCTTGATGACGATGTCGATCTCCTGGCCCTCGTGGGTGGTCAGCTCGATGTCCCGCCGTTCCGCCCCCGGGGTGTACTCCGCCACCACGTACAGGGGCTCGGAGATCCTGTTCTTGAACGCGCCGCCAGGGAGTGGTAGGTCATGCCGTGGGCCTTCTCGATGATCTGGCCCTGTCCGCGCCGGGTAACGGTGTGGCCGACCAGAGTGGGGGACGTGCCCTCGATGATGTCCGTCACGTCCACGCCCAGAGCCAGGGCGCACCGGTAGATGAAGGCGAAGGTCAGATTCCGCTCGCCCCGTTCGCTGGCCCGGTATTCCTCCACGGAAACGTCGGTTTTTTCTGCCATTTCCTCCTCAGTATAGCCCTCGATGGCGCGCAGCTCGGCGATACGGGCCGCCATGTCGCGGATCTGGAATTCCAGGCCCGTCAGATTGGTCTGCATGGTGTAGTTCCTCCTCGGTGGGATGTGTGCTCCTGGGGGATAAAAAAACCGCCCCAAAGACCATGGATGCTTTGAGACGAACAAAATCACAGATTGTCCGCGGTACCACTCAAATTGCGCGCGCCGGTTCTCCGCCGGACGTACGCCGCTCAGGCTCCTTCAAGCCTTAGACCTTTACGCAGCCGTCACGGGAGGATTCTACTGACGGACCGCCCGGTTCCCGGGACCTCTCCGCTTTCTTTCCTCCGGCTTGGGAGCTACAGCGCGCCTTTCTTCGTCTACGGCTTCCACCGCGGCGGTATTCTCTCCCGCCGGCCGTTTTCTCTGTGACGAAGGCTCGGGCCGCCCTCTCCGTCATTGCCATTATGGGCATTATACCGCGTCCGCAGGATTTTGTCAAGAGGGGTGGGGAGAAAAAATCGCGTCCGCGGAGGAGGAATCACCGGCCTGTTTTCGGCACCCCGGTTTTTGCAGCTTGAACGCGGCGGCTCTCCCCGTTTCCGCTTGACAAACCCGGACGGGCTATGGTAATATGGTCCCGAGAACGGATTCCGACGGAAAAGGACGGGACGATATGGAAAAACGATTCGGAAAAGAGTATTTCGCCCGGGCGCGGGTGGGTCTGTTCAGCCACTACACCTACCCCACCTACGCCGAGGGCAAGGGAACGAACTGGGGCGGCACCCATTATTCCCAGAACGATCCCAGGACGGCGTCGTCCGCGGAGGAAGCGGCGGCCTTGTTCGACGGGGAGAAATTCGCCTCCGCCGCCCATGATTTAGGGGCGGAGTACGTGGTGTTCACGGCGGCCCACGCGGGCTTCAATCTGCTCTTCCCCTCCGAAACCATGAAGGCGACGGGCGTCACATGGAAGTGCGCGGAGCATTCGGACGCCCTGGAAAAGCTGATCCGGGGGCTTGCGCCATACGGCATTCCCCTGGTGCTCTATCTGCCTCCCAACGACGCCCACGACATCCCGGACGAGGACCTCTGCCGGATGGGCTGGATCGATACGGAAAGCCGCATGGCGTTTCTGAAGAGGCTGATCCGGGAAATCTACGACCGGTACAGGGACGGCGTCGCGGGCTTCTGGTTCGATCAGGGCGGTCCCACGGAGGATGTGTGCGATTTTGTGCGCTCCTGCTCTCCGGACGCCGTGATTTTCGTGAACACCGGCGTGACGGCCAACACGGTCCGCCATCCCCTCTCCGACTTCATCGTGTCCGAATACTACGGCTCCATCGAGGGCTGCGATTCGGACACCCTGCCCGTCCACTATTCCCAGGTGAACCGGCAGATCGGGAACTGGTACGCAGTGGGAGGAAGGGCCCCCACGGACGCGCGGAACCTGTACCGTTACACCGTCCGCACGATCTCCGTGGAGAACCAGTTCAACGCCGGCATCGCCTGGTCCTGCGGGCCGTATCTGGATCAGACCTGGGAGGACGGCGTGCGGGACCTGCTCCGGGATCTGGGATCCATGCTGAAGGCGCATGAGGGGATCTACGGCACGGTCCCGGGGCGCTCCTGGGTCACGAAGCCGGATTCCGTGCTGGAGAAGGACGAATGGGGCGTGTCCACGGAGTCGCCGGATGGGAAAACGGTGTATCTGCACGTGCTGAACGCGCCCCGGGACGGCATTCTGACGCTTCCGGCTCCCGCCGACGGGGTGCGGTTCACGGGCGCGTGGTATGGGAACCTGAGGCTGGAGCTTGAGCAGACGGAGGGCGGCGAGGTGCGGATCGGCTTCCCGGACCGGTACGATCCCGTCGACACGGTGCTCCGGCTGACGGCGGAATAAAGCGCCAGGGGGGATTGATCATGAAAAAGCTCATTCTGATCGGGGATTCCATCCGGATCGGATATTGCGCGTATGTGAGAGAAAGGCTGGCCGGGCTGGCGGAGGTGCTGTATCCCGATGAAAACGGCCGGTTCGCCCAGTACGTGTACCGGTACCTCCACGAATGGCAGAGGGAAGGAAACTGGGGCTGCGACGCGGACGCGGTGCACTGGAACGCGGGCCTCTGGGACGTGGTTCATCTGGGGGATGAGCACCCGGTCACCTCTCCGGAGCAGTACGCCGCCACCCTCGGGCAGACTGCGCGCCGGATCCGGGTCCTGTTCCCCCGGGCCGTCAGCGTGTTCGCCCTGTCCACCCCCGTGGTGGAGGAGGCATACGGACCGGAGTTCTGGCGAAGCAACGCGGAGATTGAGCGGTACAACGCCATCGCCCGGGACGTCCTGACGGGGGAGGGGGTCCTCATCGACGATCTGTACGCCGTCATGAAGGACGCTCCGGACAGCGCGCGCTCCGACATGACCCATTTCAATACGCCCGAGGGCACGAAGCGGATCGGAAACGCGGTGCTGCGCTGCGTCTGTCCGCTGATGGGGGTTGCGTTATGAAAGCATTCAGCCGCGAAACCGTCCTGCTGCTCGAGGACATCGAGCGGCGCATCCGCCCGGAAACGGAAGAGGCTCTGGACGCCGCCTGGCTCCGGTTCCTCCGGGGAGAGGGAGAGGAGGAGATCTTCCGCCCGGCGCGGGATCACACGACCAGGCCGGGGACAGAGCTTCCGAATATCAACATCAACGACGCCCTCGCCGACTACGAGACCATGATCGTGTCGGAGATGAAGGGCGTGTCGTGGGGGCTGAACGGCGGGTCCAATCTGGCCGTGCGGACCAATTACGGCTCGGCGATCCTGGCCACCCTCTTCGGCGCGGAGATCTTCGAGATGCCGAGGAGCACCAATACCCTGCCCACCGCCCGGTCCTTTAACGACACGGATCGGATCCGGGAGATGATCGAGGCGGGCGTTCCTGATCTGAACGCGGGCTTCGGCGCGAGGGTGTTCGCCTGCGGGGAGCTGTTCCGGGAAATCGGGGAGGCGTATCCGAAGATCGGGCGGTACGTGTCCGTGTACCATCCGGACCTGCAGGGGCCGCTGGACATCTGCGAGCTTCTCTGGGGCCAGGACATGTTCTACGCCATGTACGACGAGCCGGAGCTGGTTCACGCCGCCATGTCCCTCATCACGGAGACCTACACCCGCTTCATGGAGAAGTGGTTCCGGCTGTTCCCCTGCGGAGATGAGATGAACGTCCACTGGAGCCACATCCGCCACCGGGGACGCCTGACCCTCCGATGCGACAGCGCCATGAACCTCTCGCCGGAGCTGTACCGGGAGTTCGCCGTTCCCTACGACCGGATCCTGCTGGAACGCTTCGGCGGCGGCATGATGCACTTCTGCGGCCGGGGAGACCACTATATCGCAGAGCTTTGCGCCCAGCCCATGCTGACCGGCGTGAACATGTCCCAGCCGCATCTGAACAATATGGAGACCATCTACCAAAACACCGTGGACCGGGGCATCCCCCTGCTGGGATTTCCTCCGGACAGAGCCCTGGCCGACGTGTCGAGGGGCTTTCACGGCCGGATGCAGATCAGTCCGTGAAGAGACCGAAAAGATGGGGCTGTCGCAAAACAGTTTAAAATTTTGATCGACCTTTTACAAAATGGTCGACGGTGAGGCACAGCTCCCAAATTCTTAGGGCAGAGCCCTGAAGCCCGGCAGACCTCGGAACACCCAGGACTTGATATAATCTCCTCAGAGCAGATACAGGAAAAGACGAAAGCGTGTCTGTACAAAAGAGGGGATTCATTTTCAGAAGAAAGAACTGCCTAAAGACACTGTGATCAAGGGAATCGGAAGCTGCACCTCTGTAAACGAATGCTTTTGTGTTTTCTCATGAATGATGAGCGATCCCGTGCGCTCATTCTGACAGGATTTTTACCTCAGGAGGGTAAATCATGGCTTTCTTTGATAGATTATTCGGACGAAAAAAGCTCAAACAAGAGCTTTCCGCTGATGAACCGCAAGAGTCGTTGGAAAAATCCAACCTGATGACAGAAGCTAAAAAGACTGCGGGCAGAACAGAGAACGACACATCTCACGATAACGCGGAAGAGGACGGTCCGGATGCTTCAAACCCGCTTATGGATCCCATGACAATATTGAACGGTGTTGATCTGTCGGATGTGTTGCGTTATGTTCTCGGAGATTTTCCAGATCAGGTGAAAAAGTATACGGAGCTTTGGAAAAACCATGCGGACGCAGAAACTCTCGAAAAACAGAAGATCGAAGTATTGCGTTATCTGACAAACGGAATATTGTTTGTTTTATGCATAGCACCATCAGATTGTGTTGACCCGAATGCCTTGTACTGTACGAAAAAAGCTAAAGAGCGGATAGATTTCTTGTTTGCCCATAAGGGTATGCCGACATACGCTTTTCATCATTACATCCTGATTCCAGAACCAACGGGTATGCTTTCAATCGTCGGACCGGATCGCAACAATTATATAGCGTGCTTTTCGACAGAAAAAAATGCACGAGAAACGTTGAATCATTATCGTGAAGTTAGTCCGGAGTGCGCAAACGATGTCGTGACAGCGGTCTATATCGAAGATTTTCTGCGGGAGGCCGGTTCGCGTTACGGCGCGATTCTGGATATGCCGAACCCCATGCCGCTCGACACAAATGTGCTTTTGGCTGTCAGACAAGCTCATGAGGGAAAGCTTGTATTATTTGCAAATTGACGTGTTTCCCGTCCGCATGCATTCAGCCGTCATGGGGATCTGCTCGCTCAAAGACATTTCCGTCGCTCACAGACGGAGATCGGAAAAGGCGCGGTTCCTCCTGCCGGGCGGATACTCGGAAAATCTGAAATGTACTGCCTCAGAAGGTTTGCTTCCTGCAGGGAACCGGTATATGCCATTGAGAACCATCTTGATTCCTGCAGTGATCGACGTCACCGGCATAGGCCTGGATACATGACGCCAATGGAATTTCATCGTGCCGCCTCATGAAGCTCCCTTGCCGTTGAGCAGAGGGAGTTGTGAGAATTCTTTTGCTTTCTCGATGTCTTCTTGAAGGGATACGGGTCATTTTGGTTTTTCCTTCGATAAAGGAGAAAAAGAATGACGAGCACGTCTGAATAACAACAGGGCTGTTGCATTTCTCCATCTTCAGGAGTTCATGCAGCAGCCCGGTCCTTTTTCCTTCCGGGATCCCCGGGAAAACTTGACGGACCCCGCGGGATGCGGTATAATGAGCATATCACGCACGCGCCCCGGAGCCGGAGAGAGCGCGGCGGAGCGGAAGGAGCGGAACCATGAAACCGTATCAGGATACGACGAAATCCTTTGAGGAGCGGGCTGCGGATCTTCTCTGGCGCATGACCCTGGAGGAGAAGCTGAACGTCCTCATCGAGACCTCCGAGGCCAACGAGCGGCTGGGGATCCCGAAATACTACCACGGCAACGAGGCCCTGCACGGAGTGGTGCGGCCCGGGAAATACACGGTGTTCCCCCAGGCCATCGCCTTCGGTGCCATGTTCGACACGGAATTGATGGAGGAGATTACCGACGCGATTTCCGACGAGTCCCGGGCCATGCATCACCGGGGCGAGGTGCCCGCTTCCCGGAACATGCCCTTCGGCGGGCGGTACAGCGGTCTGCTCACCTTCTGGTCCCCGGACCTGAATCTCTGCCGGGATCCCCGGTGGGGAAGGACCCCCGAGACCTACGGGGAGGACCCGTATCTGGCGGGAAAGACCGGGGCGGCGTTCGTCCGGGGCCTGCAGGGGAAGGATCCGAAGTATCTCAAGGCCGTGGCCACGCCGAAGCACTTCACCGCCAACAACGAGGAGCACAACCGCTTCGAGTGCGACGCGAAGATGAGCGAGAAGACCTTCCGGGAGTACCACCTGGAGCCCTTCCGCATCGCGGTGAAGGAGGGGCATCCCGCCGCAGTCATGGCCGCCTACAACGCCATCAACGGCATGCCCTGCCACGAGAACCGCCGCCTGCTCACCGACATCCTGCGGGGCGAATGGGGCTTTGACGGCTATGTGGTCTCGGACTGCTCGGGCGTTGCCCGGCTCTGGGACGCCCACAAGCGGTACGAGGATCCCGCCGACGCCGCCTCCGCCGCCATGAACGCCGGGGTGGACCTGGAGTGCGGCGGATACGCGGCCTACGAGCATATGTACACGGAATTCCTCGCCCGGCAGGTAGAAAAGGGAAAGACCTCGGAGGCGCGGATCGACGAGGCGTGCCTGAGGGTGCTGACGGCCCGGTTCCGGCTGGGTCAGTTCGATCCCGAGGAGGACGTGCCCTTTTCTAGGATCCCTCTGTCCGTGGTGGGATGCGAAAAGCACCGGAATCTCGCCCTGAAATCCGCGCTGGAATCCATCGTCCTCTTGAAAAACGACGGCGTCCTGCCGGTCGGGAAAGACAAGACCATCGCGTTGGTGGGCAGCAACGCGGCTCAGTGTCAGTTCGGGGATTACAGCGGCATCCCGCTCAATCCGCCCGTCTCGGCGAAGGACGGCCTGACGGCGGAGTACGGCGCGGCGGTGGACTTCATCCCGTGGAAATGGCGTCCCGACGGACAGACCTATGTGACCGCGGACGCCGCGCATCTGAAGACCCCGGACGGCGGCGAGGGACTCCGAGGCGAATACTACGCCAATTCCGGCTTCCTCGGGGAGCCGAAGGTCCGGGACGACGCGGCGGTGGACTTCGCCTGGAACGATCAGATGCCGGACAGCTATATCACGACGGTGCAGTTCTCCGTCCGCTGGACCGGGACGCTCTGCCCCGAGGTGACGGGCGTGTACCTGATGCGGCTGAAATGGTCCGGGAGCGCGCCCTGCGAGAAGCCGACGATCACCCTGGACGGAAAAAACCTCGGTCAGGAGGCGGCGGTGTCCCTCGAGGCCGGGCGGCGGTATCCCATCGTAATCGAGTACCAGAAGGCGGCGGAGAACCCGTCGATCCGGCTGGAATGGGCGGTGCCGGAGAGCGGGCTCGAAGACCCGTTTGCCGATGAGATCGCGGCGGCGGAGCGCGCGGACGTGACCGTGGCCGTCATGGGCCTCGGCAGAGAATACGAGAGCGAGGGACACGACCGGGACACCCTGGGACTGCCCCCGGAGCAGGAGGAATTCCTCGGGAGGCTCTTCGACACCGGCCGACCTGTGGTGGTCGTGCTGGAAAACGGCGGTCCCCTGTCCGTGCCCCGGATCGAAAAGCGGGCGGCGGCGGTGATTGAGGCCTGGTATCCCGGAGAGCGCGGCGGAGAGGCGCTGGCCCGGCTGATCTCCGGACGGGAGAACTTCTCGGGGCGGCTCCCGGCCACCTTCCCCGTCTCCGAGGAGGATCTGCCTCCCTTTGACGACTACGAGATGGACCACGGCCGGACCTACATGTACATGGAAAAGACGCCTCTCTGGCCCTTCGGCTTCGGTCTGTCCTACACCCGCTTCGTCTGGTCCGATCCCGAGGTCCGGAAGACGGAGGAGGGCTGGGAGATGTCCGCCTCCGTGACCAACGCCGGAGACCGGGCCGGGGACGAGGTAGCCGAGCTTTATCTGGACAGCGCGGGAGCGTCCGGTCAGCCGAAATACCGGCTCCGGGGCTTTGCGCGGTTCACCCTCGAGCCCGGGGAGCGGCGGACCGTGTCCTTCCCGCTGACGGAGGAGGATTTCACCCTGTACGATTTCGACGGCACGGCCGCCCTTCGGCACGGGACCTACACGGCCTATCTGGGCGGATCCCTTCCGGACGGCAGGAGCCGGGAGCTCGGCGCGTCCGGGACGGTCTGCGCGCGGATCACGGTTTCATAATGCGACAGCAAACCGAACGTCGGGTTTCAGACGTGCAGCTGCCGGAGCCCCTGGCCGGCTTGATTTTCAGCTGCAGGATACCAATTCCGACAAGTCTTTGTTTGTTGGCGGAGCAATAAGGTCTGACAGGAGACAATCAGGAGGAAGAGCATGAACAGACATATTTTCACGATCCCGCATCCCGCAAAGGACACGCCCTCCGCGACGCTTCCCGACGGGGCCTTCACGGGCAACGGCGACACGACCCTTATGCTGGCCGGTACCCCCGACCGGGTGCGCCTCTATATCGGGAAGGCGGATTTCTGGAAGGCCGACGGAAGGGTCTATGTGGAGGAACGCGGCGGGCTGGCTCCTCTCGGACTGGCGGAGCTGCTTCTCCCCCAGATGGCCTACGCCGAATACCGGGCGGAGGAGGATCTGGACGAGGCGACCATAGCGCTCCATCTGAAGGCCGGGCGCTTCTCCGCAGATCTGAAGGCGACCGTCTGCGCGGAGGAGAACACGATCCTCATCGAGCTGGAGCGCTCCTTCCCCATGACGTCCGCGTCCCTGTCGCTGCTGCCTCTGGAGGGCTGCGAGGCCGTGACGGAGGGCGGGCGCGAGGGAGACGTGTCCTACAGCATCCGCGGCTTCGACACCCCGGCCTGCCGGTTCCCCACCTGGGGGATCTGTGCCCTGAAAACGATCTCCCGTACCGCGGCGGACGGAAAGGAGCGGATCGTCTGGGCCGTCTGCACCGGGACCAATCACGACACGGCGGCCTGGCGGAGTCAAACGCTGGAACGGGCGGCCGCGCTGGACGAGGGAGCCTGCGAACGGCTTCTCGCGTCCCACGCCGCGTGGTGGAAGGGCTTCTGGTCGAAGAGCGGGGTCTCCCTGCCCATGGATGAGCCGGAGCTGTACTGGTACGCTGGTCTCTACGCGGTGGCCTGCTGCGCCCGGAACAAAAAATTCCCGCCCGGCCTGTGGGGCGCGTACTCCACGGCGGACGGCATGGGCTGGTTCGGGGACTACCACCTGAACTACAATTACGAGGCTCCCTTCTACGCTCTCGCCGCGTCGAACCATCCGGAGCTGATCGAATGCTATGCCGCGCCGCTGAACGATTTCCTGCCGCGGGCCAGACAGTACGCGCGGGAGTTTCTCGGGGTCCGGGGCGCGTTCTTCCCGGTGGGGATCGGGCCCCTCGGCATGGAGACCGACGAGCGGCCCGACACCAAGGAGCACGGCCATCTGTTCTTAGGCCAGAAGAGCAACGGAGCCTACGCCGCGGTGGTGCCCATGCTCCACTGGTATGCCACCCGGGACGCGGAGTTTGCGCGGCGGGAGTACTACGATTTCCTGCTGGCCGTGGCGGATTTCTGGGAGGACTATCTGGTCTTTGAGGACGGCGCGTATCAGATCTATAACGACGCGCTGAACGAGGTGGCGTGGTATGCCGGTCCCGACGTGATGCCGGAGGGACAGGACGACAAAAACCCCATCCTCTCCCGGGGCCTTGTCCGGATGCTCTTCACCCTGATGATCGATCTGTCCGAAGAGCTGGGGCTGAACGAAGACAGGATTCCGAAGTGGCGGCACATTCTGGACCACCTTCCCATGGCGGAGATCATGGAATACAAGGGGGAGCCCGTTCTGCGGGGGATCGACGGAAGCGACGTTCTGCGGGAGCTGACCATCGAGTACATCTACCCCATCGGACAGGTCGGAAAAACCACGACGCCGGAGCTGTACGAGGCGGCGCGGAACACCCACCGGCGGCTCGCCATCTGGGACAGCCACAACCGCTTCTGCTCCTACTATCCCATGGCGGCGCGGCTGGGATACGCCCCGGAGGAGATCCTCGCCCATCTGCATGAGGTCGTCGAAAAGCGCGCCCTGCCCAACGGCATGTTCCGGTACGGCGGCGGCGGACTGGAGAACAGCGCGGCGGTGCCGGGGCTGGTCAACGAGATGCTGCTGCAGAGCCACGAGGGGATCCTGCGCCTCTTCCCCTGCTGGGACCGGAAGCTGGACGCCTCCTTCCATGGACTGCGGGCCGACGGGGCCTTCCTGGTGGACGCGGAGCTGAAGGACGGGGAGATCCGGGCCGAAATCCGGAGCGAAAAGGGGCGGACCCTGCGGCTGGAGAAGCCCGGGGACGGATACCGCGCCGTGGTGAACGGGACCGTGATCCCTCTCGACGGGGAGATCACGGACATCGAAACGAAGCCCGGCGATCTTGTCTGCGTCCGCCGCGGGTGAGCGAATCAAAACCGGGACTGCGGCAGATTTCCCCCATTCATAAGGAAACGCGGCAGTCCCGGCCATGGTGGATTCGGGAAACTTTCCGGCAGACAGAGGGCCTTATGAAAGACCGCGCAGCTCCAGCCGGGCGATTTCCCGGGTCGGCCAGAAGGCGCACAGATGCAGGGCGTCGACGGTCCCCACGAAGGGCGAGAAGGACCGGAGCAGAACGGGAACGGCCGCGCAGACGGTCTGGGGTTCGTCGATCAGCACCGTCGCGTGGGGCGTCCAGGGCTTCTCCGGATCGGGCTTCGGCTCGCAGGCGTCGTGAAGCGCCGTCAGGCATGCGTTGTTCTCCGGCGCGCCGAACAGGACCCGGCCCGGGGAGAAGATCCCGACGTGGCTGATGTGCACCGGAAACGGGGCGAACTCCGCCGCGGCCTTCCGTGTCAGCGCGAGGGCGGCATCCTCCTCCTCCGGCGCGAACACGGCAAGGCTGATGTGATAGGGGAGCCCCGGCGTCTGGGTCCCGGTGAAGCCCGCCTGCCTCAGCTCCCCGTACCATCCGGCCATGCGCTCCTGGGACGCGCGGTCCAGATCCGCCATGAGCACGATCATCTTCTCCGCCATACCGTCCTCCTATGAAAGCCTGTCTCCGACGGGAATTGCCGGAGAACAGACTGTATTGATTTTGTTGATTATAACCGATTTCGGGCGGTTTGTCAAGACCGGCGGCCCGCTTATTATTGCTCCGCCAACAAACGAAAGCTTGCCGGAATTGGTATCCTGCAGCTGATAACCAAGCCAGTCAGGGGTTCCGGCAGCTGCACGTTTGAAAACCAACGTTTCGTTTGCTGTCGTAATAATACTGCTTCGCTTCTAAAAGGTATAATTGGGCATAGTACTGCCCAAACACGTTTTATCAGCACAACCCCACTGCGGCCCCTTGCCCAATGCGCGCCTGAAACGCCGCCGGAGGCCGAGGAGCTTGC
>Ga0256405_10005372_pt1 | contig 22304 bp, 28 predicted proteins | sample RumenRJG_02DNA_FD_189096 | JGI IMG/M metagenome (GOLD analysis project Ga0256405, IMG submission 189096) | Bovine rumen microbial communities from Lethbridge, Alberta, Canada - RJG_02 | ecosystem: Host-associated > Mammals > Digestive system > Stomach > Rumen | place: Canada: Alberta... | reverse complement strand
GATCACACCGCTCATCTATCCTGCTCCTGAGATCTGAGCGCGTGATCATATTTCTGGACCAACATGTAAAAGCGGTCTTCCCTGTGATGATTCATACCGGAGCTGCTTCCTTTTCAGACTATGCCGAGCAAATCAGTCCATAACACGATAGAATGGTTTGCGACAATAAAACGGCGGCTCGTTGCGAGATTCATACCTCACAACGGGCCGGTTGTTCTGTATGCTATTCGTCGAGGGATTCGCCGATCACTGTCTCGGGCTCGCCGCTCTTCCCTGCTCTGTCATGCAACTGTTCGAGTACCTGCTTCAGCTGCTCGGGGACGGGCAGGCCAAGGTGGGCGGCGTTCTCCAGGATGCTGAGGCCGTTGTTTGCGATGGCCCAGAAGATGACCGCGGTACGCAATACCCCGGGCTGGTTCAGGACATGCACGTCCAGGACCTGGGCGATGCCCACCAGCAGGAAGGTCAGCACCTTCCGGCAGAGGCCGCGGAAGCCGACCGCGGAACTGAGCTTATGATCCTCAATGGCGCACATGACGCCGGTGAGGTAGTCCACAACCACGAAGACCAGCAGCGCGTAGAGCAGGCCGTCACTTCCTCCCAGGAAGTAGCCGAGCCAGGCGCCGACGGCGGCGAGAGCCACTTTGATTACGTTCCAGAATTCTTTCATTTTTCAGTCCTCCATAGATAAAATTTTTCGCCAGGATAAGGGGCCGACGACGCCGTCGGGGGCAAGGGCGTGGTCGCTTTGGAATTTGCGGACGGCTGCGTCCAGGGCATCACCGAAAAGGCCGTCGAGTTCGCCGGTATAGTAGCCGCGGGCGGTCAGGATCGCCTGTACCACCGCAACATCCGTGCCGGCCATGGACTTGTCGATCATCCTATACGGATAATACGTCCTCACAAGCTTCGTATCGTTCGCATCCGCCATGCATGTCGAATGCTCATTCACTCCGCTGCTCGTCCTTTCCGAAGAAGACCCACTGACGTTGGGCTCTTCTTCGGTTTTTTTCGAGAGTTCTACCTCAATTTCCTTCGCGTAGCGGAAGCGGGTGTCCACGTTGCAGTAGTAGGGCTGCTCGTAGAGGCGGCAGACCTTGTCCGTGGCAGTCCAGATGTCGTCCGTGGTTCGCAGGATCTGCCAGAGGCCGGTATACTGGGCTTCCGTGGTCAGCTCATGCAAGGCGAATGCAACTTGCATGGACACGTCATCCAGGGCTTTACCGGACTTCTTCCAGAAGTCGTAGAGATCGAGCTTTCTCCCCTGTCCGGTGGAGAAATTGAAATAAGTCCACTGGGCAAGACCGTAGCCCTTCTGATCTCTGGCAAACTGCGTTCGGGTGATCCGGCCGGCGGTCACATCGGCGGTGTAGGCGTGGGAATAGATGCGGTTGGCAGAGAAATCGTTCTGCAGGCGGCAGGGCTCGAGGCCGGACTCGGCCTTCCAATTGCCGAGGAGTGCGAGAGCTCCTGCACGGGAGACACCGGCTGCGCGGAGCTGATTGTAGATAAGAAGTGCGTTTCGCATTTGTTTTCCCTTTTTTCATTGATATTTTTATTGACTTGTCGTATACTTCAGATAAAGTGAGCATACTTCATGAGACCACGCTGAGAGGAGAATGAAGAATGAGCTGTCGAATTGATTTCACTTGGGATGATGAAGCTTCTGTATGGATTGCTACGAGCAAAGATGTTCCCGGTTTGATTCTTGAATCAGGTTCTTTTGATGCTCTGATTGAAAGAGTTCGTTACGCTGTTCCCGAATTGCTCGAGTTGAACAGCAAACCAAACAAGATTGTTGACCTTACTTTCGTTTCTGAGCGTCATGATCAGGTAGCTGTCTATGGCTGAGTATGAAAAGAAAGTCCGGGAACTTTTGAAGCAGAATGGATGCTACTTTGAGCGTCACGGGAAAGGTGATCATGATATCTGGTATAGTCCTGTCACAGACCGCCATGTTGCGGTTGATGGGAAGATCAAATCGCGTTTTACAGCGAATGAAGTTTTAAAGCAATGCGGAATTGCATATAGATTCAGGTAGTAGAGACTTGCAGACTTGTGGCCTGCAAGTCTTTTACTGTTTCAGCAGCCTGATCACAATATTGCCCGTAGCCATGCGCTCGATGCCTTTGAAGCCGGTGAAGCCTTCGAAGGTCTTGCGGTCCTCGTCGAAGACGCGGGTCAGAGTGCGGGTGTGTTCCGGATCGGAGAAAATCGAAAAGAGCGTGGCCATGTCGGGCTCGCTGGTTTCGAAGCGAAGGCTGCCGTCCAGCTCGCTGATGCCGATCCAGGTGATGGGGATGGATGTCCCCTGCGCGGTTTCAATGGTTAACATAATATCCCTCCTTTTATGTCCAGGTTACGACCTTTCTGTTGACTCCGCCGATGGTGATGGTCTCCAGGCCGAGGTAGTGGTAGTTGATGGCCAGGGATCCGGTCAGGACCGAGGAGAAGCTGGCGGAGCCCTCGAAGTAGCCGTAGAGGGTGTCGATGTTGGCCTTGTTGGTGCCGACCTGGTCCAGGGTGGACTGGAAACTCGTCTTGCCGTAGCTCACGGCGGAACCGGCAATCGTCCGGCTTACGACGGCGTAGTCGTCTATTTTGGATGAGGTCAGAGAGTAGTCTCCTATCCGGTTCGAGTTCAGGGTGCCGGAGGTGATCTTCGAGGCGTTCAGGTTCTCGATGTTGGCGTTGTAGACCTTCAATACCCCGTCCTCGATGGTGCAGCCGCCGATGTTTCCGGAGAGTGCGTTGATGATGCCGTCCACGCTGAGGCCGTTGGCGTTTACGAGCATCACGACGCTGCCGTTGGAGCGGAGTTCGAACTTGTCCGCATCCAGGTACCAGCCAAAGCTGGACGGATCCCCGCCGGTTCGGGAGACCTTGGCGGCGATCTGCTGCGCCTGGAGGGTGAGCTCGGACTGGACATTCTGGATGCGCCGGGTAAAGCTGCGCTCAGTAGCGGGAATATACGGGTATTCATGATCCAGCTCTTCGTCTTCCGGGGCAGAGACAGAGGCAGCGCAGAGGGAGTCGAAGACAAGGTTGGAAGAGAACAGGCCGGTGAGGAAGGTACCGCCCAGGCCATCAGGAATCTCAAGCGTGTCGCCCAGCTCGCAGGCCGGGTTGATGACCGCGGCTTCGGCGGCGAAGGGCCGGTAGACAAAGCCCTGCATTTTGGTCAGGAGCCGGTCCGCGGCAGCCTGGGTGGCGAAGGGGCAGTTAATCTCATAGACGTAGCCGGTTTCGTCCCCGGCGAAGAGTTCCTGGTCGTTGTCCAGCAGGAAGCGCACGCCCGTGCAAGCCGGGAAGGCCGGGGCCGCGGTCAGGCGGTGGGTACCGCCCAGGGGCGCATCCGCTTCGCTCTTCACTGACCAGAGCGGGATGAGGCGGAGGCAGTTGCTGTCCGTGATGACGAAGCTTCCGCCGTAGAGCGCCGCAATGTATTGGAGGGTTTCACGCATGGTGTACTGTGCCGGCAGTGGGATCATGAATCCGGCGGTCATGAGGTCGGTGGTCTGGGCGTCAATGCCCACACGGAGGAATGAGGCGATTTCCCGGACGACATCAAGATCCGCAGCCGGCCATGCATGCTCCGTGGACGGATAGGCCTGCTCCCCCTTTAGCATGGAATCGTAGGCTCGGAGCGTGAGGAGGCCGGTGGTGGTGTCCGCCTCGCGGGTGTCCACGAAGTAGACGCCTTTAGAAATCCATTCGGATGTTCTGGTGTCATTGGCAACACGAAAGTACGGCCGGATCTCCGCCATGCGTGGGACTGCACCGGAGTCCAGGTAGAGCGAAAGGGCCAGTTCCCCCGCCGGGGCCAGTCCAAGGCGCGGTGATCCGGAGCCGAAGACGCTGCGGTTGCTGGAAACCGACGTGAGTACGTTCATGCCGTAGTCGGTGCCGGAAATATTCACCTTGACCTCGAAACGGTGAATACCGGAGAAGATGGATTTGTAGAGAGAGGAAGTATAATTCATCTTTCGATAAGCGGGAATGTTAATCCTTTCCAGACGGCTGTGCCGTCCGGGTTGACGGTGGCGCAGATGGTAGGAATGTTGTTGGAATACATCGTCCGGGTGACGCTGCCGTCCTGGGGATCAATGTAGCGGACGGTGACGAACTCCGGTTTGATGGCGCTGAGGACCGCCATGGCTTCCGAGCTCTTCAGCGGGCGGCAGGTGATGTCCAGGCGGACCTTGGACGCGACGCGGCCGCGGTGCATCACGCCGTCCAGGGTGCGGCCGGTGTCCGGCGCTTCGACATCAAAGCGGGTCCATTTGATGCCGTCCTCGGCGAGATAGTTCAGCAGGCTGACGCCGTTGATGGTAAAACGATAAGTTGCGATGGCGGTTTCCTCCTTTCTACGTCATGGCACATGTAGAAAGTTCAGCAAAGATATTCACAATCATTCGATTTTGTGATATACTACGTAGTACAGAAGCATAAGAATGTGGAGAAGGGAGCATTTCATGAGCACAAGAGAAAAATGTAATATGTTTCTGGATGCAATGCCAGAGTATCAGCTTGAACTGGTCCTGGCATATATTCAGGGTATGAAAGCCTTTGAAGAAGCTGCTGATGATGCCTATTGTGAAGCCCTTTACCAAAAATATCTGGATGATCCTGACCGCGGCGACTATATCTCCGAAGAAGAACTATGTCATGAATTGGGTCTTGTGATATGACTTACAAGATCGTATATGACAAGCCTGCAGTTAAATTTCTGAAGCGTCAGTCTGCTGAGACCCAGAAGCGGATTATTACTGCTATCCACAAACTCCCCAGCTCAGGTGATATCAAGCCCTTAGCGGGACATAATAATGAGTTTCGTTTGCGCGTTGGCAGCTATCGCATCATTTATTCCATTGAAAATGATATCTTGATTATTCGTATTCTTGATATCGGCAACCGCGGCGACGTTTATAAATAACACAAGATTTTTCAAACCTTTCCTCCGCCCGGCGGAGGATTTTTTATTCGCCCATTGAACGTGAGTCACGCCGCTGGTATCGTGTCACGGCATCACTGAGCTGGCGGCCGTCGAGGTAGACGCGGATCTGCTGCTCCGGCTGCGGCCGGTCGGCGATTTCGGCGATGGCCTGGGCAATGGTCGTGGCGAGGCCGCTGAGATCCGGCGCTTCGTAGGCCGGTGCCGGAGCCGCCGTCGCGGCATAGGGCACCAGGGCGGAAGCCGCGGCGGGGATCATTCGGATCATGGCCGGAGGGGCGGGGCTTAGCTTCGCCAGCTCTTCCTTCAGCTGCTCGGCCACCAGGCGGATCCACTCGGTGTGCCGCTCCAGCGGGATGATGGCTTCTTTCCCCTGCTCCCCGGCGCCGATCAGCGTGGCGCCGTCCACGATGCCGCCGCGGGCGTACCACTCCACGCCCATGTGCGGGATGGCCGTGATGCCGAGATAGCGGGCAAGGATGGAGTTGGCACCCAGCTCCTGCCAGGTGACGGTCAGATGCGGGAGCTTAAAGTCGAAGCGGCCGAGGCTCAGGCCGTGCCACCAGCTTTTGAGGCCTTCCCAGAGGCTGTGGACCATGTCGGACCAGCTGTTCCACTCCTTGTCATAGAAGCCGGTGAGATCCACGAAGAATTCCTGGAACTTATGGATGATGCCCGAATAATCAAAATCCATGACATGCAGGGAGATCAGGGTTCCGATGGCGAGACCGATGGCCGCACCTGCGGGTCCGCCGATCATCACACCGGCGACGCCGCCCAGGATCGCCGGAAGGATGGCCTTCAAGGCGTTGAAGAATTCTTCTTTGTTCAGCTTGCCGTCAAAGTTGAAGGCGAAGTTATCGGCCATGATGCCGAAGATCAGGCCGGCGGCGATGCCGATGCCCATGCCGATGGGGCCTCCGGCGAAGCCGCCCACGGCCCCGCCGATGGTGGCACCGAGGAGGCCGCCGCTGGCAGTGGTGATTCCGGCAATAAGGACGCGCATCACCTGTTCCCAGTCGATGCCGAGGAAGTCGAAGAGGACGTCCTTCAGCTTGAACTCGAGGGCGAAGTCATGGGCGAAGGGATCGTCGTCTTCGGTAGGGCTCGCAGTCTTCGCGGCGGTGGATTTGACAGTGGTTTTGGGGGTGGATGACTTGGTGCTGGACGAGGACTTCGAACTGCCGGTGGAGGCGCGGGTCGTGGTAGCCTTCGGGGCCTTTTCCTCCACCTCGTAGGCGACGAGGCGGTTGATCTCGTCGAACTTGAGGAGCTGCTTCGAGGCCTTCCAGACCGTGCGTGTGAAATGCTGATACTGGCGGTCGAGGTCGCGGAGGGCTTCGGCGGTTTCGTAGTATTCCTCCGGATCCGGGAGGGTTTCGAAGATGATACTTTTCAATGTGGACATGGCGGGCCTCCCAAGGAATCAATTGCACTGAGGAAATAGTTGTGGTAAGATGATCTTGATAACTCTGGATCTGTGGTGATAAATATTTCTATGGCAAAGGAGCATCGTTATGATTTCATTAAAAGGCCCCGGATTGAAAGCCTTCGCTGCGGTGATAGCAGTTATTGCGCTGGCATTTGGGATATATTCGACGTTTATACAGTCGGCAGGTTATGAGAAGACGACGGCAACGATCATATCCATTGAGAAGGATCCGGAATCCGCTTCCGATGATGATTCTTATATCGTTACAGCCAGATATACGGCAGGCGGCAAAGAGTATACGAATGTATTGGATTCCTATAGCCCTTCCTATAAAGAAGGCGGCGCCGTTGAAGTCCGTTATGACCCCGCTGATCCGAACAGAATCACATCCGGTTACGGCATCGGCGTCTACGCTATGGCGGTCGGCGCAGTGATCCTGCTGGCGATCATCTTCCTGACAGTCAGGCAGAAGAAGTCCGTCAGCAAGCTGAAGGAAAGCCAGGGAGAAATCCAGTATCTTCCCTCTGAGAAGGGTGAAGAACGGGAGTTGTACTTTATCACCGATCTCGGGACGCCTAAATTTGGCCATCGCATAGAAGACAAAGACCGCAGGGTGCTTTATGAAGCCAGGATGACAAGGTTCACGGCACTTTCCGCATACGAGTTTGACTTTATTGATCATGAAAGAAACCGGACAACCCATCATCTGATCGGTCACACCGAGGAGACAGACTGGAACTCTATCCTGATCGATAATCACAGCACATTTACACTGGACGGAATGGATGTGTGGAAGCACTTACGATCCATAGGCGTCACCATCGACGCGCGCCTAGACAAAGCGGAAGGCGGCATTGGGCCGAGCTACGACATCAGGAAAGACGGTGAACAGCTTGCCTGTGCGGAGAACACCAGCCAATTCGTACATGAAGAAGACGCCGAACAGCATAAGGTTGTGAGCAAGATCCCGAATCCCATGTTCTTCCGTGTCTTTACCTATGAAAAGAACCTTGACCTGCTGTTTATGATTCTGGTGGCCATTGCCCGCAGCGGCGCAACAGATGAGCGCGGGGGAAGCCGCCGTATGCTGTTTAACACGATCAAGGGCGAATGACCGCATGACCGCATGAAGTAATCGACAAATTCCAGTTTGTGGAGCTGGAGCCATGGTGAGAAATCGCCGGGGCTTTTTTAGATCCATTCGGAGAGGATCGCCTCTTCCGCCTGACTGAACTTCGGCTTTAGATGCACCAGATCGCGGTTTTTGCTGTACCAGGTACGCTCGTACTTCTCGAGCTTTTTGCCGGTGCGGAGTTTCTCACGAATGCGGAGCACGCGGGCGAAGACGCTCTCGGGCGGAATCTCCAGGTAAGCGGCCAGGAAGGTTCTCCAGTGGAGGTAATCCGCTGCACGGCACTCAAAGCCGAGAATGTGGTTGATCGGGGCGACCATCAGGTCAAAGTCCTGGGACCAATCTATGAGACGGCCGGAAGACTTTTTGCCCTGGTTACCATGACGCGGATCAACGAAGTCAATGAAGGCCCGGACGGCGGCCTCGGCGTCAGGCGGTCGGTTCCCTTCTGGGCTAGCTTCGCGTCGTACATAAAACATCCGGAGCAGGGCTGCGGTCTTGTCTGCATCGGTGAGATCCGGATCATCGAGCATGACGAAGATCTCGAGGATCACGCGGAAGTCCGTGCGGATCGGGTATTCACAGCCGGAGATGGTGACGGTGGAAGCTAAATCAAAAAACATGGTATTCCAGATAATGTGACACTCGTGTGATCCCCCTTTGCTATAATTGCATCATCCAATGAAAATAAAGGAGACTACTGAAATGACAGAGCTTGAAAAACTCAACGCAGGGGAAATGGAAGAAGTAGTGGGTGGCACCTTACCGATTCCCAACGCAGTCAAAGTAATTACTTCTGGTCTGTACACCGTCCTGCACAACACACCCGAAAATGTAATGACCAATGAAATTCCAGGCACCAGACTGTACGATGGAGATATCGTGATTAAGACCGAGCAGGTCAAAGACAATATGACCTATGTTTATGTCCAGAAAAACGGCGCCAACGGCTGGATCGACAACCGTGCTTTACCGCAAGTTTTTTGCTGACCCTCTGATCACTTCTGGTACTTCTCCACGTACTTCGCGATCCGCTGCTCGCGGGCGGCGAGTTCGCCCTGAAGGGCGTCCTGCACTTCATCCGTGATCGCGAGCATCAGGTTTGCCCAGACGGGCAGGCCGCCAGACGAGGAGAAGAGATTCATTCCGCCGAAGAGCGGTTCACAGACCTCTTTTCCAAAGAGATCATTCAGGATCCCGCGCATCTTCCCGTCCAGCTCACGGGCGATGGGGAACACTTCCCTGTCGTCCGTGATTTTTTCACGGCTCTGCCGGACTTCCTCCTGGAGGGCGTCCAGTTCGGAAAAGGCACGGGAGAGGCGTTCAAGAAAGTTCATGTCGGTGGGGTTGAACGCGACCGCCACCTTCCCGGCGAGGAGGTATTCCTCCACGCCGAGGTTGAGGTTGAGGGATTTCATTATGCATCCTTTCTGGATATTGGAACCGTGCCGGAAGACCGCTCCCATGACACAGGCCCAGAAATGTGTGCTTGTTTTATGCCGTTTCTCATGATATATTCTACTCAGAAGAAGGCAGTCAATCAAAATCGGACCGGAAACACCCGGATCATTTGAAAGGAGAAAATCATGCAGGAAGTTGAATTAAACAACAAAGAACTTGAAGGCGTTGCCGGAGGCGATTCCTTACAGGACACGAAGTATAACCTGAGCTATTATGCCTACAAAACCGTCTCTGTTCCGATGGGAACCCTTCTCGTCATGCAGGAACAGCCCGGTGGGGAGTTCATGTCCACATATTATTCGAACGGCGATTCCATCCTGGTGAACATGCGCTACGCCGAGAACGGATACCTTCTGGCGTATAAGAACGGCGTCTACGGCTACGTCGATATGAACTATGTGAATCTGTAAGGCAAAGGCAGGGGGACGGTCGAAGTGTGTCCGCTGGCCGTCCCCCTGACACACGAAACTCCTTACGACGCGGTGAAGGTGACGGCGCCGGTTTCGGCATTGCGGGAGGCGGTGCCGGTGGTGCGGGTGCCGCCGTAGGTGATGGAGATGGGCATGCCCACGTTGCCGCCGCCTTCGCCGCCGAGGCCGGTGACCTCGATCATGCAGGAGGCGTAGCGTTCGGCAAAGGGCGTGGCGCTCTCCCCGGCGTAGAAGTGGACGATCAGCATGTCCTGGGCCGCCAGAGCCTGGGCATCCTGGTCCTTGACGGCCAGGTTCCAGATCTTCAGCTGCGCGGCGTCCGCGCCGTCCAGATCGCTGGGGTCGAAGGTCTGGGTGATCTTCGGCTTCTTCAGCGTGCCGTAGGTGGAGCCGAGGATGTCGCGGGTGATCTCGCTCTCCCAGTCCAGCTCCGTGGAGCTGTCCTCGACACGCTTGCCGAGGGGGCTCCAGACCGGGGCGGCGATGGTGCCGGTGTTGAGATAGGCAATGAGAAGTTCTCGGGCAATAGTCTGGCCCGAGGGAGTATTGAAAGTCAGTTCGGCCATTTAGGATTCCTCCAATTGGATCGTAATGGATATATCTTCGATGCCGGAATTGTTGCGGCTGGTGAATTCGGGGAGGCCGGAGACTTTCAGGTGCATATGCTCCGGCGGATACTCTTCGGCCCAGGCGATGAGGTCCTCCAGCGCTTCGACAACTGCGAGGCGGTCCGCGTTGGACTGGATGGTCTGGCGCCGGGTGATTTTCAGCTGCCAGCGCTCGCGGCGGTTGCCGAGGATGTCCATACGGGTCTCGGCTTTCGGGATCGTGAGCGACCAGCCGGAGTAGCTGGAGAGGTAGTTGAAATTGAGGTGTTCGCCATCCAGGACCGGGCACTGTTTCAGCCACGTCCTCACAAACTCCACATCCATTCGCTTCCCCGCACAGCGGGAAAGCTCAGTCGTTCCGTTGCTCGTCCTTTTCGCTGCAAACCCGTTTTCACTGGGCTTTGCAGCGATTTTGTTATTATGTAGCATATTGGTAATACCTCGAAGAGACTTTGCTCACGACTTCCCAGTGCTGCAGCGCGCGGCTGCCGTAGTCATGCAGCTGCCAGCCGGCAACGATATAGACGTAATCGTATTTCTCGCGGGCTTCGGCCAGGCTGCAGGCTTCCGCGATCTCGCCCTTCACGAAAAAGCTGCTGCGCCCGGCGCTCTCCCCTTCCGGCTGCAGCGTCCAGTACTTTTCCGGATCCGTGCACCGGGCGTATTCCAGGGGCGGAAGGAAGATCAGGGGCTCTCCCGCCGCATTCTCCGCCCGGGCAGAGAGGGGCACATAGAGCGTCGCCTCGTTCTCTTCCATGCCTCCGCGGCGCTGGACACTCCGGCCGTTCAGAGCTTGGAGCATCACGCCGCGCAGATACACAAGGAAAGGAGAATCGCCGTGATAGATGATGAGGGAAACGGTGTGGGGCGTGTACACAATGGACCTCCCGGAAAAGCAGATGTCTTATTTACCATTCCGAAAACGCCGGGATCCCCCGATAGAGCAGTCCCGTTCCGAACAGGTACATCTCCGCCAGCGCAGCGAGTTCGGCGTTCAATTCCGCCCTTCCGATGCGCCGATACTGCACCTGCCAGTCCCCAACTTTCTCCGACGCGATGCCCACGGTGTCATGCCGCTTCCGCTCTTCCTGCTCATAGAGTTTTTCCGTCACCGCACAGCAGGCCAGGGCGAGCTTCCCTTCCCGGTCCTGATACTTCGCCGCGCGGCCGCCGGTCAGCCGGTCCAGCACCGGCCCGGCCCGGAGGGCGAGGCGGTTGAAGTCTGCCTCGTCCGGGATCGCCCTCCCGCCGAATCTTTCGACATAGTCCTGATAACTTGCGTACATGTTTATCACGCGGGGAGATAGACCGCGAAGGGGCTGTAGGTGCCGAGGTTCTCGCGGTAGCCGCTGATGGGGTTGGGGATCTCCCAGCCGAGGCGCATCACCGCGCGCAGCGCCACCATGTCCTGCTGGGCCAGGGAGTAGATGACCTTCTGGCTGGAGGGATCCACGATGGTCGCCTCGGTCAGGATCTTATAGGTCACATCCTGACGGATGGAATAGACCAGCTGGTGGAAGTCGCCCACCACCATCAGGGCTTCGGTGGGGTCCCAGGCTCCGTTCATGGGGAAGCTCATCTCCATGCCGTCGAGCATGTACTGGGACTTCCCCTGCATGCTGGAGATGAAGAGCGGCTGGCCGTTCTTGTCGGTGAGGCCGCGGAGTTTGGCGCGCATGCTGACCGCGCTCATGACGCCGGTGGGCATGTAGCCGCTCTCCTCCGCCTTGGCGATGACGCCGCCCTCGCCCATGATGTCGGCATAGAGGTCCGCGTTCGCGCCGGTGGTCTCGGTAACGGCGTTGCCGGCGTCCTTCGCGGTGTCGACGATGCTCTTGCGCCAGGTGGAGGGCTTGCCGAGGCCGAAGATGATGGCTTCGTCGATGCGGCGGCCCATCGCTTCGACAAGACGGGGCTTGACCTCGCCCCAGATGTCGTAGTTGGTGTCGTCCAGCACGGCTTCGGGGATGGGGACGATCACGGCCAGCTCCTCGGCGTAGAGCTTTTTCTGCTTCCACGCCATGGAGGCGGTCTCCTTGTACCCCGTGTCACCCTCGACCCAGTAGGCCATGGGCAGCATGTCCAGGACGTTGATGCTCTGGGTCTTGCTGGTCATGTTGGGGAGCTTGCGCCCGGCCTTCAGCACAGCGCTGTTCTCCACCACTCCCTGAAAGATTTCGCGGCTGACGGGTTCGGGAATCAGGCCCGCCAGGTCGGTTCTCTGAATCATTCCAGACAAAATATTTACCTCCAAATTCATTTTCTCTGTTCAAATCGATACCCAGCAAAGCGGATTCGATTTGAAGAGGACGAGTAGCGAAGTGAATGAGCTTTCCTGTCGCCACAGGGAAGCGAACGATACGTAGCTTACGAGGACGACCCGCGCAGGATGCGGTTCATGGTGTCGTTGGTGCTTCTGGGGCTTGACGCCCGGCCGGCCAGACTCGCGCCGGTGCTCTGCGGCACGGGCGCTCTGCGGGCCGCTCCGCGCTGCTTCAGGAATTCCTTCGCCGCCGCGCCGAAATCCTTCTCCCCGGTCACCAGTTTTCCGATCTTAAAAACGTAATAGTCCAGGTCCTCTTCCGCTACGCCCTGCGAGAGCAGGGTTCGTTCTCTCTCCAGCTGGGTCACCCGTTCTTCCGCCCGGCTGAGTGCCGCCCTGAGCTCGGCGACGCCATTCTGCCCGCTGCTTGCTGCAGCGCCGTCCTCCGGTCCGTCCGTCGTCACGCACTCGCTGACCGCCGTCTCTGCCCCGCCGTTCTCATCTCTCGTCACGATCTCATCCGTTTCTGTGTTCATGGTTTTCCTCCCTTCCGACTGCATTTCGCACATTGATCATTGATCACTTCCTCCACCGTTCCCGGAATTCCTCCTTTCCCAGTACGCCCAGCTCCAGCATTCTGCAGTCGCGCTCAAAATCGCGGCTCTTGTCTTCGATGATGCTGTCGTCGAAATCGACCGTGACCTCGGCATCCTCCCGCAGTCCGAGGCCGAAGTGATCGTTCCCCAGCCGAAGCAGAATGCCGGTCAGCTCCTTCAGCGCCGCCTCCAGGACCAGTTCATGCCGCCGGACATTCCGGTACAGAACGCTGTTTTCGCTGATCACCTGGGTCGCCGTGAGCACGCTTCCCCGCTCAAAGCGGTAGTGCTGCTCCCCGAGACCGCACTTGAGCCCCAGCAGGTTCAGCATGTCCTGAATCCCCTCATGGTGTTCCGCCGTGCGCAGCGTCATGTCGATCTCCTTGATGATGCTCTCGTTTCCCGAGTCCTCCGGCAGGATATAGAACGCCAGCTCGTCCGCATCGAAAAGCGGTGCCCCGTCAAAATCCTTCGTTGCCTCCGGTTTGAGCATGATGCGCTTCTTGCCCAGGATGAACTCGTTGACATAGCTGTCATAGGCCACGTCCGTCCCGCGCAGCTGATCCAGCGCGTTGGCAAACACCGACAGGCCCATCGGGGATGCGGGGTCAAGGTTGTTCACGATGTTCATCCGATCCAGGACAAAGCCCCGCTCCGCCCGGCCGGTATCCACGGTCTCCGGAATCCCGCCGAAGCCCGGCGTCTCCGAAAGGCTCAGCTGCTCCAGCCGGTCTCCGTCCCGCTCGAAGACCAGATTCTCGATGCGATAGATCCCCTCCGCCCGGTGGTGTACCTGCAGATACAGCAGCTCCCGGTCTCCATGCCGCCGCCCGCCGGCAAAGGCACAGTCCGTCACGCGGCCGTTCTCCCAGCTCAGCGGCAGGATCCCCTCCGCCGAAAGGAAGTCGATGCGGATCCGCCCGTCCGTCACGCGGGGCACATAAGCCGCCGTCCCCAGGGCCGCTTTCTGCTCCTGCAGGCGGTTGGCCATCAGGAAGAAACGATTGTCCTTCAGGATCCCGTCGAGGAAGCGCTGTTCCCGCTCTCCTTCCATGCGGATATGGACCCGCTCGTTCATCAGCAGATTGGCCCAGTCTTCGCAGATCTTCTTCGCCATGCCGAGGCCCGCCCGGCGGCAGAGGACCCGCTTCTGCCCGTTATAGACCCGGTAGCTGTGAAAGTGACTGACGTTCCCCTCGTACCAGCTTCGCCAGAGGCCAAGCAGCTCCTCGGTCGTGCCCTCCCCGCCGTTCGGGAAGCCCAGCTCATTCAGTTTCCGATAAATCTCTTCTCTCATTTCTCACGCTCTGCTTCTGTACTTCCCGTATACCCGCTCCAGCGCATAGCGCACCGCGTCGATCGTGTGGTTGTCACGGTCGGGATAGCCCGAGATGAAGGCGCCGTCTCGGTCGCGTTCAAACTCATAACCGCAGAACTCGCGGTACGCCTCCGGCGTGCGCCGGCGGTCGATGACGATGGTCCGCCCCTGCAGCCACTTCATGCCGTAATCCACGCTGCCCGGCCCCTTGACCGCCATCCGCGCGTTCAGGCCAAGGCTGCGATAGTCCGCCACGCTCTTGGGTTCCGCGCTGTCACAGGTGATGATTCCGTCCTGGTATCCCCGCCGCAGCAGCTCCTGCGCGGTCTCGGTATTGGTCTGACGCCGTACAACGAACTCGTCGATCAGGTAGATGCTCTCCCGCGCCGCGTCATAGTGCAGCCGGACAAAGGCGAAGGGATCCGGCGCAAAGCCCCAGTCCACGCCCATATAGATCCGGTCAAACGCCCTCGCTTCCTCATCACCGATCTCCCGCAGTTCCAGATGCTCAAACACATTTCCGCCCGTGCCCACCGCCTCGCCGAGATACTCGTGCCGGTAGGCCCGCTCATCGCTGTCCCGGAGGCTCTCCGCCTCGGTGATGAACTGTTCGCCCAGCCATTCCCGCGGCGCCTCGAGATAGGTGCTCCGGTGGCAGAGCCGGTCCGGGCGCTCGACGGCCGAGTCGAGGTTGGCCCAGTTGTCGCGGCTGAGGGGCGGGTTGTAGCTCTCGAAGTTCCAGAACCTCTCCCCGCCGCGCATGGTCGACTGGAGGATCGTGCGGATCTCCGCCCGTCCGGCGAACTGGTCCTTCTCCTCAAAGTGCGTCACGGCGATGCTGCCGAACGGGACCTTGATGGACTTGATCTTCATCGGATCGTCCGCCCCGCGGAAGAGGATCTTCTGTCCCGTGGGCCGGAAGACCAGTTCCATCGGGCTCAGGCGGCAGTCGAAATACTGCTGCACACCCAGCTGCTCCAGCGCCCAGAGATACTGGGCATAGACCGAGTCGCGCATGGTGTTGGCCACCTTTCGCAGCACCAGAGCGTGGGCCTCCTTCTCCCGTAGCAGGAGATACACCACCGTCAGCGACACGAAGCTGCTCTTCATGCTGCCGCGCCCGCCCGGGAGGTCATAGTGCGTGTGCCCGTGGACCAGCACATCCCCCAGCACCGCCCCGAAGCCCGGCGCGATGCTCTGCCCGATCCGCTCCGCCGCCGCGGCCAGGGCCAGTTCCCTGTCTCCGGCGACGCTCTTTTCCTCCCGTGTCTCAAAGAGCTTGATCAGGCCGCTGCACGCCTTCAGCCGGTCCCCGATGGCGATGGCCTTGCCGCCGGGTTCCGTGAGCGTCCCGCGCATGACGTCGCTCAGGAAGCGGAAGGCCTCATCCTCTGTGGCGGTGGCCTGCGCCCGCTCCCCTGAACTCACCCGCACACCTCCTTTCTCGCTTTCTGGCCGTACTTTAGGGCTTAATGGTTGCAATCTGTGCAACGTTTAAAAATAAAAAAACACCCTCTGCCGTTCCCGACAGAGGGTGATCCTGAATTCGGATATTCTGTTGTCAGCGGATCAGCTCGCCGCCCGCGGTCATCACCGGCATCAGCTTGCCGTGCAGCACCGAGCGCGCGTCTTCAAAGATATAGGCGCAGGTGGACATGACGATGTAGTGCGCGGTGGGGTCCAGATCGGGGTTGATGTGCCAGTCGGAGGAGTTCTCCGCCATCCAGATGTAATTCGACGGATCCGTTCCGGCCAGCGGGATCTCATAGGTGTTGCTGTAGGCCGAGGTGGTATAGGCGCTGTAGAGCTCGACCTTATAGTCCTGATCCGGCGTCAGCAGCCACATGATCGGGTGCTCGTCCAGGTAGGTCTTCAGTCCCCACCACTGCAGCGTCGCGAACATCGCTCCGCTCGCCATGTGGTGCCCGTAGAGGATGGTCACCGGGTCGGCGAAGTAGCGCTGGTTCCGCTCGTCCACAAAGATCGAGCCGGAAGCGTTGTAGGTCTTGTCATAGCTGTGGTGAAGGTAGGTGTCGTTGGTCGCGCCGTGCATCACCGGATAGTCGATCACGGTGCCCGGGCAGTAGATCCAGCCGTCCACATCGGGGTTGACCTTTTGCAGCGCCGCAAAGTCGACCTTGATCGGCGCCTTCTCGGGCAGGCGGTAGACCCCGTCGTTGAGCCGCGAGGGCTTCGCGCTCTCCTCCGGCGCGGGCGTCGCCTCGGCGCTCAGCTCCTCCGCGGAGGCGGCCGACGTGAAGGCGTCGGAGGCCGCGCGGTACAGGCGCTTGCTGACGTTGTACTGATGCTGCACCACCGCCACCGTCCCACCGCAGAACAGAAAGACCGCGGCCAGAACGATCATCAGGACTCTTCGAATTTTCTTCCACATAGGCGTTTTCTCCGTTCGTCAGCGGCTCATCTTGCGGATCTGCTCCAGCTCGGCCCTGTTGCGCGCGGCCTGCCGCCGCTCCCACTGCTCCACCTGGATACGGAACTTCTCTTCCGCGTGCGCCCGCATCCGCCCGGCCAGGACGTTGAACATCACGCCGCAGAACGCGAGGCCCATGAGGTAGAACTTTGTGATCTGGTGAGAATAGATCATCAGGTAGTTACCAAGATACGGAAAATGGTATTTCACAACGCCTACAAGGTCACGATAGCTTGGGTTACTAAAGTCCTCCCTCTCATTTGCATCGCCCTTGGTGACATATTCGCCGCCTATTATACGGTTCTCTACCACTCGATGAGTTACAACCACAGCATCTACATAGAATGCTATAATGTCTCCCGGTTGAACTGCTTCCGGTTCTATTGGCTTAACATAAATTACGCTCCCCACGGGAAGTGTGGGTTCCATGCTTCCGCTCGTGACATTATAGATCTCATAACCCAGCAAGGTCGGAACCGCCAGCGGAACACTTGTCCCGATTACAGCGATCAGCAGCAGCGTCCCGATAACATTGCAAAGGGCGGGAATAAACATCCCGCCCTTTTTGATCGGGCGCCGCGAAGAGGACGTCCTGTCTGCCATTGGTGTTTTACTCCTTAGAAGTCATCGTCATTGTCAAAGCCGAGAATCTCATAGTCATCGTTGATGCTCGCATATTTTTTCTTCTTGCGATAGAACAGGAGATACCAGTACAGCATAGCGATCAGTCCAACCAGAAGCACCAAACCTGCGATCAGCATCCAGTTCGGAATTCTGCCATGCTGATTCGGTTCGATCACCTGAGGCGCGTTCGGTACTGATATAGTCCCGACACCCGGGATATTCGGCGCGGCCAAAGGCACATCAAGATCAATGATTTCTTCCGGCTCTGCAGCCTGAGTGGGTGTAGGCACATTCGGCTGGGTATTGGTGTTGTTTACAGGGTTATTCACACCCTGCGGATTGTTCGCATTCTGGTTGTTCGCTGCATTATTGGCCGTGTTATTGGCATTACCGTTTGCTGCCGCTCCGCCCGCCACAGCAGCTCCACCGCCGCCACCGCCACCGGTTGTTGTGGTGGTAGTTGTTGTAGTAGTGGTCGGAACAGGTGAATACTCGAACACAAAAGTATACTCGTCCTCTGTTATGGTTCTTGCTAAATTATAGGCATTCGGTCGAAACCCCGGAAATTCAACATATGCGACATATACTTTATCCCCGCGATTTGCTGTAAACCATTGTTCTGCAGGGCTATTGGGCATGTCTTCTTTTGTTGATGCATTAATATATCGTACTCTATAGCGAACTTCATCGCCTCTTATGCCATATGTAACAACATAGTCTTGATCCTTATCTACATTTGTTATAGCAAGGACATGCTGTTCTTCTTTTCCGCTTTCTCGAATTCCCTTAACATAATATTTGCTACCCGCCGGGAGACTTACCGCGTTGACAATATCGGAAAGGTTACACTGTTTTCCTCTTTCTACAACCTTATAAGAATATGCGCCATCAGGATGAGTTCCCTGAGCCCCAATATAGAGACGCACAATATACTCATTTTTAGCAAGTGCCGCAAATGCTGTTGTAGTGAGGCTAGTAATCAAAGCTAGAACTATTATTAGGGCAAACAGCCTCTTAATGTGCTTCATGTCCTTCACTTGCCTTTCTTATACAATCTATCAGTATATGCATCCAATGCGAAGTATAGGAAAAGCAGCCCGCTGATTATCATCGCGATATAATACGGTAGAAGATTATGGCTATCTCCTGTTCTCGGTGCTGTACGGTTCGTTGTTGTTGTCGTCGTTCCTGTTGGCTCTTGAATTTGGACAGCAAAGTTCATTTTCAGATCTGCCAAGCGATCCTGATAGGTGTTACCCTGTGTCTCACCGTCCAAAGAGACTGTCAACAGCACTTGCCCGCCTTGACCTCTGCCCAGATTATCCAGATAGAAATACTTCTCTCCATCTTTGTTATAATCTTCCTTCAGCGCTTTATTGATTTCTTCCAGACCTTGGCTCTGAAAACCACCTACTTTTCCGCTTTGGAATATATCCTGGTTTTTCGAACTGTCCGAATTATTTACATACCGCAGATAGTATGTATAAGCACCATCTCTCGCACTACCCTCTTCTAGTGATGCAACAATCTTACTGGTCATATACCAATTAGTAGATTTGCTGTAGTCATTTCGAAGATTAATGGTAAATGTAACGCTATCACCAGGTTGAAGTGTTCTAAGTCTGTCTTCGAGTTCATTTCTTACGCTGATATCATTTAAGCCTTTTTGAAAGGTGTTACTCATGCTCCTTCCATCGCTATTGAAATAAACCGAGAAATTGCACTCTGCACGTTCAGCATCAGTACTTGGGTATGACTTCGCAAAAGCACAGACTTCAAGGCTGACCAAGAGGCATATCGCAAACAAAAAGCATAAATATCTCTTCATAACCATATTCTTATACCTCCTCAGCTCTCTTCAGGTCCGAAGACCAGCCCCAGGCGCGCGATGTCGGCATCAGTTAATCCCCAAGCACTCTTTATCGCTGCTTTTGCATTATGATTCTGAACGGCATCAGCCTCAACTTCTATCTGGAATGTATTACCATCCGCCACCCAGGACCATGTCCAGGAATTTGGATTAGAAGGATCAGGATACACCTTTTCTGCATAATCTATAATCCGAGGATCAATCTTTAATGTATCTGTGAAATCGGTTGTAGTTCCACCTTCACTTTTTCCAGGAACAACATATTTATAATATAGCATTGTACGTTCTCTGGTATTGGAATCTGAATCATCCGCGCTTGGATTACTGTCCGACTGATCGATAACCCAGCCATTATCACCTGTTACAAAATTCAAATCTATGAATTCTATGGGAATTGTATCATTCTTGTTTCCGGCACTATCCGTCCAGTACTTATATACTGAAACTCGTATATATTCCGGAATCTCTCCGCTATTTCTAACCGACAGGCGCTCTCCATATGGGTAGCCTAACACCAGCTCGCCAATTTCATTACCTGCCGGATCCACCACTCCTTGGAACATATTTTTCAAAAGAACGCCTTGAGTTGTAACAAAATCTTCAATTTCCTTTTTATAGTCGCGTGAACTAATATCATTGCCATTCTCAACTAAAGTAATACCAATTTCCTGTAATTCCACGCCACCATAATAAAAATCTGGGTTAAAAATCTGCGGAGTCGCTCGTACACCTCCAATTGTACCGGTCATTAGCATCAACACAGCAAGCATAAATAGAAACGTTGTCCCCATTGGAGATTTGAAAAATGATCTAACCTTTTTCATTACCCGTTTCCTCCATCTTCACTGCTGGTACTGCCAGCATCCAATATTGTATGCGTCCAGTCCGCATATGGCGTAGCTACTCCTTCAACGACATTATAGCGTACCGGGGTGCTCTCATAGATAACTACAACACTGAAGCTGTCTCCATCATTCAAGTCTTTCGTAGCTTCTTCACCGGTTACGAGATCATGCATCGTAACTGTCAGTGTCGATGTATCTCCTCCCCCTTTCAAGATATTATTATAGTAATAATAACCATCATCATTTTTTGTCCAGTTGTCACCAGAAACAGCAGGTTCATTCTTGCCCGTATATAAGACTTTTGCGCGAATAAAAACAGGTGCTGAATCGGTATCGCTATGAATTACTACTTCTTTATTCTGACCTATTATCTTTTCGTGAATCTTAGTCGTATCGCCAACTGTAACTTTGTACCCGCCTTTCGCACTTACATAGGTTGTAAAATATGCAATTGCAGGTTGAATACTTGCACACATTATCAACGCAAGTACCAATATAACGAGAATTACATTTCTTTTTCTCATTTCACTACCTCTGCGCCAGCTTCTTGTGGTACCCCGTCTACAACCCATTGCCATCCCGAACTCTTACTAAAGACAAATTTATTTTCGATTCCGTGTCCGCCTCTGTGAACATCATCATTGTGGTTTTTGAAATGCAGCTCATCGCCGGTTATTGTGGCTACTCCCTCAGTATTAGTAGTTTTTTCTGGGGTTTTAATTGTAACTGTCTGAGTAACCGTGTCCTGATCTGCCAGATAATGAGCCCCGCTATATGATTCTGTTACTGTGACATTCGTTCCAATTATCAAGTCGTTCAAGGTGATAACTTCTGCCTCTTCTACCGGCTCTGTCACACTTAGTGATACTTCTCTCTGGTATACAATGTTCCCTTCGTCATCTTTTCCTACTATTGAGAAGGAGAACGTCGCTGGTTCGAAATAAGCACCTTTGCTTAGATCTGCATAATCTGTTAGTGTTTTTGTGATCTTCAAAATTCCGTTGCGCAAAGTCCTGCTTGGCTTCAACACATAAGTCAAAGGATCCTGCTCTGTTCCAAAAAGCCATGGGCCAGGATTTGAAGTTTTTATCACGCCATTTTCATCCGGAGCTTTGGTAGGGATCGCGATCAATTGTGCTCCGAAGTAATATTCGTACATCTTAGTCTGTGCAATACTTGCCCTTCTCACTGATTCCTCAGTGACCAGGTCATCATTTATATCATAATAAAAATCTTCTGCTGTTCCAGTACGTAAATAGTCTTCCAGTCCATCTGTATGAGCCACTACAAGGTAAAGTCCCTGCTCGATTCTGTTACCGCTTGAGTCAACCAGATTAACAATACCATCCGCATTTGCATAATAAGTATTATACGTAAAAATCTTTCGTTGCGGATCAGCCATCACTGCTTTTAAAGAGCCCTCTGCAAGCAGCCCCCAAGCTTTCTTATCAATTCCAGTATCATCAAGTCTACCCTGAATATCATTGACAAGTGCTTCGAATGACCCATCATCTGCCCCCGCAAATGCGGTCGTTGCTTTAAATGTATACGTATCATATTTATCTGACTTAATCATATTTGCAACTTTGTATACATCAACAACGATATTTGCCGTTTTAAGATCTTCCATCATGTCGTTGTTCCCGCTCGGAATAATCTTAACAAAGCAAGACTGTACTTCTTGCGTTTCTCCGCCGCCTTCTCCGCCTTCTTCCGCCCAGCCTGCCGGTGCGAGCGCCAGCAGCAGGACCAGGCTGAGTAATGCTGCCAGGATACGCTGTGTATTCATTCTCATTGGCCGTCTCTCCTCACTTTTCTTCTCCGCCCGCCGGAGCGTCCCCCGGGGCGTTGTGGTTTGGTTCTTCCGCTGAGATTTCGGGTTCTTTCTCGGGTTCTGCTTCCGGTTCTTTGACCGGTTCGTCTTCGGGTTTCGCTTCCGGCTCTTTGACCGGTTCAGGTTCGGGTTTCACGTCCGGTTTCTTCACCGGGTTGTTGTTCGGCTTTGCTTCGGGTTTTCTTGCGGCCGCACTTCTGTTGGATGTCGCGGTCTGTTCCGTGACCTCCTCGATCATGCGGTACAGGTCTGCTTTTTTGAGCTTCGGTCTTCTGCGTCCCGAGACGATCAGCAGGATGATCAGCGTCAGGAACAGCAGCGGCACGCCGATGGCCGGGATCGTGATGTAGTTCGGGATCCGGAAGGCCTCCGCCGGTACAACCAGCTCGCCGGACTCGTTCGCGACGCGCGTGCCGCGGATCAGAAGGCGGTGGGTGTTGATGCCGTACGGGGTGCAGGTGACAAGCGTGCAATAGTCCTTTCCGGGGGCGATGGCCAGCTCCGA
>Ga0256405_10005371_pt1 | contig 22306 bp, 18 predicted proteins | sample RumenRJG_02DNA_FD_189096 | JGI IMG/M metagenome (GOLD analysis project Ga0256405, IMG submission 189096) | Bovine rumen microbial communities from Lethbridge, Alberta, Canada - RJG_02 | ecosystem: Host-associated > Mammals > Digestive system > Stomach > Rumen | place: Canada: Alberta... | reverse complement strand
TTTAATAGATGGTCTTGTTAAATATGCAGCAGCCCTTGCAATAATCATCTTGGTGTTAGAGGCGTTAGGAGTGAATGCAACAGCAATATTCGCATCCGTTGGTATCTTAACGTTAGTCATAGGCTTAGGATGTCAAAGTTTAATTGCAGACATTGTTGCAGGTATGTTCTTAGTATTTGAAAACGAATACAATGTTGGTGAAATCATTACAGTTGGAGACTTCAGAGGAACTGTTACAGAAATTGGTATTCGTTCTACAAAGATTTTAGATGCAGCAGGAAACATTAAGATTATCAACAACTCAGATGTATCTAATGTTATTAACATGTCAAGAGAATTATCTCTAGCTATCGTAGACTGCGAATTCCCATATGATGTACCAATTGAAGTAATTGAGGGATTATTAAAAGATAACTTTGATGACTTCAGAGAGAAGATTCCAGCAATTATGGAAGGACCATACTACAAAGGTGTATCCGGATATGGTGATTCAAACGTTGCAGTAAAAATTGTTGCAAAGTGTCAAGAAGAAGACAGATATCAAGTACAAAGAGACTTATTAAGAGAATATCGTAGAGTATTTAGAGAAGCAGGTATTGACCTCTCATTCAATCAAGTTGTTATTTCCAACTTCAAGCCAACAGAATATAAGGCAACAAACAAGATTAAGAAGGAAGCAGAACAATTTGTTGCAGAGCAAAAAGAATTATCCAAAGATTTGGATCAATCTAACCAAACCTTATAAACCTTACGTTCATTCATCTTTAACAATATAAGACTTTTAAAGGCCGCTATTTCGAATAAGATTTAGCGGTCTTTTTATTTTAAAATAAAACTGGTATAATACTATTAATTTAAATTGAGGTATAAATTATGAAAACATTAGTAGCATATTTTAGTGCAAGCGGAGTAACAGAAAGAGTAGCAAAAGATTTAGCAGTTGTAACAGGCGCAGATTTATATGAAATTGCACCAGCTGTTAGATATACAAAAGCAGATTTAAATTGGATGAATCCAAATTCTAGAAGCTCTGTTGAAATGAAAGATAAATCATCTAGACCAGAACTTGCAAATAAAGATGCTAAAATTGAAAACTATGATGTTATATATGTAGGTTTCCCAATTTGGTGGTATATTGCACCAACAATTATTAATACATTCTTAGAAGCTTATGATTTTGCTGGCAAGACAATAGTTCTATTTGCAACATCTGGGAGCAGTGGATTTGGCGAGACTGTTCAATATCTAAAGGGAAGCGTAGACCCATCCACAAAGATTATAGAAGGTGCAATTTTAAATAGAAGGCCATCTCAAGAAAAGATTAAAGAATGGGTAGATGGCTTGCGTATATAAAATCGTATAAAATAAGCACTTTTTGAATAAAACTAAATATTTTTGAATAAAATAATAAATTAATGAATAATGGAGATAAATAATGAATTACGCAAAAACAGATAAAATCACAGATAAAGTGGCAATTGAGATGCAAGATGGTGGAGTAATTGTTGTTGAATTAGATACAGCTGGAAATGCTCCAATTACAGTTCAAAACTTTAAAGATTTAGTTGCAATAAAGTTCTATGATGGTCTTATTTTCCATAGAGTAATTAAAGACTTCATGATACAAGGAGGAGATCCTTTGGGAACAGGAACAGGTGGTTCAGATAAAGAGATAAAAGGTGAGTTTAAGATTAATGGTGTAAACAATAATATTTCACATCAAAGAGGAGTTATTTCTATGGCAAGAGCTATGAATCCTAACTCAGCATCATCCCAATTCTTTATTTGTCATGTAAATTGTAATTTCTTAGATGGACAATATGCAGCTTTTGGAAAGGTTGTTGAGGGTATGGATGTTGTAGACAAGATTGCAAATGTTAGAACAAACTACAATGACAAGCCTTTAACACCACAAGTTATGAAGAGTGTATATTTTGTAGAATAAAAAGTAGATATAAAAAAAAGAAGTGTACCGAATGGTACACTTTTTTATTATTAATAAAGATTACATTTTTGTTTTGTAATAAGAAGTTCCAAGGATATCTTCAAGTGGTAAGAGTTCAACATTAAATGAACTATCTGGATTAATTGTAATTATTGTACCGCCACGTTGTTGATGTCTCTTTTTAATTCTAAGGTATGCTAGATAGTCTATGGACATACCATATGTTAACTGTATACCTTTATAAGTTAAAGAAATAGTATTTAGATGGTCATGACCAAAGAACATTCCTTTACATGAACCGAATTTAACCATTTCCTCAAAGAAATGTCCCTCGATATCCTTTGGATATCCAAAGTAGTTATCTTTTTCTTGAGCAAAGCCACAATGGTATATAACGCTCTTATCGCCTCTATAGAACTTTTCGAATGCGTCCTTAAATTCCTTTGGAGGAATATGGAAGAATGCAAGAGAAGGGGCTATGGTGCCTTCAGGAGAGTTTTTAATAACAGTTTCTTTGTACCATTCAATTTGGTCATCATGAATTGTGTCAAAACCACTAGTGAAGTACTTTGTTAAATAAGCATTTGAATCTATGAACATCAATAGATTATTTAAGGACCCATCTGCATTTAATAACTTGATACAGTAGTTGCCTCTATCTGTTCCTTTATATTCTCCTTTTTGGAAAACACAATTTGGAAGAGACTCATAGAAATCTGCCATTTCATCCTTGTTATATTTAGACCATGTTTCGCAATCATGGTTACCAAATACCATTGCCCAAGGAATATTATAACTTTCAATTAAATCCGTAAGTTTTTTAGATGTCTTTAGGTTGTTTATAGAACAACCAAAGATTGGGGCTGGCCAGAAGAATATAGGATAAGCAACATCTCCAGTTACAGCTATAAAATCTGGTTTTGCCTCATCTATAATTGTCTTAACTGCATCCAATGTCATCTTGTCAGATTTTTTAGTCCAAACACTACCACCAAGATGAATATCTGTTAATTGCAAGATTCTATATGGTTTACCTTCTTGCATTTGAAGGGATGTTAGTTTTTCCATAATTATTCCTCAGTTTTATCGTCAGCTTTATTCTTTTCAATTTGAATATGTTCTGCTTGAGATGTTTCTGCAGTTAGTAAGACTTCTTCAGCAGCTTCTTTTTGTGCTTCAGCCTTTGCAATTATTTCATATGCTTCAGCTATATCTTGTTCTGCTTGAGAAATAGCTTCATCTGTTATGAAACCTTCTGGAGGAACACCGCCAGGGTCTTTCTTGCCATATAATTCATGTACAAGATCTGTTCTTTCTTGTTCTTCTTCATCTGAAAGTTGAGTTCCATTACGTCTTGATTCAATGAAGTAACGAGCACGAGCAAGTTTCTTGTTATTAACTCTATATAAGAATGAAGCAATGAAAGCAATACTGATTAAGAGAGCAATACCAATACCAATAACTAAACGAATTGCTAATAATGCGCTAGCAGGTTGTCCATCTACTGGATACCATTTTGGATCGTTTGTTGTGTTTTCGATATATCCAGCACCACCTATAATCCAACCTACAGAACCAACTGCTAATGCACCAGCAATTTTACGTGCTAGAGTCATCATACCAGAGTATGTACCTGTTGGTCTTTCGCCTGTTGCCATTTCTGCAACGTCAACTGTATCTGGGAATATAATCCATGGCATCATTTGTGCTCCACCGAATCCAAGACCCATCATGAATGCAACAATTGGAACTAAAATAGGAGGTGCCCAAGTTGGATCCATAACTGCCATCATGATACCGCCAATGATATAGAATGGTAATCCCATACGGAAAGCAAATTGCTTACTCTTTTTATCCATTAAAACTCTTGCAAGAGGGAACATAACAACAGCTGCTACCATTAATGGTGCAACGATGAACATAGAAGACATATTCATACCGAATAATGTATATCCATGCCATACATCTGTTGCATAATATACTGCTAAAGCAGAAATCATATCCATACACATAAATGCTGTTACATACATAACAATGTGCCAGCGATATGATTTATTCTTATATGGCTCAACATAGTTGTTAATGAAAATCTTGAAATTGAACTTTATTTTTGGTGTTGTTGGTTTAATTCTTTCTTTAGTGAAGATACCACAAAGGATAAGACCGCCGCCAAATAATGTACCAAATATAGCAGTCATCAAGATCCAGAATACAACTGGTGAAATGTGTGGGAATATACCTAAGTAACCATCTTTATTTGTTAATGCTTCAATTAATACAAGAGGTACTACGTAAGCGATACCAGATGCTAAAGCACTGAATACTAACTTAACTGTATTTGCATTATTTCTTTCTTTGAAAGAAGGTGAAATATCTGAAGAAAGTGAAGTGTATGGAACTTGAGATAATGTAGATGCCGTATTCCATACAATATAGAAGATTAAAACATAGGCAGTGAATGCAGGTGTACTAATATCGCCTGATACAGGTGCGAACAATAATGTCATTGCAATAATTAATGCAATACCACCAGCAACTATGAAAGGTTTTCTACGACCCCATTTTAATCTTGCGTTATCTGAAATGAATCCCATTAATGGGTCTGTGATAGCATCCCAAATTTTAGCAATCATCATGATTGTGGATGCCATAGCCATAGCGATACCGAAAGTGGTCATATACTTAAGCATTACACAAGACATAAGTGCAACACCACCGCCATCCATTAAAGCGCCCAAGCCATAAAAAACTTTTTCTTTACCAGGAACGTGGTCTCGTAATTCTTGCTCAGTTAAAACTTTTTTTGCTTTTGCCATAAATTTCCCTCTAAATAATAAATATCATTAAAATATTAGCAAAAAGGAAATACTAATTCAATAATTGATTTGAAAAATGATTCTTATTTATATATACTATATACTGCCGTGGGGGTATAGCTCAGTTGGTAGAGCGAAGCGTTCGCAACGCTTAGGCCAGGGGTTCGAATCCCCTTATCTCCACCAAAATGTAAAAATAAAAGGAGCAAAAGCTCCTTTTTTATTATTCAGTTCTTAATGCAATTACTGGGTCTTTCTTTGCTGCTATAACAGATGGAATTAAACCAGAAATAACAGTAATAATTATTGCTCCAGCTATTAATACGAATGGATGCCATATCGCCATTCGCATCATACTATCTATACCAATTGTAACATTCAATATTGCATTAGCTGGATATGTTAGAATAAATCCTAATAATACACCTATTAATCCAGATGCCAAACCAAGAATTAATGTTTCAACATTAAATACATTTGAAATATCTAATTTTCTTGCACCTAAAGAACGCATAATTCCAATCTCTCTTGTTCTATCTTGAACTGATATATACATAACAATAGCAATAAGAATCATTGTTACTATGACTGAAACAAGAGCAACAGCAATAAGTATGTATGTTATAGTATTGGACAGTGTTGTTAATTCGGTAACTGCCGAATCTAAATCATCCGAATATGTTATAACATATGTAACATCTGTTGGGTCTTCGCCAGCATCTTCACGTTCTTTATCTATACGTTCTTCTTCAGCTGCTTGATTTGAATTAAATTCTTCAATAAATGAACTAATTTTAGCCTTATTTCCAACCGAACTTGGATAAATATATATGAAACTTGGTTTATCTAAATCTCTATAGTTTGCACGCGAAAGAATTGTATTATATTTGCTCTCATCTATGGTTTGATTATTGGTTACATCGCTTAATATTAAATCAGCCATGTGCATTGGACTTTTATAATAATTAAGTGTCTCAATTTCTTCATCTGTTAGGTATTCTTGTAATTGTTCTTCCGTTGCAGTTTTATAATCAAAACCATCAGGAAGTTTCATAACAATATTCATAAGTTTTGTCATTGCTTCAGAATATAAATTATATTCTGCAATTTGAGCATTAACATAAGCGCTTTCGTTTGCATCTTTAATAATTGTTGTGCCTAGTTCAGATGTGTATCCAACTATACCATTTATACTTCCTTTAGTGCCTTCTTTTGCACGGATAATACCACTAATTTTAACTGTTATTGCACCGTTTATAATAGCTTCTTTAAGTTTGTCTTGAGTAGATTTTTTGAGATTGTCATATCTATGAGTCATTTCGTTATAAACATATGCTTTAGATGTTGGAAGGATGTAAAATTCTTGCCCAATGATACTGTCAAAGTTCTTTTCATAATCATCAAAGTAATGTTCATCGCCCATTGCGGAAAGCATATCAACAACTGCAATTTCATTTAACAAAAGGAGATCAAAGTCTGTAATTTGGTTGTATTCATCTAAAACAAGAACAATTTCATTCATATTAGTTGGAAGAGCACCAGCAAGAATGTCATATTGATTTGCAATGACATCCATATTAATCATCTCATCCCAGAAGTTGAATTTGTCTAACAATGATGAAATGCCATCATAATCATCCTCAGTAGTGTTTTCATCTTGAAGCATTTCTAAGACACCACTGAAAGTATCACTTTCAGATATTGGATTTATTAAATCGTATGTCTCATCTTCGGCATCATATTTATATATATTCATATTAATGGAGTAATCATATTTATAAGTGCCTAATGTTGTATCGAAGTTTTCTTCAAAATATTTTTTAAATTTAGAAATGTCGTTGGTTTTTCTAACGCTATTTAACATCTCTTCAAACATTTTTGAGAATTGGTTATAAATGAACATCTTTTGTTCTTTTGTATATTTGGTTCTATCTGTATCTTGATCCGTGAATAAATCTAGGACTGCAGAATAATTGAGAGAATCTCCATTAAGTTCATCTCCACCTAAGAAATCTCTAAATGTGCTAATAAGAGAATCTGATCCAGATGATACAGTAATAGGATATTTGGACATAGATTGTGATTCAAACTCTTCAATATATTGGCTGAAACCGTTGTTTAATGAAAGAATTAAGGAAATAGCAATTATACCAATTGCTCCAGCAATTGAAGTTAAAATACTTCTACCACGTTTCGTGATGATGTTTTTCCAAGCAAGTTTAGCCGATGTGAAGAAAGACATGGTTGAAGCTTTCTTTCTTCTAGATTTCTTTTTTGGTGTTGACTCAGCAGACATTTCAACTGGTTCTTCTTCATATGGATTACTATCTGAAACCAATAAACCATCTAATACTTTTACAATGCGTGTAGCATATGTGTTGGCTAATTCTTCGTTATGAGTAACCATAATTACAAGTCTTGTTTTAGCAATTTCTTGTAATATATCCATTAATTGGATTGAAGTTTCGCTATCTACAGCACCTGTAGGTTCATCTGCGAGAAGAATCTCTGGTTCATTGACAATTGCCCTAGCAATTGCAACACGTTGCATTTGACCACCAGATAATTGATTTGGACGTTTATGTATTTCGTTTGCAAGTCCAACCATTTCAAGTGCTTGCTTTGAACGTTGTAATCTTTCTTCACGACCTATACCTGATATTGTGAGGGATAATTCAACGTTGTCTAATACGCTAATATGAGGTATAAGGTTGTAACTTTGGAAAACGAAACCAATTTTAGTATTACGATAATCGTCCCAATCTCTATCTTGGAAGTTCTTCGTAGATTCATTATTAATTAAGATGTCCCCATCTGTCATTCTGTCTAAGCCGCCAATAATATTCATCAATGTGGTTTTTCCACATCCTGATTGGCCTAGAATAGCAACAAATTCATTTTTCCTAAAGTTAAGTGAAATGCCTTTAAGAGCATGAATAGTTTGGTCTCCGACATAATAGTCTTTTTTGACGTCTATTAGCTTTAACATATTTTCCCTCTTATGCGTGTAATATATAAATAATAATATTATTTTGTTAATAATTCAATATAGCCTTGACTTTGTGAACATATGGGCTATAATTTAATTAAAACCTTTAATTAATTATTTAGGAGTTAAATTATGAAGATAGCATTAGGTTCAGACAAATCCGGTTTCGGACTCAAAGAAGCAATTAAAGCAGATTTAATTGAACAAGGATATAGCGTAGATGATTTAGGAACAACATCACTTGAAGAAGTACATCCTTTTTACCAAGTTGCAAGCGATATCGCACCATTAGTGCAAAATGGAACATATGATAGAGCAATTCTTGTTTGTGGTACAGGCGCTGGAATGAATATCGTAGCAAACAAATATGAAGGAGTTCATGCTGTAGTTGCTGAAGGAATATATACAGCAAAAATGGCAAGAGCTATAAACAATGCACAAATTCTTTGTATGGGCGGATGGGTTGTTGCTCCAGAAATGGGAATCCAAATGGCAAGAGTTTTCCTCCAAACAAATTTCTTACAAGATTTAGAAGAATGGAGAAAAGGTTGGCTCACAAATGCTGCAGCAAAAGTAAAAGATTTGGAAGATAACATTTATAACAAATAATTAGAGGTATACTATGGCAGAATACAATTTTGCAATATCTCAACCAGTTCGTATTGAATTTGGTGAAGGCAAAGCAGAAAGAATACAAGAATTAGCTGATAAGTATGGATTTAAAAAAGGCTTACTTGTTTGCGATAAACTATTTGTAAATAATGGATATGCACAAAAGTTAATTGATATTACATCTTCTTTAGCAGATGTATATTCAGACATCACACCAAATCCATTAATTAGCGAAGTTCTTAAAGCACGTGAGCTAATTATTAAGAGCAAAGCAGATTATGTTGTTGCTATGGGAGGAGGATCTTCAATGGACCTTGCAAAGTTTGCTTGTGCAATGGTTTATGAGGAAGGAGATATCTTAGATTATTTCTATGGACGTAAGGCATTTACTAAAAAGCCTATACCATTAATTGTTATCCCAACAACTGCAGGAACAGGAAGCGAAGTGACATCTGTATCTGTTTGTACAAATGACAAAACAGGTGACAAGGTTGCTCTAGCAAGAGAAGTCTTTTTTGCACATACGGCACTTGTAGACCCTAATTTGACACACTCATTGCCTCCTTTTGTAACTTCAACAACTGGATTAGATGCTATGGCTCATGCTATGGAAGCATATTGGTGCAAGGCACATAATCCAATTTCAGATGGCTTAGCAATAACAGCATTAAAGAAGATTTTTGGCAATTTATTAGATGCATATAAAGATGGAAATAATGCAAAGGCAAGAGAAGAAATGTCTTTGGGATCATTAATTGCAGGGCTTGCATTCGCTCCAACAAGAACAGCTGGAGTTCATGCTTGTTCTTATCCACTTTCAATGTATAAGCATTTATGTCATGGTGAGGCATGTGCATTTACTTTAGATTCATTTATACGTATTAATGGAAAGGCCGACTACCAAAGAATGACATATTTAGCTAAAGAAGTTGGATTTGATAGCATCGATGATATGGCAAATAGAGTATATGAACTAAAGAAAGAGATGGGAATGAAGTTAACACTAAAGGATGCTGGAATAGATGATGTAGCATTTATGGCAGAAAAGTGTGCAAACGAACCATTATTTAATAACAATACAATTAAACTCAATAAAGAACAATTAGAGGAAATGTTTAATAACCTAAGATGACATCCTATATCAAGAATCCAAAAACTTTGAGAAAAAGTAATAAAGCTAATGTCAAATTCACTCTTTGGACAAAGGGTGAGATGTCTAGACTACAACTTGCAAAGGAATTAGGATTAACCACACCTTCAATTACACAATTAATAAATGAATTAGAACAAAATAATGAAGTGAGTGAAGGTAAGAGTATTGTACGTGGCGCAGGAAGACCAGAAGTACTTATTAAACTCAATTTAAAAAAGGATGTAGCAATAGGTCTAAATATTGAAACGGATTATACACATATATCCATTTGTGGATTAGATGGATTACATGAAGAAAAGGTATTTAATACAAAAGAATTAATTCCTAACAAAATCCTAGACAAATTAATAGCTATCTTAAAAGACATTATTTCTAAGCAAAATAACCTAGTTGGTATTGGTGTTGGCATAGTAGGAATTGTAAAGGATGGAATATCTATAAATAGTTTTGGCATTTTAGAAAAGAATACGCCTTTAGAACAAATTCTTGAAACAAATTTAGGTATTTCAGTATCTGTAATTAATAATATCCAAGCACAAGCAAGAGCTCTACTTACATCTAGTGATGATAACTACATGTTAATTAAGCATTCACCAGGAATTGGATGTGCAATTGTTGCAGATGGAAAGGTCGTAAACGGAGAAAATAATAACGCTGGAGAGATAGGTCATACCATAGTAGAAAAGAATGGAATTGAGTGTAGATGTGGCAAGAAAGGATGTTTAGAGGCTTATGTCGCAGAATGGCACATTGAGGACTTGTACTATACAGAAACAGGAGATAAACTATCTATTCTGCAAATATACAATAATTATGAAAAGGATAAAATTGCAACAAAAATACTAGATAAATGTATTGATTATTTAGCTCTTTCAATACTAAATATTTCAATGTTTACAGATCCAAAGAGGATACTTTTAACAGGTGGTATTTTTGCTCAATCCAAACTCTATAAAAAGATAGTAGATAAAATATATTCCCTAGGTTTTAACAATGATTGTACTATAGAATCTATAGGAGAAGATAAACAATTAAAGGCACTATCTGGTGCTAAGCATATATTATTAAAGAAAATATTCGAGGTATGAAAATGAAGCAAAAAATTAAACTTGGTGTAGTATGTTTAACAAGACACACATTTGATTTCAATGCAGCTGCAGAATTATACAAAGGCATTTTAGAAGACTTATCTAAGATTGAAGCATTGGATGTATGTGCATATGAAAAAACAATACAAACACAAGATGAAGCAATTGAAGTAGGAAAGTATTTTGCATCTAATTTAGTTGATGCAGTTGCTGTTATTTCTGGAACATTCCATCTTGGACATTTAGTTCTTGAAATTAAGAAGATTTGCGACAAACCACTTTTATTATGGGGTCTACCAGAACTTCCATATAACGGCGGCAAAATCAGACTTAACTCAGTATGTGGTGTAAACCTTAATGCAAGTAACTTAACAAAAGCAGGATATAAGGATTTCACATATACAGTATCTAACAAAATAGATGAAGATTGGTTAGATGCAATTCGTATGATGGTTGCTCTTAAGAATGCAAACGTAGGTATTATTGGTTATAGAGCAGATGGTTTCTTTAATGTTGGAATTGATGAACTTGCAACTTATAAACAATTTGGATGTCTTGTAAACCACTATGAATTGTCTGAAGTATTTAATTATGCAGAGGATGAGAAAACTAAAGCTTTCTATGATGCAAAAATCAGAAAGATTTTCAATATAAGTGGAATTACTGAAGATCAAGTAAAGAAAGTAACATCTCTTTGTTCTAAGTTAAAGAACTTTATACAAGATAAGAAGATAACAGTTCTTGCTATTCGTTGTTGGCCAGAATTTGCAGCTGGATTCGGTATTTCACCATGTGCAGCAATGTCTTTACTTCAAGATGAAGGATATATAATCGCATGCGAGGGAGATATTGATTGTGGTTTAACAATGCTTGCCCATAGGGCAAGTGGTGCAATTACACCATTTATGGCAGACTTATCTCAAGTAAATCTAGAGGAAGGAACAGCACTTATGTGGCATGATGGCGTTGCTCCATGTTCACTATGTGATGGAATTTGTACGCCAACATTAGATACTTATTTTGCAGGCGGTAAGGGCGTTACAGCAGGTTTTGTAATGAAATACGGTGATATTAACATGGCAAGACTAGATAGCGTTAACGGCAAGTACAGACTCTTACAAGAGAAAGGAACGGCACTTCCAATGGATAAAATTTTAGCTGGAACATATGCAAAGGTTAAATTTGAACATGATATGAAGTCTGTTTTAGACAGAGTAATATATTCTGGAATAGCACATCATGTATCTATGGTATATGGTGATTTCACAAAACCTTTTGCAATATTTGCAAAACTTATGAATATTGAGATTTTATAATATATGTATTCATTCGTAAAGACTTCTGTTAAGAAAACATCTGCCATTGTTTTAATGGATGTAGTGTGGGCTGCATACCTATTTATTTCAAATTGGGTTGTAGACTACCTAGATTCTGCATTTGTTGCAGGCATGCTATTAAGAGGTGCTGCTTTTGTATTTTTAACAGTGTTTTTACTTTGTAAAAAAGAATTTAGAGAACTCTTTAAACAAGGCAAAATTACATGGATTTTATTGCTAATTGGAGTTCTTGGATTTACAACAGACTTATTTGCTAATATTGGATTTAAGTATGGCAACCTAAGCACGGGTGCAGTATTATTAAAAACTGATATTATTATGACAAATGTCATAACTGTTGTAATTTTCAAACATAAATTACATGCGAAAGAATGGATTGGATCATTAATAATGCTTGGTGGTGTTATTTTGGTTCTAGGAGTTGGTAGTAAAAACTTTAGTTTTAACTGGTATGATTTATTCTTTATTGCATCAGCAATAAGTGTAACTATAGATGCATTCATTATTAAGCATGCAAAGAACGTATATCATGTAAAATCAGATATGATAGCTTATTACAACAACATGGTAGTTCTAGTGTTATTTACACTAGCATCCTTTATCAGTGGAGACTTTAAGCTATTAGGTGTAGTTAAACTTAATTATGTATTCTACATTTTATTCGTAGTTGGTGGTTTAGCTCAAACATGTATATATATCTTCTACTATTACAACTTAGACAGAATGCAAGTATGGCAAGTAAAACTTGCTTTATTGGTTATTCCAGTAATTAGTTTAATTCTTGGTGTATTAGTAGATGGAGAGAAGGTAACATGGCTTCAAGGACTAGGAATTGGCATTATGTTAATTGGTGCTGTAATAGTTGTTATTCATGTTAAATTAAAGAAACACGAGAAGGTTATTAAGCAAACAGAAATGGGCTTATCTGATATCCCAAACGAGGGTGAAATTAAGCATATAGATGAGCTTGAAAATAATCAAGAAAATGATGATTTAGGGGGCAAAAATGAATTTAATAATTAAGGACAATGAACTATCTCTAGTATACAATAATAAAACAGTATTTACGCACACAGAAATGCACCCATTTATTAGTGCAATTAAGGCTAATTATAAGTACTCTACAAGCCACGGAAATTTCCAGGTTAAGGAGACAATTAAAAAGAGAATATTATTAAACGAATATGAGATAGAATCTAAGTCAAATAACGAACTTGTTATTATATTTAGTGCACAAAATATTGCTATCAAAGTAATGGTAAATGTCGAGAATAATGCACTACGTTTTAGTTTTGATACTGAGTCCAAAGATTTAGGTTTTGAGTTCAATTTTGCAGGAGATCCAGACGAAGCGATTTTTGGTGGTGGTGAGCAATATCGCCAGTTAAACCTCAAGAATGAGATAGTTAAAAACTGTGTTTCGGAACATATCGTTATTTGGCCAATCATTCAAAAGACACTTCTAAGCTTCATGCCATACAAGGAAAAAGGTCACTTTAAAATTGATACTTATGCCCCAATGTCCACTTTTGTTTCATCAAAAATGTATGCTATTCGTTTTGATGTATCTAACTATGGAATACAAGATTTCAAAAACAAGAATATTCTTAAATTTAGATACGATGGTTGCCCTAAATCTGCGCTATATGTATTAGGTAAAAACTTCAAAGAAATAGCAAAAAGATTGAACGACGATATACCAAATAATGAGTACATTCCAGAGTGGGTCTACAATGGCTTAATTTTGGGTGTTCAAGGTGGTATTGATAGAGCAGAAGAAATGGCGAATAAGCTCATAAATTCTGGTGCAAAAATTTCATCTGTTTGGTGCCAAGATTGGTCTGGTAAAAAGATCACTGCTGCAGGAAAACAAGTATACTGGAATTGGGAGGTAGATTCATCACTTTATCCAGACCTCAAAAATAGAATTTCAGCTCTAAAAGAAAAGGGAATTAGATTCCTAGGATACATCAATCCATATTTAGTAAAGGATGGTCCTTTATACAATTATTGCAAAGATAAGGGATATCTCATTAAGAATCCAAAAGGTGAAATTTATCATGTCAAGAGTACAACTTTTGATGCGGGTATGATGGATTTAACAAATCCAGAGATGGTTAAGTATCTCCAAGAAACATTAATTAAGAAAAATATGCTAGATTTAGGCATAGATGGATATATGGCAGATTTTGGTGAATATTTGCCAGTAGATAGTGTCTTATACAATGGAGATGCAAAGATATTACACAATGAATGGCCAACATTATGGGCAAGATTGAATAGAGAAGCAGTAGATTCACATGAAAGAAAAGAAGAAATTTTCTTCTTTACTCGTTCAACATACAATGGATCTCAAAAATACACAACAATGATGTGGAATGGAGACCAACACACTGACTTCACAAAGGATTATGGTATGCCATGTACTATTCCTGCTTCATTTAACTTAGGATTTAGTGGTATGAGCATGGTTCATAGCGATATTGGAGGATTTATTAGCTTCCAAAAATTACAAAGAGATCCAGAAATATTCACTCGTTGGATGGAAATGAATACATTCTCAATGGTTATGAGATCTCATGAAACTATTAGACCAGAGGCAAATTCTCAACCATATGATGATGCAATAATATATAACACTGCAAAATTAACAAATGTACATGTAGCATTAACCCCATATCTTAAAGAATGTGCAAAGCAGGCACATGAAGGTATTCCAGTAATGAGACCAGACTTCTATGAGGATAATGATTTTTCACTTCGCAAGGAATTATATAGTTATTTCCTTGGTGATGAAATTTTTGTATGTCCAGTTATTGCAAGACATGCAACAGAAAGAACAGTACATTTACCAAGCGGAAATTGGAAACAATTCTTTGTAAGCAAAGAATTCGAAGGTTCAAAAGAGATTAAAGTTGATGCACCTTTGGGTATGCCAATTGCATTCTACAGAGCAAATGGGGAATTTGCTTCTTTATTTGAAACAATTAAGTTGTAATTTTATAAAAAAAGTATTTTACTAATGGTAAAATAAGATATTATAATGGTAAAAAACTTGGAGGATTATTTAAATGAGCGAATCAGTTAGACCAGTTGAGATGAAAAGAATCGAGACTAGCGAATTAGCAAAAGCATTCATCGATGAGCAAGTAGAACTTATCAAGAAGCAAGTTGGAGATGGAAAAGTTTTATTAGCATTATCTGGTGGTGTAGACTCATCCGTTGTTGCTGCATTATTAATTAAAGCTATCGGTAAGAACTTAGTTTGTGTTCACGTAAACCACGGTTTACTTCGTAAAGGTGAGCCAGAACAAGTTATCAAGGTATTCAAAGAGGAATTAGGCGCAACTCTTATTTATGTAGATGCAGTAGACAGATTCTTAGATAAATTAGCTGGAGTAGATGATCCAGAAACAAAGAGAAAGATAATTGGAAAAGAATTCATTGATGTATTTGCTGAAGAAGCAAAGAAGATTGAAGGAATTAAATTCTTGGCACAAGGAACAATTTATCCGGACATCTTAGAAAGTAAGGGTATTAAAGCTCATCACAACGTTGGTGGTCTTCCAGAAGAACTTAACTTCGAATTGGTTGAACCAGTTAAACTATTGTTTAAAGATGAAGTTAGAGTAGTTGGTAAAGAGTTAGGATTACCAGATTCAATGGTATATAGACAACCATTCCCAGGCCCAGGTTTAGGAGTAAGATGTGTTGGCGCTATCACAAGAGATAGATTAGAAGCAGTAAGAGAAAGCGATGCAATCTTAAGAGAAGAATTTGCAAAGAATGGCTTAGCTGGCAAAGTATGGCAATACTTCACAGTAGTTCCAGATATGAAATCTGTAGGTATAAAAGATAATAAGAGAACTGTAGAATGGGCAGTAGTTATCAGAGCAATCAATACTAAGGATGCAATCTGTGCAACAGTTGAGGAAATTCCTTACGGGATTTTATTCCACATTAGAGACAGAATCTTAGCTGAAGTTAAAGGTGTAAACAGAGTATTATTTGATATCACACCAAAGCCAACTGGAACAATTGAGTGGGAATAAAAATTAAACAAAACAAATATTTAAAAGAGGTCTTCGTGGCCTCTTTTTTATATTCTTAACTAAACAATTGAAAAAATTGTTTAATCTGTGGTATAATTTTAAGTCAAGAAAAAAATAACTTTTTAGGAGATTATAAAATGGGATTTATCAAGAAACAATTATTGAAAGTCATTTCATGGGAAGACCAATCAACAAACACAATGGTATACAAGTTTGAATGTCCAGATCGTTATGCAATTATGAAGGGTTCTCAACTTATCGTAAGACCTTCTCAAGCTGCTATCTTTGTATATCAAGGAACTGTTTGTGATGTTTTCACAGAAGGTATCTGGAAATTAGAAGAAGGTTCAACACCATTCTTAACAAAGATTGCTAACTGGAAATATGCATTCGAAAATCCAAAGCAAGTAGATGTTTACTTTGTAAACCTTAAGAGATTCACTCAAATGAAATGGGGTACACCAAACCCAATCATGATGAGAGATAAAGACTTTGGTATGATCAGAGTAAGTGGTCATGGTGAATATGCATTCCACGTTTCAAAGCCAGACACATTCATGAGAGAATGTTTTGGAACATTAAAAACATATAAGACAGAATTAATTCAAGAACACTTAAAGAGCATCGTTCTTCAAGAATTAACAGACCTCTTAGGCGAATGTGAAATACCAGCATTAGACTTAGCAGCTAATTACAATGAACTTGGTAATACAACAAAAGAAAACTGTTCACCACGTTTCATGGAATTAGGTTTAGACATTGATGCAGTTTTAATTAGAAACTTCAAGTTACCAGAATCTGTAGAAAAAGCAATGGATGAAAGAACATCTTTAGGTGTTATTTCAGATGCAGTGGACGTATATGCAAAAGTTGAAAGTGTAAAAGCTATGAGAGATGCTGCAAAAAATCCAGGAATGGGTGGTACATTTGCAGCTGCAGGTATGGGAATTGGTGTTGGTGCTGCAATTGGTAAGACATATGCAGAATCATCTTCAATGTCAGCAGCAAAACAAATCAAATGTGCAAAATGTGGCTCAATGGTAGATGAAAATGCTAAATTCTGTCCAAACTGTGGCGCTCCAGCAGCAGTAGTACGCGGCGGTTCAGTATGTCCAAAGTGTGGTGCAGCAGTTTCAGAAGGTGCTAAATTCTGTCCAGAATGTGGCGAAAAATTAACAGCAGCATGTCCAAAGTGTGGCACAGCAGTAAAACCAGGAGTTAAATTCTGTCCAAATTGTGGAGAAAAATTAAATTAAGAATATGCCTGAATTAAACGGAACTCAAGTTGAGAAATGCTCCAACTGTGGAGCAGATATGATATATAGTCCAAAGCATAGAGCTTTGTTTTGTCCTTATTGTGATTCAGTAAAAGAAATCAAGTTAGAAAGGCCTAAATTTAAGGACTATTTTGCTTATGCAAAAGATGGATTTGTAGCAGGCTCAGATGTTAAGTACCATTGCCCTAACTGTGATGGTCTAGTTGGACTTACGGGATTTACAACATCTCTAAAGTGCCCATTCTGTGGTGCAACTAATGTTATTAAGTTAGAAGAACTTAAAGGTCTAAAACCAGATAGTGTATTGCCATTCTTAATTGCAAAAGAAGAGGCAGTTGAATGTGGTAGAAGATGGTTAAAGAAAAAAATATTTGCACCTCGTAAGGCAAAGAAGATGTTTGATCCAAAAGAGATGAAAGGTATATATATACCTTCATTCATCTTTAATGCAGATACATTCTCTAAATACGATGGACGTTTCGGAGAAGAATACCAAGTCCAAGTAAAGAGAGGAGACCAAATAGTTACCGAAACAAGAGTACGTTGGTACAACGTATCTGGAACAATATCTAAAGATTTTGCTCATATAATAGTTGAGGCAAGCTCACAAACAACACAAAAACAAATTAATAAGATAAATTCCTTTGATGTAGAAAACCTCGACCAATATAACAAGGCTTACCTTGCTGGTTATGAGGCTGAGAGATATAGCCAAACTCTTACTGATTCTTGTAATGTTGCAAAAGACATTATTGAAGACAAGATTAGAAAGGCAATTATAGCTCAATATAATCCAGATAGGATTGATTACTTAAATGTTCACACAACATATAACAGTATCACCTATCAATATGCACTATTGCCAATATGGCAATCTGAATTTAGTTACAAACAAAAAATATATAACTTTATTGTTAACGGTAGATCAGGGGCATCTACAGGAAAGGCACCAGTTTCACCACTCAGAGTACTCATTGCAGTATTCTTGGGATTATGTGCAATTGCAGCAGTCTTAGTACCAATTATCTACTATATGTTAACAGACTAGGAGGGCAATATGATCACAAAAGATACATTGATTATGGATGCATTACAAATGGGTGACACACAAAAATTGGCAAGTATTTTCATGTCTAATGGTATGGGTTGCTTAGGATGTGCTATGGCACATGGCGAAACCGTTGCAGAAGCATGCATGGTACATGGAATTGATGCAGATGCATTAATTGAACAATTAAATAAGGCGATTGCAGATGAAAAATAATGATACATCAATAAAAGCCATAGCAGAAAGACTAGTAGAACTTAGAACTTTCAATGGCTATACAACAAAAGAACTAGCAGACATGCTAGAGATAGAAGAAGCTGTATATCTTAGATATGAAAGTGGCGAGGATGAAGTTCCAATTAACACAGTATATAGAATTGCTGCGAGATTAGAAACAGAACCATCCTATATTCTTAATGGTTTAATGCCAGAAGAAACAGAAGCTTTCATGGTTACAGCAGGTAATGGTTTGTCTGTCAAGAGATATGAAGGTTATTCCTTCTCATCTCTTGCTGCAGGTTTTAGAGATAAAGAGATGAATCCAATGCTTGTTACAATCTCTCCAGCAGATGCACCTGAATTAGTAAAACATGATGGACAAGAATTCAACTATGTTTTAGAAGGGGAGCTTAGAGTTATCATTGGTTCAAAAGATTATTATCTAAGAGCAGGGGATAGCATATATTTCAATCCACAACTACCACATGCTCAACTTGCAATGAATAACAAACCAGCAAAATTCTTAACAATTATTACAAAACTATAATATAGAGGCAAAAAATGGCACAAAAGTATTACATTACTACGCCTATTTACTATGCTAGTGGTGATTTGCACATAGGACACTGTTATACAACAGTGATTTGTGATGCTATTTCTCGTTTTAAGAGAATGAACGGCTTTGATGTTTTCTATTTAACAGGAACAGATGAGCATGGTCAAAAGGTTGAACAAAAGGCAATAGCAGCTGGAAAGACACCACAAAAGTATGTAGACGATATAGTATTAAAAATCAAAGATCTTTGGAAACTTTTAGACATCTCTTATGACAAGTTCATCCGTACAACGGATGATTATCATATGAAGACCATCCAAAAGATTATGGAAAAACTCCTTGCAAACGGAGACATTTATAAGTCTGAATATGAGGGCTTATACTGTACACCATGTGAGAGTTTCTGGACAGAGTCACAATTAGTAAATGGAAAGTGTCCAGACTGTGGTAGAGAAGTTAAACTCATGAAAGAAGAAAGTTATTTCTTCCGTCTTTCAAAATATCAAGATAGATTAATGCAATACTATGAATCTCATCCAGACTTCATAGCACCTAAGAGCAGACTTAATGAAATGGTTAATAACTTTATTAAACCAGGTCTTAAAGATTTATGTGTCTCTCGTACATCATTTAAATGGGGTATTCCTCTTACTTTCGATGATAAACATATTGTATATGTTTGGGTAGATGCATTATCTAACTATATTACCGCTCTTGGTTATCTACAAGACAATGATGAGAACTTTAAGAAATATTGGCCAGCAGATTTACATATGGTTGGAAAAGAAATCGTAAGATTCCACACAATTATATGGCCAGCACTCTTAATGGCATTAGATTTACCACTTCCAAAACAAGTATATGGCCATGGTTGGTTATTATTTGGTGGAGACAAGATGTCTAAATCTAAGGGTAATGTTGCAGATCCATACTTCTTGGTAGATAGATATGGCATAGATGCCATAAGATATTATCTTTTAAGAGAAATCCCATTCGGTTCAGATGGTACATATACATCTGAGATGTTAATTAAGAGAATTAACACAGATCTTGCAAACATCTATGGAAACTTAGTACATCGTTCTCTTGCAATGCTTGAAAAGTATTTTGGTGGTGTTATTCCAACTCCAGGTGCAAGAACAGATTTAGATAATGAAATTATCTCAATGGCTGAGGGATTATTAGATAGATGTATTGAAGATATGGATAAGCTAGATGCACCTAAAGCATTAAGCGATATCATGGAAGTATTATCTCGTGGCAATAAGTATATTGATGAAACTACACCATGGAATCTTGCAAAGAATGGTGACATGGAGAGACTTGGAACAGTTATGTATAACTTGTTCGAGTTGATAAGAATATGTAATGTAATGTTACAACCATATCTTACTGTTTCACCAAGCAAAGTCTTTGATGCATTAGGCACATCTGATGAATTAAAGACCTTTGATTCTATACGTAAATTTGGTGGTATTGTTCCTGGAACACAAACTCATACAATGGCACCACTCTTTAACAGAATAGACGAAACTAAGGAAATTGAATTCATCAATAAGTATTTAGATGATTTAGCAAAACAAAAGGATAAAGAGACTAAAATGGAAGGAAAAACATCCGATTCTGCAAAAACAACACCAGAAAATGTTGTTGATGTCAATGAGATAACAATAGACCAATTCATGACAATTAAGTTAAAAGTTGGTGAGATTTTAACGGCTGAAAAAGTAGAGAATGCAGACAAACTCTTAAAGTTCAGTGTTAAGGTTGGAGATGAAACAAGAACTATTGTAAGTGGTATTGCAAAATACTATACACCAGAAGAAATGGTTGGAAAACAAGTAGTAGTTGTTGCTAACTTAAAACCAGCAAAACTTAGAGGTATTGAATCTCAAGGTATGTTACTTTGTGCATGTGATGGAGACAATATAGTTTTAGTTGCTCCTATTAGCAAAGTAACGTCAGGAAGTGAGGTTAGATAATGATTATAGATACTCATTGCCATCTTAATGATGAAAGGCTTGTTCCTCATGCAGAAAGAATAGTCTCTGAAATGCAAAAAGATGGTATTGAGGCTCTTATAAATGTTGGATACGATTTCAAATCTACAAAGACAGCTGTAGAATTTGCAGAGAAACATAACAATGTTTATGCAACAATTGGCATTCATCCAGATGCATCATATACAGATTGTTCGGAAGATAATTACGAAAAGATGTCTATACTATCTCAATCCAAGAAAGTAGTTGCTTGGGGAGAGATAGGTTTAGATTATTATAGACTAGATGATCCAAAGACCCCACCGAAGGCAATCCAAAAAGGTGCTTTTATTGAACAAATAGAAGTTGCATCCATGTTAGGTCTTCCAATTTCTATCCATATGAGGGATGCAATAGAAGATACCATTGAGATTTTGAATGAAAATACTATGTATTTAACCAATGGTTTTGTAATGCATTGTTATTCTGGTCCAAAGGAATTAGTTAAACGATTCGCCGACATGGGTTCATACTTTTCTTTTGGCGGCGCAATAACATTTAAGAACGCAAAGAGAAACGTTGAGGCATTAAATGAAGTACCTCTAGATAGATTATTATTAGAAACGGATTGCCCATATATGGCTCCAACACCACACAGGGGTGAAATGAATGAGCCAAAATTTATATCTTTAGTTGCCGAAAAAGCTGCAGAGATTAAAGAAATACCTGTGGAAAAATTAATTGAGATTACAACTAATAATGCAAAAGCATTATTTACTAGGATAGAAAAATGAAAAATTTTGTATATGAATACGGAGATAGTTTATACATAAACTTAACAAATAGATGCTCTAATGCATGTGAGTTCTGCATTAGAAACTTCTCTAATGGTGTAGGCGAAGATAACCTTTGGTTAGAATTAGAGCCAACATATGAGCAAGTAATTGAAGATTTATCTTTATATCCACTTAAAAAATACAAAGAAATTGTATTTTGTGGTTTTGGTGAACCAACTTATAGATTATCTATTTTGGTACAGGTTGCATCTTATTTAAAGAGAAAAGGCTTTATAACAAGATTAAATACTAATGGTCATTGTGATTTAATCAACAAAAGAAACGATTCAGCACAAATTCTTGCAAAGTGCATAGATCATATCAACATTTCTTTAAATGCTGCAAGCAAAGAATTCTACAATGAAATTTGTAGACCACTTCCAGAATTTAAAGATAAAG
>Ga0256405_10005370_pt1 | contig 22308 bp, 20 predicted proteins | sample RumenRJG_02DNA_FD_189096 | JGI IMG/M metagenome (GOLD analysis project Ga0256405, IMG submission 189096) | Bovine rumen microbial communities from Lethbridge, Alberta, Canada - RJG_02 | ecosystem: Host-associated > Mammals > Digestive system > Stomach > Rumen | place: Canada: Alberta... | reverse complement strand
GTATAAGCTTCCACAGATAGCCGGTGATAAGCACCGCAAGCGTTGTGGGAATAAAAATCACCGTACGATACAGCTCCTTATACTGCATGGTACGGTTCGTCAGAATAGCCGCAAAGGTGATGCCAAGCACATTCTGCACGCACATATGAATCATAAAGAAAATACAGGTATGACCAAACGCGCCCCAATACCGGGCAGATTTCTCAGGATCGGTGAACAGCGTGACAAAATTGTCAAAACCCACGAACGAACGCGGCCCCACAGGATTACCGCTGAAAAAACTGAGCTTCAGGGAATCCACAAGCGGATACGCCATGAACACTATATAAAAAAGCAGCGCGGGCAGAAGATAACGTATCCAATACCCGGCGCTCATTGTCATCCCTTTTTTCATATCTCTATTTTCCTTATGATGATTGCGGACACTGCGCACAACCTTTTGCTCAGTTCTTGTGCAATGCCCATGGTTCATTGAAAAAGCTCCGGACAGCCTTGCAGTCCGGAGCTTCAGCAGGAAACTGCCTAGAACTTATACTGAGCGGCCACCGAATCAGCGGCCTGCTGCGGGGTCATGGTTCCCTTCATCACGGCGATCACCGCCTGATTCATGGGTGCATACATATTCATCATGACCGGCCACACAAACCGTGCGTCGGTTTCTTTTCCCTTGTTCAGGGCAAGGAATTCATTCGCATGCGCATCCTCAAGCTTGATCGGGAAAGAGATCATCGGATAGTAGCCGACAGGCAGATTCTTTGAGGCGGTGGCAGCACCGGCTTCGGTACACAGCCATGCCAGGAATGCCTTGGCTTCCTCAGGATGGGCAGTCTTGGTATTCATAGTCAGCGCCATATCCGGGTGGAAGCAGATGGCAGTCTTACGTCCTGCAGGAGCAGGCAGCGCGAACACGCCCCACTCGAACGGAGCGTCCTTGTACACACCGGCAGTCCATGAACCGTCCATGAACATCACGGCCTGCTGAGTATTGAACAGTACCTGGCTGTCATTATAGGTAACGGCAGCAAATCCTTCCGGCAGATACTTGGCTACGTCGCCCATGGCCTTATAGGCCGCGACAAACGCAGCGTCATTAAGCTTTTTTTCGCCCTTTTCATACTTTACGCGCTCAGCGGCACCGCCCACATAGTCGGGTACCACGCCGCCGAGGAAGAAGCATTCAAGGATGTCCCATTCATCGGCCACACCGTTGGCAAGCGGCGTATAGCCTTTGCCCTTAAGCTTGTCGCACAGTGCAAGGAATTCTTCCCATGTTCCGGGTACAGAAAGTCCTTCTTTCTTGAACACGTCTTTATTATAGTACACTGCGTGAGACACCGCGGCGAACGGCACCGCGAACATTTTTCCATCTTTGGTCATCCACGGAGCACGGTTTGATTCGCTGAAATTGCTCATAAGACCGGGAATGTTCGTACAGTCGGCAAAGAAGCCGGCCTCATACAGTTCCTGTCCCGTAGCATAGGAACGTGCATACATCAGGTCAGGACCAGTTCCGCTGTCAAGCTGCAGACGCAGCGTGGCATTATAATCGGAAGGATTGGTAGGCTTGAACTGAATCTCCACATTCGGAGCAACCTTTTTATACGCAGCAAGCAGATTGTTCATCTGCTCCACATCATCCGCGCGCCATGAGCCCATGGTGAGCACCACTTTCTTACCAGAGCTGCCGCCGTCTTTTGAGCCGCCTGCGAACACAGGCGTCAGAGCCAGCACTGCCAGCGACAATGCAGCTGCTACAACCGTTACCTTTTTCATAATTCCTCCATAATTATGGCGGGCACTATATACCGCGGTACCATGACGGCACCGGCGGGTACCCGCAATCTTCTGCTTTTTATTGTGTGATCAAAAACGGCCAATGTCAAGCAAAACGTTCAAGAGAAACTCAGGTACTAACATTGGGAAATATGATTTGCTATACCTTATTACCATCCTTCGGCTGATCTATTAATACTTCTGTGAGTGTCATTTCTTTTCTCTTCATAAAATGAAGCGAGATATCCATCGCTGTAAAGGATTTTGCCTTGAAGATTTTATACAGAGGATTGTGAGTTGTGTGACGGCTGTCGATTGAAAGAAAAGTTACCTTACCGTTTTCATCCGCACGGAAAGTCATGTAGCCTTCCAGATAGTTTTCCAGACGGCGCTTTTCATCATCATAGGTACGCGGACTCTTTCCAAAAAACTGGTCCCGCGTTTTAAATCCATAGATATAAAAACTGCGGATATAAGTTCTGAAAGTATCAAGATTTTTAATCAGCTCCGAGTACGCCATACTTATAGTATATTCTTATTTAGCGATTTATCCCGGAAAAATTAGTGCGAAAATACACAGCAAAGATGGAAATCGTACCCACAATATCGAAAACAACATACAATTGATGCATGCTGAATTGCCTGAGGTTGTAAAAGAGCTTTTTACGGAGAGTAATTTACTCCTCTTCAAAATCCCGATAATCCATCTTCTTCCGGTCAGTACGCTTCTTCGCTGCCTTACCGCCGGTGCTCTTTCTGCGTAAATCGCCGTTTGTCAGAACAGAGATAGATTTCTCGCTGGACTGGCGGCGTTTTTTTTGCAATCCTGATTGCCCATTGCTTTCAAGCAGCTTCCATTCATCCTCTTTTTTGATAAGGATATCATTCGCGCTGTTAAGGTGAAGCGCAAACTGAAGCTGGCTATTTTCTGCCAGGTATTCAATGCAGACTTCCAGATCCTTTAAGCAGATTCCGGCTTTATTCTTTCCTTGAATCTTAGCGTTTTCACGAACTTTCTTTGCGAGTATGGCTTCGGTTATCAAAGACTTTTCTTTGAGCTGTTCAAGAGCTGCGGCTATTTCTTTTTGTATCGGTGTTAAATCATTCATTCTAAAAGAGTTCTCCTTTCTTCATTAGTTCCGGCATGTTTTTATGAATAATGCCATTCCGATGTTTCCGTACTTACCTGAATTGCACGGACATGCATGAGATGCTTGCATGGGATATACACGAGACTCTTGCATGGGATATGCACGAGTCTCTTGCATGGGACATGCATGAGACTCTTGCATGGGACATGCATGAGACACTTGCACGGACATGCATGAGACACTTGCACGGACATGCATGAGACACTTGCACGGACATGCATGAGATACTTGCATGGACATGCATGAGACACTGTTTCTAGTATAAACACGATGCTGTTTCCAGCATAAACACGATGCTGTTTCCAGCATAAACACGATGCTGTTTCTAGCATAAACATGCCGCTGTTTCCAGCATAAACAATACATTGTTTCTAGCATAAATGTGATACAGTTCCTGCCATAACAGAAACCAGTGCAGGTAAGTTCCGCCCCATCTGAATCTTTTGCATACCGATGCATGTGTTTCTGATGGGGCAGTTTTTATTTTTCTGAGCATATAGTACGTGCGGCATCCGCTCCTACTTCGTTATATCCTTCCTGGAAATAATGGAAATCATCTTTCATCAGTCCGCGCTCACGCATCGTCTCAAACAGACGGGAACAGATAGTAACGCGGCTGTCGGTGCTTGCAATTTTTTCCTGTGCATCACGGATAATACTGTAATCAATGTTCTGGCTGCCGTTATACTTACCGATTTTTACCATATAGCAGTGCTCAAGTCCCCAGCCGAGCACCGTGTCGAGCGTTTTTGTAAAATAACTGATATAGTCACTGCCGCTCATGCCGCAGTCGCCGTCAGACTCGCCCTGGCACCACAGCAGAAGCTTGCGCCGAACTGTTATGCCGGATTCATCAAAAAAGCGGAGCGCAGATTTTACGCGTTCTTCGGCGTCAATCATAAAAGGGGCACCCGGCTGCCAGCGCAGAATGCTTGAGCCGCCCTTTGAGGCCGAAACGCCGACCACCGGTATGCCGGTGCAGGTATACCACGTGTTGACGAACGAAGTCACCATTGATCCGGACTTTCTCGGATCATTTATGCCGTCAGCCCGGTTTTCAGTAATGCCGAACGGCTCTTCCAGAGGGCTGAGCCTGCCGGGTGCGGATACGGCGCGGTACTCATAGCCGGCGCCCTCGATAAGCTGCGGAACCGGCTCCGGGTGCTCTGCAGAAACCGCCCCGCGGCCGGCCATGTTGGACTGTCCCATAAATAAGATAAAATCGATTTTTTTCATATCTACATGGTATCCAACATTCACAGACCTTTCAACTGCACTGTACCCGCAGCCAGCAAAATCACGTTCCGTACTGTTCTGTACAAAGAAACCTGCCGATACAGAAACGGGGGTATGTTATGAAAAAACACTCAAAGCTCGTTAGTATTGCCGCAGCGGTCCTGCTGTCCGGCAGTGCGATCATGTCCGCACAGCAGGACGATGCAAAGCTTTTTACGTTCAAATATAAGCAGGACGACACATACCGGATTCTTTCAACCGTACAGGAAGATGTGTATATCAACAATGTTCCTAACCACCATTCAGAAATCGTCAGCCGCATAGCCATACATGTTACCGGAATCGATAAAGACGGTAACGGAATCCACGAAGCTTCATTCATGACATCCGATGAATCCCGGGGCGGTGTAACCGGCACACGCCTTACATGGAACGAAGAGTATAAAAGCAAATACACTAAAAGCCCGCGCGGTGAGCTGACTATTGAGCCGGAGTACTTCATGCCGGTGGTACGCGATATGCCAGTATTTCCCGACAAGCCGGTAAAGCCCGGCGAAACATGGCAGCACTCAGGATACGAGGCGCATGATCTGCGCAGAACATTCGCGCTGGAGTATCCGTATCTGGTTCCGTTTGACGCCGTGTACACCTATGAAGGCCAGAAAACCGCAGACGGAAAAACATTCCACGTTATCACCGCCACCTATTCGCTGTACTTTGAGGCGCCCGAACCGGAAAACAGTCCCCGGACTGCGCTCTACGCAGAATATCCTATGACCACTATGGGCGTGTCAAAGCACACTATCTACTGGGACAGCTCACGGGGTGCCATAGACCACTATGATGAAGAATTCCGTATCACGCTCACCACTTCATACGGTAACATCTACCGCTTTACCGGCACCACGCATTCTGAAATCACCGAATTCAAGCGGACCGCCACAGAAGAAAACGTACAGAAGCTGCAGGAAGCGGTGGGCAGGCTGCAGCTGCAGAACGTATCAGTCACCAAAGGCGACAAAGGCCTTACACTGAGCATTGAAAACATCCAGTTCAAGCCGGATTCTGCCATTCTGCAGGACAGCGAAAAGGAAAAGCTGCGCAAGATTGCATCTCTGCTTAAAGAATTCCCCGATAATGATCTGCTCGTAAGCGGACACACCGCACTTGCAGGCAGCGCCGCCACCCGGCAGACGCTTTCTGAGCAGCGCGCCAAAGCAGTAGCCGACTATCTGATTACGCTCGGCGTAAAGGACGCGTACCACATCTTTACACGCGGCCTCGGCGCAACCGTTCCCATCGCCACAAATAAAACGGAGGAAGGCAAGGCCCGTAACCGCCGCGTAGAAATTACGATCATGGACCAGTAACAAGCATAAAAAAACCGGTACCTGAAGGCTCCGAAAAGCCTTTAAGCACCGGCAGGTCTATTCGTTACGTTATACGACCATCTGTTTCAGTTACTTGCTGCTTTTTTCTGTGTAGAATTCAAACGCTTCTTTGTCCGTGAACTTGTTATGGACAATCTTTCCGATAGCGGCAGCCATAGCCTCAGGATGTACGCACTGGAAAATATTGCGTCCCATATCAAGGCCGCGCGCACCCTGCTGGATGGCGTTGTATGCCATGGTCAGAGCTTCTTTTTCAGGCAGCTTTTTACCGCCTGCAACGACGATCGGTACCGGACAAGCGGCTACGATCTCATCAAAGTTCTCGCAGTAATAGGTCTTTACCATCTGAGCGCCGAGCTCCGCGATAATACGGGTGGCAAGCTTAAAGTATTTGGGCGTGCGCTCCATGTCTTTGCCGACTGCAACAACACCGAGCGTCGGAATGCTGTAGCGCATGGCCGCATTGATCGTCTTTGACAGGTTATCAATGCTCTGGAGCTGTCCGTCTCCGCCGATAAACGTCTGTACCGCCAGACAATCAGCGTTCATACGGATCGCATCCTCAATATCTACGGCAACCACTTCATGGCTCAGATCTTCGTTGAGCATGGAGGAGCCGGAGCTCACACGCAATGCCACCGCCTTGCGGCAGGAAGGCTGTATGCTCGTGCGCAGCGCGCCCCGGGTGGCCATCAGCACATCAATATGCGGCATCAGGCGGGGCAGCAGCAGGTCAAGCCGCTCCAAACCGGAAACAGATCCCATAAAATATCCGTGATCAAAGGCAAACATCACCGTGTTGCCGGACTTCGGATTAAAAATGTTAGACAGGTGCTTTTTCATGCCCCAGTCAAGGTTACCCGCGCCCTTTACATGAAATTTGCCGTCTACCGCAAAAGGAGTACCCACATGATAATCATGGGCTACTTTAAGGCCGTCCAAATCTGCCATTTTTTCCCTCCATATAATTAGGTAATGTACAAAAGAACCGGTGCGGGCTGAGCCCGGCACCGGTTCCTACAAATCACAAAATCAGAAATCAGCCTGCAAAGCGCCGGGCTTTTCAAGCCGATTCTTTCAGCCTAGAAATTATAGTTGTCCATGTTGTCTTTTGTAAAGACAGCCCGCTCGGGCAGAAGCACAACGCCGGAATCAGCGGCGGTATAAGCGCCGGGCTCCAGAACGGTGTTAGGCTCGATTTTCACATCGCCGATGGTAGGAACATTGATGGTGTCGCCTACTTTCATCGTATGACCGGTTGCTGCCCAGTAAGCCAGATAGCAGGCGATTCCGCCCTGAATCTTAACATCCCACAGACCCCAGCGGGTAAGGATACCGGCGCGGCAGTAGTCTTTGATTGCGTTCGGAGTTGCAAAACCGGTGATAGAAACCTTGTCTTTGTTCAGGCCCAGGTTCTGTGCAGCCTGCAGCTGACCGGGCAGAGCCGTTGAGTCATTGCAGATAATCAGGTCAATGTCTTTGTGTGCTGACAGAACTGCTTCACCAACGGTGATTGCCTTTTCTGCATCCTGGTTGCTGTAGTAGTTATCAGGAGCAACATTGATCCATGACGGATAGTTCTTTCTGATATATGCTTCACCGGCAACCTGCCATGAGTTCTGGTCAGTTACCGTAGCCTGTGAATAGTGCCAGCAGTATTTGATCGCGCCTTTGGGATCAGCGCCTCTGTCTTTCAGAGAGTCAACGCCCATGTCAACAAGCATTTTTCCGAGGATCTCAGGAGTTCCCTGAGAAGTCATCAGCTGACGAGTAGATGCAACGGCATCAGAGTCCCATGTCATGACGGCTACACCGGCATTGCGGGCAGCTTTCAGAGCCTGATCAACACCGCCTGCATCCAGAGTTGAGATAACGATTGCATCAGCACCCTGCTGAACCGCATTGTTGATGATGTTTACCTGATTGGCAACGGCTGCATCGGGGCTGCCGTCATATTTGATTGTAAAGCCGACTTTCTTTGCCAGCTCCTGAGCGCCTTCATTGGCAACTTCAAAGAATGCGTTGCCGCTGACCTTCGGAATGAATACAACAACAACATCCTTTTTCTTTCCGCCGGATGCACCGGCGCCATCTTTTTTACCGCCTGCAAAGACCATACCGCTGATAAGCGCCATAGACAAAGCTACCGACAACAGTTTTTTCATTGTGTCCTCCTATTTTTCCCTTTTCCTCGAGAGAAAAACTGTTTTATTTGTTGTAACCTTTCAGTTACATTTACGGATCTTTCGTTTGGCAAAAGACAGGATACTGCCGCCTTCTGCAGAAAGTCCGCGGAATGCTACGATAACGATCAGCAGGATGCCGACCGGAATATCAAGATACTGGGTATTCATGCCCGCCATGGACAGGCCGAACCGCATGATGCCGATGACAAGCGCCGACAATGCCGTACCGACAATAGTTCCCACACCGCCGGTAATGGCGGTACCGCCGAGTACTACCGCAGTAATAATCGGAAGCGTAAGCTCCTTACCGAAATCGGCTTTTGCAGTTCCCAGATACGACGTAAGCACAATGCCCGCAAGCGCGGCGCCCATGCCGCACAGCGCATAGGTGGTCATGACAACCACTTTTGTGTTGATGCCGGAGAATTCCGCCGCATTCGGATTAATGCCGCACATATACACATACCGGCCGTATTTTGTTTTATGCAGGATGATATAGGCGATCACGATCATGACCAGGAACAGCAGGATCTGTGTCGGTACAAACTTGAACAGACGCAGCTTGGTGAATCCGGTAAAGGCATCGGGGAATCCGCTGATACCCTTGTACAGCTCCACCTTTGCAAGCCGCGTGATGGAAATGGCCAGACCCGAATACAGGAACGATCCGCCCAAGGTAACCACCATCGGCTGAACCTTTGCGTATGCAATGATAAATCCGCTGAGCAGGCCGCAGAGCGCACCGGCAACGACCGCAACCACGCAGGCGGCCCAGATGTTCATGCCGCACTGCTGCCACGCCACGCCGACCACAATCGAAGACAGACCCACGATGGATCCGGCCTGTATATCCATACCGCCGGCAATAATGACCATCGTCTCGAACAGCGCGATGATGCAGATAGAAATAAAATCGTTTATAGAGCCGAACAATACCATAGGCCGCAGAAAGCGCGGATTCAGCGTTCCGAACAGAATAATTTCACAGGCAATGACGCATACCAGCAGCAGCTCGTTGCCGAAGGTTATTCTTTTTTTAATATCAGCAAGATTCATTTACTGTTCCTCCTGCGCTGTTTTTGCAAGCAGACGCATACGCCGGGATTTTTCAATCGAATGGTGCTGAAGCAGAGCATCAACCGCCACAATAGTTATCAGAAGAATACCGGTAATCGTTCCGTCATAGTCAGATGAGAATTTCAAGAACACCAGGATACGGTCTATGGACGCCATAATCACCGCGCCGATCATAGCACCGATCAGGGAGCCTACGCCGCCCGACAGGCTGATGCCGCCAAGCACGCAGGCCGCAATCGCTTTCATTTCATATCCGTTGCCCGCGATCGGCGTTACAAAACCGATGCGGCTTACGTAGATAAGACCTGCAACCGATGCAAACACTGATGAAAGCACGAACGCGCTCATTTTGGTAAAGTGCACGGGAATACCGATAAGCGTTGCGCCGCCGATATTGTCACCCACCGCCGCAAAGTTCCGGCCGCAGGGCACCCGCTTCAGGAAGAACGTGCCCGCCGCAGCTACGACAAGCGTTCCCCAGTAGAACCACGTGATACCGCCGAGCGTCGCCTGGCTCAACGCCTTATAGGCGTAGGGCAGGTTTTCGACCCACCGGCCGTTCGTATACACATAGATCAGTCCGCGGATAATTCCGTTGGTACCAAGCGTGATGATGATGGACGGAATATGCAGATACATAAGGCCGAATCCGTTTACCAGACCGCACAGCGTACCGATGCACACCGCCACGATAACCGCCACAATCCACGGAGAACCGTCACGGATAAGCGTGGCGCTTACGGCAGCCGTCAGTCCCATTACGGCACCTACAGAAACATCTATTTCGCCGATGATAAGTACAAAGGCAATACCAATAGAAAGCAGGCCGAATACGACGCTGGAATTGACCGTCTGCATAAGATTACGTTTCTGAAGAAAATCGGGATTAACCAATCCGACGATCAAAAACAGCACAATCACAACAAACAGTGAAAATACTTCACGGATTTTTGCAAACCGTTTTATACTGGTTATACAGTTCATTTTGCAGGGCTCGCTCATTTTTAAGACTCCACCATTGCTTTTTTTACACCGAAGGATGCAGCCATCAGATCATCTTCATTTATCTGATCCTTGGTGAACTCATGATTTATCCTGCCGCGGTACATAGTCACCACACGGTCGCTCAGCGTCATAATCTCTTCCATATCGGAACTGATAAGGATGATGGCAATGCCTGTCTTTTTCAGCTCCTGGATAATGGCATAAACATCGCTGCGCGCGCCGGCGTCAACACCACGGGTAGGCTCGTCCAGAATCACCACCTTGGGATCCGTTGAAAAACATCTGCCCAGAATTACTTTCTGCTGGTTGCCGCCCGACAGCGATCCCATGATCTGATCGTCTCCGGTCACCTTGATATGAAAGTCATCGATGTATTTTGCGGCAAGGTTCTTTTCTTCGGCAGGCCGTACAAAAACACCGCCGGAATTACTCAGGCAGGCAGAGATCACATTGTTGCGCACGGTGGCAAGCCGGAAGATACCGTTCAGGAAGCGGTCTTCAGGCAGATAGTTGATGCCTTTGGCAATGATCGCCTTTGTTTTGAGTCCCGTTATATCCTCTCCGTTAAGCAGCACCTGACCGGAAAGCACTTTGTCCCTGCCGAACAGCGTGGTGGCAAGCTCGGTTCGTCCCGCGCCGACCACTCCTGCCATGCCGAGGATTTCGCCGGAATAGACATCCAGATTCACATCGGCAAATCCATAGCCGCTGTAGTTTTTCAGCGACATCACCAGCTTGCGCTCCGCGCACTTCGCGGTGCCGGTCTCCTGTACTTTACAGGGGGTGTCGCTTCTGCCCTTCTGCATCAGTCCTTTAAGCAGCATGTCATAGGTAAAATCCTTTACATCACCTTTCATCGTGATCACGCCGTCAACAAGCAGACAGATGGTATTCGCAATCTCGAACACCTCGTTCATACGGTGCGTAATATAGATAATACCGACCTTTTTCTTCTGCAGGTCTTTTATGATGGCAAACAGTGAATTAACTTCATCAAAGGTGAGCGATGAAGTAGGCTCATCAAAGAACATGATATGAGCTTCCCGCATCAGTCCGCGCAGTATTTCAACCAGCTGCTGCTCCGCAATCGAAAGCGTGCGCGCGCTCCGGGCCAGATCAAGCTTCCAGCCCAGCTGGTCAAGGATTTTCAGCAGGCGCGCATGCAATGCACCCATATCACCTTTTATCCCCATAAGCACATTCTCTTCCAAAGTCATATTCGGAAACAGCATGGGCTCCTGCGGTATAAGATATACGCCTGCATCAAGCGCAGCTGACGGGCTGCCGAATTTAAGCGGTTTGCCGTCTATGGTAATCGTACCGCAGTCAGGTTTATTTATACCCATAATGCACTTTACGAGCGTACTCTTTCCGGCTCCGTTGCCGCCGATCATGGCGAGCACATCTCCGGGATATACTTCCAGACTTATTCCTTTAAGAACGGCGTTGGTTCCAAACGATTTGTGCACATCTTTTACAGAAAGCATCGGTACATCACGTCCTTCCATCGTTACACGTACTCCCTCTTTTTATATAAAAAACGAACTTTTGTTCACATTAAGAACATTTTTCACATTTAGTGTAAATCTGAAATGAATAATTGTCAAATAAAAAATAGAAAATTAATGTAATGAGCCGTAAAAACTGCCAATCCTCTTAAAAATAAAATTATTTTCTTGCGAATTTCAAAACCCTATGATATTATTGTTTCTGTAGTGAACATTTGTTCACTTTAATTCACTATGGGACATGTATCGGCACAGTAATGGCAACAGGCATAGAAACAGAAAAAGAACTGATCATTCGGGCAGCATGGTACTACTATATACAGAAGAAAACTCAAAAAGATATAGCGGAAAAGCTTAATATCTCCAGAATGCGCGTTCTTCGTCTGCTGGAAAAAGCGGAGCAGGAAGGCGTCATCCAGATAAAGATCAAGAACAAGCACAGCGACCGGCTTGAAATTGAGCAGCAGCTTATCCAGAAGACCGGACTCAAAGATGCGTTCGTCATTCCTGATCCGGAAAGCCAGGATCCGAATCAGTTCACCGACACGCTCGCCCATGCCGGAGCTCTGTACATAGATGAATATTTTGCGGACAACCCGGTGATCAACGTAGGCTACGGAGACACCACCGGCAGGGTGATGAATCATTTTGCCCAGATGTCCGAAAAGCGTCCCACCTACGTGTCGCTTACCGGCGGCGTGAGTATCTATCTGCTCAATACCAAGGCATCGCTGAGCAGCGCGAACCTGTACCTGATTCCGGCACCGTTCAAAGCATCCACCAAAGAAATGGTGCAGGCCATCAGCTCAGAGGCAGCGGTCATAGAAATAGCACAGATGCACAAAAACGCCGCCTGCACCATCATCGGTATCGGCGGCATGAACGATGATGCCACGGTCATAAAATCAGGCATTATACCAAAAACAGATTTTGACTTTTTAAAAATCAGAGGTGCCGTGGGCGATGTACTCGCTCATTTCTTTGATAAAGACGGTACCCCTATCATTACGACGGCGGAGGAGCATCTGATCTCCTATTCGCTTGAAAAGCTTGAGGGCCTGAATAACGTCATAGCTATTGCGGGCGGCAAAAAAAAGTACGAAGCCATACGGGCTGCCGTCAAAGCGCGGTACTGCAATATTCTTATTACCAACGAATCCACCGCAGACTGGCTGATTCATTCGATATAGGAGGAAAATAATGTCTGCTAAGTATGTTATGGCCATCGATGCCGGAACCGGCTCAGTACGCGCGGTTCTGTTCGACGTGCAGGGAAATCAAATCGGCTGCTCACAGAAAGAATGGACGCACCGGGAAGATCCGCGGTATCCGGGCAGCATGGATTTTGACTGGACTACGAACTGGGAGCTGACAAAAAGCTGTATTTCCGGAGTACTTAAAGAAACCGGCATAGCTGCCGCCGACATTGCGGCAATATCCACCACCTGCATGCGCGAGGGCATCATTCTGTATGACGCTCAGGGCAAAGAAATCTGGGCCTGTGCTAACGTTGACGCCCGCAGCACAAAAGAAGTGCTTGAGCTCAAGGCCGCATCCGCCACGCTGGAACACGAGCTGTACCTTGAGTCGGGACAGACATATTCATTGAGCGCCATTCCGCGTATTCTATGGGTTAAAAACAATCTTCCGGACGTCTATAAAAAGACCGCAGCCGTCGGTATGTTCAATGACTGGCTTATCTACAAGCTGTGCGGTAAGCTTATTGTGGAACCGAGCAACGGTTCTACGAACGGCTTATTTTCGCTGGCTTCCAGAAACTGGGACAAAACCATTGCATCCCGCTGCGGGCTGCGCGATGACATATTCCCCGCCGTACAGGAAAGCGGCACGCAGGCCGGCACGGTAAGCGGCAAAGCGGCTGCCGAAACCGGACTAGCAGAAGGCACGCCGCTCATCATCGGCGGCGGTGACGCACAGCTGGGCACCATAGGCGTCGGCATTACCAAGGCGAACGAGGCGGCCATATTCGGCGGTTCATTCTGGCAGTATGAATACAACACCGACTCGCCCGTCATTGCTGATGACTTTACCATCCGCGTTAACTGCCACGTACAGCCCAAGCTGTGGCAGTATGAAGCGCTGGCGTTTAAGCCGGGACTGGTGATGCGGTGGTTCCGGGAAGCGTTCTGTCAGGAAGAAAAAAAGCTGGCGCAGGCACAGAACACCGGTACCTATGCCATCATGGACAAATATGCCGAGCAGGTTCCCGCCGGCAGCAACGGAATGATCTGTGCGTTCAGCGACGTCATGAATTTTGCCTCATGGCGGCACGCCGCACCTACATTCACCAACTTTGACCTTGACAGCAGCAAGTACAACAAATATACGTTCTACCGTGCCATACTTGAGAATACGGCGCTCGTTACCTACGGCCACATGCAGCTCATTAAAAACAATGTGGGCAAGCTGCCGCAGAGCGTTTCAATCGGCGGCGGTGTGGCACAGAGCGCGCTCTGGAGTCAGATAGTCACTGACGTGATCGGCCTGCCGGTACGCGTGCCGGTTGTAAAGGAAGCCACAGCTCTCGGCGCGGCCATGATAGCCGCCGTAGGAGCAGGCATCTACACAGATATAACACAGGCTGCGCAGCACATGGTGCGCATTGAAACCACGCTGCAGCCGGACATGAAAAACCACGAGCTGTATATGAATGCATTCGGCACATGGCAGAAGGCCTACAAGGCGCAGCTTGACCTTGCCGATCAAGGCGTTACAAACTATATGTGGGCGGCGCCCGGAGCTGCAGTTTCAGCAGGCGGACGCTAAAAAAAAGAATATAAATCTGCCTGCGGAAACTTCAGTTTCCGCAGGTACACTACACAAACGGAGGATATAGTATGTTTATTGTAGATGAAAAAGACAAAGAATACCGGTTCGGCGACCACGGCCCCAAATACCTGATGAAAGGCCCGCGCATGAATTTTGCGATCGTACAGTTTCAGGCCGGACAGGATTTCCGCGCGCACTATCACAACATCATGGAAGAAAACTTCTACATTCTTGAGGGAGAAGTCGATATTGTGGTGGACAATGTGGTGCACCACCTTACAAAAGGTCAGTTCATCCACATAGAGCCCAAGGAAGTACACTATGTGATCAACCGCTCGAACGCCGTCATGCGCATGGTATCATCGCTGGCGCCATTCCAGGAGCAGGACAAAATCGAAGTGGACAACCCCAAGCTTGACTGATCATGACGCACAGGCTCACAAGCCATAAAAAAACGGCGGAGCAGGAAGAATCACTTCCGCTCCGCCGTTTTTTTGCCAAGATAATTTCTGACGGTTACAACAGCTTTTCCTTCTGCATAAACGCCACAGAATTTGCCCAGTAGTCAGTGAAGAATCCGTCCACGCCCAGCACAGGCAGACGGCGCAAATCTTCTTCTTTATTCACCGTATACACGAACACCTTCAGTCCGCGTGCATGCGCCTTGGCAACAAACTCCGCAGACACCGTGTCGTACCACAGATTCACAGAAAAAGCATGCATCGCCACCGCCGTATCAAGCAGCGTGTCATTATAATAGCCGCCGGTAAGCGCAGCCTTCACTTCTTTTTCCAGCACGGCGCGCACCGCAGGATCAGAAACTTCACGGGCAATCACCGCGCAGCTCTGCTCATAGTCCGTAGAGAACGGAAGCATAAAGTTTTCTTCGCCGTAGTTGAATATCTTAGAAAAAAGCGCGTCACGGCCGGCAAGATCAGGCAGCAGCGTCTTGCGTCTGATTGAACCGTCAAGCAGCGCGATTTTTATCTCAGGCATAATCCTGCGCATTGCGGTCAGCTCAGGCCAGCTGAACGAACTTATCAAAAAGTCATCCAGATCCAGCTTGCCCCCAGCCACATATTCTTTAATCAGGCCGCCCGCCGCACTGCCGGTGTCATCACCTTTCAGCTCCAGATGGATCGCAGGCCTGTCCTGCTTGGCATACGAAGCGCACAGGTCAAACACCTCTGACAAAAGCGGAATAGAATCCTCTCCGTCCGCTACACTTCCGGCATGGAGCGCCCTGATTTCTGCAAGCGTTTTTTCGCGTACAAGTCCCGTGCCGTCAGACACCTTGGACAAATTAAGATTATGAACCACCACCATCTTGTGGTCTTTGGTAAGCTGAACATCAAATTCAAATGCCCTCGCACCTTCGCTGACCACTTTTCTGATGGCCCTGATAGTATTCTGATTATAGCCCCTGTAATGGCAGCCTCTATGTCCTATTACCAGCATCAGCCCGCAACTCCATAAATAGCATTCGGAACGACAAGTGTAAACCACGGGATATACGTGATAAGCAGCAGCGTTATCAAAAGCGCTACAATGAACGGAATACACTCTTTGACAAAATCACCGACCTTACAGCTGGTGATACCGCAGCAGGTGAACATCATGGAGCCGAAGGGCGGCGTAAGACCGCCGATCATAATATTCACGATGCACACAAGACCAAAATGAATCACATCCACGCCAAGCGACGTAATTACAGGCACAAGCAGCGGAGCAAGAATAATAAGCGCCGCACCGCCTTCAAGGAACATACCCAGAATAAGCAGCAGGATATTGAAGATCATGAGCATTACATACTTGTTCTTCGTAATGTTCAGCAGGAATGCAGTCAGTGACTGGGGAATGCGTGCATAGTTAAGATAGTATCCGAACACATTCGCGGCAACGATGATAAGCACGACGCTCGCAGTGCCGTATACGGTTTCACGCAGAATCGGAATGATATGCTCTTTACCCAGATTCTTATACACAAACTTACCGATGACGATCGTATACAGTACGGCGATGGCGCCCGCCTCTGACGGCGTGAACAGACCTGCGCGCATACCGAAGATAATACCGAAGGGGAACAGCAGCGCCCAGATGGAATCCACTGCCTGCAGCAGCAGTTCCTTAGGAGAAGCGCGGCGCTCACGAGTAGAAACATAGCCGCGTTTTTTTGAAATCACATGTACCGTCACCATAAGCGCAAGCGTCATCAGCACGCCCGGTACATAGCCCGCGGCGAACATACGGCCCACAGAGCAGTTTGCTATAAGCGCATAGACGATCAGGTTGATTCCCGGCGGAATAACCGGAGTCACCGCAGAAGACGCAGCGGTAATAGCCGTAGAGAACGCCTTGCCCATACCGCGTTTTTCCATCTCGGGAACCAGCAGCTTGCTTTCCATGGCAGCATCGGCGTTCGCGGAGCCTGAAACGCCGCCCATAAGCATACTGAGCAGAACATTGGACTGCGCCAGACCGCCAGGCAGATGGCCGGTGAGCACGTCGGCAAACTGCATAAGCTTTCCGCTTATGCCGCTGTAGTTCATAATTGAACCGGCCATGACAAAGAATGGAATGGCCAAGAGCGGGAACGACTGCGTGCTTGTAACAAACTTCTGCAGCAGCAGCGCAACCGGCGTTCCGGTCTCAATAAATGCAAAGAATACAATCGTAGAACCGAACAGCGCAAAGGCGATCGGTATGCCTGTAAAATACAGCACCAATACAAGAATAGCGGGAAGATATGCGATCATGCCTCCACCTCCGTTCCAACGGTTTTGCCGGCCGCATCCTTGATCAAAAAGATCGCGGAATACACCGTCATAAGTATAAAGCTCACCAGTATGGACGCGCTGATAGTCACGGAGGAAATCCCCAGAACCGCGGTCGGCTTACGGTACGAAACTTTCACATACTTTACCGCCATATAAATGATATATGCATTTATCAGCAGCATAATAAGATCTATCACAACCCTGAACAGCTTTTTACCGCCGTCGGGCACATATTTGATAAGGAAATCAACGCTCACATGCAGCTTGCGCTTATAGCAGGCCGCGGCGCCTAAAAACACACCCCAGACAAAGCAGCCGGTGGCCACTTCCTCAGACCAGGATACGGGGCTCTGAAAGAAATACCGCAGGATTACATTGACAATAACGATCAGTGTAGTGGCGGAAATAAAAACCGCCGCGGCAATCTCTTCAAAATTCGCGATAAGTTTTTTTAAACTCACATCTTTCATATCTTAATCCGTGTACAAAATTGATAAAAAGAAGGCGGGCCGCAGGACGCATACCTGCATGCCCGCCTTTTTCGTCAGTCAAATAAAGGACAAGCGGCCTTATTTAGGCATCTTGGCGATTTCTGCGCGGATCTTCTGAAGAATGTCAGGATCTGCGCCTTTCATGATGTCCTTGTTTTCATAGACAGGGGCAACACGAGCGGCAAATGCATCATGATCAACGTCATTGAACTTAATGCCCTGTTTTTCAGCAAGCATTTTCTTGGTTGACTCGTAGTTGTTTGAAACTTCGCTGACCATGTGCTTTGCACCTTTGTCGAACTCTTCCTGAATGATCTTCTGATATTCTTTGGGGATAGAGTTGAACAGATCAGCATTGATGTATACGCCGCACACGCCCAGCAGGTGGTTGGTGAACGCCATGTTCTTGGCAACTTCTGCAGAACCGTTGGTTGCATATGCGTCAACGGTACCCTCAAGGCCGTCTACAACGCCCTGCTGTACTGCTGACAATGTTTCGGAGAATCCCATGGGAACTGCGGTTGCGCCCATGTAGTTGAGCGTTTCGACATACAGTTTGCTGCCCGGAGTGCGGATCTTCATGCCTTTAAGATCTTCAGGTTTGGTAATCACTTTGTTTGTCATCAAGCTGCGGAAACCGAAGATATAGTCAAGCGACAGAACCTTAATGCGATGCTTTTCCTCAAGCTCTTTCTTCATATCAGAAACCAGCTTGCTCTTGGTGAGCCACAGATACTCGTCAAAGTTATTGACCAGCATAGGACCGGCAAGCGCGTTGAAGTTGCCCACATAGTCGCCGATATATGACGGATCTTCAGCTGAGATGAACTTAGCACCCTGAGCTACCTGCTCCACGCCGTCCTTATAGACCGGAAGCTGGCTCTGCGGATACTGCTGGATTTCGATGGCACCGTTCGTGCGGGCCTTAATATTGTCACACACAATGGCAAGTGATTTAGTGAGCTGCTCATTGGGCGCGAATACATGGCTGAGCTTAAGAATAAGCGGATGCTCAGGGCTAATACCTGAATCCTTCTTTCCGCCTGCAAAAATCGCAGACGTCATGGCAACAGCCGCCACAGCGGTAAACAACAGTTTTTTCATTTTTCCTCCTAAAAAACAATCCGTTTTACCTTAGATACGCTTGTTAAACAAACTGGTTAACAAAGGTTGAACTTTTCAGTTAAACCATAAGCATATCTTTAACATACAACTTATTGTAAATGCTAATTCTTTATCTGTCAAATTTTATTTTGAAAATTTTAAGTCTTTAATATGCAATATTTTAGTTGCACGTTTTAAAAATCAATAGTAAAATCTGTACATACGTAAGTTAATAAAATGTTTAATTATTAAACAATTTATTAAACAAACTGGCGTACTTTCATACCGCACAGGAGAAGGATGCTGGAGTTTGCCGTATAACGTATAAAATACACAGAACCGGATAGCATAAAATGAAAAGGAATACACCGACCATCAGAGAGATCGCAGAAAAAGCAGGAGTGTCCACGGCGGCCGTATCCATGATACTGTCAGGCAAAAAGCTTTCCCGCTTTTCGGAAGAAACAATACAGAAAGTACTTGCTGTCGCAAAGGAGACCGGCTACACAAAGGCAAAGACCGGCAGAACCATTCTTGAGATCTGTCCAACAGTATTCAATCCGTATTACTCAACGCTCATACAGGGCATAGATATGGAAACGTTCGCCCACGGCATGACCACCATGCTGTACAATACCTACTGGGATGTGGAGCGTGAAAAAGAAATTCTTGATCTGGTGCAGCAGAATCCTGCAGTGTGCGGGGTTATATTCACCATGATACCGCAGCTGCATGAAACCGCCCTTGCGCTGAGCAAAAAGCTGCCCGTAGTTGCCGTAGGCGACCACAATGAAAACCTTCAGCTTGACGGCGTGGACATAAATAACTTCAGCGCAGGCTCGCTCGTGGCGGAGCACCTTATATCGCTCGGACACACGAACATTGCGTTCGTATCAACCAGTCTGAACTCACAGCACACCGCCCGTACAAGCCGTCTTGCAGGACTTGAGTCAGAATGCGCAAAGCATGAGCACGTACACAAGGTCAAAGTATATTCCAAGAATATTACCGCGGCGTACGAGCTGCAGAATGTGAACGTAGAGTATGAGACAGGCTACGAGCTTGCAAAAGAGTGTATGACCAATTCGCCGGAAGTGACCGCAATCGTGGCCACGAACGACATGGTAGCCTATGGTGTCATCAATGCCATTAAGGACGCGGGGTTCGCCATTCCTGAAGACTACAGCGTCTGCGGATTTGACAATATATTCCCGTCAAAGTTTCATGATCTGAATCTGACTACCATAGACCACTGCATCGTACAAAAAGGCCGGAAGGCGGCGGGGCTGCTGATTTCCCGGCTCGGTCTGCCGGAAGAAGAGATCGTTACCCGCATTGAGTACAAAAGCACGCTCGTACCGCGCGGCACGAGCGGCACGCCGCGCCGGTAACATCCGGGATGCAGCCGGCCGACGGACTAAAAATCCTTGAGCCGCAGAATCCGCATCACGCTCTGATCAAGCCGCCGCATGCTGATACGGCCTCTTCTTACCGCCTCAAGCACCGCATTGTACGCAGCTACAAAGTCCATGGGCATAAGCAGAATGTCATTGCCCGCCTCAAAGGCAAGCACGGCGGCCTCGCCCGAACCGTAGTTCTTTTCGATCGCCCCCATGGCAAGCGCATCCGTAAGTACAACGCCGTCATATCCGAGCTCGCCGCGAAGCCTGCCCGTTATCAGCTCGCGTGAAAGCGAAGCGGGATAGCCGTCATGCGCAGCCTTTGTAAGCGTAACATGTGCCACCATCACGCAGTCGGTAACATCCAGATTCTTTACGAACGGAATCAATTCACACCGTTTCAGCTCGTCCCAGCTTTTGTCCACCGCCACATAGTCAGCATGCGTGTCACCCTTAGTATCGCCGTGTCCGGGAAAATGCTTAATGCATCCCTTCATGCCCGTAGAATGCAGCCCGCTCAGGAACGCTCTGACCATACCGGCGGCAACCTCCGGATCGGAACCGAACGCACGGTTACCGATCACAATGTTCTCAGGATTTGTATTCACGTCGGCTACAGGCGCAAAGTCTACGGTAAAACCATATGACAGAAGATATCCGCCGATAATCTGCCCGGCGCCGCGCGCGTTCTCGGGATCACCGGTTCTGCCTACCGCCGCCATATTTTTGAACTGCGGCAGAAAGAACCTCTCAGATCTGGCAAGCCGTGCCACCCGGCCGCCTTCCTCATCCACCGCCATGACCGGCGGTACCGCACTGATCCGCGCAAGATCAGAAGTCAGCGCGCGAAGCTGCTCCGGCGACTCAATATTTTTTCCGAACAGAATAAAACCGCCCACCGGATAATCGGCGGCCGCCTGCGCAAACCGTTCCGGCACCTTTTTCAGTCCGTCCTTGTACATTTCCTGTGACTGCGCCGGAGTCAGCGAAAAATCAAGCTGCTCAGGACGGATCACAAACAGCTGTGCAACCTTTTCCTCAAGCGTCAGGTGCTCAAGCAGCTGCTCAGCAGTCTTGTATGCCGAAAAATCCTTTTTAACCACCGTTTCAGCCCCCTTCTGCGCACCGCCGTCAGCCGCAGCTTTGTCGGATATTGATTTTCCCGCTGTAGTGGTGGCGCAGCCGCCCGTCAGCATAAGAACAGCAGTCAGTACGCCGGCTGCGGCGCATCCAAGCACATGTATTTTCACAGTAAACCTCCCGTACCTGCGGCATTTGCAGGCTTTCTTGAAAAAGCCACGAAAGCGTTTTTCAAGGTGACTTTATTCCTCATATAAAAGATAGGGCCGGCGCCGCGCCCTGAACTGCGCAAGATCAGCCTGCCATGATTCCTTTATGGTGCGGGCATCAGCGCCCGCTGTAATCTGCGTGCGCAGCTCATCAGACCCGCTCAGCAGATCTATCCAGTACCTGCCCTTTCTGTCGGGCCGGCCGAAAAAAGATGATTTCTGCATCTCAGGGCAGGCATGGTACGCATCCACCACATAGGAAGGATCCACGCCGCGTTCCAGAATCACTTCCACCGGCACCCCGCGCAGATCCCTGCCCCAGCACGTCTGACCCTTAAAAGGAGGATTCAACGCACCCTGTATGCTGCGCGGCACAAAGCTGAAGTCCCAGCCGGGAACATCCTTGAAAACCGGGCTGCCGTACAGCTCGAACGGATACATAGTTCCACGGCCCGGCGACACGGCGGTATTCTCAAAAAAACAGACGGAAGCATATAGATACACCGCCCGCATACTCTTCAGATTGGGAGACGGCGCACGGATCACCGCATACCGCGTGCGGTGCGTATAATTTTTACAAGGAATCACCGTAAGCTCACAGGCATTACGCCCCGCAGTAAGCCAGCCTTCGCCGTTGATCATGCATGCCAGCTCGCCGAGCGTCATACCGTACACCGTGGGCATCGGAAACATACCGACGCCGGACTCATAGCCGTCGCGCAGCACGGGACCGTCCACGTAAAACCCGTTCGGATTGGGGCGGTCAAGAATTATCACGTTTTTGCCCGCAGCGGCACAGGCGTCCATAAGATGATACAGCGTAATATAATACGTATAGTAGCGCAGCCCCACGTCCTGAATATCAACAACAAGCGTGTCGAACATATCCATTGCGGCCGCATCAGGCACATGCATCGCGCTGCCGTACAGCGAAACCAAAGGAATACCCGTCCGCGCATCCACCTCATCATGCACCGACAGCCCGGCATCCTGCGTTCCCCTGAAACCATGCTCAGGCGAAAACACCACGGTCACCTGCACACCGCGCGCAATCAGCGCATCAAGGATATGCTCTCCGTACTCCACGGCACGGCCGTCAGCAGCCGTCCCGAACGGTATCCCGGCAGTAA
>Ga0256405_10005369_pt1 | contig 22312 bp, 17 predicted proteins | sample RumenRJG_02DNA_FD_189096 | JGI IMG/M metagenome (GOLD analysis project Ga0256405, IMG submission 189096) | Bovine rumen microbial communities from Lethbridge, Alberta, Canada - RJG_02 | ecosystem: Host-associated > Mammals > Digestive system > Stomach > Rumen | place: Canada: Alberta... | reverse complement strand
TATATTCGGCACTTAAGTTTATACTATAATTAGTCATATCTTTAGTTTTTTTATGACTAATAACTAAAATCAAAATTTAAAAGATTTTAGTTATTTTTTTATTCATCATAAAATTTTCCATTGTGCCGAATTATTTTATAAATTAAAGGATTTAAATTAAGACACATTTTATTATGTTTCATTCTTAAAGAAACTGCATATATATAACCTAAAATTTCATAATATATATTACTCTCTGGATTATTTATTTCATTATTGAAATTATAATAATATGTACATTCCTTATCATCTGTTGGAACAGTATTTAACTGTGCTGATGCTTTAGATTTTACAAATAATTCGTTTTTTTCATTTTGTAAATATTCTTTCATATTATAAAAAACAACTTTTTGTAATCCACCTAAATCTATAGTTTTATCATCATTGTTTTCTTCATCTTTATAAGTAAAAACAATAACGCTATTATATAATGTGTCATCATTTTTATCAGGACAATTCTTATGTTTATCATTGGCATCTTTAAAAAATTTAACAAATTCTTTAATTTGTTTATTAATGTCTTTACTAATTGAAAGTTTTAACGTAAAATCGCCTATTTCATCTTCATCTTTAGGAGAAATTATTTCTTGTATATTTTCTAAAGATTTTTCAAAATCATAATTAATAGGTTTTGTTTCTTCAACTTTATATTTTAAATTGAACATTTTAACATAAACTTCATATTTATAATTGATATAATGATCATAATAATCTTCAATAGAATCTGATTTTTTTTCAAATTCTACTTCTTGATAATTTTTGTTATTTTCTTTAAATTTACTTTGTAATTCATTAATGGTATTTAAATCTTCATCTAAATATCCACTAAGTAAAGATTCATTTTTTTTAATTTCTTCATCTATTTTTAAAAAATCATTATCATAATTAGTAAAATTAATATTTTTATAATTTTCCATATTCCCATATAAAACTGTTACAATATATTCATTAATTTCATTTAATTTTTTACAACGTTTATCTAATTCTCTCTTTTTATTATTTAAACTAGAATAAAATTCTGTTTTTAATTTATCTAAATCTGTTTTTATATTTTTTAAATCGTTTATATTGTCATTTAATTTATCTTCTATATTTATTGATAAATCAAATATAGAATTAGCATTTTCAACTATTTTATTTATTTTTTCCTTTATAGGAGTCAATTCTGAAAATAATTTTTTAATATCATTTTTTAATCCATCTACATCACCTTTTAGAACTTGTTCTGCTGTTTTTAGTTTGTTATTTATATATATTATATTTCCAATTTTCTTTTCGTTATTTTCTAAATTATCAAATTCTTCATCTTTAATATCTAAATTATTATTAGTATAGTTATTTTTTAAATTATTATATTCGGATTTTAAACTCTTTATAATTCCTGTAATAAACTCTTCATATTTTTTTGAAATATTTAATATTTTATTATCTATTGCTTTAATATTATTAATATTTTCAGATTTTAAATTCTCAATATCATCATTTTTAACATCTATTACAATTTTATCTATATCAATATTTCCAGTTTTTTTTAGTAAATTTAAATTATTGTTTATATTTTGCAATATTTCTTGATATTGTTTTTTTAAATTATTTAACGATTCAGCTTTTAATTTATTTAATTTTGTGTTTAATATATTTGCTTTTTCTTCTGAATTTATTAATTCTATTTCACTTTTTAATGAATTTTCATCTTTTAAACCGTTTTTTAAATATTTATTTATTTCAATAATATTTTTTAGATCTACTAATAGTGTTTTTTTAATATCTGAAAAATCATTTATTTTTTTATCATTACCATTTCAATTATTATTTCCATTATCATTACCACCATTACTAATTTCATTACCATTTTCATTACCATTTTTATTATCATTATCATATTTAATATCTCCCCTATTGTTATTGCATTTACAACATTTTTTTTCTTTTTTTCCACCTGTTTTTCCACTTCCACTAAAAATTAAATTATAATTTATAAAACTCGTTAAAGTAAATTTTAAAATTTTATCCATACGTTTACTTTCTTATAGTTACAAAAAATATTTCAATTTAAAAAAAAATAATTATTATTTAAAAAAAATTGATAAAAATAATGTTATAAAAATGTTTTTATGTTTTTATTTTATTTTAGTTATTTTTAACAAAAGTTCCAGAAAATTTTATCACCAAAGTCTGATATTCTGATATTACATTTTTCTAATTTAGTTCTAATAAGTGTTTTTTGTTCAAAATTCTTATTTTTATTAGCTTCTTTATAAAGTTCTAAAATACAATTTATCATTTCTGTATCAACATTTGGTTTTGTTAATCCTAGAATTTCAGTAATAATATCTTTAAAAATATTGTAAAATTCTTTTAAAAACTTTGTATTTATTGTATTTATATCTATTTTGTTAATCTTAATATCATTGATTATTTTAACTAAATCAAATAATATAGATATTACAATAGCTGTGTTAAAATCATTACAAAATGCATCAAAAATTGAATTTATCTTATCTTTAATATTAGTTTCAAAATTTTTAAAATCATTTTTATTTAAATTATCAATATTTTTACTATCTATTTCATTAATAATATCTTCAAAATCTTTAAGTCCATTAATAAGTTTAATATAACCTTTATGAGCTGCTTCTAATCCTTCTAATGTCAATGATAAAGTACTTCTATAATGTGTTTGTAACATTAAAAATCTTAAATCCATTGGTAGGAATGTCTTACCAAAAAGATTGTTATTATCATAAAATAAATCATGTAATATTATATAGTTATTTAAGCTTTTAGACATTTTTTTACCATTAATAGTTACGAGATTATTATGAACCCAATAATTAGCTAAATTAGTATTTTTATAAACTTTACTTTGAGCTATTTCACATTCATGATGTGGAAATTTTAGATCCATACCACCTCCATGGATATCAAATACTTCTCCTAAATATTTTGTACTTAATACAACACATTCTGAATGCCAACCAGGATATCCTAAGCTCCATGGTGATGACCATTTCATAATATGATTATCATCAGCTTTTTTCCATAAAGCAAAATCTAAATTGTCTTGTTTTTCATTTTGATTATTAAGATCTCTAGTTTCTGATAATAAATCATCAATTTTTCTACCTGATAATTGTCCATAGTTTTTATAAGTATCATTATATTTACGAACGTTAAAATATACAGAACCATTTACAATATAACCAAAACCTTTATCAATAATATCTTTAACCATTTCTATTTGTTCATTAATATAACTTGTTGCTTGAGGTTCTATATTAGGTTTTAATATATTTAAAAGATCCATATCAGTTCTATAGCTGTTTATATATTTTTGAACTATTTCCATTGGTTCTATTTGTTCTTTTTTAGATTGTTTTTGAATTTTATCTTCACCATCATCAGAATTGTTAACTAAATGTCCAACATCTGTATAATTTCTAACATATTTTATTTTATAACCACAATATTTAAAATATCTAATAATAATATCAAAAGTTATAGCACTTCTTCCATGACCTATATGAGCTGGTCCATAAACAGTTGGGCCACAAACATATATATTTAACTGATTCTCATTAATTGGTTTAAATTCTTCAATTTTACTGTTACAAGAATTATATATATAAATCTTCTTATTTTTAAAATTATCCATTGATATTATATTTTATTGTTATTTATTTTATTTTTAATAAAAAATATATTAGTAATCATATAAGACGTTTTATGAAATTAAAAAATATAAAAAACAGCGCTATTGTTTTAAATAGTGTTTGGATTTGTAAAGGAACTGATAATAATTTAGATTATAATACTAATAAAACTAAATTTACAGTTGATAATATATTTTGGTATATATCTGAGAAAATGACAAATACTACAGATAATTATATTAAAAACATAGAGAAATTTAAAAATAATTGTAATATTAATAGGGATTTTATAAAAAAAATAATAGAAAAAAATTTAGAAAGAATAAAAGAAATAGATAAAAAAATAGAAACAAAAGGAATTCTTAATAAAGAAGGATCATTAAATGGTTATTTTGTGGAATACAGTTTAACATATAATGTAAATGATATAATTAAAAAATATTTAATTAATTTAATAATTAATTCTTTAAAAAATACAAATGAATTATATAAAACTTTGCAAAGTTTTAATAATAAATATACTAAAGATGAATTAGATGTTGAAATTAATAAATTAAAAAACTCCGAAAATTATAAAGATATTATAGAATTTGATGAGTTTAAAAAAATAATTAAAAATATAAAACCAAAAACAGATAAACCTGTAGTTAAACCTGTAGTTGACCCTAAACCTACAACAAATGGAGGTGTAGATAAAAAAGAAACAGAAGAAGAAGAAAAGAAAAAAGAAGACGAAGAGAGAATAAAAAAAGAAGACGAAGAGAGAATAAAAAAAGAAGAAGAAGAGAAAAAGAAAAAAGAAGAAGAAAAAAAAAAGAAAAAAGAAGAAGAAGAAAAGAAAAACGCAGAATTAAAAGAAGAGTTAAGTAAATTAGAAACAAAAATTGGAAGTTTAACTTCTACTAAAATACAAGAAGAATTAGATACTATTTTAAACAAAGATGAATTTAAAAATATTGATATTGATAACAATAACAAAATTTTAATTAATCAAATACGTAGTGAAATTAGTTCTAAAATAGAAAAAGAAGAAATAGAAAAGAAAAACAAAGAAATTGAAAAAATAAAAAATGATAAAGAAAAATTAAAAAATACATTAAGAGAAGATTTAAATAAAATTAAAAATGAAAGTAAGGATAAAATATTTCAAGATATTCAAACAGCATTAAATATTGTTTTAAACATTGGTTCATATAAAGATCTTTTTAACGATATAGAATTTAAAAAAATGATTGATAAAATAGAGAATATTATAAAAGAAAAATTAACAGAAGAGTTAAATAAAATTAAGAATGAAAGTAAAAATAAAAAATCATCAGTTATTAAAAATGAATTGAGTGTTATTTTACAATCTGAATCTTGTAAAAATTTTTCAAAAGATGGTAATATAAAGTCTTTAATTGAAGAAATAAATAAAATTATAGAAGAAAAAGAAGAAGAAGAAAATGGTGATGATGATGATAAAAATAAAAATAATGATGATAAAAATAAAAATTTACCACCTGCTCCTACTGCTGATAGAAAAAAAGGTTGTTGTGGCAAGAATGAAAAAGCTGCTCCTACTGCTGGTAAAAAAGGTTGTTCTGGAAAAAATAAAAAATAATTTATCATTATTTTTAAAATTTATTTCTAAATTTCAATATTTATATCGTTCAAAATTCTTTTTTTTTAAATAATAAATATCTTAAAAATATAATGTTACTTAGCTTTATTAACAAAATTTTAAAATACTTTAACATCTCCGATTTAATACCTACTGATAAAAGCTTAATCGATATTATAATTGATTTCTTTGCTGAAAACGGATTTATAATACTAGCCATAATAACAACAGTATACGTCTTTCAAGAAGTAATTCGTAAAGCATTCATATACATCTTCATAACTATACTAATATTAACAATATCTTCTAAACCTAAAATTAAAAATAAAATAATATCAATATTTAAAGATAATAATAACCAACCAATCTAAGATTGGATATTCCTTCTCAATCGGCGAAGCGCCTGTTATTTAAAAATAACTACTTACTTAATAAATAAGCAACTCCTTCTCAGACACCGAACAGGTTTAATATATAAAATCTTATATTACTTGCCTACTTTTTACAAAAGTAGCAAAATCAACACTTTTTTCCACGTCAAAAAAAGTGTTCAAAAATTCCGTTCGTTCTTTTTAGGAAAAGAACCAAAAACTAACTTGCAGAAACTTTTAATTTGTACACGCATGAGCACATACAGATCAGTTACTTTTTAAACCAAAAAGTAACCAAAAAATTAACTTTTTTATCAAAAAACTTAACTAAAAAACCCAAAAACGTTTAACTTTATATTATAATATTAATAGATAATATATAAAGCCTGTACGGCGTTTGAGTACTTACCTTTGTTACTTTCTTAGAAAGTAGTTACTTTAAAAGTAACCAAGTAATAAAAAACATTATATATTAAGGCGCTTCGCCGATTGAGAAGGTAGATCCAACGTTACGTTGGCTACTTTGTGTCGAAGATATTTTTAATACCATTACTTATGAAGTTAAGACAGAGTAATAGTAGTACCATAAATAGACATGGAAATAATAATGTCCACCAATATCCTATAGATATGTTAGCACTACCTTCACTTATAAGCTCTCCTAGGCCTGCTAATGGTGGTTGTACTCCAAAACCTAAAAATCCTAAAAAGGTAGATGTATATAGTATACTTGGTATTGTCAATGTCATAAATATCAATATAGTACCTCTTAAGTTATGAATAATATGTTTTGTTATTATTGTAAAATCACTTAAACCCATTATCTTAGCAGCTTCTATATATTCTTTATTTTTTATCTCTAGTGTCTGTCCTCTAACAACTCTAGCTACGTCTAACCATGATACACAAGCAATAGCAACAAAGATAAGATAGAAGTTTCTACCAAATATAGCTACTAATAATATACAAAGAAATATAAAAGGTAAAGAATATAGACCATCTACTACTCTCATCATTATCATATCTAATTTTCCTCCATAATAACCTGATATTACACCATATGTTGTTCCTATAACAACAACAACAATAGCTGATATTAAAGCTATCTCTAATGATAGTTTAGATGCTTCTAATACTCTTATAAAGACATCTCTACCTAGATAATCAGTACCAAATATATGTTTCAATGTTGGAGGGCAGTTGGTGTTATCATAATCTGTTAAAGCAAAGTATCCACTAGGATATAATTTAGGTACAATGAGTATTACTAGTAGTAATATAGTAAATGTTATCGATGCTAGTAACGTTGCTTTATTCTTCTTTAATTCATTAATTATATTATATTTTATGTTGTTCATAAGTTATTTTGTTTTTTAGGTTAATTTATTGTTAGTTTTGGTGATAAAAACGTATAAACTATATCAACGATAGTGTTACAGAATATCAGTAATGCGCTATATATGATAACTAAAGCTAATACTACTGAATAATCTCTACTTAAAGCAGAATTTACTGTTAGAGTTCCTATACCAGGAAATTGGAACATCTTTTCTACTACTACACTTCCTGTTAATATACCTGCTGTTGTTGGTCCTAAATAACTTATTGAAGGTATTAGGGAGGGTTTTAAAGCATGTTTCATCAATATTCTATCTTTATTAACACCTTTAGCTCTTGCTGTTATTATAAAATTAGAATTCATCACTTCTAATAAGCTATTTCTTTGTATCTGCGCTAAAAAACATATATTAGGTATCGATAAAGCCAATACAGGTAAAAACAAATGACTAAAGTTCATCTCCCAACCTAATGGAGGAAATATCTTTAATATCACAGAAAAAACCAATATTAATATTGGTGATGTTACTACAGGTGGAATAGTAATACCTATAACAGTAAAAGAATTTATTGCCCTATCTAGTGGACTATTTGGATTTAATGCAGCCAATATACCTAATAATAAACCTACAATGGTAACTATAATAAGTACTATTATTCCAAATTTTATAGATAACCAAAATCCACTTTCTCCATCAGAAGGAAATATTAAATCATTAACTTGTACACCTATATTTTTAAAAGAAAGTCCAAAGTCTTGGTGAAATATGAGATTTTTAATATAATCGAAATATTGTAATATTACATTTTTATCTACGTTATAAGCTTTTTCTAGAGCTTTTATTGCTGCTTCATTAGTCTTTTCGCTTGCAAAAGGATTACCTGGAGATAATTTAATCATAAAAAAAGTACATGTAATAACTACAAATATCGTCAAAAGTGCATTACAAAGTCTTTTTATTATAAATCTCACCATATATATTAGTTCGTAAATTTCTTATATTTTTACAAAAAAATTGTTAGAAATTTTGAAATTTCTTTTGGGTTTTCTAAATATAAAATGTTACTTATTGTTTATTTTTTAATAATAATTTTGTTAATAAAAAATTTATTTAATATTAAATAAATCATGGTATAAAAAAAAAATTGTAAAAAAATACTAAAAATAAAAACAAGAACTATAACATAATATTTAGCTATTTTATAAATACTATGTCGATGATTAAATTTTTTAAAACTATATTAATAGTTTTATTGCTTTCTGTAAAAAATATAAAATCAATGGATGATGATAAAATATACAATAATATTAATGTTAGTAAATTAGAAATTAACAATTTTAGACCTAATGAAAATATAATTATAAATGATAGAAGTATAAATAATTATGATGTTGGCTTAAAAGGTGGCTACATTGACGATTATGATGATGATATTGTTTATAATAAGAAGGTAAAATCACATTTTTCTAAATATAAATTTCATTATATTATAGGTGGAGTTTTATTAATAGGAACAGGAGTAGGTCTATATTTTTTAATAAAGAGTTTAACTAAAAAATCTGGAGATGAACCTGTTATTATTCCAACAGATATTCCTACTTATAAAACTGATATTATAACAAATACACCTATTCATAAAACTGATATTATAACAAATATACCTACTATAATTCAAACTACTACATCAGATATAATACATACGACTATTCCTACTACTATAATAAAACACGTTTGTGAAGATAGATATAATTTATGCTCTTATAAAAATATATTGTATCACATAAAAATTAATCTTATAAATTACGAAGAAGGTGTTGATTATTGTTTTGGGTATATGAAAGATGATGATAGAGAAAAAATAGTTTTTGAAATGAATAATGATACTAACTGTATATTAACAAGTAAAGTAACTTCTTATTTATTTTCTCAAGTTACAATCTCTGATTTGAAAGTATTATATAATGATTTTACATCATTAGATGAATTATTTGCTAATTCAATAATAGGTTGTTTAGATTTGACTAATTTAAACATCGAAAAATCAATTTATATTCCTCAGACATTTAAAAATTCTATTATAAATAATTTTATTGGAATAGAAAATAAAAATTTTACTAATAATATTTTATCACTTTATTATGCTTTTGCAAAATTTGGAGGTATGCCTGTTTTAAATTTAAGTTCATGGTATTTAACTACTTCTTATTTAACTGGATGTTTTTATAATATAGAAGTAGAAAAATTAGATATTTCTAATTTTAATGTAAAAAATCTTTTAAAATTAGATAATATTTTTGATTCAGAATATTTAAAAGAAATTCATATTAGAAATTGGGATACTAGAAATGTAGAGTCTATTGATAGATATTTTTTTAATTATGATGTATTACAAAAGGTATATTTAAATATTGACAATAATCCAAGGATAGTATCTATATTAAGAGATTATGATTTTATCTGTAATAATGATTTATGTTCAAAGAAAACATGTATTGATACATCTCAATATTGTCCATATAATGAAACTATAAATATACTTAGAAGTAAATTAAATTATTACGGAATAAAAGAATATGAAGATTTTTGTTTTGGTGAAGATAAAAATAAAACATCTAAAATTGGATTTGTTATTAATGAAAATAATAATTGTATTTTATATACAAATACTTTTTCTATAGTATTAGGTATATCATTTCTTTGGGGTGTAAATTTAGATCATTTGAAAGTTATATATAATAATATTTCAGATTTAAGTGGTTTGTTTGATCATGCAACAATAGGAACTTTAGATATATCTGGTTTAGATTTTGATAATGTTACTGATATAGGATATCTATTTTCTTGGTGTCATATTAACAACTTTATAGGTTTTGAAAATAAAAAGTTTAATAATATAATAAGTTTATATTCTGTTTTTTCTAGTTCATCAATGGGGAATATTCTTGATTTAAGTTCATGGAACATAACAACAAATTTAATGTATAATTGTTTTCAGAATAGTTCTTTTAATGCTATATATCTTGATAATTTCAAAACTATAGATTTAAAAAGTTATAATTATGCTTTTGATTCGTCAAATTTAATATATTTAAGAATCCCTAATTTTATTTTAGAGGCAAGTGATGTGGACGCTTATATTAACGTATTTAATACTGATAAATTAAGAGATATATATTTTTCATTTGATAAAAATCCTAAAATGTTATCTTATTTTGAAAATAAAGGCTTTCATTGTGAAAATGATGTATGTACTTATATGTATTCTGAAAATAATACATATTCTTATTTCAATAATGGAGTTAATTATCTATTTGGTCTTTGTGATAAAATTTATAATATAACATCTTATTTTGTAAATGATTATATTGTAAACCCATTTCAAAGATTACTAAGAATGTTAAGATAATAATTGTAATAATAAATTAATAATGATTTTTGTTAAATACCAAATAAAAAAACCAACACTTATTTTATCAAAATTATATTTCTTAGAAAATAAAAAACAAATAAGATAAATAATTAAATGAAAAACTGTAAATTTTGCTATATATTCTAATATATCATTTGAAAATACTAAACTAAGACATTTTAATAATTGTATAGAGATTATTATAAAAAATAAAACAATTGGGGAAAAAACGACTATTTTAACAATAAATATTGGCAAATTAGTACTTTTTTTCAAAATACTATCTGATGTTTTTAACACATGGTCTGAATTATTTATAGTATTATTTTTAAAACCATAACTAACAATTAATATATTCAAAAATATTGAAAATAATGTTATTATTAATTCTACATCCATCATCGTCTATATATTTATATTATAATATAAAAATTTAATAATTTTCAATCGAAGATTACTTTAGAAGTAACTACTTTCTAAGAAAGTAGCAAAGTAGGTTTTTCCATTCGGAAAAACAAGTATATATAATGTATTTAACAGATAATGTATTAAATTAGTTATATATTAGTTTCTACGAATGTAGAAACATCTAGTTGGTTACTTATAAAGTAAGAGCCGGTTCGGCGATTAAGACTTACTTTAAAAGTAAGCAAGTAATAAAGGCGCTTCGCCGATTGAGAAGGTAGATCCAACGTCACGTTGGTCGTCTTTACGAATGTAAAGACATATTAAGGTCCAGGACTTAGTCCTGGTTGGTTAATAATTTTGTGCGAAGATAACTTTATTTTTAGATTTTTTTTGAGAATAGATACATTTGTCATTACTATTATTTTTAACAATTAAATCATTATTTTCAAAAGGAATACATCTTATAGTACCTTGTAATTCTTCTTTTATCTTTAATTCTGTATCTGTAGTTCCATCCCAAGGACTTATTATAAAACCACTTTTATTACTAATCTTATCTTTAAATTCATTATAATTATCAACTTCAAATGTGTGATTATGCCTAAATTCTAAAGCTTTTTTATATATATTATCTTGAATATCAGTTAATAACTTAATTAAAATCTCAGTACTATTATCTATAGAAATACTAAATTTACTATTTTCATCACGTCTTATAACCTCTAAAGTGTTGTTTTCGATATCTTTTTTACCTATTACTATTCTCAATGGAACTCCTTTTAACTCCCATTCTGTAAATTTAAATCCAGGTCTTAGATAATCTCTATCATCGATTTTTACTGATATATTATTATCTATCAACTTAGAATTTAACTTATCTACAACGTTATTTATTTGTTCATTGTTATCTAAAGGTATTATAACTATCTGTATTGGAGCTATTTTTGGAGGTAATATTAAACCTTTATCATCACCATGGGTCATTATTATTGCACCTATTAATCTAGTAGAAACCCCCCATGATGTACCATATACATATTCTAATTTATTATCTTTATTAAGATATTTTACATCAAAAGCCTTAGCAAAATTCTGTCCTAATAGATGTGAAGTACCGCATTGTAAAGCCTTACCATCTTTCATTAAAGCTTCGACAGTATAAGTCTCTTCAGCACCTGCAAATTTTTCATTTTCTGTTTTAATACCTTTAATAAAAGGTATTGCTAGATAATCTTTACCAAAGTTATAATATATATCTAACATCTGTAAAGTCTCTTTTCTAGCTTCTTCTATATTATTATGAGCTGTATGTCCTTCTTGCCATAAAAACTCTGATGTTCTTAGAAATGGTCTTGTTCTCATCTCCCATCTACAAACATTAGCCCATTGATTTATCTTTATAGGTAGATCTCTATATGATTTTATCCATTTTTTAAATGTATTCCATATTATTGTTTCAGATGTAGGTCTTACGATATATTCATCTTCTAACTTAGCATTTTCATCTACAACAATAGAATTATCTTTATTTTTTAATCTATAATGTGTTATTACTGCACATTCTTTAGCAAAACCTTCTACGTGTGACGCTTCTTTACAAAAATATGATTTTGGTATAAATAATGGAAAATAAACATTACTATGTCCTGTCTTCTTAAACTTATCATCTAATATCTTCTGAATGTTTTCCCATATAGAATATCCATAAGGTTTTAGGATCATACATCCTCTAACATCTGAATTCTCTGCTAAGTCAGATAACTGAATAACACCATTATACCATTCACTAAAGTTCTCTTCTTGAGATACTAATTTACTCATATACTATATTTTTTTTAAATTTTTATGATATTAATTTTTATATTAATGTCATTTATATTAGATTCAAATGTAAAATTAATATTATCATCTACATTTATAAGCTTATCACAAAGTATTGTTTTACAAATTAATTCATTATTTTTTAATATAGAATCAACAATATATTTATCAGAACAATAAAAATCAATATTTGTACTTTCCTCTATATTAAAATCATTATTTTTACGATAAATTTGAATTATATTTATAAAATCTCTAGCAATACCTTCTTGTTTTAATTCATCATCTAATACTGTATCTAATCCAATTATTATATTATCAAATCTTTCGACACATATATTTTCTTTAGGTATTGTCTCTAAAATATATTCATCTTCTTTAAGAATTATATCATTACTTAATTTTATTTCTTTATTTTTTAATAAATAATCAATATTTTCTTCTGTAAAATTATTAATTTCATTTGCAATTTCTTTCATTTTATTTCCATATTTTTTACCTAATATTTTAAAATTGGGTTTTATTTTGTAATCGAATATATAGGATGAATTATCTATTATATCTATTTTTTTAACATTTGTTTCTGCTAATATTATATCTTTAAAATTTAAAATGTTGTCTATATTTGTATTTGAAAATATTGATATTTTTTTTAGAGGTTGTCTTATTTTTAGGTTGTTATTTTTTCTAAGTGAATGAATTATAGATACTATGTTTTGTATTAAATTCATGTTTATTTCGAGATTTTTATCTATTAAATTTTTATTATATTCTGGGAATTTCATACTATATTACTTTATATAAATGCTAATTATTAATAAGATAAATAAAAAGAAAATTTTATTTTTAAAAATTTATAATTATATATTAAATAAGATTTTTAAGTTATGTTTTTAAATTGTAAAAAGTTTTTATTTTGTTTTTTTAACCTTATTAGTATATACAGGATTAGTGCTTGTTGGGGAAATGAAAAAAAAACAAATATGGTATATGTTGAAATAGATTTAACAGATATTAGTGATGGAAATTATGAAAAGCTAAGAAAATTTTTAAAAAATAATAATACAAACGTTAATTTATTAGATACAAACAATAATTCAGTTGATAAAAAAAATGTAAAAGAAGATGATAAATATGAAACAGAAAGAAATATTATTGACTCATTAAAAATAGTCTTTTTAAAAAATTCTAATGATATTAAAGGATTTGAAGATATTTATTTAAAAGATATAAATAAATGTTGTAATAACTTACAAGATGATTTATCAATATATTTTGATGGTTCAAAAGATATTGTATTAAGTAAAGATCCTAGTGAATTGGAAAAATATTATGAAAAAAAGAAAAATAAAGATATAAAAAATATATGGAAGATAGAAGTTACTCCTTTATTAAGAACTGATTTTATACGTGAAAATACAACTATTACTAACTTACAAGATAAGAGTTTAAATTTTAATATATCAGATAAAAATAATGATATCTTATATTTTATCTTTAAGAAGAGTAGTAATAATGATTTAACATGTGATATAAAATTTGATTTAGAGATTTTTATCAATAATAAATCTAAAAAATAAATTCTTTTAACATTTTATTTTATTAATAATTTTATGTCTATAATAGATACTCATGCACATCTATATGAAAAAGAAGTTTATAAAGATTTAGATGGTTTGGTTAAAAAATTAAAAGATAATGATATTGTCAATGTATTATTACCAGGAACAATAGTAGAAGATTCTATACTTATCAAAGAACTATGTGATAAATTTAAAGATTTCTTTTATCCAATGATTGGTATTCATCCAGATTATGTATCTAATGATATAGATATATATAAAAAAAATATTAACGATATCGAAAAAGATCTTGAAGACTATAAATACATTGCCATTGGTGAAGTTGGTTTAGATTATTATGGTGAAAAAGATAACATAGATAGTCAGAAGAAGTTTATCAATGACATCTTAGATATAGCTATAGATTCAAGATTACCTGTTTCTATACATTGTAGAGAGGCTTTTGATGATATGTATAATATTCTTAAGTTAAAAGTTAATAGAGGTTTAAGAGGTGTTATACATTGTTTTACAGGGAATATCACTGAAGCTAAAAAATATATAGACATAGGGTTTTATCTAGGTATAGGTGGTATAGTAACATTTAAAAACTCAAAATTAAAAGATGTTATTAAAGAGATAGGATTAAATAATGTTGTCTTAGAAACAGATTCTCCATATCTATCCCCAGAACCATTAAGAGGAACTATTAACGACTCCAGTAATCTAAATATCGTTGTTAAAAAATTATCAGAGATAACTAATTTATCTGAAGATGATATTAAAAATATAACTACCACAAATGCCAAACTTACTTACAAAGTAAGCAACTAGATACTTTTTAAAAAAGTATCACAAAACCAATCTAAGATTGGATATACCTTCTCAATCGGCGAATCGGCTGTTACTTAAAAAGTAACCAACCAGGACTTAGTCCTGGACCGTAGGATGTATTTACATTCGTAAATACGAATATATAACTAAATCTAATATATTATATATTAAGTAAAATATAAAGTTAAACGTTTTTGGGTTTTTTAGTTAAGTTTTTTGATAAAAAAGTTAATTTTTTGGTTACTTTTTGGTTTAAAAAGTAACTGATCTGTATGTGCTCCTTTGTGTACTAATTAAAAGTTCCTGCAGTTAGTTTTTGGTGTTACTTTAGAAGTAACCAACAATAATATTGGATCCAACGTCACGTTGGTTTTTGAACACTTTTTTTGACGTGGAAAAAAGTGTTGATTTTGCTACTTTTGTAAAAAGTAGTTACTTTGGAAGTAACCAACCAACATGACGTTGGATCCAACAATAATAACTATTTGTATTATATAATGTATTAAGCCTGTACGGCGTTTGAGTACGAATTGCTTACTTAATAAGTAAGTAAAAATTATAAAGTCATAAAATTTTAATTAACTATAAATATAGGTATTATTATATACATTTAAAAGTTGATGTTTTTTAAAAAAATAATATTTGTTTTTTTTAGTAATATTACAATTTTTACATTTTGTAATGAATTTAGATATGATGATTCATCAGATTTTAGTTCTGAAGATATTAATGTTAAGCCGTCAAGTGATATTGTTGAGATCATAGACAAGGAAGATCTTAGTGATGTCATATTTAGTAATAGTAAAAAAAAAGATAATGACAATGAAGATGTTAATGAGGATGTTAAGGACGATGAAGATGAAGATGGTAAAGAAAAGATTAGTAATGATATCAATGATAAAACAAAAGACATAGATATCGTTGATGATAAGCGTCCTACTATGTATGAGACTTTATTTGAGAATGTTGAGTTTTCAGATGAGGAGAAGAAGATGGTAGGTATTGAAGAGGAGGATAAAAACAGTTATACATTACATGATGCTAAATATATAACTTTTCATGATATAAAATATGGTGATTTAGTAAATTGGAAACATATAGGTCGTAAGAGGATAGATATGTTTGACTTATATTCCAAGGAGCAGGAGTCTATATATACGATACAAGATCTTGGTTTCATTGGTTCTCCTTCAAAATATCTAGTACCTGTTAAAATGGAAGACACACATATTAACTTTGGGTATAATGTTTTTGATATATATAAAAGACGTATTGATGATATAATTTTTTTCGATACTAAGATGCCGTTAGGTGACATACGATCTACATTTAATTTAGACAGTGCTGATGGTTTTGATTTATCTGTTAAGACGTATTATAGTAAGAATAAAAATATTCATTTTGGTGCAAAATTAGATTTATTAATTAAAGGAAGAGGTTGGGAAAAAGTTTCTGATAGTAATAATAAGGCAGCGATAAAGAATTTTCCTATATCTGCGTATTTTTTATATAGAGGAGATAATGATAAGCTATTATGGTTATTAAATCTTGATGTAAATAACTTTATTCATTCAGATTTTGGTGGTATTATATTAGAGGATAATAATATGGTAGGTGCTTTAGATGATTCATCTACTGTTAGTGGTGATGAAGTACTAAAATATCTATTAGATGCTAAGTTATTAGGTTATTTCCAATATAAATTTCCGCAGTTATATTTATATGTACAATGTATTTTAAATTATCAAAGAGATCAAATCGACTTTAATTTTAAAAAGGAGGAAAAAGAAGAAGACAAAGGTGATACTAAGGTTAAAAAGGTCTTATTAAAAAAGAATAAAATATCATCAAAGACTATAGCTAGATGTTTTTCTAATCAAGTTGATGATTATTTGGTATTTATTAATAATGATAGTTTTAGTCAAAGTTCATTAGAGGTTGGTATAAAAAATAATTTGTTAATAAATAATAAAATAGATTTCAATTATAATGTATATTATAGTTTCAAGTTTTCTACCAGGAGTATTAATGAGAGGGTTTTTGACAATTTAGATCTTAAAGAGTATAAGAAAAACACTATATTACAGAGAAGGTATTATATAAATCCGTTAATAATTGGTGGTAATTTTAATATTATAGATATAGATTTCAAGGGTGATGTATCTGTTTCTGAGAGAAATATATTTGCAAAAGCAGATATTAGTTATAAAAACAAATATATATATGTAGATTTTTGTTTTACACGTTATCAGATACCTTTAATGTTTAGAGAGTATGTATGTCATGATGAAAATATACGAAAATATAGTGTAAATAATGATAATGAAGGTGAAGATTTCAATATACCTATTGATTTATTTTTATATTTAAAAGGATTTTTAAATATAAAAAATTTAATTTTTAATCCTTATATAAAAGTTAATTTAGATTTTAATAAATTATATTTTGAGAGATCTGACGATAATGATGAGAGAAATATTAGTGAACCTAAGCAGATGAAGGATCTTTTATTGCATACTAATGTAGGTTTAGATTTTTATATTAATTTTTTAAAATACTGGACTATTAATTCTAATGTGTATGTAAATTTTAAGAAGAAGTTAAATGGTGATGAAGATGCAAATTGTGAGAAGTTAAATAATATTCCATTTTTTAATTTATATGTTCGTGGTTATTTTAATAAGATATTTAGTAATGATGTAGAGACTAAAGTTGGTGTTGAGTTTTTCTTTAGGACTAGTTTTTCTCCTGATTTTTATGATATCTTTACTCAACAATTTGCATCTCAAAAAAGTGATTTTGAGTTGACTTATATGAGTAAACCTCAACTAAATACATATTGTAATTTTAGATTTGGTAATTTTGTAGGTATGTTAAAGTTAAATCTATTGAATATGTTCATAGATAGTTATGGTATGTCAACATTTAATTATCCTAACAGTTCTGATGCTTATATGTTATCTTTAAGATATTTGATATATTAATATTTTAAGATTAGTGTTATTGGGGGGTAATAATATAATTTAATATATGTGTGAATGTAATAGATGGTTAATAAATTTTATTTATATGTATAATTAATTGACAAAGAATATAAATTACTTTATTTATTTCTTTATTTATTTGTTTCTATAAATTTAGTATAGATGTTTTGATCAAATTCATCTTTAACTTGATTTATATTGTATCTATTCTTTTCATCACATAACATATGTTTTAACAGATCTATTAAATTCTTTTTTATTTCGTTATTATTTAAATTGCAAACTGTATTATTAAGTTGTTCATCAAAGTTATTCATTGTTTGTTTGTATTCATCTATAGTAATATTGTAAACTTTTTCAGCAGTTATATTAAAAATAATTGTACATATTGTAACTGCCATGCTAAAAATATCATTTTTTTTAGTATCATATGTTTCACTATTGACTAATTTAGGAGAACAGTAATATTTGGTTCCACAATATTTTTCTGACATTTTCTCATATGTTGCACATCCAAAATCAGCTAGTATTAAATTTCCATTATTATCAACTAAGATATTTTCTGGTTTTATATCTCTATGACTTAATCCTGCATTATGTAAAGTATAAATACAATCTATAAGTTGTTTAATTATATTTAAGTAAAAGTTATCATCTTTATTTTTAACGTCTTCTAAATATTTTTCAAGACTACCGTTTTTATAAAAATTAGAGAAAATATAAATTTCGTCTGGTTTTTTATATGTATATTTGTATAATATTTCATTTATCTTTATTATATTATTATTATTTTCTAAAGATTTTAGTATTTTAATTTCATTTAATGCTGAATCAATATTTGCATATACAGTTCCAGGACCAATTATAGTATTCATTTTCTCAATTTTTTTAACAAAATGTTTTTTACCTTCTTTGTCTATAACAACTAATTGGCTGCTCATACCTCCTAAACTATCATTTCCTATATATTTTTTTTCTATAAAATAATTACAACAATTCTCAGATATAAATTTATCGTATTCCTCACAATGAGTACAAAATATATTATTTTTAATTTTATCTGCATATTTACTTATTTTAAATTTTGTTTTCTTTTTTCTATTATTTGTACTTGACGAAAGAATACTATTTAATTTTTCTTCATTATCGAAACGATTATTTTCATTAACAATACTTTTAATATTATTTATAATACCATTCTCCATTGAGAAATTATTATAAATAAAGCTGTTTCCAATAGTAAATGAACAATACTTTATATGTTTCGAAAAAGATTTTATCTTATTAAATATAATCATAATCTGTATTTTTTGTTTAAAAAAAAATCATAAAATTAAAAAAAATTATCTAAAAATATTTCAGTTAAAATATAAGATAAAAAATAAATAAAAAATTATTTTGAATATTGTAAAAAAAATATTAAAATTTTACTAAATATTCATAAAAACAACAGTATTTATTTTAATTATGCATAACATAAAAATTTATAAAATAATTAAAATATGTGTAAAAATAATAAAATTAAAAGTTTTTTAAAGGAAAGAATATTAGAAGAAATTTAACACTATTAGAAATATATAAGTATTTTTAGAAAAATTTTAGATGTTGTTTTCTTTACAATAGTTATCTATAAATTTATATAAATCACTATCTCTAACTTCATCAATTGTATATCTATATTCTTCTTTTACAAATATATGTTTTAATAATGCATTTAAATGTGTTTTTATATTGTTAGCTATAACAAGATTTTTATCTACAATATGAAATCCTGTATCTTTATTAGTTGTAGGGAATATTTAGAAGTGGTTCATTGCATGTTTTATGTAAAAAAATATGTTTTATTAATTTTAAAAATAGTAACTCCAAACTAAGTTTGGAGTTACGTTCTCAAACGTCGACTTACTTAAAAAGTAAGCAACAATATTTAATATTATTATATAATGGTCCAGGACTTAGTTCTGGTTGGTTACTTTTAAAGTAACAACTTTTTTGTAAAAAAGTTACTCAAAACCAACGTGACGTTGGCCCTACTTTAAAAGTAGGCAACTTACTTTAAAAATAAGCAAGTAATATAAGATTTTATATATTAAAACCGCTTCGGCGTTTGAGAAGGTATCTTTGCTACTTTATTAGAAAGTAGAAGCTTAACTTGGTTTATTACAACAACAGCAACAACATTTTGAAAAACATAATCCACATTTACCATATGTTCCTAAATTTTTATCAACATTGACTTCTTCTATTTTTTGATCTGTTATTTTATGATTTTCTTCATGTTGTTTTTTAAATTCATTATATTCTTTTTCAATTTCTTCTTTAGATTGATTTGATTCAAATTTACTATTTAAATATGACAATAATGTACTATCATAAGCATCCTGATAAATATCTCTTAATTTTATATAATTATCAGGAAAAACTATAAACCATTTTATTTTATCATCTTTTGTTATGTTTTCAAGAACAATCTCTTTTTTATCTAATGTTTTTACAATAATATCTTTTTTTTCAACATCACAACCGTTGAAAACATTATCATAATTAAAATCTGGTATACGATCATCTTCATTATTTCTATTAAATTGTAAAATTATTTTATCATTATACATTTTACTAACTCCATAAAACATGTTGATAAAAGAAAAATCTTCATCTTTATTATTTAAATTTATTATAATTTTAGGTATTTTTAAATTTTTACATCCATAAAAAAGTTCTTTAGGATCCCCATCAATAGAAATATTTACATTTTCCTTACCGTTATAATTCAAGCATTCTATAAGATTTAAAGAAGAACAATTTTTAGAACAACCAGTAGAGATAACTATGTCTTTTCTTAGAGTAACGCCTCCATTGAAGTTTACATATTCTAATTTCTTAACTTTTTCACAATTCTCTAAAGCATAATCCCCAATTTTAAAATTTTCACCAATTATCAACAAATCTTTTAGGCACTTACAATTCTTAAAAACAAAATTACTTTTTTTTGTATTACCAATAGAAGGTCCTAGATTAATTATTTTTGCATTTACACAGTTTTCAAACAAACTATCACCATCTATATATAAAATATCAGGATCAATATTATCATCTGCACAATCAAATTTCTTATCAATATTAATCATTTCTATTTTATTACAATCATAAAACATGTTATCGAAATAATTTTTTACTTTTAAAAAAAGAACTGCTTTAAATCCTTCAATATTATCATTTTTAAACAAAGAAAGCTTTTTACTTTTTCTAGATAAATACTCAGAAATAATACCAATATTTGAACAAAAATAAGATTTTTTAGTTCCATCATGAAATTTTAATTCAAAAATTAAAGGTTGGTCATTTTTACTATTTTTTGCTATATCTCCCTTATCTAAAACACTAAGACAATTTAATTCGTTATAGACTTCTTCCCCTTCCAATGTGTGCATACTTACATATTTTTTTACTTCTAGTTTTCCTTTTGTAATATTTATATATCTACAATTTTCAGTATTTTCAACAAAATTTTTTGGGTTAACATATAAATTAAACAATTCACTACCAAATTTACATTTGCTATAATAAATTATATTTTCTTCAGTTTTTTGTTCTTTTATATCTTTATTGAAATCCATCAAATAAGCCTTTTCTACTTGGAATAAATAAAATATTTCTTCTTTATTTTCTTTTAAATAATTTTTAACTTCTTCAAGGAACCCAACATTAAAATTTCCTTCATCAAAAACACAATATCTTCCTTCTTTTATAGGATCGTCTGTACACTTTACAACAAAAATCTTTGAAAAAAATAAAAAAATAAATAATAAATTTCTTATTATCATATTTATTGTTATAAAATCAAAATCAAAATTTAATCAAAATTAGAATTTTTAAGAAATATTATTTAAAAGTACAAATTCTATAAGTTTTTATATCGATATTTTTTTTAACTTAAAATATTCTTTTTTGAAATTATATTAAATTTTTAGATTTTCAATTTCTTCTATAGATAATCCAGATAATTCAGAAATTAAATTAACATCTAATCCTTTTTTTAACATATTTCTAGCAATTTCTATTTTCCCATTTTTTTCCCCTTCTTTTAATCCTTCTTGTTTACCTTCTTTTAAACCTTCTTCTTTACCTTCTTTTAACCCTTCTTCTTTACCTTCTTTTAAACCTTCTTCTTTAGATGTTTTTGTATCATTATAATAATCTCTTTCATAATCTTTAAATGAATCAATAATATGTCTTTCTTTATCATTTTTACTCATATATTCTAATTTTTCTATTGCTTCATCCAACT
>Ga0256405_10005366_pt1 | contig 22315 bp, 45 predicted proteins | sample RumenRJG_02DNA_FD_189096 | JGI IMG/M metagenome (GOLD analysis project Ga0256405, IMG submission 189096) | Bovine rumen microbial communities from Lethbridge, Alberta, Canada - RJG_02 | ecosystem: Host-associated > Mammals > Digestive system > Stomach > Rumen | place: Canada: Alberta... | reverse complement strand
GGATTAAAAAAGAAAGAACAGCTGAACAACAGCAATGGATAGAAGATAACTGGGATGCTATTGTAGATTGTTGGAATAATGAGAAATGATAATATTAAAGGAGATATATTTATGTTAAGAAATTTTAAGTTTGAGTATTATGCTCCAATTGATAAACTAATAAATTCTGATCTTTTAGTAGAAAGTTATAATCAATTTAATGATGTTTTAAATTATGAAAATTATACTTTCAATTCAAGATCTGTAGAAGATGAATATTTTAAGATTTGGTTAAATAGTGTTGATTTTCAGTTTGAGACTCAGATGGATAAAGGTAAAGTAGAACTCAACTTTGGAATGAGTAGTTCTGAGAATGAAATAAAGGACAAGAATAAACTAATTAACCTTTTTAAGACTATACTTGGTGAAGTAATTGATGACATCAATGACCAATTATCAAGAGGAAAATTAACAAAGGCTGTACCTAAAGATCAATATCTTACTGTTGAGGATGGATATTTCTATATTAGACTTGATGGTGAAAAGACAGTAAACATTGAATATGTACCTCTCTGCTTTGATAAAGATTTAGACACAGAACAGATGGATGGTATTATCAGTGACATTGAGATTAGTTTTGAATAAGGAGACTGATTATGTTAATTAACTGTGAGCGTTGGCCTGAAAAGGATTTTAGTGATGATAGAAGTAATTTCACTATGTATAGATATAAAGGAAAGTTGCCTATAAGTTTTCTTCATAAATATAGACAATATTTTATTTGTATACGATTAGATTATCTTGGTATAGATTTTAATACTTATAAAGAAGATTTTAAGATTGTAGATTATTTTAATGGTGTCAAAGAGCGTGAATTTGATGCAGATAAGTTTCAAGTATTATGTGAATATATCTATCAAAAGTATATTGAAGGTAATACAGAAGTAGAAAAACCAGCTGTATAAGGAGAACTATTATGGAAGTAAAAGACATTTGTAAAATATTTTTATCAAGTACCAAAATTAGTATAGAGAATTTTAATGATGTTTTATACAGTGGTGAACTTTATAAAGCAAATAAGTGGAAAGAATCAAATTTAGAAGTAGTTGAATGTGAAATTAGAAATGATGTATTACATATTCAAGTATCAGTATAAGGAGAATTACTATGTATTGGAAGACAGTACTAAAAGATTGTAAAATGGATATAGTTGATAGTTTCACAGGCATTGTTGATATGGATTATTATGAGAATAACTCTAAAGATTCTATTAGTTTTGATGTATATGCAGATGAGTTAGATAAATATGGTTATACTCAAGGTCAGACTATTTTTGAAAATTGCACAGATAAAAGAATATTAGACATGAACCTTAAAACAGGAGATAAAGTAATTCTTGACGTCTATATGATTTCTGAGAAGGCAGCAGCTAAATATTTTGATAAGCCAATTGAAAAACTAGATAAATATGATGTTTATTTTGTTGATATAGCAAGTAAGGAGATTTAATATGGCAGATATTGTAGATAGAGGACATAGATTTACATTAAAAGATATGGAATTTACTGTTGCAGATTTGAAAAAATACTTAGCAGATTTACCAGATGACACTAGAATCTATATTACTCATAAACAAAATATTAGATTAGATGCATACAAGCATGATCCTTATGATGATGAGGATGGAATGAGTTTGTACTTTACAGTTGAGTAAATTATAAAAGGAGGGAAATTACATGACTAAAGAAGATGTTATTCAGGAAGTTTCTAACTGGAGTAATGAGAAAACTGATTACTATGCAGATAATTTAGAGAATTTCTCTCTTTATTATTCGCTATTTAGTGATGTTGTAGATGATACATATGATCAGTTTGAAAAAGAAGACAGTAATTTAACATTTCTGTCAATAGTTGCTGGACTTGCAGAATCTATAGTAAGAGGAATTCCTGAGAAGGATGTTAAATATTATGCAATGATTGCAGTAATATATGATACCATACAAATATATCAAAGCTAAAGGTGATTATTATGAATTATGATATAGATAAGATTTGCGAGTACTTAACAAAAACATATCAAGAAGAAAAGAATTATAGTTATGTGCTTTATGAACCTGGTGTTTGGAATATTACAGTAAAGATGAAATATCTAGATGAATTTAAGGCTGATCCAGATTCTTTAATGTTTGATTTTAGTGTTTATGCTCCGGTTGACATTACAGTTCTTGATAGAGAGACAGACAAAGAGTTATATTCTCTTGGAACTAATGTATGCGTCTTTTCTGGATTTGGTAGTAAAAATAAAGTGACTGTAGCATTAAGTGTTTATCCTAATGCTTTAAAACAAGGTAATAGAGTATTAGATCCCGATACAGCTATTTTTGACATGAATGAATTATGGAAATTAAATGGTCAAAGTCTAGATGTATTTTATAATAAATGTTTAGGAGGTACAGCATGACTAATTATTTACAAAATGTAGATTATTATTTAGGAGAATCTTTATATCAGGCAGCTATGGATCTTAAAGATGATCCAAAATATGCTGAATATATGTTAGATGAATTTATTGATGAATTTACTGATTTTGATGAGGCAACCAATGTAATTGGAGAATTATTTGAGCGTATTCACGAAATGTCTTTTTATAATGATAATGGTAAGTTATATATCCAATTATCAGATGCTCCTGTAGAATTTGGAATAGATACTAGACAATTTACTGATGAGGAACTAAATCAATTAAACATTACATGTCAAGTATATTTAGATGACATTTGTACTAAATTTAAAGATGACACAGAGATTGAGGTTTTTCTACTTGGTAGAAGTGGAAGACATGTTTGTGTTGAAAGTAATTTTAGCAATGCAGCTAAATATGATGAATTATGTGAAGCACAACAAAAACTTAAGAAAAAGTATATTGAGGACATAGTAGATTATTCAAAGAAAATTAGGAAGGCATAATTATGTTTAGTTTGGATAAAATTAAAGAAATTAATGAATTAACCACAACTCAAGACATAAATGACCCTGAATTACAAGTAAAAATTAAAGAATTTCAAACATTTTTAAATTCTGATACATTTGAAGAAAAAATTAAAGATGCTCTTGAAGAAAATGATCTTGCTGAGTATATTAATTTTAGCTTCACTATAAATAAATTAAGTTTAACAAGTAGTAGTGGTAAACCATTTTATAATTTAATTTTACCAGAAGCTAAAGAAGAAATTCAAGATTTTGTAATGTGTTGTTATCGTAAACTTATTGATAGATTACAAAACACAAAATATAGGGTTGTAGAAGCAGATAATATAGACTTCAAAGTCTATTTAACATCAATGGTAGAATATAAAATTTATTTATTCAGTATTTAAGGAGAAATATATGCAGTATAACTATTTAATTGCAGATCATAAAGGTAATTTATATGACGGATTACTTAAGACAACTTTAGAAGCAAGTGAACTTCAAAAAGTAGTAGATAAACTTCAATCAGAAGGAAAAAGTGGAGAAGAACTAATTGAAGCTCTAGAAGAAAAGGGTATTAAATATTTTCATATAGAAGATGATCGTATTATAGTGGAATAATATATTTTGAGAGGAAATTAAATAATGATTATTTTAGGAATAGATTTAGGTAATAAATCTCGTAACTCAATTGCAGTTATGAATGAGAAATTGGAATTATTAGAATACAGTAATCTTAAATATGATCCTAAGACCACAACAACTTGGGAACATAGAAAAAAGATCTGTAAACAGATTCAGGCTTATATTGACAAGTATAAGCTAACAAAAGATGACTATATATTATTTGAGCAGATATTCTTTGGAAGAGGATATTCTAGAATGGCTAATATTACTAGTTTAGCCTTTATTCAGGCAACTATAATCAATGAATTCTCAGATAAGATTTCAATCTCAGAGGTTCATGTACAGTCTTGGAAGTCTAAAGTATTAGGCTCAAGATCAGCTACAAAAGATGATTCAGTTGCTTATGTAGAAGAAAAATATCCTCAAGTTGATCTTAATGTCATTATAGAACATAAGAAGAAAGGCACTGAGATAACGAAAGATAATGATACAGCTGACTCGATATGCATAGCAACATACGGATTTTTAGTTGATAAGAAAAAGTTAGATGAGAAGTTAGTTAACTATACTTAATAGTAAAGGTAGGTATACACATATGAAATACGACTATAAAGAATTCTTTGAAAATCTAGAATTTGATTTCTTTGATAATGGAGATTTAGCTATTTATTTAGAGGAATCTAAATTTTTAAGTGAAACTCCAGATTCTCTTATTGTTAGTGTAGACCTTGCTTTATATGGAGACATAACTAAAGATAACTTTGAGGAATGGCAAGAAGAGTTTACTGATGAGATGGAAGATAAATATCTAGATGTATGGAACTCTCTTGTTAATAGTACAGACAGATATAGTTATACAATAAAACAGAAAATGAAATTCTACTTTGATAAAGAAATATTAGATGAATGTCTCAGAAGAGGCTATAATGGTGAATCTGGTGAAGTAGAATTAAAAGATATTGTAAGAATGATTGTAACTGTTGATTATGAATCTAAAATACAAGATGATATTATTTTAGTAGATAGAGAATATATTGACGCTTTTGACAATGCATTAGGTTTTCCTGTACCAGAAGATGTAGAATGCATTGAGGGAAGTTTTATTTTTGGAATATAAGGAGAACAACAATGACCCCAGAACAGTTTAAACAAATTAAGTTAGATTTTAATCAAATTATAGAGACAATAAATCATACTAAGATAAATGGTAGAGATTTCTTATCTTCAAAATTTAAGAAATATGATAAGCATATCAAGAATGAAATAAGTATTCCTAAAGTTAAGACATTTGGTGAAGAACTTAACTATTCAACTAGTCAAATATTAGCAAATGAAGAATTCTCTTGGGAAAGTTTTGATTATACTAGACATAAATTAGAATTCAAGATATATGCTAATTTTGAAATGGATGCTTATGAATTCTCAGCTAAAATATCTATGTCTCAAAATAAATATTCACCTGCATTCAAGATTGATGATGTTGATGTAGATTTGTATGACAACTCATTTACTTCAGGTGACCTAAAAGATTTTCTTACTAAATTTAATAAAGTATATGAAGATCTAACAAACATTGAAGCACGTCTTATGTCAGGTAAGGTTAAACTATTCAGTAGTGCTGAGGATGTTGCAACTATTGACGAATTATCACATAATATAATTAAAAAGTTAGAAGAATAAATAAAATAATTTTTATATATTTATAAAGGCTATTTAATTATATAAAGCTATGCTCTAGTTTTATGCTAGAGCATATTTCATTACAAAAAAGAGGAGAATGAAGTATGAATTTAGACAATCCAATTAAGACTTATTCTTTGGTTGCTAAGTTTGATCCTTATAAAAATTTTAGTGGTACAGCAATTATTAGAGAATATGAAGAAGGCAAGACATTAAGTTGCTTTAATTCTCTAACATTGTTTGTAGATAATGAAGGGAACTTAAAAAGATTTATAGAAAATGAAAATCAAATATTTAATAGCAAGATTATAGATCAGTGTAAAGAGTTCATGCTTCAGTATTCAGATTACTATAATATTTTAGAAGGAAGCAATACTAAAGAAAAGATCATGAACTTACCTCTCTTCAGTGAAGAGACAAATGAAACTATAACTAAAGATAAATTACTGCTACGTAAATTTACTTTAGAAGACTTTAAAACCTGTGAAGTATCTTACAATGGTGAAAGTAGTTGGAAGTTTGATTTAGTAGATATTGAGAATAAAGATAATCAAATTATTCTTAAAGGAAAACTTCTTGAGAAGTATTATGTATCTACTCTAATGAGGTATGATTTAACTAATCCTATTTATAAACAAGTATATGATGCACTTGCAAATTCAGTTTTCTATGGTAATTTTAATGCAGTAATTATTCTTAATAAAGAAATTTTTATTGAAGAATTACTTGCAAATCTTCAAGATGTTTCTTGGGTTAATTGTGAAAAAATGGCATTTGACAAGATAGTAATTACTCAACATACTGATGATGGATATTATTATATTGATGACATAAACATTAATCCAGTTATTCTTATAAGAAATAAACTAAAAGGAATTGACCTAACTGAAGAGCAGATTGAAGCAATCATTGCAGATTTTGATGTATATTTTGAATCAGATAAAGATCTTATAGATAACTATAGAGACTTTGAATGGTATAATTTACTTCAAAATGGTTGCTGTGGAGCTGAAGCACTAGTTGTTCCTTCTAGTAAATTATTAAAGGAACTTTGTACTATTAAAAATAATGAATAATATACATTAAAATTGTATAAAAATGACACTTTTATACAAAAAATACATAGTTTATACAATAAAATACTCAGTTTTCATGACTGGGTATTTTATTTTACTTTACCTATAAACTAAATATAATTTATTATAGAATAATATAATTAGGAGTATCACGTGACTGATTTAGAATTAAAGTTAAAAGATGAATTAAATGACGAACAATATGACGCTGCAGTTCATATGAAAGATCCAGCTGTTATTATTGCTGGTGCTGGATCAGGTAAGACTCATACATTGATAAGCCGAATTGCTCATCTAGTTGATGAGGGTATAGATCCTGAAAGAATTGTAATGCTTACCTTTACAAATGCAGCAGCAGATGAAATGAAATATAGAGCATCTCAACTTGATGAGAATTGTGCAAAGGTTCTTGCAACTACATATCACAAATATTGTTCTATTATTCTTAGAAAGTTTGGTTCTGCTATTGGAATCAAATATGATTTTGAAACACTTACCTCAATGAAATATAAGACTCTTATTGAATATGTAAAGAGTATGACACCAGAGTATGAAACATTAAAGAATTTTCCTAGTAACTCAAAGTTAGATTCTATCTTTTCTGCAATGGTTAACTTAGACGTTTCATTGAATTCACTTATATCAAATACAGCCTATGGTTGTTATGAATATGAAATTATGGCCTTATATCAAGAAGTAAAAGAATATGGTCTTAAAAATCAAATGTTTAATTTTGATGATCTTTTAGTTTATATGAATAAACTTCTTGACATTCCGGAAATTTGTGAAAAAGTTGCTAATACATTTGATTATTTAATGGTTGATGAGTTCCAAGATACAAATGGATTACAGTTAGATATTTTGAAGAAGTTAGGCCAATATAATAAAAACATAGTAGTTGTTGGTGATATATCTCAGTCTATTTATAAGTTTAGAGGTGCAAAGGCCGCTAATATTACTTCTTTTATTGATGTTTTTAAGCCTGCAAAATATACACTTTCTATCAACTACAGATCAACTCAAGAAATTCTTGATGCTGCAAATGATGTCATGAACAATAATGTTCAGTCTTGGGAATATGTTAATATGATTGCAGATAATAAAAATGGTTCAAAACCAGTTATTGTATATCATAATGACGTAAATGACCAAGCTGACTGGGTTATTGATGCACTTGGTAGTTTTATTGATGATGGTTTAACATTAAAAGATATTGCTATCATTGAAAGAAAGTCAATGTCCTCATTTAAGTTAGAAAATGAACTTACAAAGAATAAGATACCATTTGAAAAGCGTGGTGGTATGAAATTTATTGAATATCAGTGTGTAGATGAGATAATTTCTTTCTTGTCTATCATTGCCAATACTGCTAATAAATTTGAATGGTTCAATGTACTTAAACTTATTCCGGGAATTGGAAACAAAGCAGCTACAACAATTTCAGATTCAATGCATGAGATGCACTTTTTAGATAAGTTTAAGACTAGGAAATATTACAATGACTTAGTTGAATTATTAGATAATCTTGAGGACTGGAAAACATTAGACAATCCAACTGAATTGTTTGATGAAATCTTACCTTACTACTATGCAATAAGAGAATATACAATTGACATTTCAAAAACAATGTCAAGTAGTAATAAATTTGACGCTAAGGATCGTCTCAAGAGAGACATGAAAGTACTTGAAGTATTTAAGGATATGGCAGCTGATTATGATTCTATTAAAGAATTTTTAGAGGACATTGCTTTAGATACTGTCAAGACAAAAGATGACTATAGTGAAGATAGATTAGTTATTACAACAATTCATAGTGCAAAAGGTCTTGAATGGAAAGCAGTTATTCTTCTTGACTGCACTGACTATGAAATAGATGACTATGAAGAAGAACTTAGATGTTGGTATGTAGCAATGACGAGAGCAGAAGATGAGTTAATTCTTTCTGTTCCTAGAAGTGCAATTATACAAGGTCAGTTAACTAGAGTTAATTTGAACCCTATTATACAACCATCTAGAAAATTCTTTGATATTAGTTATTAATAATTATACAAAAAACTTGTATAATATACAATATTTATACAATTATAAATAAAAGGCTATTTAATACTAATATTTAGGAGGTAATTTAATGAAATACAAGACATCAAAGTATAATATTATTGTTAAAGAAACTGAGGAAAGTACAGTACTTTACAATTCATACTCAGGTGGTATAAGTGAATTTGATCCTCAGTCATATCAAGATTTGATTAATGTAAATGAGGATAGTGAATATTTTCAGGAAATGATTAAGCAAGGTTTCCTTGTACCTGAAGGATTAGATGAGTTTGGTAGGATAATGGACACTCATCAGAAATATATTTTTAATAGTATGCCTGATAAGATGCAATTCACCATTGCTCCAACACTTAAGTGCCCTTTAAATTGTTATTATTGTTTTGAAAATACTCATAATGGAAAGATAATGAGTATGGAAACAGCAGAGAAAGTAGTTAACTATATTACTAATGCTATATCTAAGAATATAAACTGCAAACAAGTTCATATTACTTGGTTTGGTGGTGAGCCATTACTTGCAGTTGATGTTATTAAATTTATTGGTACAAAATTAGTTGAATTTTGTGAATCAAAGAATATCATGTATACAGGTAAGATGATTACTAATGGTGTACTTTTTAAAGAAGAGGTGTTTGATGATCTTATTACTTGTAAACTTATGAATAGCATTCAGTTTACTCTTGATGGTAATGAAGAAACTTTCATTAAAACAAAGCGCGGAATTCCCGGCATGTTTGAAAAGAATCTTAATGGTATTAAGTATGCATCTAAGTTTATTGAAACTTATGTTAGAATGAATACTACAAGTAAGAATCAAGAGGAACTTTTGGAAATTGTTGAAAGTATCTTAAATGAAGTAGATAATACTCATAGATTAGTATTTTATGCAATGCCAGTAGTTGACTATGGTATGGATATTGATAATGCCAAAAATGTCATTAATGAGACAACTATTCATGATTTTAGATTAAGATTAGTTGAATTATTAAAGAAATATGACATGTATAAGTATTATGTATCACATGACATTAGAACTCTTGCTGCATTCTGTGGTGCAATGAGATTAACAAATATTACATTTGGTCCTGATGGTGAAATGTATAGATGTGAAAATCTTATTGGAAATGACAAGTATGTTATTGGTAACTTAGACCAAGGTCAGTTTTATAATGCAGCTAACTATGAACTTCCCTTATGTGAAATAAAAGATAAATGTAAGGAATGTCCTTTCTTACCTGTATGTTGGGGTGGATGTCCTGTACATGCTAATATTTATAAGCAAGAATTTGATTGTGAAGGATTTAAGAAGAACTTTGCAGACAAATTATTAAATAGAATATAAGGAGAAATTATATGTCCTTTTTAGCAAATGAAGACATTGAACTTGATAATATTATAGAAGATGTTATAAGTGAAATGAAAAGAGCATTAGAACAGATTGAAGTTTGTGATGCTATGCAAGATCCACCTACAGAGTGGAATACTACTCGCCTTAAGAAAGATATTGAAAGATTTATTGAAGATTATAGTTGAGGTGATAAACATGAAAGTAATTAAAGAGGCAACATTTTTAAACTATGATGCTGCAATCTGCGATGGATGTGACCAATATACAGGTTGTATGGAAAATGCATGTGACAATGAGTGGTAAAAATATGAATACAAGTTATGATTTTGAAAGTTGCTGGAAATATATAAGCGGTAATTATGATGCAGATATACTTGATACAAAAGAGCATTTTATGAACCAGCTTAAATATATGATGGAAGCGGCATACGAAAAAGGTTATGATGCAGGTTTCAAAGATGGAAAAGAGAGGCAAAAAACATGAAAGTTATAAAAGAAGCAAATTATTCAACTCATGATACAGAAATTTGTGAAGGTTGCGACTGCTTTGGTGGTGGCTGCTTAGAAAATTCAACTCCCTTTTAATAGAACTATACTAATAAGGAGGAAAACAAGATGAAAACAATTAAAGAAGCAGAGTATACCATTCGTGAATCTGAATACTGTGACGGCTGTGATGCAGTTTCTTCTTACTCTGGAACTTGTCATGGTACAGATCAGTAATTTTAGGAGGTTTGTATGAAAACACTAAAAGAAGCAGATTACAAAATGTATGAAGCAGAGTATTGCGAAGGTTGTGATCAGGTATCTGAATACACCGGAGCTTGTTATGGAACAGATCAGTAAAAAGAGGTGATTATCATGAAGACAATCAAAGAAGCTGATTTCAAGATCTATGAGGCAGAATACTGTGAAGGCTGCGATAATGTCTCTAGCTACACAGGTGGTTGCCACACATCAGATCAAAACAACTAATAACTAATTAGTTGATGAAGTGCCTAGTCTTTTTGACTAGGCATTTTTTATTTATATATTTATAAAAGTTATATACAAAACTAAAATAATAAGATATAATAAAAATATCAAAATTGAGGGAGAAACAACTATATGGATATTAGTATTTCTGGACTTATTCTTGAAATTATTGTATATGGTTTAGGTGCCTTGATGTTACTTGTAGGCATTGACTTTATCTTCCAGCCTAAGTGGCCATTCATTAAAAGATATGTTGGTTGCTTTTATGGTAAGAAAGGAAGATTTCTTCCTTATATGTTAATGATAAATGATTATACTCTTATTGGTGTTTGGGGTTTCACAAAGCATGACATTAAAATCAAAATTAAATTCTTGAAACTCCTTGGTATTAGATATAGTGGCTATATGGTACCTCTACATCAAGTTGAAAGATTCTCACAATATTGTGAAAGATTCTAAAAGGCTATTTAACAATAATGGAATGTGAACAATACCTAGTCTACGGACTGGGTATTTTTATTATATATAGAAGGAGAACAGATAACTATGAGTGAATTAACAGAAACAGTGCAGGCAACGGACAGAATTGTAGATTATTCTGGCCGAGGCTTTATCAATATGATAAACAAATATTACATGTATAATATCAACAAGACACGTAATATGACTTTTCTGGAAATTGATCCGAAATGTTTTTTCTTGAAGTTATGTGATATAGATGGTCGAGACGTACATAACTTTTCTAAAAAATACAATAATGGTATAGTACATAAATTTGATTTAGAAGACGATAAAGAATATTATATCTATTTTGATGAAGTTGCTAAATTCAATGACATGACAAAAGAAGAGCAACTAGCTTACCTAAATACCATTAAGTATAATGACATTATAATTGGTTGTATTGATTCTAAGACTATTCAAGCAATGCTTAGATCTCAGATACAAATTGGAACTAATTATACAGGTTATATAAAAGAAAGTAATCTCATTAATGGAAATTATTGGTGGCATATCAATAATACTAACTTAGAATTATATATCAATTCCTTAGCTAAAGCAGGATTCGGAATGAAAGTTCAAGTTAATTTTGGACCTGAAAAAGAAAAGCCAAGATATGTTGACTGGTGTGTAAATTCTACATATACAACATTAAAAGCTTTGGAAGATTCTGGTCTCTTTGTCTTGAATGAATTTAAGAATTCCTCTTCAGATAAGAAATATACATATTATTTTACTGTAAAGAGCAAAGAAATAAAGAATGATCAAGGTTATATGGCTACATTGTTCTCTGTTTATTTATATCCTTCTTATGGTAAACATTATTTTAGAATTAAGTTTAATAAAAACATGCTAGATGAGTTTAAGTTAAACATGTCTTATACTTCAAATGCATTTGATGGTTCCCTAAATGCAGTTAAGGAAAAGATAAAAACTTTTGCTGAGGCTATTCAAACAAAAGAAGAGTATCGAAAAACTGCATTTGAATTAGAAAAATTATAAAACAGTTATTTACAAATCTAATAAATAGGGTTATTATATAATAAAGGAGTAATTTTATGTATAATTATGATTTAACTGAATCTGGCTGTATAGTTACTAACTCAAATGGTGACATTGTTTTTATGGCTGAATCAGAAGAAGCAGCTAGAGAATACATGGATTCATATAGTCCTGATCCAGTTAAATTTGAAACAAAGATTTCACCCTATGATCAGTTTGATAATTATACTAAAGGATTAAAAGGTAAATGTTGGATTGATGGTAAATTTGGTTGCATTTATGAAAAACCATTAAATAGATTTGCCAGATCTTTTGAGAAAAATACCAATTATAGAGTACATATTGATTGTCAATATATTGGTGGAGAGTGGATATTTATAGTAGATGAGGTAGAGTAATATGATGAAATTTAGTGATTATGTAAGAGATGACTGTGACAATTATATTAAATTTGTAGATTATCACTCAACTGCTGTAATTGAAATAGTAAAACATTTATATCCTGATTGGATGACTGATGAACCTTTAGATACAGTTATCTGGATGCTTTTAGGTAAAAGAGTAACACCATCTAAAGAATTATACCTTAGTGTAGAAAGAGATATAACTCCAGTTATGCAACATATTATTGAACATAATACTAGAGTTATTAAAGTAGAAACACAAAATGGTATAAGAGATATTATAGTAGCTGATACATAAGGAGAATCATTAAATGTTAGTTACTTATGTTTTATGTACTCCTGGTAGAATTGATAATTTAATGCATTTTACTGATGGTATTTTTAAAGATGAGGCTGGAAATATAATTGAATCTGATGTTATTGATAAATTGAAATTTTGTCAGCTTTTTCCTGAAAAGATAAGAGATGATGTAGTACTGGCTCTTAATATAAAATATATAGGCAGATTCTTATTTGAACCTAAGTATGATGCAAAATATGAAGTAACTTTTGATGATGGTGTATTTGAAGAAAGATTTTATGAGGCATTTGTTTATTACACCACAATGAAGTTAGAAAGAATGATTAAAGTAAATGGAGATAGACAATTGCCATTAAAAATAGATTTGATGGGTCTTTCAAAATATATTAGTGAAAACATTTATTATTTATTTGATTTCAAGCATAGAAAATTAGATGTAGATGATGACTATCTTTTCAATTTGGCAAGAGAATATATTAAAGATATTTCTTTAATGAACCTCATGCCTTATATGAATATAGATGATTTTCTTTATGAAATTGTAGAACAAGGAGGTAAATTATGATAGATTTAGAACCTATGGAAAATGACACTGAAGAAATTAAGTGGACAGATAAAAAGAGATGGGTTTTGTTTGCTTTACCTTGGACTTTTACTAGATATAGTTTAACTGAAGATAAACTGCTTATAGATTCAGGGTTGTTAGTAGCAAAACAAGAAGAAATTCTGTTATATAGAATTTTAGACATTACATTAACTAGAAACGTATTTCAGAGAATGAGTGGTCTCGGCACTATTACTATAATGGCAGCAGACAAGAGTACTCCAGCTTTTGAAATAAAAAACATACCTAATTCAAAAGAAGTAAAAAATAAATTATCTGATCTTGTAGAAGCTGCAAGAGATAAGAAGAAGATTTATTCTAGAGAAATTATGGGCAACATGAATGTAGAGGAATATGTATGAGTGAATTGATTGAAGTAGAGTTAGACATTAAAGGCAAACCTAGTTCTGAAACTGCATTTAGAAACTTTATGGATTATCTTTATCTTGAAATGGAAGATGATATTGATAAAGACATAAAGAGTGAAATAAAATTCTTGCTCCAGAAAGAGAAGCAAGAAGGTCAAGCTGCATACTCAACAATAAAAGATTTTATCTATCTTGATGAAAAGAGAGCAAAAGATACTTCAAAAGATGGTAATACTACTTATTTTATAATGATTGACCCAGAAAAGCTGTTGAAGGCAACAAAAAAAGAGTTGATTGATACAATTAAGAGAAAGTTGTATTTACATCTTAAGGTTTCTAATCAATTAAAAGAAGATAATATAAATATTGAAGAATTATGTAAGTTTATGGCTCAAAATATCTTTGAAGTCACTGATCTTGTTGAATTTACATCAGATATTGACTTAGAGTTTTTACAGGCTCTTATGTATGATTATACAAATTCTTTTTCATATTCATATATACCTGAGCTTAATAAAGCCCTTACAGCACTAACAGCAAAGTCATATTTAATCTAATGTATATTATACAGGTGAAATTGTATGAATAAACAAGAAGTAATTAGAAGATTTAGAAAAATATACCCCGAACCTTTTATAGAAATTAATGAAATTAAAGCAATATCAGATGAAATAAACTTAGTTGCATTTATTTTGCAAGTAACATTTCCTGATGGAGTATTTTATTTTGTGGTAGATGAAGATACAGTATCAAATTCTTATATTACATATAATCAGGCATTAGCGTCAATTAGGAGGTAACTATGTCCACACTTATTAGAGATCAAGTTGAACAATTTATAAAGGATCATCCAAATAAGAAGTTTTCTTATTATGAGGCTGATCCTATCAAAGTAAAGAAGATTGCTGATAGATTTAATGAAAAGAAGACAACTAATGTAAAGGCTATTACTAATTTAGACAAGTTCTGTACTTATACAGTTGCAGCTCTTGCAGTTGGTGATGTGACTTTATATAATGAGTTAATTGATCAGCTTAGTCCTAGCACAGTAGATGCCTATGAAGCAATGTTTAGTGAAATAGAGCTTCAGGATGAGTGCTATGATATTTTTGAAACAAAAGATGAGAGATTGTTACACTACTCTCATCCAGAACTTTTTGAGATTCTTAGACATAAGAATCTAAAGTATAAAGTAACTCTTAAGAAAGAGTCAAGTTATTATGATGTAATTGAAATCTGTATTCCGGATATAGATTTTGTCTTTGATGTATATCATGATGACATCCAGGATTTAAAAAATCTTTAATTACTTCTAAAGAGCTATTTAATTATATAGTAACTTTCTAAGTTGCTATACAATTAAATAGAATTGGAGGTGATTAAACAGTGGGCTGGTTCGATAATCAAGACCGAGGATCAGCTGCAAAGGCAAAAGTAGAAACTCTGATGCAGGAATTAGAGATTTGTCTTGATGGCGAAAATTGGATTCCAATAAATAAAAACTCAGTTGATAAAGTATATTCTGATTCAATGCCACGACTATTGATCGTTGTAGATGAGATTGCTGAGCTTACTCAAAAAGGTGGTCTTAAAACTGTTGAGGGTAAAGCAGAAGATGCTTTGAAAGATGAGATTATTAGTAACATCCAATCGTTAACACAGTTAGGAAGATCCTCAGGCATACATTGCATTCTTTGTACTCAGAGAAACGATGCAAGCGTCATTCCCGGGTGCGACTTGTTGTCAATTGAAAAGATTGACCTTATGGTAGCATAAGAACTATAAGATATGATGATATAAATGATGGAGTAACGTCCTGAAGGTATCACAATGAGACTGCGACATGCATTAATTTGTATGAAGCTCGCTAAAGTCGTGTTCTTAGTAATGCGGTTGTCCATAAAATTAGCATGGTGAGTAATATAGTAAGACGAACTTATGATCGAAGAATAATATTAATGAGGAAAAGTAAAAATCTGGGATATGAAATTCCTTATATAGTTATAGGCTATATCAAGTTAATATTATTTATAATAAGCACCTAATCTAATATGCACGGATAATATCTTATGGAACAAGGAAAGGTATCAACCATTTAGGTTGTGAACGAAGAACAATAAGTCACTTAATTGATACTGAAAAGTAGAGATCGAACTGTTGATAGTTCTTGTAATGAGAAAAGTAGGAATGGTCTCAAGTCAATTTTTATATGATAGCTAGATATTAAAAATTGATGGAGCGCTGTATGCGATGAAAGTCGCACGTACAGTGTGGGCTGGGGGAAAAGACAGAGATAATATCAAAATCTTACCTATCAGTATAATTATACAAAATAATCCTCTTTCACTTGATACTCTGGTAGAAATAAAGGGATTTAGCAAATTAAAAGGAATAAAAGGTTGTTATTTACTATTTAATAATACGTAAATATAATTATTATGCAGGTAGCTTTAGAGTCGCGATCTAAGGAGATAATGATGCCCTATCATCAAGCTGCATTATTTCTATAGGGAGAAATAATAATGGAACCTGTATTTACATGTAAAATATGTGGTGAGAAAATTTATCAAAAACATTTAGTTCAATATCATACTAGAAAGCATAATATTTCTCATAAAGAATATTATGATAAATATTTAAGACAACCTAATGATGGAATATGTCCTGTTTGTGGAAAAGAAACTGAATTTTTTAGTATTTGGAAAGGATATTGTGAGCATTGTTCTACTACTTGTAGTTCTTTAGATCCAAAAGTTCAAGATAAACTTCATAAAACAAATTTGGAGTTATATGGAACTATAAATGGATATAATACTAAGTTAACTGGTATACATAAACAAGAACAACCTAGAAAATCTTTAAAAGAATCTAGAGAAGAACAATATCAAATTTTTATGCAAGAAAATAATTGTGTAAAAAGAGAAGAGATACTAGAAAAATATGGTTGGATGTGGTATTGGGATAAAGTTGTTAATTTAATATTTTATAAAAATAAAGCTTTTGTAAAAATAGAAGATATTCCTAAAATAGAAGCATATATAGAAGAAACTATACACAATAATAGATCTCATAAAGAAATGAGACTATTAGATTTTGTAAAATCTATATATAAAGGACCTATTAAACATGATTGCAAAACTATTATAACACCACAAGAAATAGACATATATTTACCTGATTTAAAGTTAGGTATAGAGTTTAATGGCACTAGGTATCATTCTATTGAGATGGACACGCTAAAGTCATATCATTTAGATAAGTCTTTAGCTTGTAGAGAGAAGGGTATAAGGTTAGTACATATCTACGAGTTTGAAGACTTTGAAGAACAGAAACAATTACTCAAAGATTTGATAAATGGAAAAGATAATTATCATTTGCAGGATTTTAATAAAAATAATTTAATAGAAAATATACCTAAGCCTAGTATAATTTATAAAAAAGATTATACTGTTTATGGAGCTGGAAAATTATTTAGAACAATCTTTTAAATTTATCAGTAGCATAATAAAGGAAGAGAAAAATGACTTAGTATATATTGCTAAGTCATTTCTTTTAAGAAAGAAAGGAATATAAAGTATGAAAATTAAGTTGAATATTGACAACAAGACAGAGGAAGAGTTAGATAAAGAGGCTCTTGAGCAAGATATAGTTTTATATGATTATATTGAGAGAGTAAATAGTGGTAATTTAACACCTCAAGAAAAGAAACAAAGAGAAAATTTTTATAAAGCATTAGGAATAGGAATAAAAGAGAAGTAATAAATAAGGAGAAAAAATATGAGTAAGTCAATTACTTTACCAAAATGTGGTGAACGTATTACATTAGTATCATTGACATCAGGAAATCAAAATAATGACTCAGCAATTGCTGGTTATGAAAGTCACCCTGAAAATGCAGAAAAGGCTCTATACACAATGATGCAGAATCAAAATACAATCATTGACCTTATTTCTGCTATATTCATGGAAACAATTACTGAATCTACTAGAGATACAATTATTAACTATCTTACACTTCTTGAGGCATATAAGAAATTATCAGGAAATGATGGTGAAGCATTAAGTAAAACATCAACAAATGATTTATTCTTTGCTACTTGGGTTAATTATACTTGCTGCTCAAAGAAGTATGATAATGTAAAGAGAATTTGTTCATTCTTATCATTAAGAGATGCTAGAGTTCTTTGTGAACTTCAGCCTAAAGATCAGCTCAATTATGAGGATTATATGGTTAGTTGTGATTCTCTTGCTGGTGAAACATTAGACTTTATGGCAGCAAACAATGACTATTCTGTACAGTTCCAGTTCAGAGTTCCTGTTGTAAAGGTTCCTACTTTATTCGGTGCAGATAGATTTAGAATTGCTAGTGATAAGAGTAGTGGTTTCATGTACCCAAATAATGACAAAGACAGTGAATGCGTTATTCCTGCAGCAGAACTTATGCACATGATTCAGGAAAACCTCAAAGATAAAAGTAAAATAAGATTTACTTCTGAGGAAGCAAGAAGATCATTACAGGAATTTGTCAATACAGAAGATGTTCATATTGAGCTTATTCTTGACTATAACAGTTATCTTGCAGTTGGTACTCTTGGTTCAGCAAATGGATTGAAGTCAGATGACATTAAAGTTGATGACGCAAAAGTAGAAATTCAGGATAAAGATGTATATCTTGCGGCACATAATGAAAATGATGTTACTGGTAGAAATGACCTTACAGATGACGATCATGGAGTTGGCGGCGTTAAGTTAACAAAGATCAATGATACACATTATAAGTTAGATTCTGCTAAGTTATATATTGTAAAGATAGCAAGCAATGGTTCAATGGATGTAAGAAGTCCACAGTAATAAGGAGTAATTATATGGATGTTGAAGGTCGTATTAGATTACCAGAAGGTATATTAAATACTTCAGCTATTCAAGATTTTGGCGAAAAGGGTTTAGGATATAGAACAGAATCATTAAAAGATTTTGGTATTTATGATAAACTTTTAGAAGATATTTTAGATAGATTGTCTAATAATCAAGGTTTAACAAATGACCAAATTTCTAAAGCAAACTATTATTATAGTTGTAATGAAGATGATCTATACAAAGCCCTTAAACCTAATCTGACTAATAAACTTAATATTATTTTAGCTGGATTTAAACCAACTAATATTGAAAATAATTATCGATATAATGCTTGGGTAGATTTATCTCTAGATGATATATTAAGTAATAATGGATATACTGCTAAAAAAGATGATATGATAATATAATAAGGAGAAATAATTATGCCATTACAACCAATTGAAAACGGTGAATACTTACATGAGAAGATTGCAAAATATTCAACCATTGGTGATTATGAAATAGGCAATGGTGATATTTGTGTTGTCTATTTAGATAGTGTGGCACCTGGTAATTTTATTGCAAAGTTTCAGTTTATAGACTTATGTAAAACAGTAAAGCAACTTGCTTTTAATAAACATATTTACTATACTCTCAAGGCAATTAGAGAGGCTACTCCAGACGATGACAACATGTTCCCTACCTATGCAAATGATAGAATGGAAAAGAAATTCTCAATTGTTGTTATTCTTGGTGCATGTACTGAAGAAGCAGTTGAATATTTGAAGAATGACTCTTCAGCAATGGATGAACATCATGTTGTACCTGGTGCTGGAGTAATGAGAAAATTAACTTAATAAAGATAGTTTACAAGAAAAAGGTTTATTTATATAATGAAAATATAAATAAATTTTAGGGTGGTGAAAGGTATGACGCTATTACATATTTTGTGGATTGTTTTTGGTGCTTTACCAATTGCAGCAGGACTTACCTTTCTCTATTTAAAGTTTTTGCATAAACTTATAAATAAAAAAGACATGTACTTATAAAAGGCTATTTATTTATAATAGATAGTATGAATGTGAACAATGACTTACTCAGCAATGAGTAGGTCATTTTCTTTTATATGAGGAGATTAAGACTATGACAGATCAAGAAAAAGAAGCTTTATACAGTGAAGTAAGAAGTAAAGTATATGCTGCATTGTCAGATGTAGTATTTGATAATTTTCAAACTAAACTTATTGATAATAATGAAAGTAAAGAAATAATGGAAAAGTCTATTGAATGGTGGCTTACTCACTTCTATGAGGAGAGATAATTATGAATTGTAATTTATGTGGTGGAAAAATATTTGATGATAAAAGATGTAATAATCCTTGGCCTTTTTGTGCAAAAGATGACTTTTCTTCGAAATGTTGTCCTAGTTGTGATGGATTAGTTAGTAATGCCAGACTTCTTTTAGGTATATCAGCTGCAAAATGGTCAGACAAAAAAGAAGATATAATTCCTTACAAATCAGAAGTAGTGATAGTTTGGTCAAAGCATAGCGAAAAACCTTTTGAATTCTTTGCTCAAAATGGAAAATTCCTAGCTGGTTATGTTCAGGAAGTACATAAAAGAAAAGGAATTATGACTGGAACATGGGGAGATTTTCCAGTAGATTTAAATGAAGATAATTGGTTTATAGTTCAGGGAGATTAACATGACAGTAGAAGATATTGTACTAGAAGTTGCAAAATGGAATGATAAAAAAACAGAGGTATGTGAATATCTAGATCCTGATTTTAGAATTAACTACAGTGGAATATATGATATTGTAGAACTATACTTAAATAATGAAAATGTAAGTATAACTGATGACAGAGCAATAAGAGATATATGTGCATTCTTATTACAAGCAGCATTGTCTAGTTTAGAAGAAAAAGACGTAAGATTTTATGCTACAGTTGCAGTTATTTATGACTGCCTTAGTATGCATGGAATATAGGAGTTAGTATGACACACGAAGATATTTTAAATGAAGCATCTATTTGGAATCGTGATATGACAATCATGTGTAAAAATATAAGTGAAGATTTTGAAAAAGAATATAATGGAACATTACAAGATATATCAAAAACTATAGAAGAAACAAAAGCAGATGTACATGATCCAAATGTACTATCATCACTCATTGAAGGACTAATAAAATATTATTTATTAACTCATAATAGTCCTGAACCAGATTTGTATTTTTATGCCACAGTGGCAGTAATTGATTTTATATCAAATATTTATTTCTTAACAGGAGGCACAATATGATAGAAATTAACTTAGGTAATCCAGTTAGAGCAAAAATAGTTAGTGCAGTTATTGGACAACTTTCAGATGGATATTGGGAAAATAGTCCTAAAATGAATAAATATTGGAGATTTGCTAGAGTAGAAGGTATAATTCTTAAATGCAATGACGAACGTTGGGATAGTGGTTTTAGTGGAAAGAGTGAAGAAGACATTAAGTCTTGGTTTGCTTCAAAACTAAAAACAGTAGTTCAAGAGGAAGTCGGAAATAATAAGAGTGGCTGGAGCAGAGATAATATGAGAATCTCTGACTATATCAGTTACAATAATGACATAACAGTTTCTCATTGTTATGAATGTTATGACTGGCTCAAAGGCAGAACAGGCCATACTTATGCATTCCAGTTAGCAGAGAATCAACCTGAATATGTTAAGTTTAAGACTACAATAACAAATATTTTAAAGAATAGTTGTAAAGATCTTGACTGGATTGATACAGAAGATTTGAATGTTTGGATTGAAAGTATAATTGCTTATTATTGCAGTTATCATTCTGAATTAACAAAAGGTGGTTTTAATGATAAGTGTTTTGATGATATAGATGGTAAACTCGGTACAGAAAAATATGAGTTTGCTTGGCCTAGAACTGGAGCTGCTGCAGAAATCTTAGATAAAGCATTACGCTCTAATTCTAATTATTACATTGAAATTACACAAAAGCAAGGATTATCAATGAATCCAGAAGATTGCATAAAAGCAACTTATTTTGAACAAATCAGACCAAAAATATTTGAAGGTATGCGTAAAGTACTTACAGGAGAAGGAGATTAAAAATATGAAGTATTTACAGGTAGAGAATAAGGTTAATGATGAAGTAACTTTTAACTTCCAGATAGCTGTAGAGGCTATTAAGATGTTAGAGTTTCCTGAATTAACTGAATTATTTGATGCAGCTCCAAATAGAGAATTCAACCGTGTTGATGGTATGAATATTGGAGTATTCAATGACAGTTTTATTGCTATGGGTAATGCTGAATTATTTGTCAATAAAGACTGGTGGAAGAAGATTAAGGAAAATTTAGAAGTTGAAATTGATGAAGCAACAGATACTTGGGATATTAACTATGTAGCATAAGGAGAATAGTTTATGATTTATACAGCTGGTCATCTGATTCTCCTATTATGTGACTCTAAAAGAGAAAACAGTATCACTGAGCTAGAGGTTGAACAAGTAACAGAAACATTAAAAGATTTTTTAATGCAATTCATAAGAGATAATACAAAATTCAATCCTTTTACTGCAGA
>Ga0256405_10005365_pt1 | contig 22316 bp, 20 predicted proteins | sample RumenRJG_02DNA_FD_189096 | JGI IMG/M metagenome (GOLD analysis project Ga0256405, IMG submission 189096) | Bovine rumen microbial communities from Lethbridge, Alberta, Canada - RJG_02 | ecosystem: Host-associated > Mammals > Digestive system > Stomach > Rumen | place: Canada: Alberta... | reverse complement strand
CGAAGTTCAAGGAATATCTTCGCGACTACCTCAAGACAAATCTCGCGCCGGCCGCCTCGCGGATCCTCGGCAGCGACACAACCTGGTCCTGGGTTTCCTGCGCCATTCCCGCGATGCGCCCTGGAATAGAGCGCATGATCCGCGAGATTGGGACGAAGTCAATCATCGAGAAGCTGAACGTGGAAGGGCGCGTCAAGGCAGCGGTGGACGGCATGGACATGGCCGAGTTCCACGGCATGCTCAATCAGGTCATGGCCGAGCACCTCGGCGCAATCCAAGTCCTCGGCTATCTCCTCGGTGCCCTTGCCGGCCTCATCCTCGTATTCATCTAACCAGCATCAATGCAACGAAAGGAACAACATGAGCAAGAACCTCGACGGAATCGTTGCAAGAATCAGAGATGTCAGGGCGCAGAAGTGTCCCGTGATCGAAAAGAACCTCCAGAAGATTGACGCGCTGCTCGCCGCAATTCGCGATACGCGTGGTCGGGCGTCCGCTGTCGCGGCTCGCTATCCCGGTCTCAAAACGTCTTTACAGAGTGTTTCGTTCACTGACGCAGAAAACCGCCTTCTCGAAGCCCGCGCCGCATGCGAAACCGCTCTTACGCGTCTCCATCGTGACAGCATCAACATCAGTATCATGGGAGGTGTCCATCAAGGCAAAAGTCTGCTTGTTCAAACCATAACCGGCATAAAGGAGTGGCTTTTCCCCTTTTACGAGGGGGGCAACATAGAAGCGCGGAGCATGGTTCGCAATGGCGACACCGAATCCGCCACAGTTTTCTATTTGACGGAAACAGAATTGCTTCAAAGGACAATCTGTCCCTGCTATGAGCCGATTGGCACAAACAGTGTAGCACTCGGATTGGGGAATCCTCCATGTTCCATTGCAGATTTCATCCACCAACCTCTCCCATCAGTTCCTGAGACGCCTTCCGCTTTTGCCTTAGATAATTGGACGAGAGTCATGGAACTTCACGAGCAGTTCAAGGATAATCCCTCGCTTGTCCTCAAATTGGGCAGTCCGCCAGAGTCGGTATCGCTAGACGCAATCAGGACCTGTCTCGTCGCACACGACAAAGAGACGTCTCTGCTTCTCGTGGATCACATCGAAATTGTCACGCCTTTTGATTTGGATTTGCCGCATGAAATATCCGTGCGCGAATTGTCTTCCCCCTGGCTCTGTTCCCCGATGTCGCCAGCGGAGGTGAAAAAATGCGTTTTTGATGACACAGACATTGTCTTGATTGTTCGCAGACCAGTGTCTACTGGAGATGCCTGGTGCCTTGATGACATATGTTTGCTTGATATGCTCAAGAGTATCTATCCTACCGATGTGATCGAACCGAAAGACTGGATTCAGTTCGTCCTAGATCTCGACAGACGGCCGGCTTCTAACAATGAAAAGATCGTCAAATTGATGAAGGAAAATGCGCCGCATGGTTTCAGCCCTGTTGTCTGCGACTGTGCCGCCAAAGAAGATGTCCGCGCACTGTTGGAAATGGCCGTTGTGCCCCTCTTGGAGCAAGTCGGCCGCATCGACGATTTCCGTATCAACCAGTTCGAAAAGGCGTTCCGCACAGGATGCGCCGCAGCCGAACGGTTACAGACCGCACTCCTTCATGAAATGTCATAACCCAACCATTCACACAAAGTGGGCCTAATCATGCGTAAGAATCTCGACGGAATAGTCGCAAGAATTAGAGATGTCTGGGCGCAGAAGTGTCCCGAGATCGAAACAATCTCCCAGAAGATCGACGTGCTTCTATGCGCCCTCGTCAGCCTCATCATCGTATTCATCTAACCAGCATCAAAACAACGAAAGGAAAAACATGAGCAAGAACCTCGACGGAATCGTCGCTAAAATCAGAGATGTCAGGGCGCAGAAGCGTCCCGAGATCGAAAAGAACCTCCAGAAGATTGACGCGCTGCTCGCCGCAATTCGCGATACGCGTGGTCGGGCGTCCGCTGTCGCGGCCCGCTATCCCGACCTTGCCACGGCACTGCAGGGCATCTCTTTCAATGATGCCGAAAACAAACTTAATGAAGCCCGGAAATCCTGCGAGGATGCGTTGACGCGCCTCCGTCGCGATAGCATCAACATCGGCGTCGCCGGTAAGGCGCGTCAGGGTAAGAGTCAGATTCTTCAGATGCTCACTGGTCTCGGCGACGCGCAGATTCCGACGGGCGATGGTGGTTTCTGCACCGCCTCGCGTAGTGTTGTGCGCAATGGCGATTCCCAGTCGGCTACCGTGTATTATCTTACAGAAGCGAAACTTCTCAAGGACAAAGTTGCGCCTTCGTATGCTCCAATCGGGAGTAGCCCCGTTGCGCTCGGCCTTTTCCCCCAGCCAGTTTCAATTGCAGCGTTTGTCGCTACGGAATTACCGACCGTTCCTGATACGGCATCGGTGGAAGCACTCGAAAACTGGAAGAAAGTCATTGCGCTTCAAAAAGACCTTCGTGCCAATCCTGGCCTTGTTTCCAAGCTTGGTGCCTCGCCCGAATCTGTCCCGATTGAAACTGTTCGCAAATATCTCGTCAAGGATAAAGGAGAATCAGATTATCAGGTTGTGGACCATGTGGAGGTTGTGACGCCGTTCGAGATGGATCTACCTAAGGGAATGACGGTCTATGATCTGCCCGGTCTTGAAGACCCGACGCCTGGCATTCGCGAAACAATGCTCAAGAGCGTTTCCGAGGATGCAGATATTGTTCTGCTCCTCCGCATGCCGAAGAATACAGGCGACGACTGGGACACAGCTGATCTCCGCACGATGAATATGCTCAAAGAGGTTTATCCAGCGTCCGAAGTGCAGCCGAGGGACTGGATTCAGCTAGTACTCAACCTCGACAAGCGTCCTGCCTCGCACAACGAGAACAATGTTGAACAGATGAGGGGTAAGGCGCCGAGCGGATTCTCTCCAGTCGTCTGCGATTGCGGTTCGAAGGATGCAGTCCGCGAAATGGTCGATGCCAACATCGATGTGCTCGTGAGCCAGGCAGGTCGCATCGACGACCTTCGCATCCGTCAGGCCGATGAGGCCGTTGCCAAGGCGCAAAGTGAAGCGACATTACTTCTCAATCGACTTCGGAGTCTCACATTCGACATCGTCGCTCCAGATTTTGACTTGGATGAACTTGTTGACGGTTTCATGTCTAATCTCCGCGGTCCGCTCCGCGAAGGGAAAAGGAAAACGACGGGCTTTTTTGCTGAAGTGAAGTCAAGCCTGACGCGACACTTCGCAGAAGCTAAAGACAAATTAAAAGGATTCTACGCGGATTATGGAGAGAAAGAAAAGTTTCCCGACGATTTTCCAATTTTCTCGAAAAACGAACTTTTCAAATTGCTCGAACGGAGATCAGGGGCCGTTGGCGCGCTTGAAGATGCTGTTCGAACCCAACGCGAAGCCGTGTTGAAGCTTCTCCGCGACCAACTTTCGCTTTGTTGCGACGAACTTCGGAATGACTATTTTTCTCTTGTGGCCAAACACGGATTCTCCTCCAATGAGGCGCTCAGGAGTATTGTTCACGAAACAATTGATTCCCAAGCAGACAAAAGGGCATATCTCGAGCAGTATCTGACTGCTTTTCAGACCACAGGAACTTTTCCATGGCTTGAATCGGCAATGGAAAACCTCCTCCGATTCAATCTTGATTTTGATAACACGATACTGCCATGGATCTACGGCATCGACCATTTTGCCGACTTTGACCCAGATTACCGACAGAAGAGGAATACCCGAATACCAGACACGGATTCTGATGATGAATCTGATGAATCGCTCACTCCGAACGATGGACGTGGACGTGAGTTCAGAATGGTTCGCTCCCAGATTTCCGAAAAGGAGTCTTTCCAGGACGCAGCTGACTACGTTTTTGGGTGGATGCAACAGAAGACCACTATGATTTTGGACGAACTGACGTCTCCAGCTGAACGAAAAGACAAACTTATTTCCGGTATTTCGGAACATGTTGCCCACGCAATGGAAGCGAATTACGATTCATTCGTCTACCGTTTTATTTGGGGAAAGCCCGTCGAAAAAGAGTGGAAACGTTTCGCAGACAAAAACAAAACGGTTTTCTGGCGAAAAGAGTATGAAGAGGCCGCGAAGAATTCTCAGCTCAAGAAAGAGTGGGACGCCGCCCTCTTTAGTTTTTCTTCAGCCCTTCAGGATGCTCGCTAACCTTCTTCTTTCATTCACAACCAAACCAAGGAGATTCTCACCATGGCACAATTCGAAGTCGTAATGATTGGCAATACGGCCGTCGGCAAGACCAGCATGCTCGCTGCGTTGTTCAACGAACTGGAATCTTACAACCTCGTCGGTCCGGTTCAACTGGATTTGACGAATGAGGAAAGTCTGAGGGTTGCGGAACAGACGCGAAAAATGCAAAGCCAAATTGAGGCCCAGAAACCATTTACAACTCTTTCATTGGCCCTCGATAGAACTTTGCTTGATTTCGTCGAACACAAGGCCGATTTCAAAATCAACCAAAAGAAACAACACGGAGTTCTGTTCACTGACACACGCGGCGGCATGACCGGCGAGTTGGACAAGCAGCTCGTTAAACGGATCAACGAAGCCTTCGGCGTATATTGCGTCATTGACGCATCTGTTTTAATGGAGTGCCCCGAGTCTGTAAATGACAAATTCAATTGTCCGAGTTTTGTTAAGAAAATCTTGAAACCTGTTTATACCGATGGCGACAACAAGCAGCCGAGATTTGTTGCATTCATTCTCACGAAATGCGAAAAGTACATGAGTTCCGACAAAGGAAAGAAAGAGCTGATGGAACAATTCCACAAGCACTATGACAGTGTCGTAGGCATGTTAAAAAAAGTTTCCAACGCGCCGAATTGCTATGTTCTTGCCATCCAGACCATGTGTTGTGTCGAATATTACAAACTCAATGACCAAACAAAACTGCCGGAATTCCGCATTCTTGAGAAAAGCGAGTTGAAAACCAAGGATTGCGCGTATCCGCTTGTAATTCTTTTGCAAAATTTGATTGATTCCGAAAAGGTTGGAATTTGGGGGAGGATTCTTCAAGCACTCGGACTCAAGGAGGACCTCCAAAAATACCGCAACGAGATTGAGTCAAATATCAAAAAACCTCAACTCTTCAAGGAGCTGTAACAAATGGAAGTTACATTTTGCACACGAGAGTTTGAGCGCGACTACTACTGGAACACAGATTGCGCTTCTCCATCTCTGTCCGAGAATGCCCGGCAAGTCTTTGCGCCTGCTTTTGAAGGATCTCTCACGACGAGCCGATTTGTAGCGCTTTTTCGTTGCCCCAATTCCTCGGGCAGCGTTATTCTCTGTTTGTCCGTTGCAACTGCTCGTAAGGATTTCATTGGCACGCCCATCCGCACTTTAGCCGTTCTTTGCGCGGAGACGTCTGAAGAAACTGATCTTCTTGCTCGGTTCTTCGCGGAATGCCTATGCAAGCCGGACAAGGAGACGCTCTACAATGCGAGAAGCGGCGTCGCCAATGCGGTTGAGAGCCTTTACCGGACGAAGAAGTTGGATGAGTTTCTTGCGTTCTGCAAATCGCTGAAGCCCGGTGACGGTAAAGAATGCTTTCCGAAAAACTACCGCTGTGCCAATCCGCGCGGCCAAATGCCCGCACGCAAATGGCTCGCCGACGCCTTGCCGGCGGCCATTGCTGGCTATTCTCCATTCCTCTTTGCGCTTACGGATCGTCTACCGACCGATGTTCTTGCCTCGCTCGGGTCGATGTTCGACCGGGGAACTGTCAAAATCTTTTCGGAAGTGACCAAGGAACCTAAGGGACTACCGGAGCCTGCCTCGCAAAAACACCACCGAGCCGCGGCAATCGGAGGAGCCGTCCTCCTCGTCCTTATTGTCGCGGCCATTGGAACATGTTCTCGAGGGGGTAGAAAAGGTGAAGCCAAGCCTCCAACAGATGAGACAGGTGGCGGGACAGGCATGTCAACAAATCGGAAAGACTTTGTCGAAATGCATGCACCCGCAACTACCAACTCGCCGACGCAAGAGACGACGGTGACTAATGCTCCTTCGACTAGTCAAGACGGTTCAGGCGGATCTGTTACACCAGCCACAACCTATGCTCCTCTGCAAGAGGCGGCGGTGACGAATGATCTACCGTCTTCTAGTCAAAAGGGTTTGGGCGGACCTGTTACATCTGCCGTCACTAACACACTGCAACAAAAAGAGGCAGTAACAAACAGTCTAAAGACCGCATCTGATGGAACAGGAAAGAGGAAAACAGAAAATGAGTAGTAATAGTATCTCTCAACTTTTTAAGAAGAAGGCCGCTAAGCTTAAGTCTGAGTTGGGCGCAGTCTGCTCTGACAAAGGCCTGTACTTTGATAACCAAGGGGACCGTTATGTTCAGTTGTTTGAGCATGGTGTCATACTTGGAAATATGAAAAAACTCACTATGGACGATAATTTGATATGCGTCTATGGGAAACTGTATCATACATGGTGGTCCAGCAAAGACGCCGGATGGCTTGGCAAGCCACTTGAAGATACCTTCAAGAAGAAAGACAAAGCTGGTCATGATATCATGGTACAGCGTTTCGAAAATGGCGTGATCTGGTGCCGCTCAGACGGAGGGAACGACGTGCAGTGGCTTTCCTGGCATGATTGGCATGCAATCGCGAAGCCTAAGGATACTAGCGACAAACATCCGTGAAGGACATGAAAACTCGTGCGAAGATTTCTGGCTCTTTGATGCTTGTCCCGGAGATACGCTGTCTTCATCCCCGTGGAGGATGATGCGTTGCTGTGATGGATAACGGAGGAATGCTCCACAAATACACTGCTATTGAAGCGAAGAGATTAAAAATGAAAGAGAATGGCATCAAGATCAAGAAGATTCCCGTGAAGTCCATTATCCCGAGGCTTACTACCAACTGCTTTGTGATCTGGAAGAAAGGTTTGGCGGTTGTCGTTGACCCTGGCGGCGAAGGCGAGAAGATTTCGCGGTTTCTCAAGCGTAACAAGCTCGAGGTCGGTGCGTACTGGCTTACCCACGGACACCCTGATCATGTTGGCGGACTTTCGAAACTGCTCGATGATTTCCCTGCCCCGGTTCGTTACCATCGAGCCGACTCACTATGGCTCACATCCTTGTCATGCATCCCATTTGTCAGCTTTCCCAATAAGGAATGGCTTAGGCCTTTCGGTGCTATCAGGAAGATTGCCTGTGGGGACATCGTTGCAAAGGTAATTCTCACGCCAGGACATTCGTCTGGAAGTGTCTGCTACTGGTTCGACGAATTGGAGATTCTGCTTTCTGGCGACACTATCATGCGCGATTGCATAGGCGCGACGATCTGGCCGGGCGGTAATTCGGAGAAATTGGAAGCATCCATCCAGAAAGTTTCCAGCAAGGTTCCTCAAGAGACAAAGATTCTTCCGGGGCATGGGAGCGCAACGACCGTCGGCCGCGAGTCTTGTTAAAAACCATACGGCTTGGAATACCACAGAAAGGAAAAAACAATGAGTAAAAAGAAAAATATAATGGATAAAATCTACACGTCGTTCGATGAAATGACGCGGGCATACAACAAGGTTCGCTCGGAACTGGTGAAGCTTGGTGTCCTTTGGGACGGATCGAAGCTGGACGCGGTTGAGTGCATCTATGAACCGTTCAATCCATGCGGGATTGTTGGGTATATGGGTTTCTGCGAGTTTGTAAAGGATGGGGACGGGAACATCCATTTCCCGGCCATTTTCAACGGCCTTGACTGGAGACTTAAATGGAATGACAAGAATTCCGCAGTGGATGTCCTTCGCCACGAGTTCGGCCATGCGCTGGCGGATAGATATCCTGCGGCGTTGAAGAAGGGCGCGCTGTTTCGCAAGGCCTTCGGAGGGGCATACGGCGATGAGCCCGCGAGAGGGACCGATCCATCCGATTGGGAAGGGCGTTGCGTCTCTGCATACGCCGCTACCGCCACGCAGGAGGACTTCGCCGAGACATTCATGTTCTATGTGAAGCACAAAGGGAAGATTCCTGCGAAGTTCGCGAAGAAGCCCGCGCTACGGAAGAAGTGGAAGGTCATGGCTGAAATCGTGCGGCGCGTCGCGGCGGGGAAGCGGTAGGACGAAGTTTGATGTTTGACGTTTGAAGTTCGCTTCACGACGATGATGAGGCTTTTGTGGTGCCGGAGATTGCGGCGCGTGACGGCGAGACGCCGCCGCTACATCCTTTCTTGTGTGGCAACGAGGAGCAGGAAACTACACCTTCTTGTTTGAAGTTTGATGTTTGATGTTGAATACGGTGAATGCGACAGCGCAAGGAGGTGCACACCCATGTAGCCACCGCTTCGCGGCTCACCTCGTCGGATTGGTTGCAAGTGACGGCGGTTCCGGAACTGCACAGCATATTTTCTTGCCACTAGCATAATTGTTTTATTGCGGATAAAAAAGTATTGCCGAGCGGTATATGGAACAGCTGTCGGTGAAACGCCAGCCCTTACAACTTCGGGGCGGGAGCCCCTTGCGCCTGTATCAATATATTGATATAATATTCGGCGTAAGGAGGCAGGAGGATGAAAATCTATCATGGATCGGCGGTTGAGGTGCCAAAGCCGTTATTGGGCAAAGGAAAGCCCAATAACGACTATGGCAGGGGTTTCTATTGCACAGAAGACGTTGAAATGGCGAGGGAGTGGGCTTGCAAGGGCAAGGAGCCGCCGGGATTTGCCAATGCCTACGAGCTTTCAACGGAAGGGTTGAAGATACTGGACCTTTCGTCGCCAGATTATACAGTCCTCAACTGGATGGCTGTCCTGTTGGCGAATCGCACATTTGACCTTGATACTGATATTGCCATTGAGGTCAGGGATTATCTCATGGCGAATTTCATGCCGCCGATTCAGGATTCCGATGTTGTGATTGGCTATCGCGCCGACGATTCCTACTTCAATTATGCCGACTCATTCGTGAACAATGCGCTTTCCATCAGTCGGCTGAATGAAGCATTGCACCTCGGTCGACTCGGAATGCAGGTTGCTTTGCGCACAGAACGGGCTTATGAATGCCTGACGTACCTTGGCGCCGAGAAGGTGGCTTGGGGCAAATACCATCCACGATATGTGACCAGAGATGCCGATGCCCGCACGCAATGGCGCGAGGTAGTCAAGAAGGCGTCACGTGCGGCGGACGATCTTTTTGCAGTGGACATCATAAGAAAGGGGCTTCGTCATGGCGATCAGATCATACAATGAAGTCTATCTGAACGAAGCCAAGCGGCATCTCGGCGTTGCGACGGATTATCTTGCGAATGTCTGCCGCATCCCAGCCGACAGAATTGGGGACATCTATGCGTATTCCCCGACGATGGTTCTTTTTGGACGTGGAGATCCCGGTGTCGTAGCCGGGATGTCCGGTACGGAACTCGGTCAGCGCCTGTTTCGGGAGATACGTCCTGACGAAGAAGCTCCCGCGCCCGTCATTTCAACTGCGGGTCGTTCGCCAGAGTATTGGGGCGGCTGGGCGCTTGCGCATTTCCAGTGGTACTGGAGCAAGACGTTTCGCTGGATATTCGCCCGCACTTCGATGTCAAATCTGCTGGGTAAGTACAGCGTCTACCATGAGATGGACGTTTCGCGGTTTCTCGAGGACTTCATGCAGGAGCTTGAATCGGTGAAAGTCGAGAAGAACCTGCGCCGCATGCGGCTTGCCGCCGGATATTCCCAGTCCGAACTGTCGCGTCTCTCTGGCGTGAACATCCGCAATATACAGCTATATGAGCAGGGCGTTCAGGACATCAACAGGGCGTCGGCCTCGACACTTGCCTCGCTTGCCCGCCCCCTCGCCTGCAACATTGAGGACTTGATGGAATAAAAAAATGAATTTTCCGCGGGAGATTTGTCTGCGCCGTGCGTATAGTGCTTGTGAACGCAACAATCGTTCACAAGAAACAAACAACGTCACAAGGAGACAAAACATGAAGACAAAGTTGATGATGATAGGTGCGCTGGCAGCGGCCTGCGCGGTTAACGAGCTGGCGGCGATGCCGACGGCGGAAGAGACGAGAAGGGCGGAGCCTGTCGTCAAGAAGCTGCTGGCGTCCGAGCGAGAAGCACTCAAGGCGGGCAGAAAGTCGCGTTCCGAGGTCGCGGTCGCGGCGTTGAAGCGTGCTGCCGACGCCAAGACCGAGGCGGAGAAACTGCTCCTGATGAAAGGTGCGTTTGCCCTTTATGTGCAGGACGGCAATCTTGAAAAAGCCGCAGAGACGATGAATGCGATCAAGAAGGCGATTCCTGACCTTCCACAGGAAAGCGTCAAGAACATGATAGAGATGGCGCTAATCGGAGTCCCCAAGAAGGAGGATGGCTCACTTCTTTACAAGCTCCTCGACGAAGCGAAAGTGGACATTGCTTCCATGAAGTCTGTGACCCAGTTGTTTCCTGGATGGTCGCTGCTGAGTTCTGAGGTCAAACCGGAATTCGTCAGTCATCGTGGGCAAGATCGAGTCCTTCGCATGCATCCAAAGGATCAGAAAACGCCGGTGGTTTTGAAGCGTACGATGAAGCTGTCCGACAAGAATCCATGTTTGTTCCTCAAGGTCGCTTCGTTTGACGGAGGTTCGGATTTCGTCCTGTCAGTTCGGGTCAATGGCAAAGATGTCATGCCTGATAGGATCGTTTGCACGTCAGACTTGGAACCTTGGGAAGATTTGGTTGTGCCGCTCTTCGATTGGCGCGGGCATTTGGCAGAGATTGAGATTGTCACCAAGGCAAACGGCTGGTGGTGTGAATGGTCTCATTTTGCGCGAATTGAAATCGCCGAGGGCAATGGAGACGAGGAGTGCGGTCTTGTCGGCGTCAAAAACGGCACTGAGAGTGTCGATGGCTACAAGTGGTCGTACTTCGTCAAGAACGGCGAGGCGACGGTCACGGCGGCGGTCTCGCCCAGCCCTAAAGGAGCCATCACGATTCCCGCGACGCTGGGTGGCGTCAAGGTGACGGGATTAGGGAAGAATCTCTTCGATCATTGCAAAGAGGTGACTTCGGTGACAGTTCCCAAGGGTGTGACGAGCATCGGTCAAGGGGCATTCAATTTCTGCTATGGACTTAAGTCGGTGACAATTCCATCAAGCGTCAAGACGATAGGAGATTGGGCATTCTCCGCATGCTTCCAGTTGCAGTCTGTGACGCTGCCCGAATCCTTGGAATACATTGGCAAAGGCGGGTTCATTAATTGCCGATCCCTGAAGACGGTGAACATCCCGGCGAAACTGTCTGTAATAGGCGATTCCGCATTTGCTTATTGCACTGGATTGAAGCAATTCACGGTCGATGTGGACAATAAGGCGTTCACTGCAATTGACGGAGTCGTGTACTCGAAGGATTGGTCCACGTTGGTGTCAGCCCCCAATGTATCGACGATTGCCAGAATGCCGCCTTCCATGACGAAAATCGGGGCCAACGCATTCCAGGGGTGCGACCGTTTGGAGACGCTGACGATCCCAGAGAACGTGACCATGATCGATTGCGGCGCTTTCCATTCTTGCGAACGCCTCGCTTCAATGACTATTCCTGCGAGCGTTGCGAAAATCGGCCCCAATGCATTCGACAATTGCGGCGAGTTGACCGAGGTGACGATGCTCGGCGAGCGTCCTGAAGCTCCGAATGCCATATTCAACAAAAACTGCGGAAAGCTCAAGGCGATCCACGTTCCGGCGAACGCGAAGAGCTGGGCGGGCATGAAGGACTGGTTCGGGGTCCCGCTGGTCTTTGACGCGAAATAGTGGCGAGTCGTCCGCAGTTGCGGAACAAGGCCAAAACCTGAAACCGCCGCGCTCGTTGTGGGCGCGGCGGTTTTAGGTACCTTGTGTGCAGCAATGCGAAAGGCGATAGGAAGCGGGAGGACTTGCGTGGAAGACTACGCAATTGCGAGCATCGCCTCGATCGCCCGGCGTGCGCGGACCGCTATCTCTTCCGGCACCGTGACGCGCGTTTTCATCTCGCGCAGGGCTTCTGCGAGGTTTTCGAGCGTCGTCTTTTTCATGTTCGGGCAGACGAGCCTGTCGTTTACGGGATAGAAAGTCTTTTCGGGGTTTTCCTGCCTGAGGCGGTGGAGTATGCCGACTTCGGTGCCGACGATGATTTCCTTCGCTGAGGATTCGTGCGCGAACTTGCACATCCCGCCTGTGGAGAGCCGTTCGTCCGCTACGTCGCGCACATCGTGTGCGCACTCAGGGTGGACCATCACGGGTGCGCCGGGATGGGCGGCCCTCGCATCGGCTATGGACTTTGCTGTAAGCGCGGCGTGAGTAGGGCAGTAGCCGGGCCAGAGGATGTACTTTCTCCCGAGGAGCCCCATTATGTGCGAGCCGAGGTGCTGGTCGGGGACGAAGATTATCTCCTGATCAGGCGCGAACGTCGCCATTACGCGCTCTGCATTGCCCGAAGTGACGCAGATGTCGCACTCGGCCTTCACCTCCGCGGTGGAATTCACGTAGCAGACTGCCTTTGCGCCTGGATGCTTCGCCTTGAGTTCGCGAAGCTGCGCGCCCGTTATCATGTCGGCCATCGGGCAGCCGGCGGTCGGGTCGGGGATTAGGACAGTTTTCTCTGGATTCAGTATAGCCGCCGTCTCGGCCATGAAGTAGACGCCGCAGAAAACTATCACGTCGGCGTCGACTTGCGTCGCCCTGCGCGCGAGCTCGAGCGAGTCGCCGGTGAAGTCTGCGGCGTCCTGAACTTCTGCACGGCAGTAGTTGTGCGCGAGTATGACAGCGTTGTGGCTTTTCTTTAGGCGCTCTATCTCTTCGTTCATTGATTTGATATTATACCAAAATTCTATGCCGCGAGCCGCCTCTATCCGACCAATTTGCACTAAGAACTGTAACGGGGCTAATGGACTGCGGCAAATATGATATAATTTGCAAACAGTTCAGGGTGGCGGGAGAATCCGCCATAGTTCTCATCTAAAAACTAAGGAGTTGCCATGGAGTTTTCAAGAAGGTTTTTCATTGGTTCCTGCCTCGCGGCGGGTGCGTCGGCGGGTTGCTCGTCTTTCAAGGGAGCGCTTTCCTCGAAACCAATAGCGAAGATCGGTGTGCTGAGCGACGTGCATCTTAAGGATCCGGGCGACGAGCTCCATTTTGTCAAGGCACTCGAATACTTTCGTGACAGCGGCGCTGACGGCGTTCTCGTCGCGGGTGACATAGCGGACACCGGGCGCATCAGCCAGCTCAAGCGCGCTGGCGATTCGTGGTTCAAGGTCTTCCCCGACGGCAAGGCGCCCGACGGCCGCAAGGTCGAGCAGTTGTTCGTCTACGGCAACCACGACCGGTGGGGCTGGACGTGGGGTCTTAACGATGAGCAGAAGAAGGACCCTGCCGTGATTGCAGACTCGATAGGGCATTCCTACGAGAATATGAAGAAGGCGTGGGAGGAATGCTTTAGGGAGGAATACGTTCCCGTCTGGATGAAGAAAGTCAACGGCATCGCGGTAATCGGCGCACATTGGGGCTATCGCGACGACCACAACAAGGCGATGGAGAAGTTCTTCAAGGAGAACGGCAAGCGCCTCAACCCGCATCTACCGTTCTTCTACACGCAGCATGACCACCCGAAGGACACGTGCTTTGGTGCGTGGGCGTGGGGGCATGACGACGGCACGTCGACGCGCGTCCTTTCGGCGTTCCCGAATGCCGTTGCGTTCTCTGGACACAGCCACTACACGCTCACCGACGAGCGGACTGTCTGGCAGGGCGCGTTCACGTCGATCAACACGAGCTCGCTGAAGTATTCGTCGCACGACTACTCGTGCCGCGAGAACGCCGCGCAGAGCAATTCCTCGGGCTACGGCGGGGAGAATCGCGCCCACGCGATGGGATGCATCGGCACTGGTGACGGCCGCCAGGGAATGCTTGTTTCCGTATTTGACGACAGACTTGAAATCGAGCGTCGCGAATTTGTTTACGGCGAGAGTCTCGGCGACAACTGGATCATCCCGATTCCCGCGCGCACGGACGGACCGATGGCGTATGCGCGCCGCGCCGCGAAGCGCTCGGCACCGGAGTTTGCAAAGGATGCGAAAGTAGAGGTTGCAATCAAGGACGGCGACAAGGGAAAGAAAGTCGTCGAGGTGAAGTTCCCGTCTGCGCAAGTTGTCGATGATTGCCGCGCGAACGAGTACGAAGTCACGGCGACGCTCGTCGAGGACGATTTCGATCTCGTCCAGGCGCAGAGGCGCGTTCTTGCTTCGGACTTCTACCTTCCCGCCTCCAAGTGCGGCAAGGAGAACGTCTGCGCGTTCTTCCTCGACGAACTCACGAAGAAGGGCAATTACGTGTTTTCAGTGCGCCCGGTCGAGTGCTTCGGCAAGAAAGGCGCTGCAATTGCATCTGCCGCGTTTCGCCTTGCCTGACATTTGTGCGTTAAGGTAGATAGGGCTTCATGTCTTCGGGGATAGGCGCCTCGAAGAAAAGCTTCTCTCCCTTGGTTGGATGCCACAGTGCAAGCTTCCACGCGTGGAGCATCTGCCTCTCGGGCGGTGGTTCGAGGCGCTTGTCGAGAGCGGATTTACCGTAGGTGCGATCTCCTACGACTGGGCAGCCGAGCGAAGCCATGTGAACTCGAATCTGGTGCGTGCGCCCCGTCTCGATGCGGCAGACGACTACAGAAGTGTTCGCCGTCTTGCTTCCAGACGACGACGTGACTTGCCAGTTTGTTATGGCGACCTTTCCGTTCTTCTCGACGATTGCCATTCGTTTGCGGTCCACGGGGTGTCGACCGATAAGGTTTTCAATCCGGCCAGAGTCGAGGCGCGGGCGACCGTGGACTATCGCAAGATATGTCTTCTCTATGTTTGCGTGCGACGCGAACGCCTTGGTGAGTCCTTCCATCGCCTTTTGCGACTTCGCGACGACGATGAGCCCCGAAGTGTCTTGGTCGAGCCGGTGGACGATTCCTGGGCGCGCGACGCCGCCGATTCCGGCGAGCGCGGGGCAGTGGTGGAGAAGGGCGTTGACGAGCGTTCCTGAGAAATGCCCAGGTGCAGGATGCACGACCATTCCTGGTGCCTTGTTGACGACTATCATGTCGTCATCCTCGAAAACAACATCGAGTGGAATGTCCTCTGGCTCGGGGATTGCAGGAACCGGCGGAGGAATCTCTACTTCGATCTCGTCAGAATCGGAGACTTTCATTCCCGCCTTGTCTGCAATCGCGCCGTTTACCGTTACGTGACCGGATTTGACAAGACCCTCTATTCGCGACCGAGAGAAGTCGGGATAGAGTTCAAGTATTTTCTTGTCGAGGCGCTGCATGAGCGATAGTATAGCATATTTAAACGGCGGTGGCCGAAAGCGAGGCCTTCGCCCGACCTGCTCGCCCGACCCGCAGTTTGCGGGCACCCCACCAGCATGATTTTGACGCGCGCGCGCACCCTCTTGCGACCTTGCTTCGCAAGGCTCCTCGCTGCGCTCGTCGGGGGACCTGACGGCTTCGCCGCAGGTGCATTTCACGCGCGCCCTTTACGCTGGTGGTCAAAATCACGCTGGGCCCGCAAACGTGCTCTCGTGCGACAGTCGGCTCTCCGGCCTCGGACCTTCGCTCCACCGCCAACTTCGCTTCGCATCCGAACAAAGGCGTGTAGCGCCAGTCGGGCTTCGGCCGCTGAGCCAAGCCGAGCCGATGGTCGCGGGTGAGGCAGGCGGAAGGTCGCAGGCGTAAGAGTGACTTGCGTACGCAACCAGTGATAGACGCCGAGGCACGGCAGGCTGAATACGGTTATTTGTCTGATGTGCGAGAGCCGTCGCGAGCCTGGAGCCGAACGAGAGCCCCGCGATCCATCGGGCGGATTGGCGAAGGCGAAGGCCACGACGGCGGGCAGAATATGGTATAATTTCATCGTATGCGCGACAAAAGCGGAATAGAGTGCCTGCAGAAGGCGATTTTCTTGTACGGCGCGCCTGCGAGCGGAAAATCCACGCTCGGCAAGGCGCTGGCCGAACGGCTTGGCGCTGGCTTTGTCGACCTTGACGAGCGCATTGTCGTCGAAGCTGGCATGTCGATTCCCGAGATATTCAAGACTCGCGGTGAGCCGGCTTTCCGCGACATAGAGAGCAAGGTCCTGCAGGAAGTTGTTTCTGCGTCTTACGAAAAACTTTCAACTTTAAACTTTGAACTTTCAACTCTTACTGTCGTCTCGCTCGGCGGCGGTACTCTTCTGCGTGACGAGAACAGATCGCTTTGCGAAGAGAATGGCACCATTTTCTGCATCGACACTCCGTCAGACGAAGAGCTTGCGCGTCGCATCGGCGCGGCGCCTGGGTCGCGGCCGCTCGGCGACAAGGCCAAGGAACGTGCCGCGCATTACGCATCGTTCCCGAACCGAATCGCCGCGTTTTTCGACGCGCAGTCATCGCTTGTCGTAGTCGGTCGTGGCATCGCGCCTGCGATCCTCGCGGGGCGCAACGTCGTGGCAGACGAGACGGTCGCTCGACTCTGGTCTGCTCGGCTTGGGGTCTCGCCTTTCGCCATTATTCCATCGGGCGAAGAGCACAAGACACCAGTGACTGTCGCAAAACTTTGGCGCGCATTCTCTGAAAGGGGACTTGGCCGCAAGGACACTGTTGTTGCGCTTGGCGGTGGTGTCACAGGCGATTTGACTGGCTTTGCCGCCGCTACTTGGATGCGCGGCATCTCCTGGATCAATGTCCCGACTACACTGCTTTCGATGGTTGATGCGTCGACTGGCGGCAAGACTGGGTGCGATCTTCCGGATGGCAAGAACCTTGCGGGCGCATTCCATTTCCCAAAGCTCGTCGTTATCGACACCGACTTCCTCGAGACGCTTTCCCCGAAGCTCGTTGCAGACGGTCGCGCCGAAATGATCAAGCATGAGGCGATTGGGGGTAAGGGGTCAGGAGTCAGTGCGAAGGGGTCAGGGGTTAGGAGTTGGAGTTCAGAGTTGGAGAGTGGTGAGGGAGATTTTAGTAGGAGTGAGGGGGCAGGAGTCAGTGCGAAGGAGATTGCTGAGAATTTGATGGTGAAGGTCGGGATCGTGCGTGAGGATCCTCTTGAGACGCTTGGTCGCCGAATTCTTCTCAACTGCGGGCACACTGTTGCGCATGCAATTGAAAAGGCAACTGGCTATCGCGTCTCGCATGGCGAGGCGGTCGCGATCGGATGCGTAGAAGAGGCGAAGATTGCAGTCCGCCGCGGTCTTGCCCCGGCCTCTTGGCCTGAAGAATTTGCCGCGCGCTTTGCCGCTGCGGGACTTCCGACTTCTCTTCCAAGCGAGCTTTCGTTTGACGCGCTTGTTCCACTTATGTGCGGCGACAAGAAACGAGAGGGCGGTGCAGTGACTTTCGCCTTGCCGTGCGGCTGGGGTGATGTGCGCGGAGTTAAGATAGACCTTTCCAAGGAGAGTCTTTGATGACCACGATTCAGCCCGGCAAACGGACCGGTTCAGTCTCGATACCGCGATCAAAATCGCACGAACACCGCCTTCTCGTCGCCGACTTTCTCGCTGGCGACTATTCTCGCCTTGCACCCGCTGAGGACGACAGCGAAGACATCATTGCCACGAAGCGGTGTCTTGAGGCGCTGAAGGGCGATGGCCAGCTTGCCATTCTCGACTGCGGAGAAAGCGGCTCGACGCGGCGCTTTCTTGCTCCTGTTGCCGCCGCGCTCGGAAAGTCGGTGACGTTCCTCACGCGCGGGCGCCTTTCTGAGCGTCCGCAGCTCGACTACTCCGAACTCAAGAGCGGGCTCCACGAGCTCGCGGGTGATATTTCGTCGCAGTTCGTGACGGGGCTTCTCTTTGCATTGCCGCTTCTTGACGGGGATTCGCAGATACGTTTCACGACTCCGCTTGAGTCGCGCGGCTACGTAGACATGACTCTCCGCGTCCTTTCTGGCGCGGGCATATATGTTGCGATAAGGGACGACGGCTTTGACGTTCCTGGCGGCCAGAAATACATTGCCCAGCCGGACGCCAAAGTCGAGCTTGACTGGTCGGGGGCCGCGTTCTGGTACGCGATGAATTCGATGGGCAGTCTCGTAATGTTCGAGAAGCCCGACGCACATTCCTCGCAGCCCGACCGCGCCATAGTCGAGCTTGCGCCGAGGATCGCTTCGGCGTGGAAGGGCGAGAATGTCGACGTCAGCGTCTCGGGTTGCCCAGACCTCTTTCCGGCCCTTGCCGTGCTCGCGGGGGCGTCTGCTGGCGTTACGCGCTTCTCGGGGACGCGTCGCCTGAAGCTCAAGGAATCGGACCGAGTATCTGCGATGGCTGACGTCTTGAAGCGCTTTGGCGTCGATACAGAGGTAGAGGAGGATTCGTTTCTTGTTCGCGGTTCTGGCGGCAAGTTCGACGGCGGCGAGTTCCACTCGTACGACGACCACCGAATCGCCATGGCAATTGCAGTTGGAGCGACGATTGCTGACGGTTCCGTAGCGATCGACAACGCCGAATGCGCTGCGAAGTCCTACCCTGGATTCTTCGACGAGTTCGCCCGTCTGAGGAACATCTGAATTTTTCTGAAATTTCACCCTTGCGCCGAGCGGTGAAATTAGGTATTATTCCACCCGACACCAAAGCTTGTCCTAATGGAGGCATACCTGAATTGAGCAACGATTTTCTCGTCTTCGATCATGTAACGAAGCGGTTCGGCGCGTTGACGGCTGTCAACGACGTCTCTTTTTCGGTCAACAAGGGCGAGTTCTTTTCGCTTCTTGGTCCTTCGGGATGCGGCAAGACGACGCTCCTAAGGATGCTCGGCGGCTTTGAGAAGCCCGATTCCGGCCGCATCTTTCTCGAGGGCAAGGACATTACAGACCTCGCTCCGAACGAGCGGCGCGTCCACACGGTGTTCCAGAACTACGCGCTCTTTCCGACGATGACGATCTGGGACAACATTGCGTTCTCGTTGCGGCTTGCGAAGCTCCCGAAGAAGGAAATCGAGGAGAAGGTCGACGCAATACTCGCTATGATCCAGATGAGCGAGCACGCGTGGAAGTACCCGAACCAGCTCTCCGGCGGTCAGAAGCAGCGCGTCGCGATTGCGCGCGCCCTCGTCGACCGCCCGAAGGTGCTGCTTCTTGACGAGCCGCTCGCCGCGCTCGACTTAAAGCTTCGTCAGCACATGCTCCTTGAACTCGACACGATCCACGACCAGGTCGGCATCACGTTCATGTACGTCACGCATGACCAGGGCGAGGCGATGTCGCTCTCCGACCGCATAGCGGTCATCAACCGCGGCACGATTGAGCAGCTCGACGGCCCTGCGAAGATATACGAGGCGCCGTCCTCGCGCTTCGTCGCCTCGTTCATCGGCGACACTAACTTCTTCTCCGGCGAGATCGTCGCGACTGAAGGCGACTACTGCACGATTCGCCCCGAGGGATTCCCAGACATCCGCGCCTACAACGACAAGCAGCTCAAGGTCGGTCAGAAGGTCGATCTCTCCGTGCGCCCCGAGAAGATCCGCGTGACGCTTGCGCCGCCGCCGCCCGAGAAGGGCGCGTCGATCAACGTCTACTCCTCGACGGTCCAGGACATCGTCTACCAGGGCGTCTACACCAAGTACTGGATCAAGAGCTCAGACCTGCGCATCGCGGCTCTCAAGCCGCACTCGCGGTTCCTTCTCGACCAGGAGCCGATTACGTGGAACGACAAGGTCTTCGTCTGGTGGCATCCAGACGACGGCTACATGGTGGAAGCGAAGCAATGAACAGTCCGCTTCGCACACGCAGGGCCGAATGGCTCGTAACTGCGCCGTCGTTCCTCTGGCTCGCGCTATTTTTCGCGGTGCCTGCGGTAATCGTCCTCGCGTTCACTTTCCACGGGCACGACATTTCGGGCGGCGTCGGCGAGTGGTCGCTTTCGACGTGGCGCGAGCTCGTCGACCCTGACTATCCGACGATCATCTGGAACACTATCCGCATTTCCGTCGAAGTCACGATCTGGTCCATTGTCCTCGCCGTTCCCTGCGCCTACGCGATAGCCCGGATGAACAGCCGCTGGCGCGCAATCGTCGCGGGCTCCATAATGCTTCCGTTCTGGACGAGTTTCGTTGTCCGCGTCTTTGCATGGAAGACAATGCTTCATCCCGACGGTTGGCTTCAGGCTTGCTACAACTTCCTTTCGATCAGCGGCGAGCAGTCGACAATTCTTGACTCCGAGACTGCTGTCGTGCTTGTGTCGGTTTACTCGTTTCTCCCGTTCGCGATAATGCCGATCTATACGGCGGCCGAGAAGTTCGACTTTTCGCTCCTTGAAGCCGCACGCGACCTTGGGGCAAAGAACTTCTACGCGTTTCGCAAGATATTCCTTCCTGGAATCAGGCAGGGGCTCGTATCCGCCGTTCTCATGGTGTTCATTCCTGCGATTGGCTCGTACGTCATCCCGCAGATGCTCGGCGGCACGAACTGCGTCCTCATCGGCAACAAGATATTCATGCGCGCGATCCAGAACCGCAACATTCCGCATGCGTCGGCGCTCGCTACCGTAATGGCGGTCAGCGTCCTTATTCCAATAGGGCTTTCGATGTGGTGGAAGAGGCGGCAGGACATGCGCGACCGCCAGCGCCTCGAGGCGCAGACGGCACGGCTCTTCACGGCGGGAGAGGGGGCTGCGAAATGAAGCGCTCGATGGTTTCGGTAATGATCCTCGCCGCGGTTCTCGCGTTTCTCTACGTGCCGATCATTCTCGTTGTCGTCTATGGGTTCGTCCCCAACGGCATATCAATGAGCTTCTTCGGGTCGGACGGCTCCTTCCTCGGTTTCACTGGGAAGTGGTACAAGTACATATTCACGGGCCACCAGTCCGTTAGGTCGCTTCTGGAGAGCTTTTGGCTTTCGCTCATCATCGCGGGGCTCTCCACGCTTGCCTCGTGCGCGATTGGCACGACATCGGCGCTCGCGCTCCACAAGTGGAAGGACCGCCTGCAGTCGGTGCACCACGCGCTCGTCTATACGCCGCTCATCATGCCCGACATCCTGATAGGCATTTCGCTGTTAATGCTATTCGCCGCGTGCCACGTGAACTGCGGCTTCTGGACGATACTCATTGCCCACATCACGTTCTGCGTCTCGTATGTCGCGATGACGGTGCTTGCACGCCTTCAGGACTTTGACGACCGCATCACCGAGGCGGCGTACGACCTCGGCGCAGGGCCGTGGTATGCGTTCTTCCATGTCGAGTTGCCGATACTGCTTCCCGGCATCGTCGCGGGCGGGCTTCTCGCTTTTACGCTTTCCATCGACGACGTAGTAATCACTTCGTTCGTCAACGGCGCGGGCACGAACACGTTCCCGACATACGTCTCGTCGATGACGAAGCATTCGCGCAACCTGCCGTCGGTCTTCGCGCTTTCGACCCTCATGCTCGTCTTCACGTGCGTGCTCGTCGGTCTCTCGAAGCTCATCACTTCAAAGGGGCAGTCGAAGCTCAAGCCGAAGGCGTCGTGATGAAACTTTTATTGGTTTGAAAAAGAATCAACCATACACTAACGCGAGGTGATTAAATGTACTACTGTTCTGACTACGCAACCGCCGTCATGCTATGCGTCGTAACGATGCTCTGCTGGGGAAGCTGGGGCAATACCCAGAAGCTCGCTGGCAAGACATGGAGATTCGAGCTGTTCTACTGGGACTATGTCCTCGGACTTGTCATCTTCGCGCTTCTCGCCGGCTTCACGATGGGTTCTCTTGGCGGCGGTGCGTGGAGCTTTGTAGAGAACCTCAAGACGAGTTCCGCCTCGCAGTGGATATGGCCTTTCCTCGGCGGCATAGTCTTCAACGCCTCGAACATTCTCCTTTCCGCGGCAATTGCGGTGGCGGGTATGTCGGTCGCGTTTCCTGTCGGTGTCGGGCTTGCCCTCGTTGGCGGCACTGTCGCCAACTGGTTTGTCGACGGCAAGGGCAATCCCTGGCTTATCTGGACAGGGCTTGCGATCATCGTCGCGTCCATTATCTGCAATGCGCTCGCGTTTAAGGCGAAGCAGAATGCCGCTGGAAGTGCGTCCGACTCGTCGAGCGTTAAGAAGGGGCTTCTTCTCGCTGTCTGCGCTGGTCTTCTCATGAGCTGGTTCTCCCCGCTTGTCAACCGCGTCGTAGACATGGGCTTCGCCAACCCTGCGCCTGCAGGTGGGAAGATGACCCCGTATGCCGCGTTCTTCGTGTTTACGCTGGGCGTTCTCGCCTCCAACTTCGTCTTCAACACGATCATGATGAAAAAGCCGGTTTCTGGTGATCCCGTGAAGGGCTCGGAGTGGTTCAAGGGCGGGATGCTCGTCCATCTCGTAGGAATTCTCGGCGGGTGCATCTGGGCTACGGGTACGCTT
>Ga0256405_10005363_pt1 | contig 22325 bp, 22 predicted proteins | sample RumenRJG_02DNA_FD_189096 | JGI IMG/M metagenome (GOLD analysis project Ga0256405, IMG submission 189096) | Bovine rumen microbial communities from Lethbridge, Alberta, Canada - RJG_02 | ecosystem: Host-associated > Mammals > Digestive system > Stomach > Rumen | place: Canada: Alberta... | reverse complement strand
AAATTTCCTCGCGCGCGGATTGACGGATGACGCGCTGGTATGGTATCATATTCGTGCTCTCCGGGATTGAACTCCGTGGCGACGGAGGTACGAACGGGAGCCTTGAAAGCCGTTGGGTTGAAACCGATGGAGTCTCGCTGAGAACGGATCGAAAAGCCTGAAGGGTGGGCGGACGGTCCGGGAGGGGGCGTCGATGTCGGGAGCCGCGGCGGCCGATTTGGAACGTGATGGAGGAGGCTTCCTCCGCGGGCTTGAGCGCGAGATGCGCAGCCTAAGCGTCGTCGGCATCTTGGCGAGGCATCGCCTATTCCGAAAATGCGCCGTTGGCGTATTGTACCCTGTGGCCGGTGTTCGGCCGCGCAATGCGCCGACACAACGCCGAAAGGAAAAGGAATAGGACAATGAAAAGGTCAAACGAACTCAATGCGATAGACATCGCCGCTGTGCAATCCCGCATGCTCACGATCCGCAATCAGCAGGTGCTGCTTGACCGCGACGTCGCCGCGCTGTACGGCGTGGAGACGAAAGAAATCAATCAGGCAATACGTAATAATCCCGGGAAGTTCCCCGAAGGATTCGTATTCCAGCTGAATGAACAGGAGTTCATGGATTGGAAGTCAAAAATTTTGACCTCCAATCTGTCTGCGAGGGAAATCGCTGTGGTCAAGATGGGAATGCGTCGTGCTCCGCATGCATTGACCGAGCGTGGGCTTTACATGCTTGCGACGATTTTAAAAGGAGAAGTGGCAACTCGGGCAACGCTCGCCATTGTAAATACCTACGCCAAGGTTCGCTCGATGGTCCGCGACATGGAGGCGCTCCAGACCGAGAAGGTGGGATCGCCGGAGCAGGCGAACATGCTCACGCGTGCAGGTCACAAACTCGCGAGTCTCATCGGTGACAACCTTTCCACGGTGTCGCGCAAGACAACTATCGAGCTGAATCTTGCGCTGCTCAAGATCACTCACGAAGTCAAGCAGGGAAAGGAGTGATGGCTATGATGTGACTTGGAGAAGAGGTGGAGAGGAGTCTTGCGAGTATTCATCCAAATGACATAGCGGATTGCGCGTTTGTTTAAAAATATGATACAATATCGTGCGTAATGAAGAAATATCGCCAAAGAAACGTGAAAGGAGCAGGAACAATGAACTGTCCATCTTGCGGCAAAGAGCTCTTCGACAACGGTGAAGCGCGCTTTTCGTGTCCCTTCTGCGGCGCGGAGATCGCCGCTGTCAAGACTTCGCAGGCGGAAACAGTTGACGAACGGCTGGCACGGCTTGAGCGGGAAAACGAACGGCTGCGCATGATCTGCAAAATCGAGTCGCAGGGCGAGTCCGACCATTTCTGGAACACCGACAGCATCTTTTCAATGTCCTATCGCCAATCGGCTCGTGAAGCATTGGCGCGCGGCGATCTGGAAGCGGCCGGTCGCGCCTTGGGAAAGGCGGAGAAGGCATCGAATATCGGCTGCCTCTTGCAGATGATCGCGCTCGTGATTTTCATCATTGTGCTGTGCTGTGCAGCATGACGCAGGATCCGTACGAATGAATGTTGTCCGTTGAGTATTATGTTGATTGACAGGCGTCAGTCCGCCCCGTGCGGCGGGTAGGGAGACGAAGCGAAAGGAGAAGCAAGATGAGGTTCAACGATGAGTTCGGGTTTCTGCCGAAGGATTGCCCACTTGTTTCGCGGGAACTCGTCAGGCCGTGGCGACTCGCCGCGCTTGCCGTCGGCCTCGGCATCCTTGTCGCCGGGTCGCACCTGACGCCGTCCGCCGACTGGGACTATCCGGTTTCGTTCATCATGGGCGTTTGCGCCTACGTTTGCGCGCCTTGGACGGTCCGGGCGCTCGTCTATCGTCGTTGGAAATTTCTGCCGCTCGCATTTGCCTTGATGTGGGTGAGCATCGACGGCGTGTATTCGCTCTATTGGTGGTGCCGCGAATTTGACGCGCTGCAAACCTTTCGCGGCGCGAACGCCCTCTACTGTCTGCCGCTTTACTTCACGCTGGGCTTCGCAATGAACATGACGCTTGCGCGACGTGAGGGTTCTCGGCTGTCGGCTGACGTTCCGCTTCGGGGCTCTTTCGCCTTTCGGAGAAAACATCTGCTGCATGTTGTCGTCACGGGATTCCTGCTCTTCGCCTTCGCAGGGTGCTTGCTGCTGACGACGGGCGGTCTGCGGCAGATAGGTTTTTAGACAGGATTGACAGGATTATGGAGAATGGGTAGGGCCTTAATTCTGTCAATTCTGAAAATCCTGTCCAAGATAAAAACTGAAAGGAGCATCCCATGAAACCCTTTGCACGAATGACCTGTCAGGCCGTAGCCTTGCGAAGGCGGATCCCCGTTTTGTCCCTTACGCGCCGTTGGCGTGATAAGCGCTGCCGCAGAGATTGATTCGCAAGAGGGCACGGTCGCAGAAAAGAATAACGGCGGAAAGGCAGTTGCACCGGGGAAAGCGGAAATGCTATAATGTTCGCATAAAGGTTTAGACGATGATTCTCAGGCATAGAGATCGGGAACTTCTGCGGTTTGAATGGGTCGAGCCGCAGGGTGTTCGCGTCGTCTCCGTCAACGAGGCGGAGCGCAGGTTTCTCCCGCTTGAAATGCACGGCGTCGCGAACGACGCGACGCTCTGGACCTGGCTCACGCGGCGTACGGTGCCGAGGAACAGACGCAACATCGAGGAATTGATGGCCAGAATCGGACTCAGTTCCCGCAATGTCAAAGGTATAATCGAACTTTGCAGGGGGCTTTCGCTGAACGACGTCTACTGGGTTGTTCCCGATGGTTGTGAAGACTCATGGAAGGATTTCAATCTCTACGAAAACGACTTCTCCGAGGCGATTGCGCAGATGGCATTTGCTGGCGTGGGGCCGGACTTTCGCGAACAATGGACGTCTTCCCCCGAGTTCACCACGAACGGAATGCTCGCGAAATGCTGGAGGAGAATTGACGGCAAGGTTCTTCTCTACAAGTCGGGCACGGAAGGAGCGTCCAATACCGGTTTCGAGCCGTATTCCGAATTCTATGCCGCGCAGATCGCCGAGGCAATGGGGCTCGACCACGTTGCATACGGGCTTTCACGTTTCAAAGGCCGTCTCTGCTCCACTTGTCCGCTTTTCACCAGCGACAGGTACGGCTACGTGCCGGCTGGGCGTCTCGTCTCGCGCGACGAGGCTCTAGCCGACCCTCGGTTTGCGGATATCTTCTTCTTCGATGCCGTAATCTTCAACACTGACCGACACATGGGCAACTTCGGTTATCTCGTCGACAATGAGACAAACGAGATTGTCGGAGCCGCGCCCATATTCGATAACGGCTACGGATTGTTTTCCCTTGCGCTGGACAGGAGGGGGGATTCGCATGACGAGTTCTGTGATCTGCGAAAGTTTGTTTCTCGCGTCAATCCTGCTCTTTATCTGAAGTGGCTTGGATTCCCAGGCGGATTGACGAAGAAGATGAAGGAGCGCCTGGACGGATTGCGGGGCTTTCGCATAAAGCGTCACCCGCGATACAATCTGCCCGTGCGACGCATTGAGGCAATAGAGGACTTTACACAGAAACGCATTCGTGAAATTTGCGAATATGGTGCTAATGCGGATGATTTTCTTTCGATAAAAGCTGGCAAGTGCACTGTAAATCGCGCGAAAGGCTCTGTTCAGTGCACGCCTACTTCAGATTCTCTTTCTGAGCAGATAAAGCAGAATATGAGGGCAGATCCATTCATTACGAAAATGGAACTTGCCGATCTTCTTCAAATATCTCCGCGATGGGTTGCCCGCAAGATGAAGGGCCTTCAGTCGTCCGGCGAAATCCGCCGCGTTGGCGCCGACAAAAACGGCCACTGGGAAGTTGTCGAACGGTAAAAACCAAAAATGAAAGGGAGGCCCGAATGAACAAACTGCTGATGGCGTTGATGCTGTGCGCATTGATGATGCTGCCCGGACAGGACAATCCGCCGGAAGGGATGGATACGCTTTCATTCCCGCAGATGACATTTGAATGCATCTTTCCGGCGAATTATGATGGCGAAACGGACGAAGAGAGGGCGAAACGTGAGGCTGAAGCGGAAGCCGAGCAGAGGGAGTCGGACAAAAAGACAGAACAAGAATGGAAGGCTCTTTTTTCGGAAAAGGGTCTTGCACTTACCTGGCCAGAGGGATCTTCCGTCGTGAGTCGCCGTGAAGGGTTGACGGTCTATCTGCGCGTCACCAACACCCCTGACAACCTTGTGAAGATCGTCAAGTATTTCAATGGGTGTGCAAATGAGGATGTTCAATATCTGATCGAATGCGACGTGCGGCTGGTCGGCGCGGGACGCGAAGCGCTCAAGGCGGTCGGATTCGAGAGTTCGAGTCATGTCGCTGATGCGGCCGCACTGTTCAAGAAGCTTCTGGATCGTGACGATGTTGACCTCATCGATGCCTCCCATGTCGTTGTGCGTTCAGGTGAAGAGTATGTGACGAAGGCCGTGACGGAATACATTTATCCAACGGATTATGATCTTGCAATCGAGTCGCCCGTCTCGACCAACAGTCAGTCGTCCGCTTCTGCCGACAGTCTGCATTCTCAGAACTGTGCGCTGTCTGCGGTAGAGCCAACGATGTTTACGATGAGAGAGGTTGGCGCTATCGTCGACATAACGCCGACACTGACATCTGACAGCCGCCTCATCGATCTTGCGCTCAATGTGCAGTTCGTTGCTGATCCGATCTGGAAGGACTACGGCGTGACGGCCCCGCCGGCGGCGCCCTCACGGTATGACCTGCCGATGGAGCAGCCGTTCTTCCCTGTTCGCAGTGTTGACGTTCGGACAACTGTCAAGCCGGGTCGGACGGCGGTGTTTGTCGGTGGCGGGCTTTCGCAGAAAGAGTCGGGGGAAAAGGCGCTTCTCGTCTTTGTCACGTTGAACCTTGTTTCGGCGGACATGTAGTGCCGCGCGGCGCGGTTGACGCGCGCAGTTGAACCGCATCCGCCTTAGCGCAATGTGCTCAGACGGATGCAAAGAAAGGCAAACAGAATGGAAAATGACGATGAAAAAGAAAAATGGTTTTGAGTTCGGGCGGATGGTGTTTGGATGCGTCTTTGTCGTGTTCGTATCCGTCTTCGCGTGGATCATGTCCGACGTGTTCGTGACGCCGTCGCTCAAGGGCTACGAGACGGTTCCTTGCCGCATTGTCAAGTCGTCCGTCGAGATGGAGAAGGTCAATCGATTCGTCTTGACCGCGGAGTTCTCTTACGAGCGACATGGAAGAACCTACAAGTCCAATTCTCTTTGCAGACCCGACCGAGATGAATTCGAGTTCAGCCACCTCGCGAGCCGTCTCCCGCTTCTTGAGAAGTATGCGCCCGGAACGGAACACGAATGCCTGGTCAATCCGGAGGATCCATTTGACGCGGTTCTCGCCGTGGAGAATCCGGCGGAAGACCCGGATGCGTTGCCTGGCAACACCGGGCTAATTGTCGCCGGGATGGTCTTGGTTCTGTTTCTTTTAGTTGGCGTATTCATGATCGCATCTGCTTTCCCGTCTGTCCGACGGCTTGGCGCGCCGCCGCGCGTGAAGAAACTGCTTCTCCCCATTGGGCTTGTCCTGTTCGGATGCCCGTTCCTGACTGTCGGCTCCCTTGGCCTCACGCGTCATGTGAGCGAATGGTCCGCGGCAAAGGCGTATGTGCCCGTTCCGGCGAAAGTCCTCTATTCAGGCATGTATTCGCACAGATCGGGCGGACGCCATCCGCATACGGTGTATAGCGTGTGCGTTGGATACGAATACGCCGTTGACGGAAAGAAATATGAAGGCGACCGTTTGTCGATCTCGCAGGTTTCATCCAACAACTACGACCATCATCGACATTTGGCTGACAAATACAAGAAGGGCGATGTGGTCACGGCGTACGTTTCGCCGGGCGATCCGAGAAGGAGCGTCCTTGAGAAACCCGGCGGGCTTGGCGACATCGGAGTGATGGGCTTTATGGGACTGTTCGGCGTGGTTGGTTTCGCGATCATGGTCGGCGGGCTGTGGATGCTGCTTTCGCTTCTGCGCGGGAGCACTGGTGCGGCGCTTTCTTTCGAGCGGCGGATACTGAAGCGTTCTTATGCCGAACTCTGGGGCTTGTGTCTGTTTGCCGCCTTCTGGAATGTGTTCTCGTGGTCATTCGTGCTGGTATTTGTCGGCGAAGAACAGGTCGGGCGATTTGATCCGTTATTGTTTATCCTGGTGATATTCCCATTGGTGGGGCTGTTCCTTGTCGGTCAGTTAATCTTCAGTATTGTCCGCGCGCGCCGCGCGCCGCGCCTCGTGCTGTCGCTGTCGTGCGCGATGTGGAAATATGGCGCCCCTGCGCAGATTGATTGGTCGCTCGAGAATCCAGAGGAGATTGAATCGCTTGAGATAGCCCTTGAGCGCAAGAAGACGGTGGGCTCGGGCAAGCATCACCGTCAGATCACGGTTTCGTCGCAGCGTCGCAGCCGTCATGCACAGTCGATGGTCCCTGGCGCGGGAAGTTTTGGCTTTACGGTGCCGGGAAGCGCAAATGACGGGTGCAATCTGGCGTTCCGCGCAAAGGTGAAGGTGAAAGGCGTCAGACGCGCTTTTACCCTTGCCTACCCGTTGCCGCCGCTTCCGCAAATATGATGTAGCGCCGTCAAATGAAAGGAGGCCGAGATGAACTTCTTGATCGTGCTCGTGTCGCTGGCCTTGCTGATCGCCCTGCCGATTGGCGTGATCATGCTCGTCTATCGGCTTGTTGATACGCGCAATGACGGCAGAGTCGCCAAGGGCGAAAGCGCGCCTCCGTGGTCGGACGGACTCTACTCGGCGGCGAAGAGGGCGACGCTCGCATGGGCGGTCGAGATTGCCTTCTGCATTGTTGCATATGCGGGGATCGGTTTCTACGACATCCGCTCTTTGCCCGGACAATACCACTTCTGGCTGATGGTGGCGATTCCGATTGCTGCGTTCGTCTGGGGCCTGGTCAAACCGCGCATCTATACGGATGGCGTCAAGCGCGATAGAGACGTGCGCTATGACGCGTGGATTGTGCTGGCGTTCCTGCTTTTCTTCGTGTTTGCCCCGGTGTTCTGGGTGACGCGGACGATTGCGCCGTTCCGGAACGTGGATCGCGAGAGCGGCAGGATAGAGATGCGCGCGGACGCATGGGACGCGTGGCGATTCAGAAACTCTCCGATAGCGCCGAATATGATCCCATGGGACGCGAAGGAGATTGCGTTCAGCTATCTGCCGCCGGCCTTGCTGGGGCTTGGCGGTTCGGCGGAACTGCGCTGCAAAGTCGAGAAGGACGATCTGCTTGCGTTCGCCAAGGCACGCGGCTACGAGTTTCAGGCGGAGTCGCTGACGCGCAACTTTTGCGCGAACGGCTGCGGCGATTGCGATTTCGTCCATCAGGTCTGGAGAAAATACAATGGCGACATTCCGTATCCAAAGGATTTCCTGGCATACAATTACCGCTATGCCACATGCGGCGGCTATTCGTTCTTCTATGATGTCGCCGCAAAGACGCTTTACGCCGAATGGTCCAGCAACTAAACAAAAGCAATGAAGCCGAATGATTTCAAGTGCCGGATGTGCGGGGCGTGCTGCCGCATCAAGGACGGGATCGTGCGCGTCTCGGACGCGGAGATCGCGCGCATCGCGGCGTTTCTCGGAATGGGCGAAGCGGCGTTCATCGAGCGCGAGACGGAAGTCGCGCCCGACCGGAAGAGCCTCATCCTCAAGAGTCGACCGGACGGCTCCTGCGTCTACTTGACCGAGGACAACCTCTGTCGCATCAATCCCGTGAAGCCCGAGAAGTGCCGGACGTTCCCCTTTGAATGGACGAACCCTGATTCCGCCGAAGTCTGCCCGGGACTGACAGAACAGCGAAGAGGGGATTGACTTGGAGGCGCTATTTTTGGTAGAATATGCACGATAAATCAAGTGAGAGTTGATTATCTGTGGATATTCTGCAAAGAGAAAGATTGTTGAAGTTTGGCGCTGTACCGTTCACCACCGATGTTATCGCGGGTGAATTGGGTGACTATTCGGCTGTACTTGCCAAAATCGCCGCGCTTGTGGATGAAGGCAGCCTTGTCCGCATAAAGCGTGGCCTTTACTGCCTTTCCCCGAAAATCAGCGGACATGACCTTGATTTGCGTGTCGTCGCGAACGCATTGTATGGCCCGTCGTATGTGTCGTTTGAAACGGCGCTTTCGATGTACGGCCTCATTCCAGAGCGAGTGACCGCAACGATGTCGGCTTGCGTCAAGCGTGCAAAGCGGTTTGCAACACCGCTCGGAGAATTCTCGTATCGCACGGTACCGAGTGACTGGTTCTCGATAGGCGTTCGGACGTTGGATTGCGGTGAAGGCGGTTTCCTCGTTGCGTCGCCGGAAAAGGCGCTTGGCGATTTGCTGCTTGCAAGATGCAACCTGCGAATCTCGTCGCCCGATTCGCTAAGGTCGTTTCTGGAGGACGACATACGCTTTGATTTCGATGCATTTGGAAATCCGGATAAGACGATTCTAAAGGGAATGGCGGAGAGTGGACACAAGCCGCTTTTGATGAAGGCATTGGAAAGGATGTTCTCATGACGCTCTACGATTCTATGGTTGAAAGCTATGCGCCGAAGTCCGCAGCCGAGCGGGTTGCCGTTCAGCAGGAGGTCATGCAGCTGATTGCGCTGGCGGGACTTGCAAGAGGCGGATTCTTTGAGAAGGCGGCGTTCTACGGCGGAACGTGCCTGCACCTCTTCTACGGAATGGAACGGTTCTCCGAGGACATGGATTTTTCTCTTCTCGAGCCAGACCCCTCGTTTGATTTCGAGTCGTACTTTCCTGCGATAAAGGAGGAGTTCGCTCTTGCGGGGAAGGAGGTGGAGATACAGTTGAAGCACAAGGGGCGGCCGTCGTCCGTGGAGAGTGCGATTCTCAAGGAATCGTCCGAGGTATTCAGAATCGGCTTCACGACGCAAAAGCAGATCAAGGTCAAGATCGAGGTTGACATTGAACCGCCGCCGGGCTTTTCAACAGAACAAAAGCTGTTGGTCAAGCCGGTGTCGCGCTGGATTCGTGCCTATTCGATTGGCGATTTGTTTGCCGGAAAGGTCAGCGCTGCTCTTTTCCGTGCCTGGCGCACGCGAACCAAGGGACGCGACTGGTACGATCTTGAGTGGTATGTGAGGAATGGCTACGCCTGCCATTTGGGTCACCTTGTGGAGCGGGGCAAGGAGTCCGCCCCCGAAACCGATCTTTCTTCGCGCGAAGCGCTCATTGCCGCGTTTAGGAAGCGCATTGCGACAATCGACTTCAAGTCGGCGCGCGAAGATGTCCGACCGTTTTTGAAGGATGCGTCCTGCCTCGACATTTGGAGTCAAGAGTATTTCAACTCGTTAGTCGATATGATCAAGGTGGAGTAGTCGGCGTTTTAATCCTGTCAATCCTGTAAATCCTGTCTAAAAAGAAATTTGAAAGGAACTGAATATGAACGATTTTGAAGAATATATTCAGGCTGGCGAGCCGGGGAGGCGCGAGCGCGCCGAGGCGTGGGCGACCGCGATAGGGTTGCAGCAAGTGGACGGGCTAGTGCCGTCGCAATTCCTGTTCAATACTGCGATCGAACACATCGAAGGACGCATTACGCAGAATCAGGCGCGGCAACGCATCCGCGACTATTACGCCGCGCAAGGCGAAACGACGGAGCGCGATCCCGACAAGGAGGAGGCCGACAAGGTCTCGGAGCGGATCGTTGCTGTCATCAACGACGGTGGTTTTGAGTTCACGCCCGAATACTATATATCCATCCACGCCAAGCTCTTCAAGGGCGTATTGGCATCGGCGGGGAAGCTCCGCACCGTCAACATCCGCAAGCGCGAATGGGTGCTAAAAGACGATTCGGTCACCTATGGTTCGGCGGACACCATAAAGCAGTCGCTTATTCGGGATTTCATTGACGAGCGCGAGTTCGACTACGGCGGCAAGTCGCCTCGGCAGGCGATTCCCCACTTTGCGAGGTTCATCGCGCAGATCTGGCAGGTGCATCCCTTCGGCGAAGGCAACACGCGCACGACTGCCGTCTTCGCCATCAAGTATTTGAACTCGCTGGGCTATCGCGTTGCGAACAACATGTTCAAGGACAATTCGTGGTTCTTCCGCAATGCACTCGTCCGCGCCAACTACGCCGACTACGAGCGCGGCGTCAAGCGCGACTGGAGCTATCTGGAAGCGTTCTTCCGCAATTTGCTCCTCGGCGAAAACAACGAAATGAAGAGCCGCTATCTCCTCATTGGTCTTACCGAGGATGACAAGCGCAAGATCCGCGAACTGTCGGAAGGCACGCGGAAGGAAGGTTGTCAGAACGCAAAAAGCGGTAAGAAAAAAGCGGTAAGAAAAAGCGGTAAGAAAACAGTCGATAAACTTTGGGAGCTGTTGAAAGATCAGCCTCATCTGACTTTGGCCGGCATGGTTGCCGCTTTAGGAATAACCCGTAGCACGATCCAAAAGCATCTTGTAAATCTCAAGGCATCCGGCCGTCTTCGCCGCGTCGGCCCCGATAAAGGCGGCCATTGGGAGGTTGTGAAGTGAGTAATGAAATATTTGCTCTATCCACATGAGGGAGGGTTTTAGACAGGATTAACAGGATTTACAGGATTAAGAAAGGGGTGGGAGAATGAAGATTGAATCGGAAAACATGAAGGAGCGGGTCGCGACGGAAGAGCTTGTGCGCGAGCTTGTGCGGGACGACGCGCGGCGTGGCGAGTACATGATCATGATGGACGACGCTGACGAGGAGCGCTTCGTGCAGATCGCCTGCGACTACGAAGATGTCGGCGGCAAGAGCGACGGATGCTTCGACCTCGAATACCAGGAGGGCACAAACGGCAATCTCTACCACTGCAAGCGCCGCGTAAGCGCGGACGAGGTGGAGCGCATCTTCCTCGACGAGCTGGACGGGCGCGGCGAATGGCGGAGCGATTTCGATTGGGAGACGGAATGTGACGGCGGGTCCGTTCCTTCCATAACCGGTGTGCCGTCATTCGTAAAGGTTTTGTTCTATGTTGTTGCGGCAATAGCCATCGCAATACTCGCGGTGCTTTTGTCGATATGGCTCTTTGCGGCGGTCAAGGATGCGTTGCGGCCTGAAGCAAAATGGGATCAGTGGGTGTCGGTAGGGTTAGGCGTTGCTGTCGCTTATGCTCTCTTTCTCAGTCCTGTGATTCAATTCGTGAAAAGGCGCAAGACGCGCGGCAAGATGCGTGACGCGCACGAACGGACGATACCGCAGGAAGGGGTGAGACTTCGCCGCGTTCTGCCAACGGGTCTTGCGTTTTTGGGCTTATGGTGCATAGGCTGGAACGCCGCGGTCTTCTGTTTCCTGAAGGTCATGGCTGCACCGGCTGGCAGCCCTGAAAGCAGATTGGATGGAAGCGGCGACTCATTCGTCTTTGGTGTTGTTTTCCCGCTCATCGGGATCGCGATGACGGTGTATTTCCTTTGGCTTTTATGGAAGCACCTTCGGCCAAGCTACGAGGTACGGCTTGCTGGCGGCGTGCTGAAAGAGGGCGAAAATGTGCCATTTGAATACCGATTCAAGGGCGACGTGGAGAAAATCGAGCGCGTCTCGTTTGCTACGGCGTGGCGCGACATGTGGCCAAGTCACGCTCTAGGGAAACCTCCGGGCAATGTGAACGATGAAAAGGAGTTCACGAATCCGCTGGAGATCGCGTCTGGCAGCGTGACGCTGGAAATGCCGCGGATTGCGAAGACCTGCCATGAGAACTTCAAGTACTACTTCCGCGCGACAGTCACTTTCAAGAGCGGCCTTTCCGTCGCATCGTCCTATCGCATCCCACTGAAGTGAAAGGCGCTATTTGATACAGAGTCCACCGGAAAAGGAGGATCGACGATGACAGAAATTCGCCAGAAGCAGATTCCCTATCGCAGGCCATCTTGTACGCGAAGCATCCTGCAATGACAGGCAGCTTGCTGCTTTTTGGAGGCGATGGTGCTTGGAAGGCGCGTTTCTGAGATCATTTGAGGATTAGATGGGGGAGAAAAGTATTAGACAGGATTAAGAAAGAAACGGAGGAATGAAGTGTCTATGAAATTCAGAAACATAGCCGTTGGAATTGTTGTTGTAGGCGCAGTCTTCGCCGGAGGCATAGTGGCGGTTGCATGGCAGAAGGGCTGGTCTGTTCGCGAAACAATGGAGCTTGGCGCTGGCGTGATTGCGGCTAAGGCGGCGCGGCACACCGTCGAAGATCGGACGGCGGCGATTCTCGCGAAGAAGCCGCAGTTGGGAAGCGTGGCGAAAAGCGCGGGCGGGAAGTTGCGGATACTCGTATTCAAGAACGAGCGATCTGTCGAAGTCCACGCGCCAGGCTGGGAAGCTCCGCGCATCTATCCGATGACGGCGTTCAGCGGGTCACTCGGTCCGAAGCTGCGGGAGGGCGACGGACAGATCCCGGAGGGCATCTACGGGATCGAATACCTGAACCCGAATTCGAGCTACTATCTTTCGCTCAAGGTGACATATCCGAACGCGTCGGACAGGGCGCGCGCGAAAGCGGACGGGCGCACGAATCTCGGCGGCGACATTATGATCCACGGCAAGGCGGTGACAATCGGATGCGTGCCTGTCGGCGATGATGCGATCGAAGACATCTTCTATCTCGCGTCGGCGGTGGGGATGAAGAACGTCTCGGTAGTCATCGCGCCCTACGACATGCGCAAAGGCCGGAGGTCTGAATTGGAACGCTCGCCGCTCAAGTGGTATCAGAATCTTTGTGATGAAATCCAAACTGCGCTGAGTGGGAAGCCCTAGAAATGTTTTAGACAGCATACAGGGTCCACCGTAAAGGAAGGTTCGACAATGACAGAAATTCGCCAGAAGCAGATTCCCTATCGCCGTCCATCCAAGTTAAGCGATCCCGGTTGTGATTTCACTCCTGAGGAATGTGCGACCATTCTTGCGGTTCCGGACGAACGAATGGGGTTCAGGGAACTGGGGAGCATCTTTCAACGCTATCTGCCGGCGGGGACATACGAGGAATGTGCCTATTTCATTCCCCGCGTGTTGCGTTTTCTCGATGATCGCGGAGATGACGCCAGCGACATGGCCGACAACTTCCTCGTCTGGGTCGCAGAGCAGAAGGCAGAGTTGGATTCTGATGGACTTCTGCTTCCTATCTGCGTTCACTTGCAGGAACTGCTGCGGAGTTGTCTTTCCGAGTTGCGAGTCCAGATGGATCCGCTTCCTGGGAAGGATGTTCCGTATCCGATTGACTGCTCGCTCGTCGAGTCTCTTATCGTCGGACTAAACCGAACACGGCTGGTCAACGGCAAGTACAGGCCGTTTGGCAACGCGGCTACGCCAATCATTCTCGATGCTGTCGGAACCATAAAGGACAGAGTCGCTGCATCGTGGTTTGCCATATTTGCTTCTCTACTCGAGCGCGGGGTGTTCCTTCTGGGCGAGGAGATAGATGCTCCCATCTATGACATGCTGACTGACGAGGCGAGGATAGCCAAGGCCTGCCATCTTGTATGCGAAGCATCCCGCAATGACAGGCTGCTGGCTGCTTTTTGGAGGCGATGGTATTGGAAAGGCGCGTTTCTGACATTATTTGAGGATTAGACGACGGGCTCCCAGCGGGGACAGACCCTGAATTTCTCGAGAAGTTTCACCAGTTCCAATGAGGCTGAACCGCAAAAAACGCAAAGGCCACGAAGAAAGGATTGAGAAAGTGCTTTACTGTCCGGTAATCGAGGATAAGATCGCGAACCTCGATGCGTATGTCGACGACTGGCTCGCGAACGGCAAGCCGTTCGCATTTCAGTTTCGCTTCGCCTCGACCGATACGCGCACGTTCGCGCTCTTGCCGAAGGTCCTGGCAAGCGGTTCGCGCGCGTTTGTGGCGGCGACTTGGCACAACCACACGGCCGGCCACGACGACCGCGCGTCGCTCACAGGTTCGCCGGATGACGGCTGGGGCTGGCTCGTCGCAAACGGATTCACCGTCCTCGAAACCAACTTCCCGCGTGAAATGAAATCGTGGCTGAAAGATTGCGAAATCAAGAAAGGAAACAATCCATGAAACCATTTGCACGAATAATCCTCGTCTCATCCCTCGTGCTCGCGGCGGCGGGATGCAATACGTCGGGGCGCACGACTTCGCCGCAAGCGCGTGGCGGCGGCGACATCGTGCGCGCTGCCTTCATCATGACCGAGGATCCGGCCAGATGCAGCTGCGCGTCTGACGGCGAAAAGGTTACGCGGGAGGGCTTTCGCGCGGCGATTGCGCGGCTGGCACAGATGCCGCCCGGGAAAGGCCTGGACCTGTTGGTCCGAACCGACTATCTCTGCTGGCACGACTCCTATCCGTGTGACTACGAGCGTGAACTGGCGGCGTTGGCGGCGCTGACGAATTTCACCTCGCTTTCGCTGGCCGTTCATGATGTTCATCACAAGCTTGATCTTTCCGCGCTGGCCGGATTGCCGTTGACGCATCTGACAATCGACAATTCGTTGCGCATGCCGTCGGTTTCGGGTCTGGAAACGTCATCGGTCGAGCATCTTACGCTGATCGGCTGCGCTGGCGTCAATGGTTTTTGCGATCTGCCGCATTTGAAACGGTGCGAATGTCAGCTGGACGCGCTGGGCCGCTATGAGATTCCTGCGGCGGACATCAGGAGCCGCTTCCCCTCGGTGGAGCGTGTGTTCGGAAACGGCGTCTATCCGCCCGATCTGCCGCCTTGCCTCGCCACAAACGGCATCACATCGCTTCGCTACCGTGAATGGGGCGCGTTGAATGGACCTGATCAACGCTATGCAATCGATTTCGCGCGTCAGCGCGTGTCGGTCGAGGTCTATGATCATTCTGTGCGCGCGCATCAGGAGCCGTGCATTCTCAAAGGCGAGCGGCTGTCCCGACGGGACGACTGGGAGAAGATTCTCGCGTGCCTTGAAGAGGTGGACATTTGCGGCTGGAAGGATGCCTACGCCGATCCCGGCATCTGCGACGGAACGTTGTGGCGGCTTGAGCTCCTGCGCGGCACGAACGTCGTCAAGCGAATCGACGGCGACAACGCCGCCCCGCCGGCATTCAGGAAGTTCTGCACCGTGAAGCAGGTTGCGTTCGACAAGTTCGGCGGCTGTTCGCTTTGGTATCCCGAGCTGCGCGACGAAATGAAGGCGCGCATCGAGGCGGCGGAAGCGCGCGCCCGGCAAGGCGATCCGAAGTGATTGCCGTGGGCGGCGCTACTGCGGCAGGGTGGCGGCGAGTTCGCGGATGCGGCGCGAGGTGCGTACGGCGCAGAATTCCTTGCCGCACATCGAACAGTGGTCGTCGGTGTGCGCCTCGTCCGTGAACGCGCGCGTCCGGAGCCACCGCTCGCGGGCGCGTTCAGGGTCGAGCGCGAGCGTGAACTGCCGCTCCCAGTCGAACGCGTTGCGCGCATCCGCCATCGCGTCGTCGCGCGCGCGCGCACCGGGCAGGCCGCGCGCCACGTCGCCCGCATGCGCGGCGATCTTGTAGGCGATACAGCCCTGGCGCACCTCCTCGGCGTCGGGCAGCCCGAGGTGCTCGGCGGGCGTCACGTAGCAGAGCAGCGACGCGCCGTAGGTCGCCGCCGCCGTCGCGCCGATGGCGCTCGAAATGTGGTCGTAGCCGGGCGCGATGTCGGTGACGACCGGCCCGAGGACGTAGAAGGGCGCCCCGTCGCAGACCTTCGCCTGGCGCTCCATGTTCATCTGCACCTCGTTGAACGGGACGTGGCCGGGCCCTTCGACCATGACCTGCACCCCGCGTGCGCGGCAGCGCGCGACGAGTTCGCCGAGGACGTCGAGCTCGCCGAACTGCGCGGCGTCCGATGCGTCGGCGAGGCAGCCGGGCCGCAGCCCGTCGCCGAGCGAAACGGTCACGTCATGTGCGGCGAGGATGTCGAGCACCTCGTCCCAGTGGGTGTAGAGCGGATTCTCGGCGTTGTTCTCGGCCATCCATTCCGCCATGATCGCGCCGCCGCGCGAGACGATGCCCATCTTGCGCTTCATCGCGAGGGGGATGTGGCGCAGCTGGAGCCCCGCGTGGAGCGTCATGAAGTCCACGCCCTGTTCGGCCTGCTCGCGGATGACGCCGAGGAGAAGCGACGGATCCATGTGCGGAATGTCGCCCTTGAGCCGCGAGATCGTTTCGTAGACGGGGACCGTCCCGAGCGGCTTCGGCGAGGCGTCGAGCATCCCCTGACGGATCGCCTTGACGTCGTCGCCGACCGACAGGTCCATCACGAAGTCCGCGCCCGCCTTGAGCGCGACGGCGAGCTTGTCGAGCTCGTCTCCCCGGCCGGAGTGCGTCACGCTGCGGCCGAGATTGGCGTTGATCTTTGTCGTGAACAGGCGACCGACGCCGACCGCCCGGCCGTTCACGTGGGCGGGATTGCGCGGCAGAACCGCCGCGCCCGAGGCGATCGCCTCGATGACGGCTGCCACGGGAACGTTCTCGTCCCGCGCCACGGCCTTGATTTCCTCTGTTGCCAGGCCCTTGCGGGCCGCTTCCAACTGCGTCATTTGCGTTTCCTCCGCCGGCATTGTCCGGATCAGGTTCATGGGTTTGTTCTCAGGCTGCCGCCCCCCGGCAACCACCCCAACTGCGTGGCGGATAGTTTATCACATTCCGCCCGTCCCCGCAACCGGCTGCGGCGCGGGGCGGACGGGCGGCGCGAGCTCGGGATGCCAGGTGAAGGCGGTGATGTTGCGCCAGCGCACGGAGGTCGGCCGGCCGTCGAACGTCGAGAGCACGTCCACGTCCGCATCGGCGGCGGTGATGGACGGCGCGCGGATGAAGACCATGCGCGTGCCGGGCCGCCCGTCCCACGTGCCGACGGTCGTGAAGCTGCCGAGCTGCCGCCCGTAGGCGTTGCGCCGGACCGTCACCGGCAGGAGGCCGAACCACGGCCGCGCCGCGCCTTCGACCGTGCGCGCGAGCAGGATCAGCCCGGCGCACGTCGCAAAGGTCGGCAGCCCCTCCGCGATCCGTCGTCGGAGCGGATCGAAGAGGCCGAGGTCCTTCAGCAGCTGGCCCTGCACGGTCGATTCGCCGCCCGGCAGCGCGAGGAGGTCCATCGGACGCGCGAGATCGGCGCGCCGGCGGATCTCGAACGTCGCGGCACCCTGCGCGCGCCAGTGGGCCGCCATTTCCGCAAACGCCCCCTGGACCGACAGCACGCCGACGCGCCTCATTTCCCGCGCTCTTCCATGATCGTCTCGATCTCGTCGGCGTTGATGCCCACCATCGCTGGACCGAGGTTTTCGGAGAGCCGCGCGAGCAGCGGGGCGTCCTGCCAGCCGGTGACGGCCTGGACGATGGCGGCGGCGCGCTTCGCCGGATCGCCGCTCTTGAAGATGCCGGAGCCGACGAAGACGCCTTCCGCGCCGAGTTCCATCATCAGCGCGGCGTCCGCCGGCGTCGCGACGCCGCCCGCCGCGAAGTTGACGACGGGGAGCCTGCCGTTTTCGTGGACATACTTCACGAGGTCGAGCGGCGCGGCGAGCTCCTTCGCCGCCTCGTAGAGCTCGTCATCGCGGAGCGAGACGACGCGGCGTATCTCGCTTTGCATCTTGCGCAGGTGCCGCACGGCCTGCACCACGTCGCCCGTGCCGGGCTCGCCCTTGGTGCGGATCATCGTCGCGCCTTCGCCGATGCGCCGGAGCGCCTCGCCGAGATCGCGCGCGCCGCACACGAACGGCACGGCGAAGCGCGTCTTGTCGATGTGCCGCACGTCATCCGCCGGCGAAAGGACTTCCGACTCGTCGATGTAGTCGATCTCGATGGCCTCGAGGATCCGCGCCTCGGCGCTGTGGCCGATGCGGCACTTGGCCATGACCGGGATTGACACCGCCGCCTGGATGCCGCGGATCATCGCCGGGTCGCTCATGCGGCTGACGCCGCCGGCGGCGCGGATGTCGGCGGGAATGCGCTCGAGCGCCATGACGGCGCACGCGCCCGCCGCTTCGGCGATTCGCGCCTGTTCGGGCGTGGTAACGTCCATGATGACGCCGCCTTTCAGCATCTGCGCCAGGTTGCGGTTGAGCGCCGCCCGGTCGCCCGTGCCGGCCGTTTCGGTTGTCGTGTCCATCTGCGTCCTTTCTTTTTTCCATTCGCGTCACCAGTCTACCAAAAGACCGGCGCCGCGACCAATCGGTTTCGCGTGCGCGCCGCCATCGGAAATTCCGATGTCCTGCGCGGCGCGGGGCGCGACCGCCGCGCGCCAACTTGTGCTATAATATGCGCCCACGGGGAAACTGACATGCTGTATTCGATCAAGATGAGGGCGGCGCGGGCGGGCGTGCATACGTCCGGCGCCGAGAAGATCGTCCCGGATGCGTCCGTTCCGCGTGTCGCCGCGCTGCTCGCGGCGCGCGCGCTGGCGCATCCGAAGGGCGCGCCCGACTTTCTCAACATCAAGGTGGAGGCCCAGCCGGGCGACATCCGCCGCCTGCCGTCGCTGCCCGTCACGACGCACGTGACGCAGACGGCCGCCGAGGGGCGCGCGCTCGCGGCCCGCCTCCTGCGCGACGCGGGCATCGCCCGCATCGACGAGATCATGGCGCGCTTCGCCGAAAGCCACGCGCTGCGCGGCGCGCTGCTGCTCGACGCCGACACGCTCGAGCGCCTCGAACCCGATCCGGCGCGCGGCGTGCGCGCGACGTACATGGACGACGCCGCCTCGCTCGAGAAGCGGACGGCCGGCGGCAAGAACCACTACGCCGAGGCGATCGTCCTTGCGACGAAGGTGCAGCACGCGCCCGGCATCGTCGCGGAGATCTGCGTCTCCGACGACCCGGACTACGTGACCGGCTACGTCGCGACGCGCGCGCTCGGCTACCGCCGCATCACCGTCATCAAGGAGAAGGGCGACGCGCGCGGCGGGCGCATCTTCCTCTACCGCGGGCCGCGCGACGGCGTCGCCGAGACGGTCCGCTTCCTCGAACGGACGCCCGTCATCGTGACGGACGTGCCGGCGCTCGCGTGCGGGCACGCCGCGCCGCGCCGCTTCGACGGCCTCGGCGACGAGCTGGCCGCGCGCGCGGCGGCGGGCCTCGCGCGCCGCTGCCGGACGCTCGACGGTCCGACGGGGCCCGTCGCGCGCATCGACGGGCGCGACCTCGTCGTCCTCGCCTCGAACGACTACCTCGACCTCGCGCGCGATCCGCGCGTCACCGCCGCGGCGGCGGACGCCGCGCGCGCCTGGGGCGCGGGCACGGGCGGGGCGCGGCTGACGACCGGCACGCAGCCGCCGCACGCGAGGCTGGAGCGCGCGCTCGCGGACTTCAAGGGCTGCGCGGCGGCGCTCGTCTACGGCACGGGCTACATGGCGAACGTCGGCGCGATCACCGCGCTCGTCGGCCGGGGCGACGCCGTGCTCTCCGACGAGCTGAACCACGCGTCGCTCATCGACGGCTGCCGGCTGTCGGGCGCCGACATCTTCGTCTACCGCCACGGCGACATGGACGACCTGGACCGCAAGCTGTCGCTCTGCCGCGAGCATCGCCGCCGCCTCGTCGTCTCGGACGGCGTCTTCTCGATGGACGGCGACATCCTCGACCTGCCGCGCTTCCTCGCGGTGACGCGCCGCCACGATGCGTTCTCGCTGGTGGACGAGGCGCACGCCACCGGCGTCGTCGGCCCGACCGGGCGCGGGCTCGCCGAGCTGTTCGGCTGCGACCGTCCCGACATCACGGTGGGCACGCTCTCGAAGGCGCTCGGGTCGGAAGGCGGTTTCGTCTGCGGCGCGCGCGTGCTCGTCGACTACCTGCGCAACACGTCGCGCCCGTTCATCTTCTCGACGGCGCCCGGCGCGCCCGCGATGGCGGCGGCGCTCGCCGCGCTCGAGATCCTCAAGGCGGAGCCGGGCCGGGTGGTGCGCCTGCGCGCGAACGTCGCGCTTTTCGTGTCCGAGCTGGCCCGCCACGGCATCCGCGCACGCGGCGAAACGCCCATCGTGCCCGTCGTCGTCGGCGACGAGCAGGCGGCGCTCGACGCGAGCGCGGCGCTGGAGGCGCGCGGCTTTCTCGTGCCGGCCATCCGCTATCCGACGGTCGCGCGCGGCGCGGCGCGCTTGCGGGTCGCGATCATGAGCGCGCACGAGCCGGCGCAGCTCCGCGCGGCGGCGGCGGCCCTCGCCGAGCTGCTGCCCCGCTGAGGCCCGGCCGTTCGGCGCGGACGAATGGGCGATGGCCGGGCGATGCCGAATCCGTGCAGGGATTTCCGCCTGGCCTTGCGCGATTGCTGGCGCTGCGCAGTTTTGATATACTACTGCCGCAATGACGACAAAGTTGACACGACGGCAGTTCTGCGCCGGAGCGGCTTGTGCGGCCCTGGCGACGGCTTGCAACACCTTACCGAAAGGAACAACAACCATGAACGAGATCGCACTTCCGCCGCTCCCCTACGCCGACAACGCCCTGGAGCCGACGATTTCGGCCCGGACGATTTCATTCCACTATGGCAAGCACCACGCCGGCTACGTCAACACGCTGAAGGGCCTGATTGCCGGGACGAAGTATGAAGGACTGTCGCTCGGCGAAATCGTCGTCGCCGCACGCGCGGCGGGCGACACGGCCATTTTCAACAACGCGGCGCAGGCGTGGAACCACGACTTCTACTGGAACTCGCTCGCGCCGGAGGGGAAGGGCGGCGCGCCGTCGGACGCACTCACGGCGGCGATTGACGCGGCGTTCGGGTCGCTCGACGCGTGCAGGGCCGCGCTTGCTGACGCCGCCGTGAAGCGTTTCGGCAGCGGCTGGGCGTGGCTCGTCGCGAAGGACGGGAAGCTCGCCGTCGAATCGACCGCGAACGCCGACACGCCTTTTGGACGCACCGGCGTGAAGCCGCTTCTTGTCGTCGACGTCTGGGAGCACGCCTACTATCTCGACTGGCAGAACCAGCGCGCGGCCTACGCAAAGGCCGTCGTTGAAAAGCATCTCGACTGGTCCGCCGCCTCCCGCCGCCTTGGTGCCGACAAGAACGGCCACTGGGAAGTGTGCAAGTAACGTTGCGCAATTCCAAACGGAACGCGGCAGTGAAAATGAAAGGAACGCAACAGTGAAAATGAAGATTGGAGTTGGGGTTGCCGTGCTGTCGGCTCTCGCGGCGGAAGGGAAGGACTTTGACCGCGCCGAGCTGAACGCCATGCTCGACAAGCTCGCAGCATCGCCCGAGCCGAAGGTCAAGCGCGGACCAACGGCGATGTGCTATTCGATGGCGTTGCCCGAGAGAAAGGCGTTTGACTATTCCTGCAGGAAGTGCGGGATGCGCACGCATTATCCCGAGAACTACGTGGGGTTGGAAGAGGAACTTGCCTTTTATCGCGACGGCGCCGCAAAGCTGAGAGGAATGGGACTGGGGATCGCGTTGGACGAATCGGCGCTCTGCCGACACTGCACGACGCTCAAGGACCTAGACATTCCGACATCGGGCGTGATAGTTTCCGAGCCGAAACGAACATCGGACAACGAATGGTGGCTTAAGTGCTTCGGTCTGCGGATTGGGGATTCTGTTGCAGTGAAAGAGTGGGGGCGCCATCGTTGTCGCGTGCTGCCCTGCAATATCGAATACTGGGTTGCAGGGAAATACATCGACAAGGACGGTCGCGTAACGGGTGATAAAGTGAATGTCCGCTACGTGCCGCTCGTCAAGGGAGACGGCGCATTTGTCGCAAAGAAGGGCGATGTGCTGACTCGTTTGGACGCAAGGCCCGGCGATCCTGCGGGCTGGGTGCGGGTGGAAGCGCCGCTGAGGATCCTGATGACATCGCCAAATTCCTATTACGTTGATTCGGGCATGATCGGCAAACGCGGATATGAAGAGGGCCGGGATGCGCATCTACAGCGCTTAGAGTTGCTCGCGTGGGTCATCAACGGCAAGCGCACTGTCGTCGACAGGGGAGACATCGAGCTTCTAGAGAAATTCATGAAGGGAGAAGTGTATCTTCGCGACGGTTCGGACGGCGATTCCGTCTCGATGAAGTCGCAACTTCCGCGCCTTAGGGAACTGCTGGGAGAGCCGAAGAAGTGACGACGCTCCTTCCGTCTGTCGCCGTTCTGGAGCTGACCTACCGCTGCAACCACGCGTGCAGGTTCTGCTCGTGCCCGTGGTTCGCGGGAATGCTGAAGCCCGGGCCGGAGATGGAAGTCGACGAGTGGAAGCGGCTTATCGAGGCGTATGCGTCTGCGGGCGTGGCGCAGTTCTCGTTCACCGGCGGCGAGGCGCTCCTGAAGGAAGGGTGCCTTGAGCTGATGGACTTTGCGTCGAAGCGGGCGCAGGCGG